>Ga0126373_10000436_pt1 | contig 27479 bp, 22 predicted proteins | sample PanSoiMetPlot_11_FD_92545 | JGI IMG/M metagenome (GOLD analysis project Ga0126373, IMG submission 92545) | Tropical forest soil microbial communities from Panama - MetaG Plot_11 | ecosystem: Environmental > Terrestrial > Soil > Tropical forest > Bulk soil | place: Panama | collected 2016-02-17 | reverse complement strand
TGCGCCCGCAGGAACGGCCGCGCGCCCGTATCGCCCGCCGCCAGGTCCGCGACCTCGGTCCAGTGCTCGCGGCTGATCAGCACCGGGTTCCGGGGCTGGCCGTCGTAACAGGCGACCGCGACGCCGGCGCCTGCCGCGTGCGCGGCGATGAGCCGTCGCACGGCTTCCGCGCCGACCAGCGGCTGATCAGCCAGCGCCAGCACGGCAGCCGTGCAATCGTCGGGAACCGCCGCCAGCCCGACAGCTACCGACGAGCCCATTCCTGCCTGCCAGCGCGGGTTGTGCACGATCATCACGTTCGACCCGCCGTCGCCAGTCGCTCCGCGCCGGTTCCCAGCCCGCCCCTCGCCAGTGCCAAGGTCCGCGGCATCGAGCGACACCGCGCCCGTCACGATAATGACCGGGCTTGCCCCGCCGGCCCGCAGCAGCGTGATGCCCCGGCGCGCGAGCGACTGACCGCCGACAACGACGAGGGCCTTGGGCTGGCCGAGCCGGCTCCCGTCGCCGGCGGCGAGCAGGATGCCGGCCACGTTCCCGGACTTCGCGGTCAAGCGGTGCGCTCACCTAGCACGTCGGCAGTTCCACGGTCACCTGGGAGTTGGCCGTGGTGAATCCGGCCCGTGGTCGCGGTGAGCGGCTGGCCTGAGCCACCCCAGCGCAGCTGGATCAGTTCGGCGGCGATCGCAATCGCCGTCTCTTCAGGCGTGCGCGCGCCGAGGTCGAGCCCGATTGGCGAGCGCAGCCGCGACAGCTCCCCGTCAGTGAGGCCGGCCTCGCGGAGCCGGGCGAGCCGGTCGTCGTGCGTGCGCCGGCTGCCCATGGCGCCGATGTAGGCGGCCGGGCGGCGCAGCGCCACTTCGAGCAGCGGCACGTCGAACTTCGGGTCATGCGTGAGCACGCAGATGACCGTACGCTCGTCGGTGCCGATGCCAGTCAGGTACCGGTGCGGCCAGTCGGTAATGACCTCGTCAGCGTCCGGGAACCGGGAAGCGGTCGCGAACACCGGCCTCGCGTCGCACACCGTGACGTGGTACCCAAGGAACTTGCCGGCCTTAGCGACGGCAGCTGCGAAGTCGATAGCGCCGAACACCAGCATCCGCGGCGCGGGCGCGAAGGACTGCACGAATACGCCGAGCTCGTCGCGACGTCGCTCCCCGTCAGGGCCATAGCGACGGACGCCGGTCAGGCCCTGCGCGAGCATGCCGCGGGCGTCATCGTCGACGGCCTGATCCAGCCGGTCGCCGGCGCCAAGCGTGCCCTCCGACCTGTCGCCTTCCCAGATAATGCGCCGAGACCCGATCTGACCCGGGCCGTCGATGATCGTCGCGACCGCGACTGGCGTACCGGTGCGGACAGCCGCCGCGACCTCGCCGAGTGCGGCAAAGCGCTCCCGGCTGGCCGGCTCGACGAAGATGTCGATGATTCCGCCGCAGGTGAGCCCGACTGCGAACGCGTCGTTGTCACTGATCCCGTACCGCTGGAGGACCGGCCGACCGCTGGCCATCACTTCGTTGGCGAGCTCGTAGACAGCGCCTTCGACGCAACCGCCCGACACGCTGCCGACGGCCTCCCCATTAGCGGAGACCGCCATAGCCGCACCCGGCTCACGAGGGGCGCTGCTGAAGGTCTGGACGACGGTGGCGAGGCCAAACGTGTCGTTCGCGTCCCACCACTTGGTGATGGGATCAAGAATGTCCCGCACTGCCGGTCACCTCGCGCTTCTACTAGCAGTCGACTGCGCCAACAATCCGAGCGCCGTCGGTGTTTCCTCAGCCTACGGACGGCATGCTGAGCGCGCGATCTTCGGCGGCTGACGCCCCGGCGGGGCGGCCGGGCGAATGCCCCTGTTAGGTGGTTAACGATAACCGCGCAGATGGGTCCGAAGCGCCACCCCGCCACGTGGACGCCGCCGTGATGACTAGTTGCTGTAGACGCGGGACGGCGTCACCAGGACCACTGCCCGGCGCTGCTCGGCCATGACCCGGTCGTACTCCTCCCAGTCTTCGTGGGTGCCGCCCGCTGCCGTGAAGACCTCCCGGCGCAGCAGCCGCAGCCGCTCGTCGTCGATACCAGGCGCGGGATCATCCGGGCCGATGATCGCCGCCTGCCCCTCAATGGCGGCCCACTGCCAGCCGGCCCGGAACGTGACGGTGATCTGCGGCCTGGCGCGGAGGTTGCGAAGCTTTGCCTTGCCATAGGTCACGAACGCCACCACGTCCTGGCCGGTTCGCAGGTCGGCGAGCACGCCGGCGTTGACCACTGAGGACTGAATAGTTCCGTCTGCGCGCTCAGTCGAGATGACCGCCAGGTAACCGTCCCGGCTGCCAATCTCGGCAGCGTCTGACAATGTCGTCATGCGCCCATATTCGCAGCATCGGGTCCTTGTTCCGGCACCTCGGCTTTACCGACCATTATGGTTACCACTACCGCGTGGCTCCTTTTCGGGATGACGGGCGAGCGACTTCAGCACGATGGCGGTCTCCAGCGCGGCTACCACCGCGTCCCAGCCCTTGTCCTCGGCGCTATCCTCCGCGCCGCTTCGATCCCGCGCCTGCTCGATCGTGTCGCATGTGAGCACGCCGTTGCCAACTGGTGTCCCTGCGTCTAGCGCGACCCTTGTCAGGCCATAAGTGACGGCGTCGCAGACGTAGTCGAAATGCGGGGTACCGCCGCGGATCACCGCGCCCAGGCAAGCGACGGCGTCATGCCGACGGGCGAGGGCAGCGGCGACGACCGGAAGCTCTACGGCGCCAGGAACGCGGACGACGAGCGGCTCGGCCACACCGCACGCTCGAGCTGCAGCGATTGCACGGTCCACCAGCTGATCGGTGATCTCGGCGTGCCAGCGGGTAGCCGCGATGGCGAGGCTGAGCCCGGCGCCGTCGACCACGTCGCCGTCTGGCCGTCCGGCGCCGCTCACCGCATTCCCGCGGCCGAGGCAGCAGGGCCGCTCCCGGCCTCGTCGTGTACCGGCAGGTTGTCGATGTCATGACCGAGGCGGTCGCGTTTGGCCGTCAGGTACCGCAGGTTATGCGCCGTCGGCAGCGACGGCAGCCCCACCCGGCCGGTCACCTCAAGGCCGTAGCCCGCCAGTCCATCGACCTTGGCCGGGTTGTTCGTCAGCAGCCGCAGCGCGTGCACGCCGAGGTCCGTTAGCATCTGCGCGCCCGTGGAGTACTCGCGGGCGTCCACTGGCAGGCCAAGCTCCGTGTTGGCGTCGACGGTGTCGGCGCCCCCATCCTGGAGCTGGTATGCCCGCAGCTTTGACAGCAGCCCGATCCCGCGACCTTCGTGTCCGCGCAGGTACAGGACAACGCCGCGGCCCTCCGCCGCGATGGCAGCCATGGCAGCCTCGAGCTGCGTCCCGCAGTCGCATCGGTGCGATCCGAAGACGTCGCCGGTCAGGCACTCGGAGTGCATCCGGACTAGTACATCGGGCCCCGGTTCGGCCAGGTCGCCAAGGACGAGCGCGAGATGCTCGGTGTTGTCGACAGTGTTGAGGTAGCCAATCGCACGCCAGTTACCGAACTCGTTCGGCACGCGCGTCTCGACGACGCGGGTGACCACGCGCTCATGCTGCCGCCGGTAAGAGATCAGCTGCTCGATCGAGATCACGGCCAAGCCGTGCTCGTCGGCGAACTCGCGCAACCGCGGCAGTCTGGCCATCGTGCCGTCATCGTTGACGATCTCCGAAAGCACGCCCGCCGGCGTCAGGCCGGCCAGCCGTGCCAGGTCGACAGCTGCCTCGGTATGCCCGCGGCGGCGCAGTACGCCGCCCGGCGTGTACCTGAGTGGGAAGACGTGTCCCGGCCGCACGATCTCGTACGGCTCGGTAGCCGAGTCGACCAGCGTCCGGATGGTCTTGGCACGGTCGGCCGCCGAGATGCCGGTCGTGACCCCGTCGCGAGCGTCGACGCTGATGGTGTACGCGGTCCGCATCCGCTCGGCATTTTGGCTCGTCATCAGCGGCAGCTGGAGGTGGTCCAGCATGTCTCCGGGCATCGGCACGCAGATCACGCCGCTGGTGTGTCGGATTGCGAACGCTAGCAGCGCAGGCGTCGCCTTGCTAGCGGCGAAGATGATGTCGCCCTCGTTCTCCCGATCGGCATCGTCCACGACAACGACCGGGCGACCGGCCGCGATGTCGGCGATCGCACGCGAAACCTCGTCGAGCCGCGTGCCCTCCTGCGTCACGAAATCGGGCTGCGTCACTGGAACCTCCCGACGAGCAGTCGCTCTACGTATTTGGCGATGAGATCGACCTCAATATTGACGACGTCGCCCGGCTGCTTACGACCGAGCGTGGTGCGGGCCAACGTCTCGGGGATCAGGCTTACTTCAAACCACGCGGCGCCAGCGTCGTCGCCGAGTCCGGAGACGGTGAGGCTGATGCCGTCGACCGCGACCGAGCCCTTGTCGACTACGTACCGGGCCAGCTCAGCGGGAATCGAGATTCGCACCGTGTCCCAGTCCCCGGCGGGCTGGCGGCTCAAGATGGTTCCGGTGCCGTCGACGTGGCCCTGGACGATGTGGCCGCCGAGGCGGTCGCCCGGACGCACCGGGCGTTCGAGGTTGACGACGGCGCCAGCGTTCAGCGCGCCCAGGCTGGAGTGATCCAGGGTTTCGCCCATGACGTCGGCGCTGAACTCGCCGTCTTGCGAGCCAGTGACTGTGAGGCAGACTCCGTTAATCGCGATCGAGTCGCCACGAGCGGAGTCGGCGGTGACTAGCGGCCCGCGGATGCGGATCCTGGCCGAGTCGCCGCTCACTTCGATGCCGACGACTTCGCCGAGCTCTTCCACAATCCCGGTAAACACCGTGTCCTCCTCCGGAGCCGCCACTCTAAACGGGCTCCGGGGTTGCGCTAACAGCGCAGACGCGGCCTGACCGGCCCGAGCTGACCACGACGCCAGCGCGAGCCTGCACCGCGCACGTGCTGCCTCCCATCCGGACTTTCACCGTCGGTCCCGGAGTTTCACCGGGTCAGCCAGCCGATGGCTTCGGCCGGGTCGCGGACTATCACCGCCGGTTCGGATTTTCACCGACCCCGGAGCACGTGTACTTGCGAGAACTAGTGTGCCATGCCGGGTATTCCGCGGCGAACCGCTGCCTCACGCCTGGCGCGGCGCGCCTCGGCGGGAGAGGACATCGACAGCCGCAGCCACCAGTAGCACCGCGGCGACGACGACGTCAATCCACTGGCTGGACACGTTAAGCAGGTAGAGGCCGTTGTAGATGCCCCCGATCACGAGGCCGCCCAGGACGCCGTGGATCGTCTTGCCGCGGCCGCCGAAGAGGCTGGTGCCGCCGATGACCGCCGCTGCGACCGCCAGCAGCACGTAACCGTTGGAGGTCTTCATGATGTTCGTGGTCAGCGAGACCTGCCACGAGGCGAACAACACACCAGCGATACCGGAGATCAGCGCGGCCAGGACGAAGCCCCAGGTGCGGACAGCGGGCAGGCTGACCCCGGCTCGCCGCGCCGCCTCGGGGTTCCCGCCGATGGCGTACACATAGCGGCCGAAGCGCGTTCGCTGCAGCAGGACCGTCGAGGCGAGGAGCACGACGAGGACGATCGGAATGATGTAGGGAACCCCCTCGATCGTCCCGGAGTGAGCTCGGTTGACATTGCAAATGGCAACGACCACGCTTCCCGCCACCGCCATGAGACCGATCTTCATAGCGGTGAGGCTGCGCGGCGGAGCCTCTAGGCCGTGGCGGCGCTTGCGGACGTCCCGGAGCCACAGTCCGGTGCCAGCGACTGCCACCAGCACGGCCAGCAAGATCCAGCCGACGATCGGGGTGAGCTGTCCCCAGAAGATGTCGTAGAGGACGACCTCGCTATTGAACCGGGGGTTGCCGATGCTAACGAGCGACCCGCGGAGGACGATGATCGCCGCTCCCTCCAGGATCAGCAGCCCGCCGAGAGTGACTATGAACGATGGCATCTTTAGCCGGGCCACGGCCGATCCCTGGATGGCGCCCACCGCAGAGCAAGCGAGCAACGCCACTATGATCGCCGCCCACCACGGAAGACCGGCACCGGTCGGCTGCACAAGCTCGGCGACCACGACGCTGCTAAACCCCATGACGAGGCCGACGGAGAGGTCGATCTCACCGAGGAGCAGGGCGAAGATCTCAGCCATCGCCAGCAGCATGTACACGGTGCTCTGCTCAAAGAGGTTGACCAGGTTCAGCGGCGACAGGAACGTCGAGTTCGCGATCTGGAAGCTGACGGCGACCACCACGATGCCCAGAACCACCGGCAGAACACCGCTGTCGCCACCGCGCACCCGGAGCCACCACGCCCGCAGATACTGGCCCAGCGACTGAGCAAGCAGCTCAGGGGGGACGTCGGCCACGGCGGCCTCGGGAGCGGCGGTGAGGTCGACAGCCATACTGGCGTCCGCCGACCCGATCGGCGTGTCGCCCGGGCCGGCGCGCAACGGAATGTCAGACACGGGCACTCCCAGTCCCGCGCCGTGACAGCACGTCAATCAGCACGGCGGCAAGGAGCACGCCGCCCGGCAGGATGTATTCCAGCGGCGTCGCCAGAGTACCCAGGCTGAGCAGGGACACGCCGTAGGCGATGCCGCCGATCATGAGGCCGCCGAGAACACCGTGGATTGCCTCACCCCGGCCGCCGAAGAGGCTGACCCCACCGATGACGGCAGCGGCAACCGAGTACAGGACGAGCTGACCGGGGTCCGCGGTGTTGGTGCTGTACTCACCGTAGAAAAAGGAGCCGAGGAGTATGCCGCCGAGGGCAGCCGTCGCCGAGCACAACGCGAATGCCCAGGTGCGGATGGCGACGAGGCTGATACCGGCGCGGCGGGCCGCTTCGGGATTGCCGCCGATGGCGTAGATGTAGCGGCCGAAGCGGGTCCGCTGGAGCAGGAGCGTCCAGGCGCCAAGGACCACGAGGACTATAGGGATCACCCACGGAACCCCCACTACCTTCACGAGGAGTGTCCCGCGGTTGTAATTGCAGATCATCACCACAGCGACCCCGACGAGCGCCACCAGGGCGATTCTGATTGCGGTCAGACTGGCGGGCGGAGCCACGAGGCCTTCCCGTCGCCTCGCGGCAGCGCGTAGCCAGAGGGCCGCGCCGGCGGCCACGACCACCACCGCCAGGGCTACCCAGCCGACAACGGGCACGATCAGCCCCTGGACCAGGTCATAGATGACGCGCTGGTTGGCCACCGACGAGCTGACGCCCACATTGCCGTCGGCGCCGCCGAGGATGACGACGAGGATTCCCGAGAAGAGCAGGAACCCACCCAGGCTCACGATGAAGGATGGGATCTTGAGCCGGGCTACCAGGGTGCCCTGGAGGGCGCCGAACACTCCGCAGCAAGCGAGCGCGGCGAGGACGGCCGCCCACCACGGCCAGTCCGGCCCGGGCTGCTGGACGAGCTTGAAGGCGATCACCCCGCCGATCAGCGCGACCGCGCCGACGGAGAGGTCGATCTCACCGAGCAGCAAGACCACCGTCTCAGCCATCGCCAGCACCATGTACACGGTGCTCAGGCCGAAGATGTAGACCAGGTTGCTCGGCCGCAGGAAGGCGTGTTGGGGGGTGATGAGCTCGAAGACGACAGCGACCACCACGATGGCCAGAACCACGGGCAGGACACCGCTGTCGCCACCGCGCACCCGGAGCCACCACGCCCGCAGGTACTGGCCCAGCGACTGAGCAAGCAGCTCAGGGGGGAGGTCGGCAGCAGCGACCTCAGGTGCGGCGGTGAGGTCGACAGCCATACTGGCGTCCGCCATACCGGTCGAGGCCTCGCTGGAGTCCGCGGTCACTGTGTTTTCCCGATACGAGCCATGGGCTCAGCCCTCGCCACTGGCGGATCCAGCAGGCTCGACTGGCCGCCCGTTGGCGCTACCCGTCGTCATGTACTCCACAACGCTCTGCCGGTCGAAGTCGGCGGCCGGTCCTTGGGCTACCATCCGGCCCAGGTACAGCACCGCGATCCGGTCCGCGACCTCGAAGACGTCATTGAGGTTGTGGGAGATCACCATCACGGCCAGCCCGCGGTCCCGGAGGCGTTTTATCAGGTCCAGCACTATCCGGGTCTGCACGACGCCGAGAGCGGCCGTGGGCTCATCCAGCAGCACCAACTTGGAGTTCCACATCACGGCCTTGGCCACCGCAACGGCCTGGCGCTGACCGCCCGAGAGCGAGGCCACTGGCTGCCGGATCGAGCGCACTGTGGTCACCCGCAGGGTGCTCAGGGTCTCACCCGCCTGCCGCTCCATCGAGTCCTCGTCGAGCAGGCGGCGGCGCATACGCTCCCGACCGAGGAACATGTTCTGGACGATGTCCAGGTTGTCGGCCAGCGCCAAATCCTGGTAGACGGTCTCGATTCCTAGCGCGGAAGCGTCCCGGGTGCTCCGAATGTGCACCGGTCGTCCCTCGAAGTAGATCTGGCCATGGTCCGGCTGATGCACGCCCGCGATACAGCGGGTGAGCACTGACTTCCCGGCACCGTTGTCCCCGCACAGGCCGGTCACCTGACCCGCGGGCAGGTCCAGATCCACCCCGTAGAGCGCCTGCACCGGCCCGAAGTGCTTATCAATACCCCGCAGCCTTAGCAGTGGGTCCGCCCCGTCGCCGCTGCGGCTCTGGCCGTCGAGGGCCTCGTTCATCTCAGTCATCTTGGAAATCCGTCAGTAGCCTTGCCTCGGTGGGCTCCCGCCGCACGACCAACTCGGTAGGCCCGGAGTTGGCGGACCCGCCTCTCTGGAGGGTCCGCCAACCCAGTTGGGAGGAGCGCTCGACGAGAACCTCCGTCGAGGTTTCCAGTTCAGTTGATCACGAGATACCAGCGGCGGTGCAGACGCTCGCACCGGCGATTGTGCAGATAGCCGTTGCGGTGTCGAAACCGTCCTTGACCACTGTCGACTCCATGTTGGCCTTGGTCACCCAGACCGGGGTCAGCAGGGACGCAGGCTCGGTCATGCTCGGGTCGGCCGGGTTCGCGGTCTTCCCATTCAGCAGAGCCGCAGGCGGCTTGTCGCCGGCCAGCAGGATCGTGGCGAGTGCAACGGCGTCCTGGGCCTCCTTGTAGACCGCCTTATACACCGAACCGCACTGGTAGCCCCCGAGGATCCAGGCCATGCCCTGGGCAGTGGCGTCCTGCCCGGTGGTCGGTATCTTCATGGGCTTGACTCCGGCGCCCTTGAGGACGGTGATTACGGAATTGGCGAGCCCGTCATTGGCCTCGATCGTGGCATTGATCTGCTTATTGGCGGTGAACGCCTGCTGGAAGATCGTGCCGCCCTTGGTGTTGTCCCAGCCGGGGGCGAAGTTCTCGCCGACCAGCTTCATTCCGGCGGCGTTTGTCGCACCCGCAGTGACCGTCTTCTCCGCCTGGCCCCAGACCACCTTGTTGTAACCCGTCGCGAAGGAGATTGCATTCGGGTCGGTGTCCTCGCCGCCATTCAGTACATACACCTGAGGCTTGGAAATGCCCCAGGACTGAACACAGGCCTGGAAGCCCTGGCCGATCAGCGTACCCACGTACTGGTTGTCGAAGCTGACGTAGTACGTGCTCGTGCCCTGGAACGTCGCGCGGTCGTAGCTGATCAGGGTGACGCCCTTGGACTCAGCAAGCTTCGCGATCGCCACCCCAGTCGGGCCGTCGAGCGGGTCCATGATGAGGATCTTCGCGCCCAGGTTGATGTCGGCCGTGGCGTCGTTCAGCTCGGTCGCGTCGCTGCCCTGCGCGTTATCGATCCGGTACTGCGACTGCGTATAACCGGCGTCGGCGAAGGCGTCGTTCAGGTACGGCGCGTCGAAGTTGACGTACCGAACCGACGACGTTGTGTCGGGCAGGATCACGCCAACCTGCAGGGTGTTGGCGCCCTTGGTGGCGAACTGCGTCAGCGGCTTGAGCTTGGACATCGTCGATGCAATGTCAACGGTAAATGAGCTGGTGCTCAGGCCCTTTGGAATCGTGTTCGAACCGCTTGACGCGCTTGACGAGGATGACGACGATCCGCAGGCCGCAGCCGTCAGGGTCACGACCGCCGCCAGACTCACCCAGCCCACTGGGCGGGTCAAACGGGAGCGCCGAGCTCCGTTACTCCTATTACTGGGAAGCATCCCCCAAAACCCCTTTCACCTTCCTGAAGTGACCCGAATGCGCGGATGCGGGACACCATACTCCTCGCGTGTCCCTTCGGCATCTATGCTTGATCGTGTGACATTAGACACGAAGGGAACGAAAGGCCCAACAGACGAAAGTCCCGTCATTGCGGCTTTTCGCGCTTCGTGCTGGCGGATGCTCACGGCGAGCCGCTGCCACTGGCAGCGAGGCCGTGCGCCGCGCTGCTAGCGATGGCTGTCGCAGCCACTCTCGTGACTGAACGCAATGGAAACCACCTCGTCTTCGAGCGGCGAGCTCAGCTGGCAGGCGCAAGGCGCCAGAGCCACTGGGCTGTCGCCGCGGGGGCACGTGCATGTTCGCCGCAAACACTAGGCCGCTTCCGATTAACGCTCCCATTAACATCCGCGCAACCTTGTGAAAATTCCGTGAACAGCATCACCGCAGGTCAGAGTGACCGCAGGAACACCGCAGGCTGAGAATGGGCATGCCGGATCTCGATACGGCAACAATTTCATTTCTTTCAATCCGTCAGAATCCGGTAGCCGGCCCGCGGCTGGGTCACTATGAGCGGCGCGCCGGTCGTTTCGAGCTTCGCTCGCAGCCGCCGGACGTAGACCCGCAGGTACTCCGTCTCCGTTTCGTATCCGCGCCCCCAGACACGCCGCAGCAGGTGGGCATGGCTGAGTAGCTTGCCGCGGTTCAGCGCGAGTTCACGCAGCAGCGCGAACTCAGTCGGCGTGAGGTGAACGGGCTGGCCACCGCGGTTCACCTGCTGGCCGGTCAGGTCGATGGTCAAGTCGGCGATCGTGATGACTTCCGGAGCGCTCTCGGCGACCACGGTTATTGCGGGTCTGGTCCGCCTCAGCGTGGCGTTGATGCGGGCGAGCAACTCCTCGATGCTAAAGGGCTTGGTCATGTAGTCGTCCGCGCCGACGTTGAGCGCGCTGACTTTGTCCCGCTCACCGCCACGGGCCGAGACCACGATGATGGCGACCGAGGACCGCTCGCGGATCAGCCGACACAGCTCGAATCCGTCTATCTCCGGCAGCATGAGGTCGAGCAGCACGATGTCTGGCGACTCGGTCTCCAGCAGCCGCAGGGCGCGCGACCCGTCAGTAGACACGACAGTGTCGAACCCGCGCACCGCCAAGTTCGAGCGGATCAGGTCAACGATGTTGGGATCGTCTTCGACCACCAGCGCGCGCGTCGCCCCGTCGGTAACCACCTACCGAACTCCCGTCTGCTGTTCCGTGGCGAACTGGCTGCGGTCTGCTGGCTGCACAGGCCGCGGGCCAGACCCCGCATTCTCCTGATCGTGTCCGGGCCTCGCCGGAGCCTCTACCGGCAGCCGGATGCGGAAGCAGGTGCCGCGTTGCTGGGAAACGAGATCTATCCGGCCACCGTGCGCAGTCACGATGCCCCTCGCGATCGACAGGCCGAGCCCCGCTCCTGCCGTCGGCACCCGCCGCCGGCGGGCGGACTCAAACGGTGCCTGCGCCACCTCCGGACCCAGCCCGGCGCCGTTATCCGCGACCGTCACCTGGACCTGGCCGCCATCGACCGCGTTCGCTGTGACCACGACGCTCGTGCCTGCCGGGTTGTGCCCGACCGCGTTCGCGAGCAGGTTCACGAAGACCTGCTCAAGCCTGTCGTGGTCAGCCCAGATCACCGGCAGGTCTGGTGCGCATGTCAGCTGCACCGGCGGCACGAGGTCGGGCGGCAGGCAGTCGACTGCGGCCTCGAGCACGAACGGCAGATCGCACCAGTCAGGCTGCAGCCGGAGTATCCCCGACTCGATAGCGGAAAAATCCAGGAGGTCATCAACTAGCCGCCCCAGCCGCGCTGACTCAGCCGCGATGCGGCCGAGGAACCGCAGCTGCGATTCACCGTCCCAGGTCACGTCGGGCTGCATGAGACTAGAGGCGTATCCCCTGATCGCCGTCAGTGGCGTCCGCAGCTCGTGGCTAAGGCGGGACAGGAAGCCGCGTTGGAGTTCCTGGGAGCGCCGGAGAGTGAGCGCTTCCTGGTGTGCGATCGACGCCTCCTCCCGCTCCAGCGCGAGCCGCAGTGACCGGGCACCGTCCTCGAGCAGCGCAATCGCATCTGCCGGCGGCGGGTCGCCCACGCAGCTGGCTATCAGCGCCGCGCCGCCGCCCGGTGCGCTGAACGTCACGCCGAGCAGCTGCTGGCCGTCGGCGCCGCGCCGCTGGACTGCGATGTCATCCCGTCGCGCCGGGCCGAGCAGGCGGTCCGCCAGCGCGAGAACCTCGGCACCGCAGCGGATGGCGCTGGCCTCATTGCTGCCTAGCGGCGCGCTATATCTGGCCACCGCCCGACACTCCGGCTCAGCTCCAGGCGGCCGGACGACGAGCGCAGCCTCGTGGGCCTGCAGGCCGCGGCATAGGGAGCCGAGTGCCACGCCAAGGCTCTCGCTTACCGGCAGGGGTCCGGCGAGCGTCTCCAGCATCTCCCTAATGGTCTCCAGCACCCGGTTACGGGCCGTAACCTCCTCAAGCAGCCGGTCGCGCTCGATAGCGCTGGCCGCGTATCCCGCATACAACGTCACCAGGTCAAGGTCGTCACGAGTCGGCTTGCCAGCCATCGAGCGGAACACGGTGATGACAGCGACCGGGCCGGCCGGGCCTAGGACTGGCACCGACCAGGAACTAGCGACCTTGGCAGCGCGCGCGGCCTCGGCAAAGGCTGCCCAGCCGTCTCCGAAGCGGACGTCTTCCTCGATCACTGGCACGGCTCCGGCGGCAGCCGCGCCGACCGGTCCGCCGCCTGGCCCAATTGGCAGCGTTGACCACGCCGACAGCAGCGACTGCGACATGCCCAGCGAGGCAGCGGACACGAGGGAGTCACCGGTCACCAGGTGAATGCAGAGCCGCTCGCTACCCAGGGCTGCACCCAGTGCAGACAGGATCAGCGAAAGGCTGGACGACGGGTCAGCCGACACGAGCCGGCCCGCAAGGCCGTGCAGGCGAGTGAGCTGACTGCGGGCGGAGGAGTCGGCGTCCTGCCCGGATAGCAGGGCCACGACGTCGTCCGGGTGCACCTCGGCGGGGCTGACCTCGGCGACAACCCGGCCATGCCTGAGCACCACGATGCGGTCTGCCAGCCGGAAAATCATGTCGATGTCATGGCAGGCCAGCACGACCGACGCGCCCTGCTCGCGCTGACGTGTGATGAGTTCTTCCACGTGCCGGGCCATGGATACACCGAGCGCCGCCGTCGGCTCGTCCAACAGCAGCAACCGTGGGCTGCGCGCGATGGCGCGGGCCACAGCGACCAGCTGGCGCTGGCCGCCAGACAGCGAGCGGACGTCCCTGGTCGTGGCCGGAAGGCTGATCCCAAGCTCTTGCAGCAGCCGAGCCGCTTCAGTGTGCAGCCGGACCTCGGAGGCAAAATGCAGCCGTCGCTCACGGCCGAGCATGAGGTTGGCGGCGATGTCGAGGTTGTCGCACAGGGCTAGGTCCTGCCATAGGACGCTGATCCCCTGACGGCCGATAGCGGCGTGGCCAGCGGGCAGCTGGACGCCATCGATAAGGATCTCCCCGGCGCTCGGGGCGATATCACCCCCGATGCACCTGACCAGCGTCGACTTCCCCGCTCCGTTCTCGCCTGCCAGCGCGACTACCTCGCCCGCACCGACCACCAGGTCCACCCGGCTCAGTGCCTGCAGCGGCCCGTAGCTGACTGACAGATCACGAACCGCAAGCAGCGGCGGGGCATCCGGAAGCCTGGTCGGCCGTGCATTCGCACTGGTCGTTACGGTCACAGAGCACATTCTGGACTCTCGCCGCCAAACTGGCCAGCCGGGCATCCAGTCGAGCGGAGGCTCCGAGTCCGTCGCGCCGCCGCGCGGACAGCCTCCTGCCACTGATGGCAGGAAAAGCGGGATAGTGAACATTGCTGTCGCCGAGGCTGGCGGACAGGATGGACCCATGCAAGCCAGGCTCGTGTTCATCCCGCTGTTCGACGGCGTGCAGAGCCTGGATGTGACGGGACCACTCGAAGTCTTCGACGGAGCGGCCGAGTACGTATCCCAGCGGGCGCCGGCAGCCGACCGCGGATACCGCGTGATCACAGCGAGCCCAGACGGCCGCCTCATCCGGGCATCGTCCGGCCTGGGCCTGATGCCGACCGCGGCCCTGCGCGATGTAGTGCCGGCCGAGATCGACACCGTCGTCGTGCCCGGCGGACCCGGCGCGCGCGGCCAAAGGCCAGTGCTCACGGCTTGGCTGCGGCACAACGCGCCGCTGATCCGGCGCGTCACCTCTGTGTGCACCGGCGCGTACCTGCTCGCCGAGGCCGGCCTACTCTGCGGCAGGCGGGTTACCACGCACTGGGCCTACGGGGCGGACCTGGCCCGGCGGTTCCCCGACGTCATCGTCGACACCGGGCCAATCTTCATCAGGGACGGCGCGATCGCCACCTCGGCGGGCGTGACGGCCGGCATCGACCTGGCGCTGTCCTTCGTCGAAGAAGACCTCGGCCGCGATGCTGCGCTCGCCGTCGCTCGCGGCCTTGTCGTCTACTTGCGACGGCCCGGCGGGCAAGCGCAGTTCAGCGCGCACCTGCGAGCTCAGGCGGCCCAGCGGGAGCCGCTCCGCGAGGTCCAGCAGTGGATCAGCGAGCACCTGGCCTCCGACCTTTCTGTGCCGGCCCTCGCCAGCCGGGCCGGCCTATCGGACCGCCAATTCGCCCGGGCCTTCACTAGCGAGACCGGCGTCTCGCCGGGCAAGCACGTCGCCGCCGTCCGCCTGGAGGCTGCGCGCCGGATGCTGGAAGACTCCGGCCTCGGCGTGGAACAGGTAGCCCGCGCCTGCGGCTACGGCACGCCCGAAGCGATGCGACGGGCATTCGTGCACGCTCTCGGCGTGCCTCCGTCCAGCTACCGCCGGCGAGTTTGAGGCGGGTGTTAGGAAGAATCGCGCTTCGCTCTGGCCCGGCGCTTGCCTTCGTGCATCGCGGCCACTCTGGCAATGGGAATCGCGTGGCCCGCTGCCACGAGTTCAGCCGGCAGCAATTGCGGCTCGGGCAGCAGCCGCGCCCATGGGTCGCTGCCGGCAACCAGTCGTGCGGCTGTGTGCACTGTGAAGTCCGCCGGGCTCACGTTCTCGAGATCGTTCCACGCGACCGGGAACGACACCGGCGCGCGTGGCCGGATCCGCGGGCTGTACGCGGCCACGACCGTCGCGCCGCCGGCCCTGGTCGGATCGATGAACACCTTGCCGCCGCGGTCCTCCCGAATGAAAGCCGTCGTCGCCAGGTCCGGGTCCAGACGCTCGGCCCTGGCCGCGATCGCCCTGGTGGCCGCTGCGGCGTCAGCGCTGCTCTGGCCGGGCGCCAGCGGCACGAACACGTGCACGCCCTTGGCACCGCTGGTCTTCACCGCGGCAGCCAGGCCGACCGATTCCAGCGCCGACCGCACCTGCATCGCCGCCGTCACCGCCCGGCCGAAGTCGTCCGCGGACGGCGGATCGATGTCGAGGACCATGTATTCCGGGCTATCCCACGCCCCGGCGCGCATCAGCGTGGGGTGATATTCGACAGCCCGCTGGTTGGCGAACCACAGCAGCGTCCGCCTGTCATTGCACAGCGCGTATGCCACCTCGCGACGCGAGCTCTCGGCCCAGACGGTGACGGTGCGCACGAAGTCCGGCGTGTACTTCGGCACGTTCTTCTGCATGAACGGCGCCTGGCCGCGCAGCACCCGCACGACCGAGAGCGGCCGGTCCGCCAGGACCGGGATGAATACATCGCTGACCGCGTCCAGGTAGTCGACGAGATCCCGCTTGGTGGCGTCAGCACCAGCGAAGAGCTCCTGGTCAAGGTTGGTGAGCCGGACGCCACCGCGTTCCTCTTCCTGATCTTTGGTCGTCGCCACCGGATCAGCTGCGGTTGCCTGGCGCGGACGCGGCGACGGCCAGCTCGCGCAGCGCCTTGACGGCCGCCGCCGGATCGGCGGCGCCGAACACGGCCGAGCCGGCAACGAACATATCGGCGCCGGCCTCGGCACAGCGCCCGATGGTTTCCTCGCTCACGCCGCCGTCCACCTGAAGCCAGACCTCGCCGCCGTAGTGGTTGATGAGCTCGCGCGCCCGCTGGACCTTCGGCAGGACGACATCCAGGAAGGGCTGGCCGCCAAATCCCGGCTCGACGGTCATCAGCAGCAGCATGTCGACCTCAGCCAGCAGGTCGGCATCCGTGAGCATCGGGGTACCGGGGTTGAAGGCGAGGCCCGCCCGGGCACCGGATGCCCGGATCGCGCGCAGGGTCCGGATGGGCGCGCTCGACGCCTCAGCGTGGATAGTGACGCTCCGCGCGCCAGCCTCCGCGTAGCCGGTTGCCCAGCGATCGGGATTATCGATCATCAGGTGGCAGTCCAGCGGCAGCCGCGTGTGGCGACGGAGCGCTTCAACCACCGGCTGCCCGATGGTCAAGTTGGGAACGAAGTGACCATCCATCACGTCGACGTGCAGCCAGTCGGCCGTATCGGCGACCGCGTGTGCCGCGTCGGCGAGCCTGGCAAAGTCAGCTGACAGCAGGCTCGGCGCAATCTGGACCTTCATCTCACGGGTGATTCTAGGCCCGGCCATTGCGGCGGGGATGGTGCGGAGTGTCAGAGCCGCCCGCTAGGTTCTCAAGCGGCACTCAGGCTCGCTGCTCAAGGAGGCAGTCGTTGAGCACCGCACCGGCAACCGAAGCACCTGACCGGCTGCTCGACCGCGTACGCAAGCTCCTGGCCAAGGCCGAGGCCGAGGGCGTCACGGTCGAGGAGGCGCAGGCTCTCACGGCGAAGGCCGCCGAGCTGATGGCCAAGTACGGAATCGACCGCGCTCTGCTCGCCGCGAAGCGGCCCGATACCGACAAGCCGGACAACCGCATCATGGAGATCTACAACCCGTGGGCCAGGGTGCAGGCGCACCTGCTGTGCGGACTTGCCGCCGCGCTGCGCTGTCAGTGCATCTTGCTGCCCGCCCGCGAAGGCCAGCGTGTGCACCTGTTCGGCTATGCGTCTGACATCGAGCGCACCGACGTCCTCTACACCTCCGTGCTCGTCCAGATGTGGCACGGGCTCGTCGCCGCGCAGGTGCCAGCCAGGGCTGACAACGTGCGCGCGTGGCGCCGCAGCTGGCTCCTGGGCTACATCGCGGCGGTAGTCGCCCGGGTACGTGCGGCCGAACAGCGCGCCGAGCAGGCCGCGACGGTCGCCGAGACCAGCGGCGCGGCACTGGTGCTCGCCGATCGCTCGATGGTGATCCGCCAGCAGGTTGCCCGCGCTTATCCCGTCACGAGGACCGCGCGGGTTACGTACACCGGCAGCGGTTACGGTGCCGGGTACGCGCAAGGCAGGCGGGCCGACATCGGCACGAGCCGAGTCGGACCCAGGAGCACGCGGGCGCTGCCCGGCGCCGCGCGCTAAGCACCTTGCCGCAGCAGCGCGAGGAAGATGGCGTCCGTGCCATGCACGTGCGGCCAGAACTGCGCGTACCAGCCGCCCGGACCGGACCTGATGCCGGGCACCTCGGGCAGCGCCGCTGGTGCGTCGAGTACCTCGATGCCGGGGCGCGCCGCCAGCACGTCGGCGACGACGTCTGCCGTCTCGGCGACGTGCGGGGAGCAGGTTACGTACGCCACAACGCCGCCGGGCCGCGTGGACTCCAGGGCGGATGTCAGGAGACTGCGCTGCACGCCGCCCAGCGCCCGTACGTCCGCCGGGGTCCGCCGCCAGCGCGCCTCGGGCCGGCGACGCAGTGCGCCGAGGCCCGAGCACGGGACGTCGGCGATCACCCGGTCAAATCTGGCAGCAGGCCAGGCGGGCATGGTGCTGTCCGCGACGACGACGCCACCGGATCCGGCTGGGCTGACGGCGGAGCGAACGAGCCGGGCGCGGTGTTCGCGCAGCTCCACGGCCAGTAGCCGGGCGCCCTTGCCGCCCGCGAGGCCGGTCAGCAGCCGGGCCTTGCCGCCCGGGCCGGCCGACAAGTCGAGCCACCGGTCGTCGGCGCCGTCGATGCTGACCCGGGTCAGTGCCATCGCGGCTAGCTGGCTGGCCTCGTCCTGTACTCCGGCCCTGCCTTCGGACACCGCGCCGATGGCGGCCGGGTCGCCGTCGGCCAGGTAGGCGCCGAACGGAGACCAGCGGGCCGGGGCAGCGCCTGCGGTTACGAGCTCATCGCGGCCAGCGAGGCCCGGTACCACGCACAGGTGGACCGCAGGACGCTCGCTGCTGACCGCCAGCGCGGCCGCGGTCTGCCCCAAGTCGGCGTCGGGTGCCTCGCCCAGCGCCCCGGCGAAGGCCTCGACGATCCACCGCGGATAGCTGTACCGGACAGCCAGGTGACCGACCGGGTCTGACTCCTGTGCCGGGGCCGCGATGCCGAGCCAGCCCTCAAGGTCCCTGGTGGCGACGCGGCGGAGTACCGCGTTCACAAAGCCCGCTGCCCGCTGGCCCACCGCGCCTTTGACGAGGTTCACTGAGGTGGCCACCGCGGCGTGGGGCTGGATTCTGGTAGCGAGGAGCTGGTGCGTGCCAAGCCGCAGCACCTCGCGCACCGCAGGGTCAAGTGATGCAAGGTCGCGGTCGGAGCAGACAGCCAGCACGGCGTCGTACGTGCCGCGACCCCGCAGCGTGCCGTAGCTCAGCTCCGTCGCCAGGGCCGCGTCTCTGCCGCTAATCCCCCGCTGCTCGAGCAGTTGCGGCAGCAGGAGGTTGGCATAGGCATCCCGGTCGGACACGGCCAGAAGCACGTCGAGTGCGACGCGCCTGGCCGGATCGCCGGACGGCCTGGCCACTTAGCCCAGCACCGCTGGGTGGCCGTCGAGACGGAGCCCCCGGGCCCAGTCGGGGGCGCGCATCCGGCGCTTGCCATCGGCCTGGACGTCGCCGAGCTGGACGGGAGTCGTTCCGGTCCCGGCCAGGATGCGATCACGCAACGGCCGAAGTTCACCAGGAGCTAGCGGACGATTGGTGCCAGCGCCGGCGTCGGGGCCCGCAACCGCCACGGGCCACAGCTTGACGCGGAGACCGTCAAGGTCGGTCCAGGCTCCCGGCTCCGGCGTGCACGCGCGGATCTGCCGGTCAATAGCCGTAGCCGGGTTGCGCCAGTCGACTCGCGCATCGGCCGACGTGATCTTGGGGGCAAGGCTGACGCCGTCGGCGGGCTGCTCGCGGGCCGCAAGCTCCCCCGCTTCAATCCCGTCGAGGGTCGCAACGAGCAATTCAGCGCCCGCGACGCTCAGCCGCTCCAGCAGGTCCCCCGCGGTATCCGTCGGGCGGATCGGTTCGGTCAGCACGCCGTAGACGGGGCCTGCGTCCAGTTCGCGCACAATCTGAAATGTGGTCGCACCAGTCACGTCGTCACCATGCAGGATCGCGTGCTGCACCGGGGCCGCACCGCGCCAGGACGGCAGTACCGAGAAGTGCAGGTTGACCCAGCCACGCGCCGGGACGTCGAGTGCGACTGTCGGAATGATGGCGCCGTACGCCGTCACCGGGCAGCAGTCGGGAGCAATCTGGCGGAGCCGGCCAAGGAAGTCCTCGTCGGCTAGCCGTGTCGGCCGCAGGATCTCGATTCCCGCGTCGGCGGCGCGCTGGGCAATCGGGCTCGGGCCCACCTTGAGGCCACGGCCAGCCTTGGCGTCCGGCCTGGTGATCACCGCAGCGACCTGGTGCCTGGACTTCAGCAGCGCGTCCAGCGATGACACCGCGGCGTCCGGCGTGCCGGCGAAGACCAGGCGCATCTTCTAGAACGCCTTGCCTCTGGTGGGATGGGGCGACACCTTCACCAACGGAACGGGCTCGCCCCACCATTCCGACGCCCTGATCTCCTTCATGGCTAGCTTGCGCTGCGCAGGGTCGAGCCGGTCGATGAACAGCACGCCGTCCAGATGATCGGTCTCGTGCTGGACACAGCGGGCGAGCTGGCCGGTGCCGTCCACAGTGATCGGCTCGCCGTGCATGTCGAAACCGGTGGCAACCGTGCCAAATGCTCTGCTGGTCGGATACGCCAGGCCGGGGAAGGACAGGCAGCCCTCGTCGTCCAGCTCTACCTCCTCCGACAGCGCCAGAGTCGGGTTAATGAGGTGTCCGAGCACGTCATCGACGTAATAAGTGAAGACCCGCAGGCCGACGCCGATCTGCGGAGCAGCAAGGCCGACGCCCGGCGCGTCCATCATCGTGTCGGTGAGATCCTTGACCAGCTTGCGCAGTTCGGCGTCGAAGGTGGTCACCGGGTCGGCGGGCGTCCGCAGAACCGGATCACCGAACAAGCGAATGGGCCTGATACTCACTGCATTCCTCCAGGCAAGGCATGTGCGCCATTTCAGCAGCCCGACGGAAAGGCCGCAGCCGCTCAAGTCTATGAAGCTCGCGGTCCTGCCCCCGCCCCCGGTGACCGCGCCTTGAACGCAGCCTTGCGCGCAGCCCGGGCGACGCCTGGATCGGGGTGATGCTCGCTGAGGGTTGTCAGCAGGTCGATGACGGCTGGGTGCCTGACCTGCCACAGCCCCGCGACAATCTCGGCCTGCGCATCAGGCGCCACGTCGGGGAGCAACTCGGCCACGACGTCGCGCGGGTCGGCTTCCTCGAGCAGGCCGGCACCGAGGTCAACGAGCAGCCACGTTCGATCGGCCGGACCGAGGTCGGCCGGTTCGCCGTGTTCGTGAAGCCACACAGCAGCGTGCGCTCGCAGGAGCGGCTCGGACAGCGCGGCGCGCACTTCCTCGGTCGCGGCCTTACCGATCCGGTCAAGCACTGCAAAGGCCGCCCCGCGCAGACCAGGCGTGCCGGTTACGGCGGCGTCGATCAGTTCAGCCGCGGCCTCTTCCTCGGACCGGCCAAGAAGCCACTGATTGATCTTCGATTCGCCGTCCTCCGCATCGCAGCTCGCCAGCGTCATGAGCAACCCGACTGCGCCCTCTCGGTCTGAGGGCCCAAGAACCGGTACGTGCCAGCCCTGAGCCAGCAGGCGCCGGTGGACACCCCAGATGCCGAGCGGCGACAGCACCACGGTCAAGCCGCCTGCGTGCTCCTCCGTTCCGAGCTCGACCACGCCGAGATCGGCCAGCGTCTCGAGGGCATGGGATAGCGCTGCAGCCTCGTCCGCGTCTGGAGCTCGCGGTGCGGATCTGCGCGCGTCGGCTGCGTCGCCGACAGCGGTAACGCCTGCGGGCTGGCCTGCCTTCGTCGTGCCGGTTTCCGGTTCCTGCCGCGTGCCTGCGGCCGCCGTGTAGGCGTCAAAAAGCGCCTCGATCCTGACCGGTGCGCCGACCGTATACAGGGCGGTGGCCAGCCCGTCCAGTTCTTCGCCGGCCAGCAACGCCGCGAGCGCGGCGTCCCACTCGCGCAGGACGTCCTCCGACGTTGCGGCGGACAGCGGTACTGCTGCCTTCGATATCGGGCCGGGCGCATGCAGCTCCGCAGTCATATTCTGGTTCGTCGCACCGACGACCTGCCACGCAGCGTCTAGCTCGTCGAACGTGAGCTCAAGCGCCTCGGCGGCAGCTCGCGCGTGGCTGCCATCGAGCACCGCGCCAGGAGCGACATCCCCGTGCTCGACGGCCCAGGCCTGGAGGTCGCGGGCAGCGCGCAAAAGCGGCGCCACCCTGGCGGCAGCAGCCAGCTCAGCCCTTGGCGCCAGCCGCACCGGCGGCATCCGGGTGCGCTCGCGACGGCCAGCGCCACCAGCGCTCTTGCCCGCAGCTGACCCTGGCTGCGGGCCGCCAGGTGAGTTGGTCACCCAAGTACCCTACGGCCTGGACGGAAAGTAGTCAGATTAGCGCCGCTGGGTCGAGCTGGACCCTGACGGGGCCCGGGTCCTTGGCCGCGGTCCGCACCGCCTGCGCGGCGCGCAGGGCGAGCGCCAACTCGGTGCCCTCCGATCTGGGCACGCGGATCAGATACCGAGCAGCATCAGGGCCATGCTCTGGAGGGTCGGCGTTCTGCCCGTTAGCGCCCGAAGCGAGTCGGGCGGCTCGCCCGCTCAACCCTGGCAGCGGACCCAGCACCTCGGCGTCGTCAGGGAGCCTGGCGAGGTCGAGCAAGGTATCGACGGCCGCACGCGGGCCCGCGGCCGACGCCATCCTGACGGCTGGCGGGAACCGCAGTTCCTCGCGCTCAGCCAGTTCCCGGCTAGCGAACGTGGCCGGGTCCCAGCGGACCAGGGCCTGCACCGACGGCTGGCCGCTGTCGGCGACGACCACAAGGCGACCACCGTCGGCCGCTGGTCGCACCAAGGCGGCGGCATTGAGCCACCGCCGCAGGGCCTCTTCTGCGGCCCGCAGGCTGGCCATGCCCAGCATTGCCCAGCCGTCCAGCAGGAGGGCAGCGCCATACCCGCCGTCCGCTACTGGCTCTGCACCCGGGGTTGCGACCACGACGACGGGCTCTTCGCTGACTCGCTCGAGCACCTGGCTGCCGCCGGATGTCAGTACAGGCACCGGCCTAAACGCCCGGGCGAGCTCCTCGGCGGTCCGCCGGGCGCCGGTCACGACGGCGCGCAATCCCTCATGACCGCACTGGCGGCAGGCGCGTGCAATTGCCGAGCCGCACCAGCCACAGCGCAGTGGCGCCTGCGGGCCTGGAAGTTCAGCGGGGCCGCCACACGTGCAGCGCGCGCGCGCATGGCATCGGTCGCACGCGACGGCGGCGAGGTAGCCACGCCGCGGGACCTGGACGAGCACGGGGCGGTCGACGAGTGCGGCGCGTGCTGTCCGCAGGGCGAGACTAGGCAGCCGCGCCGACCTCGCGCCTTCGTCTCTGGGCAGTTCCGACTCGTCGCCCGCTGGCTGCACCGCCGGCGCGTACTCGCGCACGACGGCCCGGTCCGCACCCAGGAGGCGGGCCCAGCCGCTCGACAGGAGCAAGGCGGCCTCAGCAGTCTGGGCGAAGCCGCCGATAAGCGCGCCAGCGTGCGCCAGATACGCGCGGCGCACCAGGACCTCTCTCGCGTGCGGATACGGTGCGCGCGGCTCGGCGTGCAGGTCGTCGCCCTCGTCCCAGAGCACCACGAGACCCAGATCGGCAACCGGCGCGAACATCGCCGACCGTGTGCCGGCCACCACCTTGACCTCGCCGCGGGCAACGGCCAGCCACCGGCGGTACCGCTCAGCTGGCCCCAGGCTTGCCGATAGCACGACGTGCCGGGTCGACTGGAGCTGGCGAGCCAGCGCGGCATCGACGAGAGCCAGGTCACGCGCATCGGGTACGACGATCACCGCGCCGCGGCCGGACTGCGCCGCGGCCAGGACAGCCTGGGCAATTTCATCCGGCCAGGTCAGTCCCGGCAGGGCCGACCACACCGCGCGAGGATTACGGCCAGCCGCCAGCGCTGCCAGGAATGACTCACCGTCCCGGTACCGCGCCCACGAGCCGTCAGGAAGGTCAGCGCGCGGAGCCCGATCGCGGTCGGGCGGCGGCTGCCCTTCCGGGCTGCTGCCGGTCTTCGCGGCCGCGGCGTGGCGGGGCGGGATGGCCAAGCGCAGGACGTCAGCCAGTGTGCCGCCGTAGCGGTCGGCTACGGCGCGTGCGAGCCCCGCGATCTCCGGCGAGAGCACCGGCTCTGCCGCTAGGACCCGTTCGAGGAATCCCAGCTGGCCGGGGTGATCGCTTTCAGCCAGGCGGGAGAGCACGAATCCGTTCACGAGCTGGCCGGCGAACCGAACGCGGACCAGACTGCCTTGCACCGCCAGCGGCCCGAGTGAATCCGGGACCAGATAATCGAATGGCCGGTCCAGGTGCGGCAACGAAATGTCGACAGCTACCCGCGCTACCGGCAGATCAGCTGCTGGTTGCCGGGCCGCGCGCCGCGGTGGCACGCGCATACGCGCCGTTTGCGACGCCTGACCCGACACGGTTCTGTCCTATCAGAGACTGACGACGCCATTGGCCACGGCGACTCTGACTGTGAGGTCCGTCCTGAGAGCTCGGGGTCAGCTGCAAGATCCAGATGGCACCGTGCCGTCCTTGGCCAGGTGCTGGCGCAGCACCGCGGGAATTGGCCGCCGGGCCACGATGTCAGCCCTGGCCTGCGCCATGTCGTTGACCATCGCGAACAGCCCCGTGCGAACGCCGATCTGACCGGCCGACGCGGCCGACGCATTGGCCAGGCTTGCCGCCGTTCCCAGATCAGCCGCCTGTACCGAAGCAGGGGCATTGGTACTCAAGTCGGATAGTGCCTTCTCGTACGCCTGGTGAACCGCAGTCGGGTAGCTGCCGCAGTTGGCTGCCGAACCGCCCGAGATGCTGGCCACGATCACGATGATGATCACAGCCCAGGCCGCGGACGCGCCGATAGCCAGCCATGACGCCTTGCGGACCGCCTGACTGCCAGCTTGGCGGAGGCTCAGGAAACCGAGCACCAGACCGGGAACGACGAGAGGTATCAGCCCGGCCATCGCCACTGTGCGAGCCGGCCAGCGGGGCGCACCGAATGAGCCGCTACCGTCCAGGGGGACGCCGACACGCGCTGCGCGGCCCGCCAGCATGGCAGTCGTCCCCAGCTTCGAGCTCGGCGCAGCTGGCTGGTCAGCGCCACCGTCGGCGCGCGAGCCCGGCGACCTGATGTCGCCCGGAGCAGGCCATGGCCCGGTCTCCCATGGCGGCGGCGTAGCCGACGCCGCCATCGACTCGCCAGCCCACGGCGGCGCGCCTGCCGCGGTGACCCGTATGTCGTGATGATGGCCCGGCGGCGTTTCCCCGGACGCCTCGTCCCAGGACGTCACAGAGTCCGGATGCAGGCCCTCGCGCCCGGTGCGCATGAACCACTCGGTCTGCTGGAGGTGACCATCGTCCCTGGGGCTGGCGTCATCAATGCCGGCGTTACCAGTGGTGGCGCCGGCCGGATCGGCCGGGTAAGCGCCGGTATAGGCATCCGCGCTGTACGGACTGGCCGCCGTCTTAGGTCCGGGTGTAAACCACGGATCATCCGCCTGCGGGTCATCCTCGTCGCCCTGGGCCAGGCCGTCACCCGCCGCGGCGGCCGCCGTCACGGTCTCCGGGGCGCTCGTGGCATCACCGCCAGTACTGCGCCTGTCAGAAGACATCTCTCACCTGGCCGGGTCGGAGTGAATCGGCTTCGACATTGGTGTAGATGTTAGGGGCAATACTGCAACATTATGTGGATAACGACAAATTGCCCGTTCCCGCCGTTGCCGTGGCTATGCTTCCGCAGATCAGCTCAGAGACCGACCGCGGACCTCAGCGCCTCAGCGCGGTCCGTGCGCTCCCACGAGAAGTCGGGTTCTTCGCGGCCGAAATGACCATAAGCCGCCGTCTGCTGGTAGATCGGCCGGAGCAAATCCAGGTCGCGAATAATGGCCGCCGGGCGCAGGTCGAAGACCTGCAGCACCGCATCCTGAATCCGCTCAACCGGCGCGCGCTCGGTGCCGAAGCACTCAACGAACAGGCCCACCGGCTTGGCCTTGCCGATTGCATAGGCGACCTGCGCCTCGCAGCGGTCGGCCAGCCCGGCGGCGACGACGTTCTTGGCGACCCAGCGCATCGCGTACGCGCCGCTCCGGTCCACTTTGGAGGGGTCCTTACCGGAGAAGGCGCCGCCGCCGTGCCTGGCCATCCCGCCGTAGGTGTCAATGATGATCTTGCGACCAGTGAGCCCGGCGTCGCCCATCGGGCCGCCGATCTCGAACCTGCCGGTGGGGTTGACCAGCAGGCGGTACCCGGCGGTGTCAAGGTGCAGGCCGGCCAGCACTGGCTCGACGACGTGCTCGCGGATGTCGGGCGTCAGCAGGCCGACCAGGTCGATAGCGGGCGCGTGCTGGGTCGACACGACCACAGTGTCGAGGCGCACCGCCTCATCACCGGCGTACTCGATAGTGACCTGGGTCTTGCCGTCGGGCCGGATGTACGGGACCTCGCCGCTCCTGCGAACCTCGGACAAGCGCTTGGCCAGGCGGTTCGCGAGCGTGATGGGCAGCGGCATCAGCTCGGGGGTGTCGTGGCAGGCATAACCAAACATGAGGCCCTGGTCACCCGCGCCCTGACGGTCGAGCTCGTCGGATCCCTCGCCCTCGCGGTGCTCCACGGCCTCCCCAACGCCGAGCGCGATATCTGGCGACTGCGAACCGATCGAGACCTGCACGCCGCACGTCGATCCGTCGAAGCCCTTCGCCGACGAGTCGTAGCCAATCTCGAGGATCTTCTCGCGGATGATGCCCGGAATGTCGACATACGTGTCGGTCGTCACCTCACCGGCCACGTGTACCTGGCCGGTCGTGATGAGCGTCTCGACAGCAACCCTGCTTCGATGGTCGCCCTTGAGCATGGCGTCCAGGATCGCATCGCTGATCTGGTCCGCCATCTTGTCGGGATGTCCCTCGGTGACAGACTCGGAGGTGAAGAGACGACGAGCCACTACACACCTTTTCTTTGCTGAGTTGACGATGGGGCTGGCAGCGACCGCAGAGTCCCCAATGATCTCCGCCGAATTGTACCGGTGCGCCACCTGCGGCGTGACGGACCTCAGGGTAATGCGTGCTACCCGAGTCTCGCTGCCACAAGATCCCAAATCGCGTCGGCGATCTCGTCCTTATGGGCCCGTGGCAGCTTCACCTCGGCGCCGTCAGCGCTGAGGACGGTGGCCTCATTATCGCGGGTGCCGAAGGCGAGCCCGTTCCCAACCTTGTTCACGACCAGCAAGTCGCAGCCCTTCCGCGCCAGCTTGGCGCGGCCGTTTGCTAGCACGTCGCCCGTCTCCGCGGCGAAGCCGACGATCAGCTGACCGGGCCGGCGACTCGCCACGAGGTCGCGAATGATGTCCGGATTCTCCGTCAGGACGATCGGCTCAGGCTGCCCGGACTCCTTCTTGATCTTGGTCGCGCTGCGCACCGCCGGCCGAAAGTCGGCCACTGCAGCCGCCATCACGACGGCATCCGCTGAATCCGCCGCGGCCACGATCGCCAGGTGCATCTCGGCCGCCGACTTCACGCGGATCACCCGAACCCCGGCTGGGTCGGGCAGGTCGGTGTTCGCGGCCACGAGAATCACCGCAGCGCCACGGCTCGCCGCGGTGCGGGCGAGTGCGTAGCCCTGCCGGCCCGACGACCAGTTGCCGAGGTAGCGAACCGGATCGAGCTCTTCCCTGGTGCCGCCGGCGGACACCACGACAGTCCGGCCGGCGAGATCGGGGGCTATGGCCGCATCCCCCCTGGCCAGCACCCGTTGCACCGTGGCGAAAAGCTCAGCAGGCTCTGGCAGCCTTCCCGGGCCGGAATCGGCGCCGGTGAGCCGCCCAGAAGCGGGGTCGACGACGCCGCCGCCGCGCTCGCGCAGCGTTGCCACGTCACCGCGCGTGGCTGCGTGATCCCACCTCTCGGTGTGAATCGCGGGCA
>Ga0126373_10000435_pt1 | contig 27488 bp, 23 predicted proteins | sample PanSoiMetPlot_11_FD_92545 | JGI IMG/M metagenome (GOLD analysis project Ga0126373, IMG submission 92545) | Tropical forest soil microbial communities from Panama - MetaG Plot_11 | ecosystem: Environmental > Terrestrial > Soil > Tropical forest > Bulk soil | place: Panama | collected 2016-02-17 | reverse complement strand
GTAACGATTCTCGACCCCGCCGAAAAGCACATGGAAGTGATCGTCGACGATTCGCAGCTTTCGCTCGCGATCGGAAAGCGGGGACAGAATGTCCGGCTCGCGGCGAAACTTCTCGGCTGGAAGATCGATATCAAGAGCGAGGAGGAAAAGCGCCAGGAAGTCCAGAACGCCATCAACCTCCTCTCGACAGGCGCGCCTGTTTCCGCGCTGATCGATTTCGGTCTGGCGGAACCGGTGGTCGACGCCCTCGTCAAAGGAGATATCGGAACCGTTGAAAAACTCGGCGGGATGACGCCAGAGCAGCTCGAAGCCATCCCCGGTATCGACGAAGAGGCAGTAGTCCAAATTCAACAAGCCATTAACGCCTATTACGGGCAGGAGTACGGTGAGCAGGCCCCGATCGAGGCGGCTCCCGACGATGTGGAGGAAGCGCCGGAACAGTTTTCGGGCGCCGAGACAGTATCCGGTGAGAATGTAGTGGATTCAACCTCTGATAACATGGTCGAATCGGCGACAGAATCCGGCGTTGAAGAAGGCCAGCAGCCCTGAGTTTGTCTTGAGAGTATGTGGGGGCTGGGCCTGAGTATGCCTCGCCTGCCCGCCAAGCAGGTAAACAGAACGCTTGAATATGAGTAAGATCCGAATCAACGAGTTGGCGCGGCAGCTTGAAGTAAAGTCGCGCGAGGTCATCGAAAAACTACAGGAACTCGGCATCGCCGAGAAGGTGACTCACTCCAGCTCGATCGACGACGACATGGCCGAGCGCCTGCGTCGCTATTATTCCGGGGATGGCGCGTCAGAACGGAAGGCAAGCGCAGGCAATGGCGCTGGCGCTGACCACGACGACGCCGATGAGATGGTTGCGCCCGAGCCTGTGTCGCGACCTGTCGAATCGGCGCGGACCGCTGCGCCGGTGACCGATGCGCCCGCTCAGAAGGTCGGAACGCCCGCGGACGCTCCCGCCGAGGACAAGGAATCCGAGAAAGAAAAGAGCGACGATTTCAAGCCGCGGCCGCTGCCCATCCGCCCTCCGCTTTCGCGCGGCACGCCGATTCATCCGCCCGTTGGCGCGCGTCCGCCTGCTTCGCCGGCCGCGCCTCCGGTAAGCAGAACTACCGAGGGGGTCATCGCGAGACAGGCTGGGCCCTCAACGCCTCCCGCCCGTCCCGCAGTTCCGCCGCCCCCGGTGACAACCCCACCGGTCGCCGCAACACCGCCACGTCCCGTTCCGCCCCCGGCCCGCCCAATACCTTCGGCTCCGCCGAAGCCCGGTCAGATTCTTTCCGGGCCACGGCAGCCCCTGCCCGCAAATCTTGGTTCGACGCAACCGCGTCCGGCGGCCGCTCCTCCCGCGGCCCGACCGGGCGTGCCAATCGCGCCACCGCCGCAGCGTCCGGTAGTTTCTGCGCCGACTCAGACGCCGGGAGCCCCACGTCCTCCGCAGGCGCCGCCGCCCGGACGTCCCATCGCGGGTCAGCCGGTAGCTCGGCCCGTGGTACCTCCGCGCCCGGATCTGGTCACGAAACTCGCGCAGCAGCAGCGCGCGCCCATGCCGGGTCAGGCGCCGCCGCGCCCTGGCGTGCCATTGCGTCCGCAGTCTCCACGCCCTGGCCAGCCGCTCTATCAGGGTCCGCCGCGTCCCGGTCAACCGATGCAAGCCAGAGGTGGCCGCCCGGGAATGCCTGGACCGGGAGGGCGACCCGGGATGGGTCCGCGCCCGATGCATCCGACAACGCGCGGATCGCTTATCGGCCCCGGCGCGCCTCCTCCGCCGCCCGATCAGTCGCGCCGCCCGCAGCAGCATAAGGGAGCTCGCCCTCAGCAGGGCCGCCGCCGCGAGGCCGAAGAAAAGATTCTTCGTCCGCAGAGCACGCGCCGCGAACTCGCCGCTCCGCCGCCCATCAATCGCGACATCACCATCTCGGAAGGCATCACGGTTAAAGAGCTTTCGGAAAAGCTCGATGTCAAAGCCAACTTCGTAATCAAGAAGCTGGTCGACCGCGGCATCTTCGCCACCATCAACCAGACCCTGGATGGCAAACTCGCCACCGATATCGCCCGTGAGTTCGGCGCCTCGACCTCGACGGTCTCTTACGAAGAAGAGGCCATGCAGGACGTTGAGATCCTTGAGGAGTCGAAAGACCTCGTGCGCCGGCCTCCCGTGGTCACGATCATGGGTCACGTCGATCACGGCAAAACATCGCTCCTCGATGCGATCCGCCTGGCCAATGTCGCCGCCCGCGAAGCAGGCGGCATTACGCAGCACATCGGCGCTTACCACGTCGAGAAGAACGGTCAGAAGATCGTCTTCATCGACACGCCGGGCCACGAAGCCTTTACGCGCATGCGCGCGCGCGGCGCGAAAGTCACTGACGTTGTGGTTCTCGTCGTCGCCGCGGATGACGGCGTCATGCCGCAGACTCTTGAGGCGATCGATCACGCCCGTGCTGCCAAGGTGCCTATTGTCGTCGCGATTAACAAGATCGATAAGCCGGAGGCGCAGCCGGACCGGATCAAGCAGCAGCTTTCCGATCGCGGCCTTCTCGCCGAAGACTGGGGCGGCGATGTCGTCATGGTCCCGGTTTCGGCTCGCACGAAAGAGAATCTCGATCTTCTGCTCGAGATGATCCTCCTCGTCTCGGAAATTCTGGATCTCAAAGCCAACCCGAACCGTCCCGCCATGGCCACTGTGCTCGAGGCGAAACTGGACCGCGGCCGCGGCCCGGTCGCAACAGTGCTGGTTCGCAACGGCACGCTGCGCGTAGGCGATTACTTTATCTGCGGCTCCGTGTTCGGGCGCGTCCGGGCCCTGATTGACGATATGGGCGAACAAACCAAGGAAACGCCGCCGTCCATGCCCGTCGAAGTGCTGGGACTCGACGAAATGCCGGAGGCAGGCGACAACTTCCAGGTCGTGACCGATACCGCCAAAGCGAAGCAGATTGTCATGTATCGCTCCGAGAAGGAGCGCGCGACGGCGCTGGCCAAGAACAACCGGCTCACGCTCGAGCAGTTCCACAAACAGATGGCGGCCGGGGAGGTCAAGGAACTTCCGATCATCCTCAAGGCGGATGTCGGCGGCTCCGCCGAAGTACTTCGCGACACGCTCGAAAAGCTCTCGACCGACAAAGTCACCATCCGCGTGCTCCGCGCGGGTGTGGGCGCCATCAACGAGTCCGATGTCGACCTCGCGGTCGCTTCGAACGCGATCGTGGTCGGCTTTAACGTTCGGCCAGAGCGCAACGCGTCGGCCGCCGCGGAACGCGAGAAGGTCGATGTCCGGCTGCACACGATCATCTACGAGCTTGTGGATGAGATGAAGAAGGCGATGTCGGGTCTTCTCGCGCCGGTCTTCAAAGAGATCTACAAAGGCCGCGCGGAGGTCCGCGAGGTGTTCCGCGTGTCCAGAGTGGGCGCGGTCGCCGGATGTTTGGTTGTCGATGGCAACATCCCGCGTGACGCGCAGATTCGCCTCCTGCGCGACAACACGGTCGTCCACACGGGCAAAGTAGGTTCGCTGCGCCGCTTCAAAGACGACGTCAGCGAGGTGCGCGCCGGTATGGAGTGCGGTATCACGATCGACAATTTCAACGACATCCATCAGGGTGATGTAATCGAAGCGTTCGCAATGCAGCGGGTCGCTAACGAAGCGGCCTGACGGGCCGTATGGCGGTGGTCGGCGTTCTGGTCATGGAACTCCGCATCGAGCATGCGCATTCTCTCAAGGAGAAGCGTCAGGTGGTAAAGAGTCTCAAGGACGTCTTGCGGCGCAAGTTCAACATCTCGGTGGCCGAGGTTGAGGACATGGATCTGCACAACAGCGCCGTGATCGCCGCCGCCGCTGTGTCATCCAGCAAAGATTTCGCTTCGCGCGTTCTGCGCGCGGTAGAGGATGAGGCCGCCTCCAGACTAGGCCCCATGCTGTTGCGCGCGAATGTGGAGTGGCTCTGATGGATGACCATCGTGCCCAGCGGATTTCCCTCGCGGTCAAGGAAGAACTCGGCGAACTGATCGCTTTCGAAATGGACGACCCGCGCCTTGCCGGAGTCTCGGTAACCAACGCCGAGGTATCCAGCGATATGCGGCATGCCCAAGTTAAAGTTGCGGTAGAAGGCGGGGAAGAGAAAAAAGCGCTGGCCGCTCTCGAGCACGCGAAAAACTTCCTGAGACATGAACTCGCCGCCCGTTTAAATCTCCGCCGCATACCGGAACTTCATTTTCTGGCCGATTCGCATCCCGACGCCGACAGCAGGATAGAATTCCTGTTACGCCGCGCAAAGCGCAACAGGGCTCGCGATTAGATGAAATTCGGGGTTAACACGCTCATATGGTCGGGGGAATTCGACCGCTCACTCTTTCATTTGCTGCCGGGAATCAAGGCCGCAGGATTTGACGGCATTGAAGTTCCGATCTTCCATCCCGCCCGGTTCCCTGCCCTTGAGGTCCGGCGCGCCGTTTCGGACAACGGCCTGGAGTGCAACGCCTGTTCGGTGTTCCTCCCCGGCGTGAGCCTGATCGACATGGACCCTTCCGTGCGCTCGCGCGCCATGGATCACCTGAAGATCTGCATTGACACAGCAGCCGAAGCGGGTGTCTCAATACTGGCGGGACCGTTTTATTCTCCCGTCGGATATCTGCCCGGCCGTAGACGGACCGCCGATGAGTGGTCCCGAGCGATTGACGGGTACCGCGAGATCGCTCCCGAGTTCGCAGCTGCGAACATGGTTCTGGCGCTCGAGCCGCTCAATCGGTTTGAGACCTTCTTTCTGAACACCGCGGCGGACGCCGCCGCTCTCTGCGACGCCGTTGATCATCCCGCGGTCGGCATCCTTTTTGACACGTTCCACGCCAACATCGAGGAAAAAGATATCGCCGCTGGCTATCGGACCGTGGGGCGCCATCTGAAGCACGTGCATACATGCGAAAACGACCGTGGCATCCCGGGCAGCGGCCACGTCGAATGGGACGCGGTATTCACGGCATTGCGCGACCTGGATTACGACGGATGGCTAACCATCGAGAGCTTCGGCTTCGCCTTGCCGGATATCTCGGCCGCGGCGGCGATCTGGCGCGATATCGAACGCACTCCCGAATCCATTGCCTTCGAGGGCGTCAAATTCGTTAAAGAGCGGGCGGCGTATGCGGGTTAGACGACTGCCGCAGGATTCGAAAGCTCGCCGATTTCCGGGACCTTGATTCGAACGACATCTCCCGGAGCCAGAGCCACTTCTTCCGTCACAATGATTCCGGTACCCGTGCACAGCACGGAACCCGCCGGAACCGGATTCGAGCGCGTCAGATAGCTGACGATCTGTTCGATCTTCCGATGCAGTTTGGCCGTCGATGTGGATCCCGAGAACCGCACTTCGTCGCCTCGCAGAATCTCACAGGTCATCTGCAGATTGTAGGGATTGGAGATCTCATCGGTCGTAACGATCACAGGTCCCAGAGAACAGCAAGCCGTGTACACCTTGGACTGCGGAAGATACAGCGCGTTCTCTCGCTCGATGTCCCACGCGGAAACATCGTTAGCGAGGGTGTAGCCGACGATCGTTCCCTTCTTCCCCAGCACGACCGCGAGCTCCGGCTCGGGCGCTGTGAACTTCGAATCGGAACGGATTCCAATATTCTGATTCGGGCCTACGCAAACGCGCGACGTTCCCTTGAAGAAAATCTCAGGCCGCTCTTCGCGGTACACATGCGCGTACATGCCTTCGCGGGTACCTTTGTCCGCCGCCACGGTTTCGCCGTCGCGGAACGTCGCGCTCGTCTCGTAGGTGCAGCCAGAGGCCCATACTTCAGCCGGAAAAATAGGGATCAGGGGCGTGGCCTCCACGGAATGCCGACTGGCCAGGCGCGCCGCCAATTCGTGCAGCGGAATGCCTTCGGAATCCGCGCGGCTAATCAGGTCGCAAACCGTGTGAGTCGGAATCGGCCGGGCCGAACAAGCTCCCTCAAAAATCGCGGCGATTACGGCGCCGTCGTGCCGGATCTGTCCAAGATGCATTTGTCGTCTAGTACTTCAGGTAAACCGTTTTGAAATCGCTGTAGAAATCGAGCGCCGCCGGACCCTGCTCTTTCGGTCCGAAGCTGGAGTCCTTCGTGCCGCCGAACGGAAGCTGATATTCCACTCCCGCGCTCGGAAGATTGATCGTCAGTAACCCCGCTTCGGCGCGATACACGTAGTCCATCGCGCGCGAAAGATTCGTGGTCTGAATCGAAGAAGAAAGTCCGAACGGAATGTCATTCGCGATGCGCATCGCGTCGTCAAAATCTTTTGCCCGCATCACCGCGAGCACGGGTCCGAAGATCTCTTCGCGGGCGATGGTGTGCTCCGGTTTAACGTCCCCGAACACCGTCGGCTCAACGAAATATCCTTTGTCGTAAGCGCCGCCCGTGAGGCGCTTTCCTCCGCACAACGGCGCCCCGCTCTCCTTCGATCCGATATCGACGTACTTCAAAACCGTATCGAGCTGTCCTTTGTCGACGCAAGGCCCGATCTCGATTCCCGGCTGCATGCCGTCGCCGACCTTCAAAGCCTTTGTCCGCTCGACGAGAGCGGCGATGAACTTGTCGTAAATCGCATCTTCCACTATGGCGCGGCTGGTCGCCGTGCACTTCTGCCCTGTCGAGAAAAACGCCGCATTCGCGACATTCTCGACGGCGGACTTGAGGTCCGCATCCGCAAGAACGATGGTCGGATTCTTTCCGCCCATTTCGAGCTGAATGCGCAACCGCCGCTTGCTCGCTTCGTTGTGCAGCCAGTGTCCGACGTCATTGGAACCGGTAAACGAAATCGCCTTGATCGGTTTCGCCTTCACCATGGCTTCGCCAAGTTCGCCGCCCGAGCCTGCCACGAAATTCACGACGCCTTTCGGAATGCCCGCTTCGTGCAGGGCTTCCACAATCCGCCACGCGCTGAGCGGCGATACCGACGCGGGCTTCACCACGATGGTGTTTCCACAGATCAGCGCGGGCGCCATCTTCCACGCCGGGATCGCGATCGGAAAATTCCACGGAGTGATCAGTCCCACCACGCCGATTGGCTTGCGCACTGCGAAGACGTGAACCCGCTCGCGTTCCGACGGAACCATTACGCCGTCGAGCCGGGATCCTTCGCCCGCAAAATAGCGAAAGATATTGATCGCGCGCCGGACTTCGCCTTTTGCCTCGGGAAGCGTTTTGCCTTCCTCCCGTGTCATCTCCGCGCCCAACTGATCGAATTTCTTCTCAAGGATCTCGGCGGCCTTATACAGGATGTTTCCGCGCGCCGGAGCCGGCATCGACGACCAGCCCGGAAGAGCCGCTTCAGCGGCTGCGGCGGCCGAGTCGATATCGGCGGCGGAACCTTTTGCGAATACGCCGACAACTTCGTCTGTGTTAGCCGGGTTGCGATTTTCGAACGTCCTGGAAACGGGAGCCCATTCGCCGTTGATGTAATTGGCGAACTGCGGCGGCATACTGATCTGCGGTGTGCTCATGGGTCTATCTTCTTTAGATGCTCAGAACTGTACTTTGGGCGCCACGCGAGCGCCGGGCTCCGTCTTGAAATAAGCGTCTTCGCGCTGGAAGCCCGACATCGAAGCGACGATATTGGCGGGAAAAAGCGAGAGATCGGTATTGTACTTCTGAACCGCGACGTTGTACCGCCGGCGCGCCTGAAGGATGCGGTTCTCCGTGCCCTCCAGCGAAAACTGCAATTGCCGGAAGTTCTCATTCGCCTTCAGATTCGGATAATTCTCCACGACCACCATCAATCGGCTCAAAGCGCTCTCGACCTGATTGTTCGCGTCGATTTTTTCCTGTGGGGTGTGCGCGCCAGCCATCGCGGCGCGGGCGTTCGCAAGCTGCGTGAATACTGTGGTCTCTTCCTTTGCGTAGCCCTTGACCGTCTCAACGAGGTTCGGAATGAGATCTGCGCGGCGCTGCAGGTCGGCGTCCACCTGGCTCCATTCCGCTCCGATCGCCTCATGCTCAACAGCAAGTTTGTTACGCTCCCGCACGAATTCGCAACCGCCCAGCAGCAGAGCGAGCCCCACCAGCACGACTACCAGCACTCCGGTTTTCATCACGCTGCTCCTTCCGTTGAGCCCAGCCTGTCCACGATCTCGATTACCTTTTCGATTTCCCTCATGCAGCGCGCGAGCAGCGCCTCGGGCTCGTCCACTTTCGCCCCCTGCTTTCGATCACGTAGATCCAGCAGCAACTCAAAGGGCTCGCCGTCGATACCGAACGATTCGCGCGTCATGCCCACGATTTCGCGCTTCCTCACAGGCGCCTCTTCGCCACGCAGGATCAGGGCGTGGCGGAACAGTACACAAAACGTCGAAACCGAATCCACTAACAGGCGGCGAAGTACGTCTTTATCCGAAAGTATACCGGAGGCCTTCTGACGGAGCCGCAGCAGTTTGGCGCGCAGTTCGTGCTCGACTTGGCCTCGGTAGTGCGCATTATCGATGGTAAGGTTCGATACAAGGTCTGGTCCGTGGAGGATTTGATGATGATCGCGGATGTCGTGAAACTCGATCGGAAAACAGTCGGTTGAGTCGGCCACCTCGCGCTCCGTCAGCAACAACGGCGCAGGATTCCCCAGTTCTCGCCACCACCGGAAGATGGGCTCGGTGGCTCGAAGCTGCTGCGGCGCGATGCCGGTCAGGACGCACAAAACGTTGTAATCAGAGAACTTTTCGCGATGGTCCCCGGTCGCCGCCGAGCCGTATAAGACCACGGAAATAAGGTGGTCCCCCAAGGCCTTGCGTAGCTTCTCCACGAGTTGATTAAGGGAGTCCGGCATGGGCATCGCTTATTTTATGCGAGGATCACCAATCGCTCGAAGCGCCGCCGCCGGCCGAATCGCCACCGCCGAATCCCCCGAATCCGCCGCCGGAGCCACCTGAATCATACCCTCCGAAACCGCCGCCGTCCCTCCCTCCACCCGACCAGCCGCGCCCGGAGTTTAGTACCTGACCAAGCAGAAGACCGGACCAGAACCCTCCCCCGAAACCGCCCCCACCGTAGTAGCGCCCCCCGCCGCCGCGACGCCGGAATATCAACAACAGCATGAAAATCCCGAAAAGGATTAACGGCCATGGAATGCTGTCCCTGTGTTCGCGCGGGACGCGACTAACCAGCGCGGGGCCCGGGATCGTCACGCCTTTCGACTGCGCGATAGTGGAGCCGAGACGCTGGGCGGCGGCAATCATCGCGGCGCCATACTGACCGGCTCGCAACGCCGGGCGCATGTCGTCAAGCAACATCCCCGCCATGCCGTCCGGGATATCTCCGCCCAACCCGCCTCCCACTTCGAGCCGCGATTTGCGGTCTCCGATCGACAAAAGCACCATCGCGCCGTTGTCTTCCTTCTTTTGGCCTATGCCCCATGCGTGGAAGATATCGTTCGTGACGTCTTCAATTGGTTCGCCTTCGAGAGAGGGCAGCGTGACAAACGCCAACTGGGCTCCGGTGGCCTGCTGCACGCGCGCAGCGTAATCTTCCAGTTCGGCGCGGCTTTGCTGATCGATGACGTGCGCAAAATCGCTGACATAGCCCTCGGGCCGCAGCGTTTTCCAGTCGACGGCGAACGCGGGAAGTGAACAGGAAATCAGTGCGGCGGCTACCGCAAACCGGAAACTCATTGTCAGTCGATTCCAGTGTATCGGCAGCGATTAAGACATCGCGTTACAATTCGAGTCGAAGCCAGACCTGCCGCCAACTTCTGATGCCCCAGCAAAACGGCCGCCCCCGAACGACGGTTGAAGAACTCGCACGCCGTCTGCGCTCGGAGATGACCCCTCTCAACGAGCGCTTCTCCTACATCCCCATTTTTCCCGTCGCGGAGGAAGATCTGCGGCAGTATCTTCACGACCCGGTCGCGGCTTTACCGGCGGAGGTTTGTGGACTGCTCCCGAAAATCGGCATAGTCCTCGCGCCGTATCTCGAGCGTCCCAATCCCAAAGGGGCCGTCTCGGTGGTCTACGAAAAGCCCGCGGAACCGAAGCTTGTGCTTTCCACGCATGTGAGCGGAGCCGAGTTCGCGACCTTGTTTTTCACCGTGAAAGAGGAGCAGGTCGCCGACTATCACTATTTTTTCTATGACGAGATCTCGGCATTGCTCTCCGAGTGCTGGAATGAAAGCGCCCAAGACTCCTGGAACCGCCTGTTGCGCGAGGAACTCAGCAGTGAGGTGCACGGCGAGGTCGATGAGCGAAGCTGGCATTTCAAACAGATCCTGCTCCGCCGGCCCATGGCTTCCCGCAAGGACGGTAAGCCGTATCGCGACTACGCCCGCGCATCCTTCCGCGATACGATGACGCTTTACCTTCACGGCATCTGCTGCGATATCGACGTGGAATCCGGGCCGCGTCAGTTGCCCAGCCGCCATCTGCGGAAGCGCCTCGAAACTCTGAAAAACCTATTCCCGCCGCCGGAAGGGCATGCAGTCTTTCCCGAAGATCTTCCCCGTACATAAAGCCTGCATTGCTTTCAGGTGTTAAGATCTTGCTGTCTTCATGGCGCGCGATAACGCCCCCGCTGTCACAGTTTCGCCCGTACTCGGCCTCGTAGTCGCGATCGCCATTCTTTACTTTGCCCGCGCGCTGCTGATTCCCGTGGCTTTCGCCCTGCTCCTGGCGTTTCTCCTCACGCCGATGGTCAAAAGGCTGGAGTCATGGAAGATTCCCCGCGCCCCGGCGTCGGTTCTTGTGCTGGTAGCCGCTTCGGCTCTCGTCTGCGTTGGGGGCTATTTCGTTACTAGCCAATTGATATCCATAGCTGGAAACCTTCCCCAGTTCAGCGGGCGCCTTAACGCCAAAATCGACGCGCTCCGGGGCCGGTCGAGCGGTTTGGGGCAGGTGATCTCGGAGGTAGAGGATATCGGCCGCGAAGTCACTGAAAAAACCAGTCCGTCGCCAGCCGAACAGGCAAAGCCCCCGCAACGCTCCGCGGCCTCCTCACCGCCGGAGCCGCTACGGGTCGAGCTGGTCGAGTCGCACAACGTCATTCAGGCGATTCGCGACTACTCGGGTATGGTGCTCCGCCCCCTCGGCACCGCCGGTCTGATCGCTGTGTTCACCGTCTTCATGCTGATCGACCGAGAAAATCTGCGATACCGCGTTCTTCGTTTAATGGGCCAGCAGAAGTTGCAGGCCACCACGATGGCGATGGACGATGCCGGCCAGCGCGTGAGCCGCTACGTGCTGATGCAGTTTTGCGTGAATGCCGCCTTCGGAACCGTAATCGCCCTCGGTCTGTATTTTCTGGGCGTGCCGAGCCCCCTGCTTTGGGGTGTTCTGGGCCTCTTCCTTCGCTTCGCGCCCTACATTGGCCCGGTGATCGCTGGCTTTCTGCCTTTCGCTGTCACTCTGGCCGTCACGGACGGATGGCGAACTCCGCTTCTCGTCGTTGCTCTGTTTTCGATAACCGAAATTATCATCGCCAACTTCATCGAGCCGATGCTGTATGGCATCCACACCGGTCTCTCGGCCGTGGCTGTCCTGGTTTCTGCTGTCTTCTGGACCGTGGTGTGGGGGCCGGTCGGGCTGGTTCTCGCGACGCCCATGACGGTGTGCCTCACCGTGCTGGGCCGTCATACGCCTCAACTGGAATTTCTGAACATCATCCTCGGCGATGAACCCGTTCTGACCCCCGCGACCATTTTCTACCAGCGCCTTCTTGCCCTCGATCAGCAGGATGCGCTGAACGTGCTCGAAAACCTGGGAAAAGACAAGCCATTGATCGAAGTAGTGGATGAGATCGTGGTTCCCGCGCTCGCGATGGCCGAGCGGGACCGCCACACCGGGCAGCTCGAACCCCGCCGCGAAGACTTCGTCGTGGAAACTGTGAACGAGTTCGTCACCGAACTCGCCGAGAGCGAGTCGATGCCGGTTGCGAGTCAAGTCCGGCAAACCCGCGTCTTCTGCATCCCGGCGCACGACGCGGCGGACGAAATTGTGGCCGCCATGTGCGCTCATTTTCTGACGCGCGAAGGCTTTCCGGCCATCACCTTTCCGGTCAGCGACTCTCCCGGTGAGCTGATCCAGAATCTGGGAGGCGGCCCGGACGACGTAGTCTGTATCTCAGCCGTTCCTCCTTTTTCCGGAGGCAACGCTCGCAAAGTGTCGCGCAGTATCCAGGAGCACGGTTCTGCGCCGCGCATAATCGCAGGCATGTGGACTCATGACTCCTCCAGTCCCGCCCATGTGGAACGGCTGACGAAGGCGCTGAACGCCACCGTGGTATCCAGTCTTGCTCAGGCGGTCGCGGAGGTCCGGGCAATCGATCAGGCCGCTGAACCCGTTCCGGAGGATGGCGCCTCTCGTGCTACGTAGCCAGCGGGTGCTGACGGTGTCGATTTCAACGGAAGTTCATCAGGATGGGGCGGTTTCGGTTTTGTCGGTCGAGGGCAAGCTCGTCATGGGCGCTCCCTCAAATGCCTTTCGAGCAACTGTGGAAGATCTGCTGAAGGCGGGAAATCAGCGGATTGTCGTGAATTTCCGGGGTGTTCCCTATGCCGACAGCGCCGGGATCGGCGCCTTGGCGTATAACTTTTCCAACACTAAAGCTGCGGGCGGGCGGCTCGCCCTTGCGGAAGTCCAGCCTGCCGTTCTGGATGTCATGGACGTGACGAGGCTGTCAGATCTCATTCCGATGTTTGAGACAGAGAAAGAAGCCGTCAAAAGCCTGGGCGCGAACTAAATCTCGCGCCGGCCTTCCATCGCTTTCCACATCGTCACCTCATCCGCGAATTCAAGGTCGCTGCCAACGGGAACTCCCATCGCGATGCGGGTCACTCTCATACCCAAAGGCTTCAGAAGCTTGGAGAGATAGACGGCGGTCGCCTCACCCTCGACGGTCGGGTTAGTCGCGACGATGACTTCCTGGAGCGAACCGCGCGCGATACGATCCACCAGGCTCTTGATCTTCAGTTGCTCCGGTCCGATTCCTCTCAGCGGCGAAAGCGATCCGCCGAGCACGTGATACAGACCGTTGAACTGTCGTGTTACTTCAATCCCAACGATGTTGTTCGGGTCCTCGACGACGCACACAACCGCCTGGTCGCGCTGAGGATCGCGGCAGTACTGACAAAGCTCCGAATCGCTGATGTTGTTGCAGACTTCGCACATCCGCAGTTTGTCTTTTACGTCAAGAACAGCCCGCGCGAGGTGTTCCGCATCTTCACGGCCCGCGCGCATGATATGAAATGCAATCCGCTGCGCGGATTTCTGCCCGATGCCAGGCAGGCGCTTGAATTCGGTGATGAGCCGCGCGAGGGGCTCGGCGAAATCGGGCATCCGCTCAGAACAGACCCGGCGGCAAGCCGAGACCGCCCAGCATTCCGCTCATTTTGCGCTGCGATTCGCCGTCCACCTTCTTGACTGCGTCGTTGCAGGCGGCGAGCACCAGGTCCTGCAGCATCTCGACGTCGTTGGCTACTTCCGGATCGATCTTGACGCCGAGCACGTTCTTGTGACCGTCCATCTTGATGGAAACCATGCCGCCGCCGGCTGAGCCTTCCACGCGAATGGCGGCCACTTCGGCCTGCATCTTTTCCTGCATCTGCTGGGCCTGCTTCATCATGGCCTGCATGTTTCCGGGCATCTTCATTCGTTCCAGGGCTCCTTCAGGTTGCGTACCGCACGGACTTCTCCGCCGAACGTTTCTCGAAATTTCTTGACTTCGGGATGCGCAAGCGCACGGCCCATCAGTTCGTCGTCGCCGGACTCCGGTTTCGGCGCCGTTGACGCCGGAGCCGCAGGAGCGGACTTCACCTCGCCGAACACTACTTTAAACTTCTGGCCGGCCATTCCCATCTGCTTGAGGGCCGTACCGATCTCTTCGCGCCCGAGGTCCAGAGCGAAGGATTTTGTCGTCGTGATCACCAGTTCGTTGTTGACCAACGCGACATCCGATTGTCCGACGGCATCGGCCGAAAACTGCATCCCCGCTTCGACCATCGCGTTGCGCAGACGTTCGCGCCATTCTTCGCTTGAGGCGGGCGGAGGGCTCGACGCGGGCGGAGGCGCGCTGGCTGCCTGGACCGGCGCCGCGGCTGGGACAGCAGGCGGAGTTGCCGGGCGCGTGGCGATCACTTGCGCAGGTCTCGCGGAAAGAGAGGGCGCGGGAGGCGGAGGGGCTTTGTCCGGGGCAGCCGAAGGCAGGCCCGCAAGCGCTTCTTCGATCGCCACAAGCCGTCCGGCCTGCACAAGCTTCAGCAGACCGATCTCGAGATGAAACCGCGGTTGCAGCGACGCCTGCAGATCCCGGAACAGGTCGAGCGAAAGCTGCAGATACCTTGTCAGATCCTCTTCGCTGAAACGTCCCGCGATATCCGCGATCTGCTCGCGCTCCGCCGAACTCGCCGCGATCAGCCGAGAGTCGGCCCCCGCTATCCGCGTCACCAGCAAATTTCTGAGATACCGCGAGAGTTCGCGCGCGAAATGCTGAGGGCTGCCCCCATTCCGTTCCAGTTCATCCACCATCGCAAGCATCGCCGCGCCATCCTGGGCAGCGAGCGCCGTGGTCACCTGGGCCATCGCATCGATGCCGAAGGCGCCCAGCAGAGTTCGAACCGCCGCCGCTTCCAGGCGATTGCCGCAGCAGGCGATCGCCTGGTCCAACGCCGACAGCGAATCACGTACCGAACCCTCGCCCGACTGCGCGATCACCGAAAGCGCTTCTTCGTCCGCGTCGATGCCTTCTTCCGCGCAGATCTGCCGCATCCGCTCGATAAGATCGTTGAAATCCACCGAGCGAAAGCTGAAATGCTGACAGCGCGAAGCGATAGTCGCCGGAATCTTGTGCGATTCCGTCGTGCACAGCAGGAACACCACCCACTCGGGCGGTTCTTCGATCGTCTTCAGCAGCGCATTGAACGCTTCGTTCGTAATCTGATGCGCTTCGTCGATGATGAATATTTTGTAGCGATCGCGCGACGGCCGGTAGCGCACATTCTCGCGCAGTTCGCGCATTTCGTTAATGCCGCGGTTTGACGCCGCATCGATTTCGATGACGTCGGGCGAGCCTCCCGCCGCGATTTCGCGGCAGCTCGGGCACACTCCGCAAGGGCGGTCCGTCGGCCCCTGATCGCAGTTCAGGCACCGCGCGAGAATGCGCGCCGTCGTCGTTTTTCCCGTTCCGCGCTGTCCCGAAAAAATATACCCGTGCGCGATTCGCTTCTGCTCGATCGCGTTTCGCAGGGTGGTCTTGATGTGGTCCTGGTTAAGCACATCGTCGAACGCCTGGGGACGATATTTGCGCGCGATAACCTGATACATGAGGCGGGCCGGGAACGTTTCGCCAAGCCCCGGGTAATCCGCGGCACACGGGTTAAACCGCTACCGTTGCTTCCTTCCGGACCTGGCGGGGTTTGCAGCCGCCCATTGCACGGAGCCCGAGACCTGACGACCTTAAGGTTAACATTAAGGCTCCGGATTCCCCCCGTATTCCCGCAGCCTTGGCGGCCGCGCATCCGGTTCCAACAGCCAGACCTTTCGGTCGGGATAATACCGGACCAGTTTCTCGTTCTCACCCGGGCCCAGATCGAGAGCCCACACTACACGGGCGGCATCGATGTTGGACGCGTTATGAATCCATTCGCGGAGCAAATGCGCCGGGCCGAAATGAACGATGACAAGCTGCCTGCCCGTCGCCGCAGCGAGCCGACGATCGATTGCGGCTCTCCCTTCGGCATCGCCGAAATTGATGAAATCCCAGCTTTCATACTGTCCGCTGGCGATGAACAGATCCTCCGTTCCAAAAAGGTGCAGGCCGTACCAGAACGCGAAATGCGCCAGACACAGCAGCGCGATCAGGCGCATCGCCTGCGCGCCCGCCGTTACGCCGCGAACACGAATCCAACTGAGCCGGCGCAGCGCAACTACCGAGATCAGAACGAACAAGCACGTCGCGGCAGCAATGTAATGCGGATAAAAATACGGATAGAAATTCGTACCGAGGGCCAGCACGCAGAGGGTCGCAGCCACCCACAGGTACCGACGCTCTCGCAGCGCTGGAAAAAAGAACGGCAGCGCGAGGTACAGCGGCGTCAGGTAGAAGAATCGATAAAACCGGATACGACTCGCCAGGCGCGCCGCATACGAACCGATCGTATCCACGCCGGGTCCGTGCACCTCCGTCTGCGCCCTCAGGTCGAGCCCCTGTTCCTGTGTGAGCGGACGATGCGCCTCGATATTTTTCTGAAAGGTAAATGCCGCCGGCACGCCGTACTGGTATCGGCTGACCGAATAGGGCAAACTGAGCCAAGTCCCAGTCACTGCGCGATTGTGAGCCGCCGTCAGCGCCAGCGCCGGCAGAACCGCGAGCAACGCCGCCCCGCGTCGCCGCCGAAGGAACGGTAACGCGCATAACGCGACCAGGGCAGCCTCGAATGGACGCGCGAGAATCTGCAGCCCGAGCCCACCGCCCGCAATCGCGGCATCGCGCTTCCCGCCCGACGCGCGCAGCCGCGGAATTGCGCCGAACACAAGGCAGCCTGCAATCGCCGAAACCGCGCCTCCCCAATAGGTGTTCATCCACTGGTTGAGCGGCCCGAACTCCGCTATTGCGAGAAGCCCCCCCACGAAGGCCCAGGTTGCCGGGACCCACGCCAGCAGCATCCAGTAGATGAGGGCGCACATCACGCCCTCGGTGAGAAGCACGCCCGCCCAGGGCTGCCGGAAAATCAACTCGCCGATCGCCAGCGCGATGCCCTGAGCCAGCGGATAGATTGAGCTATAGGTCGGCTCCTGCAGAACGAAGACCGTCTCGAAGAACCGACCCATGGGATGAGGTGGATTCGCCAGCCGGAAATGCGCAAGCGTATCGCCCAGCAGCAGGTAACTGAAATCATCCGAGGTCTGCGGAATCGGAACCGGATGACGCGGCAGCAGTAGTAAGCGCAACACGATCGGCACCGCCGCCAGGAGCCCCATCGACCACCACTGCCGCGCCGAAATCCATCGGATCCCAGCTTCGATTCGGCTCCGAGCGATCAGCGCGCCGCCGATCAGCAGAATCGCGCCCAATTCGATGTAATCGGCCATTCCGAAACCGATCGGGTTCTGAAGCGGCAGGAAAAAACGCAGCAGCCGGAAGAGATTCATCCAGAAGAACCCTCATTATTTCAGTGCTATCCTCAATGCGAGGCTGTGCCGTTGTCGGCTCGGAAAACCTACTGGCTGTCGATCAGCGCGCTGCTTTCCGTCGCGCTCGCCGGTACGCTTTGGGGCTTTCAGAAGCCCTTCCGCCAATACCACGGCGTTGAATACTACGAATTCGATACCCCGGCCGATTATCAGACTCCGGGCGAATTCGTCTTCGCGCGCATGATGTTTCCCGGCGGAGGGCCGGGGGTCGACGGTTATTATCCCCGCTTTCAGGGCGACTGGCGCCAGGGGATGTCGCTCTGGACTCAGGATTACCCTCGCGCCGATCGGCATTTTTCCATGGCGCTCTCGCGGTTGACTCGGGTCGCCGTTCGATCGGTGGAGCAGCCCGTCAATCTCGATGAAAACGAGCAGTTCGACCTCCCCTGGCTTTACGCAGTTCAGGTAGGCGAATGGGGTCCCACGGCCAAGCAGTGTCAGGAGTTGCGCGAATTCCTTCTGCGCGGTGGCTTCTTCATGGCCGACGATTTTCACGGCAACCGCGAGCGCGCCGTCTTTCTCGAGTCAATGAAGGCCGTTTTCCCGGACCGTCCCGTGGTTGAGATTCCGGATGAAGATCCGATCCTCCATACGGTCTACGATCTTTCCGACCGTATCCAGATCCCGGGCCAGGCCCACCTTCGTGAAGGTTGTAAGAACTGCTATGAGGGCGGCCGCGGCGCTCACTGGCAGGGTATCTACGACGACAAGGGCCGCGTGATGGTCGCAATTACCTACAACTCAGACGTGGGGGATGCGTGGGAGTTCGCCGACGAACCCCAGTACCCCGAGCGCGCGGCGTCAAGTGCGATAAGGCTGGGTGTGAATTACGTCGTCTACGCGATGACGCACTAATCGATTCCCCGAACTTTAAGTTGAGTAGTGAACGCTGACCCCTGCCCCGAAGATCTTCGTGCCTTCGAAGGTGACGCCCGGAAGGTGATTGAGGTGAACCTCGCGGAGCGCGGGCAGGAGGGCCAGGTGTGGCAGACCGGTGTCGGTGACCTTCAGGCATTCGTACAATTCGATCTGCTCAAGCGATTCGATGCCGCTGAGAATTTCGAGGCTTCTGTCGGTGATCTGCGTCAGGCCCGCGTAGTAATAGCGGATCGCGAGATCTCTGATGTGTTCGGTCGCGGCATCGCCGGTCGCTCGGCAGTACATACACGTCAGGCGTTCCAGATTGCGGCAGCGGCCGATGTGACGGAAGCCGTCATCCTGAAAGCCGATGGGCGTGAGCTCGCGCAGTGAGGGGAAATCGGGGAGGATAGCGAGCGCTGCCTCTTCCACGTTGGCGCAACCGATGCCGAGATTGCGGAGTGACGGCATTTTCGAGAATGCGACGAAGCCGCGGCTTCCGAAGTTTTCGCAGACGCGTCCCCAGATGCTTTCGATGGTTTGAGAGCGGGCGAGCGCGACGAACCCATCTTCCGTCGCGATGGATTCCTGGACTCGCAGGCGCTTGAGGCTTGGCATGGCGGCGATGTGAGTCAGGGCAATGTCGTCGCTAAGAGCGCCATCGCATCCGAGGACTGTGAGATTGAGCAGATGAACGAGATGGGCGAAGCTGTCCGTCGTGATGCGGTTCACGTGCCAGAAGAGGTCCAGTTCGAAGAGGCCGTCGAGGTCGCGGAGGGCAGCGAAACCGGCGTTGGTGAAGGGGCCATCGATCAGGAGTTTCGCCTGGCCCTCGGCGGATTTCAGCAGCGGGAAGTTGCGAAGGAGAGCGATGCCTTCGTCGGTAACGAGTTTGCCCGTGCTGAAGCGGCGCAGATTCGGTTTGCCCTGAAGCGCTTCGATCGCGCCGTCGCCGGTGGGCGATCCCATCAGGCTGACTTCTTCGAGATGGTCGCAAAAGCGCAGATTGGCCGTTCCGCGATCCGTGATGCCGGCCTGCCAGGTCATTGCGAATTTGCGTAGATTCGGCAGGTGTCTGAGAACCTCGAGACCGCGATCGGTGAGCTTGCCGCCGGGATACTCGTTCAGCGAGAGACGTTCGAGTTGCGGCATGCGCGCGAGGTGGCTCAGACCTTCATCGGTCAGTTCGCGGGAGCCGCTGAGATCGAGGTCCGTGACGAAATCCAGAGCGGAGATACGCGTTAGCGCGTCGTCGGTTATCAGGCCGTGGGCTTCGAGCGATGGAATGCGGCGTTCTCTCATAACGCCGATCAGTTCGTCCCAATCGGCCGCGGACATGCGGCGGCGCGGTCCAATGCGATTCTCCGCGGACTGGAGAGCGTATGGAGGGCCTTGCGGCGGAGTGCCCGTCGCGGCGGCTTCGATGAGCTTTTCCCAACTGCCGAAGCCGGCATCCTGAGCGACGATGACGCGGGCTTCTTCGATGGGAAAGTAGTTTTCGGGAACGCGTGACGATCGCTGGCGATACGCGTAGTCACGGTGCCAGATTTCGGCTTTAACGTCGGCGAGCGTGAAGGCGCGGCCGTAATGGGCGTTGAGGTGTTCGAGCGCGGCAGCATCGCCTTTGTATGCCTCGACGAAGTCATGGGCGGCTTGCTCGTAAGCCTGGGCTGTTCGCGATCTTGCGGACTGTTGAATCGCGCGTTTCAGTTCGTTCCAGTTTTCGAAGCCGTATTCACGAGCGAGGGCGTGCTGAACGTCACGGAGCACCGGGACGGATGTGCGGTTCGGGTAGGCGTTGTTGAAACGTTCGCGCGCATCGGCGTCGCTTTCGCGCAGGGCCTTGAGCCAGCGCTTGGCTTCGCGTTTCAGATTATCGAGAGTGGCGGCGGATGTGAGCTTTCGGGGCATGTACCTTCCCTCCGTTGTCGCCCAGGTCCGCTGAGCTCAGGGCCGGATGAAAGGTCCTGCGAAATACGAGTTTGAGATTGGGTGGGAGCAGGCTCCCTTGCCGCGGACAGGAGGCGCCCCAGCGCGCGCTAGGGGTAGGTTGGCACAGAGGTGGGCGGGTGTCAAACGAGCGGGAAAAACCGCTTGCTTGCGCGCGCGGCTCAGAACCACTAGTCGGCGCGCAAGGCCTTTACGGGATCGATTCGCGCGGCTCTACAGGCCGGGGCCGCCAGGGCAATACATGCGACGGCGATGATCAGGACTGCCGCCGAAACGAAGGTGAACACGTCCGTCGGCGCGATTCCGAACAGGAGGCTCGTGAGAAAGCGAGTTAGCGCCCATGCTCCGGCGATCCCTCCCACGATTCCCCACGCCGCCACGCCCAGCCCTTGCGCGAATATCATCGATGCAACGCGCCCGCGCGAAGCGCCCACCGCGACGCGCAGTCCTATTTCGTAAGTCCTCTGGCCCAGCCAATACGACATCAGCCCATAAATTCCGATCGCCGCCAATAAGACCGCAGTCCCGGCAAAGCTGAGGAACACGCGCATCAGCGAACGAAAGTCGCCCGTCGAATCCGAAACGATATCGGCCACCCGCCGCACCTGGCCGACCGGCGCATTGGGCGCCTGCGACTCGGCAAGATTTCGCAGCGCGGCGCGAAGCTGCGCCGTGTCCGATCGCGTCTCCACGAGGAGCGTCATCGCGGCGAGGGGATGCGCGTCCAACGTACCCGACTGCGCGTAGGGAAGGTAAAGCGAGCCGGTAATGAAATCCGGCAGCGCCTTGCCGAGGCTATACTGCCGCACATCAGCGACTACGCCGACAACCGTGCTCCACTCCCGCCACGCGCTCGGCTTAATGCGCTTGCCGATCGGATTGACGCCCGGCCAGTAATGCCGCGCGGTAGACGCCGAGATCAGCGCCACTCCGGCCGCATTCGGTCCATCGGCGGGCGTGAAATACCGGCCCGCAATCAGCGGAATGCGAAGCATCCGGAAATAATCGGCCGTCACCGCGCTATAAGCGAACACCGGAGCCGGATGCTCGACCGTCTTCGGGTGGTCCTGCATCTCCACCGGGATCGTAGGCAGATCGCCATCCAGTGGGACACCGTTTGCGACCGCCGCCGCTTCCACGCCGCTGATGGAGAGCGCGCGGTCAATCAACCCGTCATATAAGGCGATGCACGTCTCACGCCGCGCGCAATACGATTGCTCGGGACTGATGCGGACCGCGACAGTCCGTCCCGGAGTAAATCCGGGGTTCGTCGCCGAAAGCATATACAGGCTCTTTAGCAGGAGGCCCGCGCCTACCGCCAGTACAAGAGTGAGCGCGACTTCCGCGATGATCACTCCCTTCCGAAACCGCATCCAGAAGCCGGACGTCGATCGCTGGCTTCCGGTCTTCATCGCTTCGCCGAGATCGATCTGGGAGGCGCTGAAGGCGGGCGCGAGACCGAACGCGAGTCCGGCCGTGATCGCCAACGCCGCGACCGCGCCCGCTACCTGCCAGTCGATCGCAGCTTCAGCAAGGCCGGGAGTCGTGGCAGGCAGCACGGACTTGAAGATCGACAGGATGCTGACGCCGAGCGCAATCCCAGCCGCGGCGCCCACGAGCGCCAGCAGCGCGCTCTCGGTCAGCAGTTGCCGTAGAAGCCGGACACGACCCGCGCCGAGCGCCGCGCGCAACGCCATTTCCTTCCGCCGCGTGGTGGCCCGCGACAGGAGCAGGCTCGCTACGTTGGCGCAGGCGATCAGCAGCACGATCCCGACGGACGCGAGCAACAGGACCAGTTTGTCGCGGATATCGCCGACGATATCGTCCCGCAAGGGGACGGGAATCGAAGCGGCGTTCCAGTCCCGCGCCATCGGAAACGGAAAGGTGTCGCGGAACCGATTGGCGAGCCGCGGTGTTTCGCCGCGGGCCGCCGCCAGTGTGGCGCCGGGCCGAAGCCGCGCGATCAGCGGCATAAAATCCGGGCCCCAGTATTCGAGTGGATTCGTGGGATCGACGCGCGCAGGAATCCAGAGCTCGACATCGGCGGAAGGATAGCTGAAGCCCGCGGGCATGACCCCGATCACTTTCCGATCCCGGCCGTCAATACGTATGACGCGTCCAACGGTGTGAGGATCCCCGGCGTACCTGCGGATCAGGAGCGCGTTGCTCAGGATCATGACGCCGTCGCGACCAGGCGCATCTTCTCCGGTCTGGAAACCGCGGCCTATCGCCACGTTCGCGCCGAGCACGGGAAGGAAGTTCGGCGATACAGCGCTCCCGCGAAGCTGCACAGGCGGCCCTTCGCCGGCGAGATTGAACGGCAGGCTCGAGCCGGCATAGGCGATATCCATCGTTCGGCAGCGCTCTTGAAAGAAGGGGATCGCCGCTCGCGGATAGGTTCCGGTGATCCGCATCAGTTGTTCGGGATGCGCGTATGGCAACGGACGAATCAACAGCGCGTTCACCAGACTGAACATGGCGGCATTGCCGCCGAGACCCAGCGCGAGCGAGAGTATCGCAATCGCCGTAAAGAAGGGAGTCCGCCCGAAGGTTCGGATCGCGTACTTCAGATCCTGCATCAGTCTTTCAAGTCCCATGAAACTCCACGATTCGCGGCATTCCTCGCGCGCAAGCGCGACGTTGCCCATTTGGCGCCGGCTCATTTCCGCCGCGGCGGTCTCGCCGAGTCCCGCCCGCGCATTTTCGTTCTGTTTCAGCGATTGATGAAACGCGAGTTCGCGGTCGAGTTCGCGCGACAGACGCTCGCGTTTCCAGAAGAAGAGAATTCGGTTTTTCAGGCGCACGAGAGGCGTCATGCCATCTCCAGGACCTTGAAGATCGCTTCCGCAATCCGTTCAAACTCTTTTCGTTCGCGCGCCAGCTGCTTCTGACCCGCGGGCGTCAGCGAGTAGAAGCGCGCGCGGCGATTGTTTTCCGAGGCGCCCCACTCGGCCTTCACCCATCCGTTGAGCAGGAGGCGCTGCAGCGCGGGATAAAGCGAACTCTCACCCACCTGCAGCACATCGTCCGATACCTGACGCAGACGGGCCGCTACTCCGTAACCGTGCATCGGTCCGGCGGTCAACGCTCGCAGGATCAGGAGATCGAGCGTGCCCGGAAGCAGATCGGGGTTGGCTTCTTTTCTTCCCATCGCCTATCGATGGAAAGAGGATAGCACAAGATTACCGCTTGCCTGGGCGCGCGGCTCAGAAATTATTCCGACCGCAAAGCATCCATTGGATCGGCGCCGGCGGCGCGACGCGCCGGGATATATCCGGCAACGGCAGCGGTGGCGGCGATTAAAGCGATGCTCCCCGCGATCACGAACGGATCTTCGCGCTTCACGCCGTAGAGGAAGCCGGTCAAGAGTCGTGTCGCCGCCCAGGCAACGGGAAGTCCGAAGGAAACTCCCAGAGCCGCGAGGAGGAACGTTTCGCCGAGAACCAGCCGCAGAATGCGGCGCGGGTGCGCGCCCAGCGCAAGGCGAATCCCGATCTCCGGTGTGCGGCGGTTGACTGAATAGGCGATGACGCCATAAAGGCCGATGGCAGCCAGCAGCGCGGCCAGCGCGGCGAAGACAGAGGAGATGAGCGCCAACAGGCGCTCGCGCACAAGCGCGGCGTCAATTTCTGCGGCGAGCGTGCGCACTTCGAACGCGGGCAGATACGGGTCCATCGTGGCAATTACCCGCCGCAGTTCCTGGGACAGGCCAGTTCCGGCTCCGGAGGCGCGCACGATCAGCTGCATTTCGCCGCGTCCGGTTGGCGCCTGAAGAAACGTCATGTACAGCGCGCTCTGTGGTTCGGCCTTCAGTGCCGCATACGGCACATCGCGCGACACGCCGATTACTTCGCATGGCGCTCCGATTTCTCCCATGGCTATCCGGCCGCTGCAAACGATTCGCTGGCCGATCGGGTTTTCATCCGGGAAAACGCTGCGGGCAAGCGTCTCATTCACAATGGCGACGAGCGGAGCGCCTGGGAATAGATCCGCAGGTCCGAAATCCCGACCTCGCACAATAGAGGACCCCAGGCTCGCGAAGTATCCGGGGTAAATCTGGTTCTGGTAGGCGGTGAACCGGCGGCCGTCGACCGTCTGGTAAGGGCGTCCGTAGCCTCGCGCTGTAGGGGACTCGCCCACCAGCGACGCGGAGACAACACCCGGAATGGCGCGAACTCGGTCGAGCAGGTCGAGGTACATGCGATTGAGACGCAGTCCGTTCGGCCCGTTTTTTTGGTCGCTGCCTCGCGGCGCAAGAGAAACAGTGTAGACGCGCTCGCGCGGGAAGCCGCCATCGATATCCTCGGCGTGGCGCAGCGTGCCGGTCAGCAGACCAGCGCCGATCAGCAGCACGAGCGAAAGGCCAATCTGCAACACCGAAAGGGCCCGCGCGAGGCGTTGCGGCGGACTCGCGCCTCTGCCCCGCTTGAGGACCGAGGCGAGGTCGAGCCCGGCGCCGCGCATAGCGGGCGCAAGACCAAACAGAATGCCTGTAGCGATCGAGATGACGGCGGTGAGGACCAACACGCGCCAATCGGGCGACAGGTTGAGCTCGATGAGAGGACCGCCGACGGAAAGGAAGCGCACCAATAAGTCACTTGTCCAATAAGCGAATGCGATCCCGAGAGCGCCGCCGAGGCCGCTCAGGATCAGGCTTTCAATCAGCAACTGGCGAATTACGCGGCGGCCGGAGGCGCCGATGGCCAGGCGCAGCGCGATCTCGCGTTGACGCGCGGGCGCCCTTGCCAGGAGCATGTTAGCCACGTTCGCGCACGCGATCAACAGCACCAACCCGACCACGCCCATCAGCACATAAAGCGCGCCGGCATACTGCCGCCTCAGATAGGAGACCCCGCTGCCGCCGGGCATAAGGACAAGCCTGGCTTCTACCCACTCCTGCCGCCAGCTTGCTTTGCCGAGCCCGATTTCGGCCGCAAGCCGGGTTTGAATGTTTCGAAACAAGACCTGCAATCCGGCGGTGGCCTGCGGGATCGTGACGTTTGGTTTCAATCTGCCGAAGACGTTGAGCCAGTTTACGGTATTGTGCGGGCGGCCCAGCCAGTTTTCTTTGTCGGGCATTACCTGCGCCTGCATCATCACGGGGACGCTGATATCGGGCGCGTCGCCTACCTGAAGCCCGTTGAAGCCCCGCGGGGTCACGCCGACGATGGTGAACGGGCTTCCATCGATCAGGATCTTCGTTCCGATGACAGCGGGAGAGCGTCCCATCCGGCGCTGCCACCAGGCGAAGCTGACGATGGCCACGGGATGGGCGCCTGGAAGACGATCATCGTCGGGAGTAAACACACGACCGGCGACGGGCTGGATGCCGAGCACCGAATAGTAGTTGCCCGATACCAGTTGGCCCGCCGTTGACTCAGCAGCGCCGGCAATGGTCACGTTCATCCGGACTTGGCCCGCATATGCCGCCAGCTCCTGAAAAAAGGGCTGCTCGGCGCGGAGTTGTTGGTAGGTTCCGTAGTAGAACTGGGTAGCGACGGCCCCGTTCTCCTGCGTGCCCAGAAAGAGCAGCGATCGCGGATCGTGAACCGGCAAGGATTTCAGGAGCAGAGCGTCGATGAGATCGAAAATCGCCGTGTTCGCGCCGATGCCGAGAGCAAGCGACAGGATCGCAACAAAGCTGAAAACCGGGCTCTTGCGAAGCAGGCGTAAGCCGAAACGGACGTCCTGTCCGACCCGATCGAGGGAGGTCCATCCCCAGACCTCGCGAACCGATTCCTTGAGGAGCGCGGTGTTGCCTAACTGCCGCTGGGCGGCGAATCGCGCCTCCTCGGGGTGGGCTCCACGCTCGCGCTGTTCGTCAGCTTCGGATTCGAGATGCGCGCGTAGTTCGCGCTCGAGATCCTGTTCACGATTTCTTCGGGTCCACCAGCGCATTCAGTTGTCCCCCGCGGGAATTGGATAGAACGGCAGACATTCTACCCAGTATTGAAGCACACTGGGTAGACGCTCTACCATGAATCTGGTTAGCAGCGTGTTAACCCATCATGGGTTCGCGCGTAATTCCTGCCAGGAGAAAGCCGAACTTGAGACTATTCGCTTCTTCAGCGCTGCTAGCCACTTGGGCCGTGATGATCCTTCCGGCGTGGCAGCCGTCCGCATTCGAGGTGGCCGACATCAGACCGAGTGATCCTTCGATTCAGAAAACCGGCAAGGGACGAATACTGCCGGGCGGCAGGATCGAATTGCCAGGGCAGGCAGTTCGGGATCTGATAGCGTTCGCATACGGCGTGACGGACGACCTGATTGTCGGAGCCCCGAAATGGGCCGGGGAAGAACGCTTCGATATCGTTGCGAAGGCTCCTTCCACTGCGACGCCCGAAGCGCTGCGGGCCATGATGCGAACACTGCTGGCTGAGCGCTTCCAGTTGTTGATTCACAGCGAGGACAAGACGACTTCGGCTTTCGTACTCACGCTGGGCCGAAGTCCATTGCGCGTTCGTGAAAGCGACGGAGGGCAGACGCTTTGCCGCTGGATTGAAGCCAACAATGGGCCGCGCAGGCGCGAATGCCGGCATATAACGATGGAGGAATTCGCGCGGGAGCTTCCGAATACCGGAGGCATCGGCATTCTGCTTCCTGTAAAGGATCAGACCGGGCTGCGGGGCGCGTATGATTTCGAATTCGAGGTCGGCGACTTCCGGCAAGCCGGCCCCGAAGCGGCTTCGCCCTCTGTCGACGATTCTGGACCGACCATCTTTTCGGCGATGCAGAAGCTTGGCCTGCGGCTGGAACAGCGGAAAATCGTAATGCCCGCGATCGCCATCGATCGGGTGCAGCGGCCTTCGGTGAACTAATTCGCGTTGACGCACCGCACGGAAAATGCCCGCAGCTTTTCTCCGTCGCGCTGAAGATAAAGCGTTCGAGAGCCCTGGCCAAAGTTGACGAACCATGCGAGGGCGGCGTCGCTTTCGGATGCGGTCCAGTAGAAGCCGTGGGCTTTCAAACGCGCATACTCGCCTTGTTGGGCGCGGCCGCCGCCGAGCACGGCGTTGAATCCGGAGTTACCTCCTGTCAAAAGCGCTTTGAAAGCCGCTTTGCCGGATCCCTCCGAGTCATCGTGGACGCGGCCGTAACGTTTAGCCAACTGGCGCCAATCTTCCTCGGTTGGCAGTCGCCATCCCTGCCCTAACAGTTGACATGCTCGCTGAGCCGACTCCCACGTGTACAGGCGGCCATACTCGCGGCAATTCTGTTCGTCATCTTCGTAACAGTAGGAGGCGTCGATTTTAACGTTCAGATTCTGCGTCGTCCATTGTTTGCCGTCCGGCATCCGCGTGGCGCGAGGCGGCGTTTCAGACGATTTCTGGCTCTGCGCCGATAGAGCTAACGCGAGGATGCCGATCGGGATCAATCTGATCCGAGTGCAAAAGGTCGTCATGAACAGTCTCCTTTCCCACTCGATGATCGCGGGGCTTAATTAAACCCAATTGCTGATTTTTCCAGCCGGGCGGAGATTAATCTCATCAGCTCCACTGTTCACGTGTCTTGGTTAGAATCAGCTTAGCCGCTGGGATT
>Ga0126373_10000433_pt1 | contig 27494 bp, 28 predicted proteins | sample PanSoiMetPlot_11_FD_92545 | JGI IMG/M metagenome (GOLD analysis project Ga0126373, IMG submission 92545) | Tropical forest soil microbial communities from Panama - MetaG Plot_11 | ecosystem: Environmental > Terrestrial > Soil > Tropical forest > Bulk soil | place: Panama | collected 2016-02-17 | reverse complement strand
TTTGCCTCGCGCGATGTGTCGCTTACAACCGTTTACCTAAGAAGACGGAGCAATTTGCCCATTCGCGGAGAGCCGAAGAATCATGTGCTGTTCGTCGACATACGCTGAGCCGATTTTCAGCGCGCGCGGCTCGGTGCCGAACACCTCAAACCCGAAGGAACGATACAGCTCGACCGCGGCAATTTGAGATGAGGCCACGGCAAGCAGGATCTGCTCGAGGGAGGGGTCGCGCTTGGCGTCGTCGAGCAGGCGGACGATAAGAGCGCGACCAACACCTTTGCTGCGCTGCAACGGAGCTACATACACGGCGTAAATGCGTCCCTTGTGCCGCTCTTTCTCGCCCGATTCGCGCATAAACGTGGCCATCCCGACCAGAGAGCCGTTTTCGAACGCACCGAGGTTTAGCGTCGTTTCAGGCGCCTCGCGAAATCGCTGCGAGATCAGCTCGACCGGCGTGGCTCGATGTTCTGTGACCGCTTTACTGAAGGCGAACGGTTCAGTCTCGAGCGCTTCCAGCCGAAGCTGCCACCATGCGGCGGCGTCGGCTTCGCGTAGAGCGCGGATTTCCATGATCCATGGTAGCCGCGCATTCCCATTGGTAAGGGTATCGTCACAATCGTCTGCTACCCTGGCGGGAGCGAGCCTCGTTCGCTCAGATACTCAAAGGAGAAGATTTCTATGTCGAAGCAAGAAGAAGCCGGATTGATTCTCAAGCTGTACGAACTGCGCCGTGAGGAAACCATGCGCAAAGCGCGCGACTGGTATTTCCGAGAATTCAACCCGCAGTCGTTTGCCGAGTTCAACGAAGCTATGATGGGCGCGCATAGCGGTCATCTGCGCATGGTGGTGACTTATTGGGATATGGCGGCGGCGCTGGTGAACAACGGCGCGATCAGTCTGGAGCTTTTCACGGAAGTAAACGGGGAACACATCGGCGTGTTTTCTAAGATTGAGCCGATACTGCCGGAAATCCGGAAGATGATTGGCCCGCAGTTCGCTGCGAACCTGGAAAAGCTGATCGATGCGACGCCGGATGGACGCAAGCGCGTGGCCGAGATCCGGGAGCGGTTCAAGATGATCATCGCCGAGCTGGCGAAGCGCCAGGCGGCCCAGGCATAGCGCTACACTTCTGTCTGCTTGTCTTTGGTAGCACTGCGCCGTTTTCGAGCGCAGTGCTACTCTGATCGATAAATGAAGTCGGCCGTACTGATCTTGCTGATCGCTTGCAGCGGCCTTTCGCAAAGCTTCGAAAATGTCACGGTGGACCGGATCGCCACCGGTTTCGTATTCGCTGAAGGGCCAGTTTGGTCGCGAGACGGGTTTCTAGTTTTCAGCGATGTCCCAGAAAACAAACTGCTCGAATTGAAGCTAGGGCAGAAGCCTGCGTTGTTGCGCGCGAATTCGAACGGCGCGATGGGCAATGCCTTCGACTCGCAAGGGCGGCTGTACACTTGCGAAACGCACGCTCGGCACATCACGCGGACCGATAAGAAGGGCAGGGTCGACGTTTTCGCCGAACGCTACGAGGGCAAGCGATTCAACGCACCGAATGACATCGTGGTGCGCAAGGACGGGCAGGTTTACTTCACCGATCCCGCGTTCGGCAATCAGGAGGACACGCGGGAGCTCGATTTTTTCGGCGTGTATCACGTCTCGCCGCGCGGCGAGGTCGAGCTGATCGCGAAACCGAAAGGGAGACCGAACGGGATCACGCTGTCGCCAAATGGCCGACTGCTCTACGTTGCCAACTCCGACGAGCGCAATATCCGCGCCTACGATTTGGATTCCAAGGGCGCAGCATCGAACGAGCGCGTGCTGGTCTCAGGAATCGAGGGCATTCCCGACGGGCTGCGGGCAGATGAGAAGGGCAACTTGTACGTGGCGGCCAAGCGGATCGAAGTCTTTTCGCCCGACGGGAAATCGCTAGGCTCAATATCGCTGGCGGAGACTCCGTCGAACCTGGCGTTTGGCGACGAAGATTTCCAATCGCTGTTCGTGACTGCGCGCACGTCGGTGTACCGGATACGCCTGGACGTAAAAGGAAGTGTCCAGTATTAGCGACGACCGGCGTTATCCCTCACGGCCGTATCTGGGCGTGGGCGCTCTGATTTTCGAAGCATCGAGTATTCTGCTCGTCGAACGAGGGAAGGAGCCGTTAAAGGGCTACTGGTCGCTGCCCGGAGGAATTCTCGAGACCGGCGAGAAGCTCGAGGATGCTGTCCGCAGAGAAGTGCTCGAAGAGACAGGACTTGAAGTGGAGCCGATGTCCATTTTCGATGTTTTTGAACGGATCATGCCCGATGAAGCGGGGCGCGCGGAATATCACTATGTTCTGATCGACTATTTGTGCCGGCCCGTGGGCGGGCGATTGCAGGCGGCGAGCGATGTCAGCCGAGCGGCCTGGGTGGCAGAACAGAATCTTTGCGAGTATCGTCTTACAGAAGGAACGCTCCCTGTGATCGAGAGAGCCTTTGCCAAACTTCAGCGCTGACTTGCTTGAATTCGACGCGCTGCGCGGGCTTGTTGCCCGCTACGTACGCGGTCCGTTGGGACAGGCGGAGATCGCAAAGCTCGAGCCGCGGTCGGACCGTGCGGCGCTCGAAGGCTCGCTCGGGGATGTCGCCGAGGCGATGGCTTACTTTGAAGCGTCCGAGCAGCGGCAGACGGCTGCGCGCGGCGCGGCGATTCGCGTCCGATTCGATTCCATTCCGGAGATCGCAAAGGCGCTGTCGCTGCTGAGGATCGAAGGCGCGGTGCTGGAAGCCCAACAGATTCTCGATTTCACGCGGCTGCTGGAGCAGGCAGGAGAGATCCGCGGCGTGCTGAATCTGGCTGCTCCGAAATACGAGCGGTTGGCTGCGCGAGCGGCGGCGCTGTTCGATCCACGTGGGATCTTGCGCGAGCTGAGCGGCAAAGTTCTTCCCGATGCGACACTCGCCGACGATGCCAGTGTCGCGCTGAACCGGTTGCGACGTGACATAGAGCGGCAGCAGCGAAGCATTCAGGCATCGCTCGAGCGGTTCTTGAGAGCGCATCATGACGACGGAACGCTGCAGGAAGAGTTCATCACGCTGCGCAATGACCGATTCGTGGTCCCGGTGGTCGCCGGCCAGCAGCGCAAAGTTTACGGCGTAATTCACGGCGCGAGCGGCAGCGGGCACACGCTGTTCGTCGAGCCGCTTGAAACCATCGATCTCAATAACGAGCTTGTCAGGCTGCGCGAGGAAGAGCAGCGCGAAGTCCACCGCATCCTCCGGGAGCTCACCGGGCTGCTGCGCAATCAGATGGTCCAAATCGAAGCGACGGTGGAAGCGCTGGCCGAACTCGAGGTGTTGTTTGCGATCGCGGAATTCGCACGCGAGTTCCGCTGCACTATCCCGCGCTTCAGTCCGGATTCGGATCGGCAGCTGATTCTGCGTGAGGCGCGGCATCCATTGCTCGAAGATGTGCTGCGCAGGCAGCAGAAGAAGGTGGTGCCGATTTCGTTGGCTCTCGACGGAGCCGAACGCACCCTGTTGATCAGCGGTCCAAACACGGGCGGAAAAACCGTTTCGATGAAGACCACGGGGTTGCTGGCTTTAATGGCACTAGCCGGGCTTCCTGTTCCCGCGGCCGAAGCGGAATTTCCCCTGTTCGAGCAGGTGCTCGCCGACATCGGCGATCAGCAATCAATTGCTGAAAGCTTGAGCAGTTTCTCATCGCATATCGCGCACGTGCGGGATATGCTGCTCGATGTGACTCCTCAGTCACTTGTGCTGCTGGACGAGTTGGGCCGCGCGACCGACCCGGAGGAAGGCGGAGCGCTGGGCGTGGCGATTCTCGACATGTTCCGGTCGAATGGTGCTTTCACTCTGGCCTCTACGCATTTGCTCGCGTTGAAGGTCTACGGTGCGACGACCGAGGGCGTTGTGAATGCGTCCATGGGTTTCGACGAGACGACGCTCGAGCCGACATATGTGCTTCGTCTGGGCGCGCCGGGCAAATCGGCTGGGCTCGACATCGCAGAGCGGCTCGGGCTGTCCCCGGAATTGATCGAGCGGGCACGCAGCAAGATGTCGGGGCAGGAGCGGGACATCGCGCGTTTTTTGGACGAATTGCATCAGCGTGTGGACTCGCTAGCGGCGGCGGAACGAGAGATGCATCGGCAGACCGACGCGTTGGCAAGCCGCGAGAAGGCGGTGGCGCAGGAGTGGGAGCACCGGGAGACGGCCAAGTTTAGAGAGATGGAAGACCGGCTGGAAGCCGCGATCGCGAGGTTTGAGAAAGAGGGGCGCGAGACCATCCAGAAAATTCAGGAAAGCGGGGAGCAGCGTAAAGCGTTGGAGCATGCCGAGCGCCGCGTGGCAAAAGCAAAGCGCGAGTTTCAGGAGCAGGCCCGCGAGACGGTGTTCGGCGGGACAACGGCCGCCAAGACGCGCGTTGCGATTGAAGAGGGTTCGCGAGTGCGTTTGAAAGGCGTGCGGGAACCGGCGCGCGTGCGGCGAAAGTTGAACGACGATCGGATCGAAGTGGATGCGGGATTGATGAAGCTGCAGGTTTCAATCGACGATGTCGAGGAAGTTCTGTCCGGCGCGCCTGACCAAGTGCGGCTTCCGCGCAATGTATCGTTCGAGCCAGGCCCAAAGTGGGACGTTTCCTATCGCGAGATCAACGTGATCGGCCAGCGCGCTGAAGAAGCGCGCGACAACGTGGACAAGTTTCTTGATTCAGCGAGCCTGGCGTCGGTGGATCGCGTGCGGATCGTGCACGGGCACGGCATGGGCATCCTGCGCAAGGCGATCGCCGAGCTGCTGGCGACGAATCCGCATGTCGAGAAATTCTACGCAGCGTCGCCGGCCGAGGGCGGGACCGGCGCGACCGTTGTGGAGTTGAAGTAGGACTTAAGACAGCGAATATGGCGACGTCGACCCGCCTGACCATCGACGATTTCGAAAAGCTTCCCGACGAGGCTGCCAAGCACCGCGAGCTGATCGACGGCGAGCTGGTAGAAGTGTCTGGAAACAATTTGCTTCACAATCTGTTGCGCGATTTGCTCGTTCGGTTGCTCGGGGCCTTTGTCGAAGAACGAAGGCTGGGACAAATCGCCTCAGAGCAGGAGTACGATTTCGACGGCAACGCCCACGGCCCGGATGTGAGCTTCGTCTCCGCTAGGAGACAGCCGCTGCTCGATCGCAAGCGCCGCGTACAACGGCTGGTTCCTGATCTGGCGATCAAAATTGAATCGCCGAACGACACGTTTATTTCACTGACGAAGAAGGCGCAGCGCTATCGAAAGTGCGGCACGAAAGAAGTTTGGCTGCTGGCGATCGAAGCGCGCGAAGCACATCTATGCTCCGAACCGCGAAATATCATTCTGGACGAAAACGGTGAATTTCGCCCGGATTTGATTCCCGGCTTCTCCATTCGGCTCGGCGAGTTGTTCGATCGGGTTTAAATCTACGGCTAGCGTCAGCCGATAGAATGGAAGTAGTGTCCACGGCAACTTCAACTTTTTGCGTCAATTGCGGCGGCGCGCTCGCATCCGACGCGTTGAGCTGTCCCGCTTGCGGCAAACTGACTCATGCGCAGGAATTTGACGCCCTGGCGCAGCACGCCAAGCTCGCTGGACAAGCAGGCGACTGGCACGCCGCGAAACTCGCGTGGGAAAAAGCGCTCCCGCTGCTTCCCCGCGGTTCGAACGAATATCGCACCGTAGCCGCACGGATTGAGAATATCGACCACCAGCTCTCCGGTAAGAGCGTCTGGGCCAAGTGGGCGGCCAAGCTCGGGCCGGTGGGCGTGGTGCTTTGGAAATTCAAAACCATCGCCCTGCTTGCGCTCACCAAGGCCAAATTCGTACTGCTTGGGCTGACCAAGCTCAACACGCTATTGAGCATGATGGCGTTCTTCGCCGTCTACTGGTCGATGTTCGGTTGGAAGTTCGCGCTCGGCTTCGTTCTGTCGATTTACATCCACGAAATGGGTCACGTGATCGCGCTGCGCAGGTACGGGATCGCGGCGAGCGCCCCGATGTTCATTCCGTTCATGGGCGCGTTCGTGCGCATGCGGCAATATCCTGCGAATGCCGGCCAGGACGCGCGCGTGGGACTGGCCGGCCCCATCTGGGGACTCGGCGCTTCGGTAGTGGCATGGCTCGGAGCGCTCATCACCGGGCAGCCGATCTGGTATGCGATCGCGCACACCAGCGCCTGGCTCAACCTCTTCAACTTGATTCCGGTCTGGCAGCTCGATGGCGGCCGCGGGTTCCGTGCGCTCACACGCAAGCAGCGTGGAATGGCGTTGGGCGCCGTGGTGGCGATGTTCATCATGACCCAGACGACCATGCTGTTGCTGATCGCGGCCGGCGCGCTCTACCGGTTGTTCAGTCACGATTACCCGGAAGAAGAAGATAACGGGGCGCTGACGCAATATATCGGGTTGATTGTGCTGCTTTCGATGCTGGTCATGATGACCAGCGGGGCGGGCATGCACGCAATGCGATAGAATCGTGCTCCGAAAGGAGCACCCACATGCAGCGCGTTGCATTGTGCCTAATTGCCGGCGTCGCGAGCCTATCCGCTCAAGGACCGGCGGTTCCAAAGGAAACGCTCCCACCGATTTTGACACCCTGGGAGGCGACGCCGCCTCGCACCCGGGAGGCGAACAATAGCGCCTTTCCGCCGCATCGCGTGATCGGCAATGTGTATTACGTCGGAACGCAGGATTACGCGTCCTTCCTCATCACCTCCGACCAGGGACACATCCTAATCAACCCCGACTTTGAAGATTCTGTTCCGCTGATCGAAAAGGGTGTCGAGCAGCTCGGCTTCAAGTTCCGGGACATTAAGATCATCCTGATCAGCCACGCGCACGGCGATCATTGCGCGGGCGTCGCGAAGATGAAGGAGATGACCGGAGCGCAGTTCATGGTGATGGACGCCGATGCGCCGGTGATGGAAAAAGGCGGCGCAGGGCGCGGCGGATTTCCTGCGGTGAAGGTGAGCCGCATACTGCATGACCGCGATGAAGTGAAGCTCGGTGGGAACACGCTGACAGCAGTGCTGACTCCCGGACATACCAAAGGGTGCACTACGTGGACGCTAAAGACTCAGGACGGCGGCAAAACATATGACGTCGTGATCGTCGGCAGCGCGGGCGTCAATGATGCGCACTATCTGCTGAACAATGCAAATTATCCCGACGTGATCGCCGACTATCAAAAGACTTTTCGCGTCCTGAAGAGCCTGCCCTGTGACGTTTTTCTCGCATCGCACGGCGGCTTCTACAGACTGCTCGAGAAATATCCCAAGCTCCAGAGCGGGGTGAATCCATTCCTCGATCCGGACGGCTACAAAGCGCACGTGAAGCTAATGGAGCAGGCGTTCTACTACAAGCTCGACTGGGTGATGCGCCAGTAGCAGGGTTTAAAGTTTCGCGGTTTTAAAGCCGATGAGACTATGTGGCGTGCGGGAGAAGTGTATTCGCAAGTGTGCTCGTGCTCGGCCTTCCGGCGTACGGAACCACTTTGCGCGATAGCCGCATCGCGGCTTCGGTGAGCGAGCAATCCTGCGTGGCGCCGGTCGCCGTAGCTACTTTCCAACCGACCGCTCGGCAGGCATTCTTATGGTTCGCTGCAAGGCAGGTCCGGGCGGGCGATCGACTGCACGTGGAGTGGTTGGATCCTGCGGGCACCGTTTCCACGGGAGTCGATTATGGCGAGGTTCCAAGCGCCGCGGATCTCTGTTTCACCACTCAGCTCCCCATCGCCGGATTCGCACCCGCCGCGCAGCCAGGCACCTGGACCGCGCGCGTGACGGCGAACGGACGCGCGCTGTTCTCGCGTCAATTCACCATTGCCGCCGAAAATGATGACGGAGGACCGGTGGTTTCGAGCGTCACTTGGTCCGGCGTGAGGTCGGCGGAGATCGACTTCACGGTGCAAGGAAGAAATTTCCAACCGGGCGCGATGGTTTTCATCGCCGAATACACGCAGTCGGGTGGTTGGACATATCTGGCGAATTTGAAGCCGAGCGCGGAGACCTCGAACGAACTCGAGGTCCACTACGCAGGACTACCGGCCAACGAATACCTGGTGATCGTCGAGAATCAGGACCAGCAGATGAGCCGGCCGGTGCCGTTCCTGATCGAAAGCGGGGGATACAAGCTGCCGATTCCGGCGGGCGTGCCTTGGGTGATCACGCAAGGCCCCTATGGGACGTTCTCGCACTGGGGCAACAGCCTGCACGCCTTCGACATCGCACCGCAGTCAGCGCGCTGCGTGGTAGCGATGAAGGCTGGCGTCGCCTACACGCACGATTTGAGGCTGCATCAGGACCATCGATCGCACTCGTTCGGCAACTACATAACTATCGATCACGGCAACGGCGAGTACAGCCATTACGCTCATCTGGCGACGGGAACGTTCGTCGTGGAGAACGGACAGCACGTCGAGCAGGGTCAGGCGCTCGCGATCGCCGGGAACAGCGGATATACGCTGGGCGAGGGCGGAGGCTATCACGTGCACGTCAGCGTGACGCGCTCGTTGCCGATCGCCTCCAACAGCATCCCGTTTCAATTTGAGGACTTGACGATGTCGCGCGTGAGCGGCTACCGGCCGGTGGTTTCGTCGAATGCATCACCGCTTTGCGATTGCGGCCAGCGGCACCCTGGCATGGTCGCCACGGGCTCTGCCGGATCGAGTTCGACCGCTGCGGGCTCGATCGCTGCCAAGGCTCCAGGCGTATCGGGCCAGGTCGGGGTGGCACAGTGGTGGACGGAGACGATCGCCGTCCCTAAAGGAGCGAAAACCCTGGATGTAGTGCTGGCCTGGAAGAACACTAGCGATGATCTGGACCTGCACCTGATGAGTCCAAGCGGACGTCACTTTGGATGGTACGGTGACACCACGGGATACTCGGGATCGAGCACGAATCCAGAACAATTCCACATCGAGCGGCCGGAGCCGGGGACCTGGCGTATCTCAGTAGAAGGCATGCGCGGCGCACCAGACGGCATCGCCTTCGAGCTCGACGCTTCTCCCTCGCCGGGCGGCTCCCGTGTGATTGCGGCCAGCCGCGGCGCGCGCAAGAGCGTAACTCCCTAGACGGCGCGCCTTACCCGCCTGTTAGAATTCGTGATTTATGACCGGTCTTCTGGCGGACTCTGTCACGAAAGAACACAACACTGGCCGAGGTCATCCCGAGCGGCCCGAGCGATTCGACGCAGCTTTCAATGCCGTTAAGGATCTTGACCTGGCACCGATCGAGTCCCGCGTAGCCAACGAAGACGAGATCGCGCTGTGCCATTCGCGCGAGTACATCCGGCTCGTAGAGCGCGAAATTATGACCGGCCTTCATGAACTCAGCACCGGCGACACTATCATCTGCCCACGCTCGCTCGACGCGGCCCTCCGCGCCACCGGTGGTGTGCTGAACGCTGTGGACGCGGTAATCGCAAAGCGAGTGCGCAACGCGTTTTGCATCGTTCGCCCACCCGGGCATCACGCGACGCCTACGCGCGGCATGGGTTTTTGCCTGTTCGACAACATCGCGATCGGCGCGCGCTACGCCCAGCGGAAATGTGGCGTCGGACGCGTGTTGATCGCCGACTGGGACGTGCATCACGGCAATGGCACGCAAGATATTTTCTACACCGATGGCTCTGTGTTTTTCTTCAGCACGCACCAGCACCCGTGGTATCCGGGGACCGGGCTTCCCGACGAAACCGGCGAAGGAAAAGGCGCGGGCATGATCATGAACTGCCCATTCCCAGCCGGATCAGGGCGCAAGGAGATTCTTGGCGCGTTCCAGGAGAAGCTGATGCCCGCGGCGGAAAAGATCAAGCCGGAACTGGTGCTGATTTCTGCCGGTTTCGATTCACGCGAGGGTGATCCACTCGGAAATTTTCTATTGAACGATGCCGATTTCGCCGACCTCACGCGTGTAATGCTGGAAATCGCCGATAAGCACTCCGGCGGCCGCCTGGTTTCGGTGCTCGAGGGCGGATACAACTTGACGGGCCTGGCTTCCGCGGCCCGTGCCCACGTTCAGGCTCTTCAGTAGGTGGGGCCGCTGCTGCACTTGAGACAATAGTGGAATGGCGTCCGCTGCACCGAGGTTTTTGTCGATCCGATCCGCGACTGAAGCCGATGTCGCGCTGATCCTACGCTTTATTCAAAAGCTCGGCGAGTACGAAAAACTTTCGCACGAAGTTGTCGCTACCGAAGCCGCGCTGCGCGAGAGTCTTTTTGGCGAACGCTCTTATGCGGAAGTGCTGCTCGCGTACTGGGGAGCCGAACCGGTGGGATTCGCGCTCTACTTCCATAACTTTTCGACCTTCCTCGCGCGGCCCGGCATCTATCTCGAAGACCTTTTCGTCGACTCAGAACATCGCGGCAAAGGGATCGGCAAGGCGTTGCTCGTGAATCTGGCGCGCATCGCCGTCGAGCGCGGCTGTGGGCGACTGGAATGGTCCGTGCTCGATTGGAACGAGCCCTCGATCCAGTTCTATCGCAGCCTTGGAGCGGCCGCGAAAGATGAATGGACCATCTATCGCGTCACCGGCGGGGCGCTGGAACGGCTGGCGACAATGAGCTGAATCCGCCGCCCTATTTCTCAGGAGATTTTTGCGATCCGAATGAGATCGAGGTGTCGGCTTCGAACTTCCGGTAGCCGTCGTAGGTCACGTCGTTCTTGATCAGGCGCGACCCTTCGCGCGAGCGCAGCTCGAACTCGAGGGGAAGCAGATAATCGGAGCCGCCGATGCGCGTGTATTCGTAGTCCAGCACCAGGGCGATTTCCTGAACGGGAAAGCTCGCCGGAATGTCGTCCGGGTGGAGCGTAATCCGGTGCACAAAGTGCTTCCGTTCATCGATAAATATCAAACCGTGGTAGGAAGTCACCAGGTCGAGTTTCTTCATCGGAACCACGACATGATAATCGGACTGCGATGCCGGCACACGATAGGAATAAACATGCATCCTGCGGCCCCGCAGCGTGTAGTATCGCTCCCAGGTAAACTGCGCGTTAGCTTCCGGCCAGAAGATCCCCTTCAGGATGGAGCCAAACTCGCCCGATGACGTGGTCCCACCGACTTCGTGGTGCGAAAGATTCGATGGAACTCCATTTATTTCGAAAACTTTATAGTCTTCCTTGTGTTCGAAGTAAGTAAGGCGCTCGACGATGAGATCGACGGGACGAAAGCCGCTCTTTCCGCTGTAGTCGATGAAGCGCTGCGTAGTCTGCGTGCAAAGGAAGTTGGGAAGGCTTTGTTCGTGGCGCAGTGCGAATTCGGCGGCGTCGGCGAGAATCTTTTTTTGTTCGGAGGAATCAGGATCGGCGGACGGCGTTTGGCCCCGAACGCAACCAACAAACACTAGCAAGGCTAGGAGTGGCGCAGACCGCATACGACCATCATAGGCTTAATCAGATCGCTTCAGCGTGCTGGGATCGCTAGTATGAAATTAGCAATGGCCATCGAAATTCGTCAGCTCGGAACTGCCGACGCGCAGGCCTTCTGGAACCTCCGGCTGCAAGCGCTGGAGACTGAACCGCGCGCATTTGGCTCTTCTTCGGAGGAGCACCGCGCCATCTCGGTGGATGCAATTCGTAAAAGGCTCACCGCCGGGGAGGGAAATTTTGTCCTGGGCGCGTTTGTGGATGGGGCCTTGGGCGGAAGCATCGGATTTGCGCGAAACGCGAATCGCAAGGATTTGCATAAGGGCCGGGTGTGGGGGGTGTACGTAAAGCCCGAGCATCGCGGCTTGGGTATCGCGCGGAAGTTGATGGATGAACTTCTCCATCGCGCATCTTTGCTGGACGGCCTAGAGCAGGTGATGCTGACGGTGGGCGTGGAACAAACCGCTGCCCGGCGGTTGTACTTGTCATCCGGATTCGAGGTTTTCGGCCGCGAGCGGCATGCCCTAAAGATCGGAGACACGTACGTGGACGAAGACTATATGGTCTATGAGATTCCCCGGGCGGCCCCCATCAGCATCGAGCAGCAAAACGCTGAGCATCAGGTCCGATAATTTGGCACGCTAGATTCTGCGTGCCTCACGAACACAACTCGACAATCAACGGCGCCGATGTCACCGTTTGGGAGTGGCCTGGCGAAGGCCCAGCGGTTCTATTTTGTCATGCCACTGGAATGCATTCGCGCGCATGGGATCAGGTGATCTCGCATCTCCCGGGACGTCACACATTCGCGATTGATTTTCGAGGACACGGCCGTAGTTCAAAGACGCCTCCATATCATTGGCGGACCTTCGGCGAAGATGCGGCGGCGCTAGCGGACGCGCTTGGGCTCCGGGGCGCGGTCGGCGTGGGCCACTCCATGGGCGGGTATGCAGCGACCCTAGCGGCGGCGAAACATCCGGCCGCCTTCGGGACGCTGCTGCTCATCGATCCGGTGATCCGGCCGAAGGAACAATACATCGGCCCGTGGAAAGCGGCCCAATTCGTCGCGCGGCGCCGCGATCAATGGAGCTCGCCCGAGGAGATGTTCGAGAGCTTCCAGGATCGGATGCCGTTTGCGACCTGGGATCGCCAGGTGCTGCGGGATTACTGCGAGTACGGCCTGGTTCCTAACGGCGCAGGCTTTCGCCTGGCGTGTCCGCCTTCCGTGGAAGCGGAAATTTATGAATTGGGGGCGCTGCCGGAGGCCGACATTTCCGCTGAGGTTTCCCAGGTCGAGATTCCAGTAGAGATCGTGCGCGCGCCGAAGGTGACGGATCCGACGCAGGTCATGCGCGGTTCGCCCACCGATCCGGCTCTCGCAGCCCGCTTTCGAAGCGCCAAGGATCTGTATCTGCCCGACAACACGCACTTCATCCCGATGGAATCCCCCGCGCTGGTGGCCAACCTCATCAGAAACCTAACACCTGACACCTAGCACCTGTCCCCTCGATAATAGGATCGTGTCCATTGAAGAACAGCTTGCCTACCTCAAGAGGGGTCTGGCCGAACTGATCCGCGAAGAAGAGCTGCGCGAACGGCTCACGGAATCGCAGAAAACCGGTCGCCCCTTGCGCGTGAAGGCCGGCTTCGATCCCACCGCACCCGATCTGCATCTCGGGCACACCGTGCTGCTGCGCAAAATGAAACATTTTCAGGATCTCGGGCACACAGTGATCTTCTTGATCGGCGACATGACGGGAATTATCGGCGACCCCACGGGCCGCAACACCACGCGCCCGCCCATGACGCGTGGGCAAATCGATGAGAACGCCGAAACCTACAAGGCGCAAGTGTTCAAGATTCTCGATCCGCAGAAGACCGAGGTGCGATTCAACAGCGAGTGGCTTGCGCCGCTGAAATTCGAGGATGTAGTTCGGCTCTGCTCGAAGTACACAGTGGCGCGGATACTGGAACGCGACTATTTTGCGAATCGCTATAAGGAAGGCGTGCCGATCTCGATCCACGAGTTGCTGTATCCGCTGGCTCAGGCCTACGATTCGGTGATGCTGCGCTGCGATGTCGAAATGGGTGGCACGGATCAAAAATTCAATCTCCTGGTCGGGCGTGAAATCCAGCGCGAATCAGGCCAGCCGCCGCAGATCGTCGCAACGACGCCCGTTCTCGAAGGATTGGACGGCGTCGAAAAGATGTCCAAGTCGAAAGGCAACTACATTGGCGTGAATGAGCCACCGAAAATCATGTTTCGCAAAGTTATGAGCATCAGCGACGAGCTGATGTGGCGCTACTATGAGCTGTTGACCGATAAGACGACGTCGGAAATCGCCGCCCTACGGGCGCAAAACGAACCCATGGCCGCAAAGCAGGCGTTGGCGCGGCAGATTGTCGCCGATTTCCACTCGGCGCAAACGGCGCAAGAAGCGCAGGACGCCTTTGACCGCGAAGTTCGAGAGGGACAGCAGCCGGCGGACATCGAAACGATGACCGTGTCGATTGAATGGGGCTCGAGCCTGCCCAAAATTGTTGTCGGGACCGGGATGGCAGATTCGCGCACCGATGCCGAGCGTAAGATCAAATCCGGCGCTGTGGAAATTGACGGCGAGAAGATCACGGCGCTCTCATACAAGATCGAGCGGCCCGTTGTAATGCGCGTCGGCAAGAAGTGGAAACGGCTCGAGCCTGCCAAATGACCCGACGCCCGTTCGTCTGGAAAATCCGCGATCGTGAATTACTCACCGGCGAGCGCACGCTGATCATGGGCGTGCTCAATGTAACGCCAGATTCTTTTTCCGACGGCGGCCACTACACTGACCCCGATGCCGCTTTCGCGCGCGCGGTCGAACTCGAAGAACAAGGCGCCGACATTATCGATGTTGGCGCGGAGTCCACACGTCCAGGATCGAAGCCGACGGAGGAAGCCGAGGAACTGCGCCGTCTGATTCCGGTATTGAAGCGGCTGCGCGGCAAGCTAGCGGTCCCAATCTCAATCGACACTTACAAGTCGGCGGTTGCCGAGAAGGCGCTCGATCATGGCGCGCAGATCATCAACGATCCGTCCGGGCTCACCTTCGATCCACACGTTGCGCGCGCCGCTGCCAATCAAGACGCCGGTCTGATCCTGAATCACATGCGCGGCACCCCTGAAACGTGGGCCAAGTTGCCGCCACTCAAGGACGTACTCGGTGCGATCCGGCACGATCTGGATGCATCCGTGCATCGCGCCATCGCTTCGCGCGTGGACCGCACGCGCATCGTCATCGACCCGGGGCTCGGCTTCGGTAAACGCAAAGAACAGAACGCGGAGATTCTCGCGCGTCTGCATCAGTTGACCGCTCTCGATCTGCCGATTCTCGTAGGGCCCTCGCGCAAGTCGTTTCTCCCGCACACGGACAATGCGGGCGCCAATCAAATTGCCAAGGAACTGCTTGAGTGCGCGACTGCGGCCGCTGTCACCGCCGCCATTCTGGGAGGTGCGCACATAGTTCGCGTGCACGATGTTGCCGCTATGAAGCCGGTGGTGCAGGTGGCCGACCAGGTGCTCAGCCTTTCTGGCACTTCGGACAGTAGTGCGTCCCACGCTGTCCCACCACGATCCTCCGGATCGGCGTCCCGCAGATAGAACACGGCTCGCCTTCGCGCCCATAGACCTGATGCTGTTGCTGAAAGCTGCCCTTCTGCCCGTCCGCATCGACATAGTCGGATACCGACGAGCCTTTCAGTCGAATTGCCGTGTTCAAAATGTCGACCATCGCCTGATGCAAACGCGCGGCGCGCTCGCGGCTGAGGCTCGCGGCCATTGCTTGCGGATGGATGCGCGCCTCAAACAGCGCTTCGTCGGTGTATATGTTGCCCATGCCGCGCAAGAAACGCTGGTTCAGCAGCAAGGGCTTAATGCGCGATCGCCGCAGCTTGAGCAGCTCCCGAAAATCCTTCAGTGTGACCGATAGCGCGTCGGGACCAAGCTTTTCGGCACGTTCCAGCGGTTGCGCGCTCCACTCGATTCGACCGAAATGACGGATGTCGTCGTAAACCAACAGGCCTCGATCCAGTGTGAATACTGCGCGTGCGTAGGGACCGGGTTCGGAGTCGAGTAGCAGCTTGCCGGTCATGCCGAGATGCACGGTAAGGAATCCGCGCTCCAACTCCATGACGATAAACTTCCCATGCCGCCGGACCGAGTTTACCCGCTGACCGCGTACGCGCTGGCGCAGCGTCGCAAATTTCTGACGGACGACGTGATGCGAGGAGAAGCGCGCGTCTTCGATCTTGCGGCCGGTAAGTCTCGGCGCGAGCGAGCGTACCACCGTCTCGACTTCGGGAAGCTCAGGCACGCGCGTCAGGATCCACCAGAATATCGTCCCCGTCGGTCTTCACTGCGAAGGTGTCGAGCTTGACGGCCGGATCGTAGTCGTTCTCCCCGGTGCGGCAATCGTAGGCCCACTCGTGCCACGGGCAGACCACCAGATTCTCCTGCATCGCGCCCTGCCCGATCGGCCCCCCCGCATGAGGACAGATGCCGGCCAGCGCGTGCAGTTGCCCGCCCGTGTTACAAACCGCAAAGGAATTTTCGCCGAGGACAACTTCCATCACTGCGCCGGGAGGAAGCTGCGAGAGCGATCCGACTTTCACGAATGCCATAAGTTCTCTTTCTACCACGGTAACAACGGTGTCAACTTGCTGAGGAGCCGGGGCACGACAGCGCCGATCAACGCCTGGGAGGCCGGATGCGTCATAATTGTGACGTAGTTTGCGCCCGATGAAACTTGTTCTTTCCTTTCTAGCGATTACCTGGTCGGCCAGCGCCGGCGAGTTCATCGTTTTATCGAGTGGGTTCAAGATCCACGCCGAAAGTCATAGCGTGGAAGGCGCGACGATGCATCTCGAGACCAGTCAGGGCGCGATCGAGATCCCAGCCACGATGGTCTCCGCCATCGAGCGCGAAGAGTACACGCCACCGGCGGCGCCCCTAGCCTCGCAGCGGGCCAAGCCTGACCAGGCCCAAGCGCGGCTGACTCCCGAGGAACTAATCACGCGCGCCGCGAAGCAAGCGGGGCTTCCGCCGGCTTTAGTGCACAGCATCGCCCGCGCGGAATCGGCGTATCACGCCGACGCGGTTTCGCCAAAGGGCGCGGTCGGACTGATGCAGCTCATGCCCGGAACGGCCGCTGAGTTAAACGCCAATCCTTATGATCCCAGCGAAAACGCTGAGGCCGGCGCGCGCTATCTGCGCGAGCTGCTGTTGAAGTATGAGAAGGACCCGCACCAAGTCCTCAAGGCAATTGCCGCATATAATGCCGGCCCCGCAGCGGTCGAGAAGTACAAGGGCGTTCCGCCCTATGCCGAGACCATCGAGTACGTGAAGCGCGTCGTGCAGGAATACGAGCGGGAACAAAAGAATCTCGTCCCTGGCTCCAACTGAGCGCCGCATCGGCGTAACTAACCACGGGCTCCCTCGAAAAGACATAGCGCCTGGGCGCTGGTACTAGAGTAGGCGGCTTGACACTCTAAACCGAACCGAGGCTGAAGTAGCTCGGCATCCGTTTCATCGCCTGCTGTGGGAGATTCGCCCATTTCAGCTCCCCAGAAGGCACGCGGATTGCTCGGTTTGAAGCCGAGGACCCGGCTATGCCGCAAACACAAGCAAAGAGTACGAGGCCTTTTCTTCCTGCGCGAAAGACACTAGCCGCACTCCGGGGCGCCATCCAGGAATGCCAGGGATGCAACTTGTACTGGTTCGCGACCCAGGCGGTTTTCGGCGAAGGACCAGCGCTAGCACCCATCGTCATGATCGGAGAGCAGCCGGGCAATGATGAGGACTTGCGAGGGCGTCCTTTCGTCGGACCAGCGGGCAAGCTCCTGGACCGCGCCATGGAGGAAGCGGGAATTCTCCGTTCGCAAGTCTACGTGACTAACGCCGTGAAGCACTTCAAGTTTGAAGAACGCGGCAAGCGGCGCATACACAAGAAGCCAAGCAGCTCGGAGGTAAAGGCGTGCTGGCCTTGGCTCGAGGCGGAGCTTGCAGCGATAAAGCCGAAAATCGCGGTATGCCTTGGCGCGACTGCCACTCTGGCCATGATGGGTCCGGCATTTCGACTGACAAAGGAGCGCGGGAAGTTCTTCAACCATCCGAGCGGCGCCAAAGTAACAGCGACGGTCCACCCATCGGCAATCTTGCGCGCACCGGATGCCGCCGAACGGCATGCTCAGTATCGCGATTTCGTCGCGGACTTGCGTCATGTCCGCGAGCGTTTGGCGCTGGAAACCATGCAGCCAGCGGTTCGGGGAGCTAGCTAGACACTAGCGTTAGCTTTTCATCGCCTCGATAGGATCAATTCACCGCCAGAACATCTACTTCTCCGCTCCTTCGCTCTACTGTCACAGCAACTGCATTACCCGAGCGAAAGAGCATGAGGTCCACCGAAGCGTCCCCCACTTCGATGTTTTGGATCCGAACGCTTTCCAAGAAGGACGGCAAGACAGGAGAAGTAAGCACGATGTGATTCTCGATAGCGTCGATGGACAGCCCGATCGAGGATTGCAATAGCAGAAACACCGCTCCGGCCGACCACGCTTGCGGCGAGCAGGCCACTGGATACAACGTCGGACCTTTGCCAGGCCGTCTGCTGAACCCGCAAAATAATTCGGGGAGTCGATTCAGTGACATCATTCCCGAGGCATCGAAAAAACCTCCGAGAATCCGGGCCGCCAGCGGCGTAAGACGATATCGCGCCAGCCCGGCGGCAATCAGAGTGTTGTCGTGCGGCCAAACGGAGCCGTTGTGATACGACATCGGATTGTACCGGGACTCGGAGCTGGCGACGGTTCGAACACCCCAGCCGCTGAAAAAGCTATCAGTGCCGAGTTGGCCGGCAATCTTTTGGGCGTGCGCTTTACCGGCAATTCCCGTGAAGAGACATTGGCCCGCGTTCGATGTTTTCACCTGGCATTGCCGCTTTTCGCCATCCAGCGCCAGAGCATACATCGAGATAGGATCACACCAGAACGCTTGTTCGAACGTCTCCTTGAGATCGATCGCCTCGGATTTTTTTCGCTGCGCGATTTCAAGGTGTCCCAGGGCCCCGGCGATATCGGCGACGCTCAGCTTGGCTTGATAGACGTACCCTTGCACTTCGCACAGCGCGATCGGCCCTTCGGCCAGCCGGCCATCGGCGTGGAAAATCGCATCGTGCGAATCCTTCCAGCCCTGGTTGACAAGGCCCTTGTCGGTCTGGCGGCGGTATTCAACAAAGCCGTCGTGATCGGCATCGCCATATTCGTCGATCCAACGCGATGCCAGATCGATGTTTGGCCAGAGCGATTGAATGAACCCAAGGTCGCCTGTACGGCGATAGTATGCACCGGCCAACATCAGAAACAACGGAGTCGAATCGATGCTCCCGTAGTATCGGCCGAAGGGAATCTCGCCGCTCGCGGCCATTTCGCCTTCGCGCGCTTCGTGCAGTATTTTTCCAGGTTCGGCGTCCCGCTCCGGCGAAAGATCTTTCGCTTGCGTTGCCGCCAGGTACGAGAGCACACCGCGAGCGATCTGCGGCGCAAGCCACAGACACTCGAGCGCCGTGATGATACCGTCCCGGCCGAACGGCGTGCTGAACCACGGGACGCCTGCGTAAGGATAGAGCCCGCATGGACCTTTCGTAAGCAGCATGTTGAGGTCGGCACGCGAGCGATTGATCCAGGCGTCGAACTGGACGTTGGAGGTCGAAATGCGCGGCGCCAGTCCTTTCGCTGCCTCGGCTGAGCTTGCGGCTTCGAGTCCGGAAGCGAAATCCGAGCAGGCCGCGGTTCGATGATCCAGTTCGAATGCAAAGCACAATTCCACGTGTCGATCTTTCTCCGGCGGAAGCTCCAGCCTGAAATGGAAGCCGGACGCCAGGATCGCCTCCGGCGGAGGTGACGAACGAATCACGGTGTGTCTGGTGGCTGAATCGAGGCCACAATATTCGAGTACGACGCCGCCTGGCACCACACGGGGATCCTTCAGAACCCCCCGGTGCTCCCGGCGTTGTCCCCGAACCTCGAAGATGTCGGCGAAATCGGCGCCAAACTCCAGCGCAAAGCCAATCACTACCGGCGTCACGGCATAGTTGCGGACGCTCAAGCTGACGTACAGGCAATCTTTCCAAAGGAACTGCTGGCGGTAAATGTGAAGAGTTCCGCGCGAAAGCAGCAAACTGCCATCGCTAAGAATGTCGGGATTGGTCATATCGGCGGCCAGCAACACGTTGTCGTTGCGAACCGTCGAACTCAGCAGCAAAGGGCGGCTATCGAGGTGCGTCAGTTTCAAACGAGAGAGATACCGCGTTCCGTGAAAGTAAACGCCTTCCTGGCTCCGTTCGGTCGCGTCGATGTCGCCGTAGCGGTCGAAGATTCCGAAGGTCTCCTCGTTCTTCAGAACCAGCGCCTCATAATCAGGCGGTGCGCTGGTGGCTTGAATGTAGTACGTTACACTCGCAGCCGCCGTTTCCGGACGTCCGGTATCGGTCCCTGCACTATGCGTTTCCATCTCGCGCTTCGAGGACAGTCAGGCGACTGTGTGTTTGGTGTGCCGAGCAGGAAGCGGCCTGCGGAGGCATGCGTAGGTCTATTTCTTTGGGAGCGTGTACGCTGTCGCTTTGAAGGCCGTTATATTGCGCCAAATAGTTCCGCGCCATTTGGGCGCCCGTGAATCGCCGGTCGAATGCGGCGCGGCAGGCAGCGCGGTTCAGTGTCCCGACTCGGCCAACCGCTTCGACCGCCTGCTCCACGGACTCAACGATGACACCCGATGTCCCCTCCTCGACAATTTCAGATACTGAACCATGCCGGAAGGCAATCACGGGTGTTCCACAAGCCATCGCTTCAATCATCGCTAACCCGAACGGTTCGGGCCAATCGATCAGAAATAACAGCGCGAACGCGTTTCCAAGCAACTCCTGCTTTTCGCTCTCGCTGATTTCGCCGACGAATTCCACGAGTGGGTGATCGAGCAGTGGTTCGATCACCGCTTTGAAGTAGTCGATGTCTGCGCGGTCCACTTTGGCTGCGATCCGGATGGGCATGCCAGTTCGCTTGGCAACCTCGATGGCTCGATCGACTCGCTTTTCGGGGGAGATGCGACCGAGGAACACCAGGTATTTTCCGGCCTCGCTCTGGAAAGAATAGAGATCTTTCGGCAAGCCATGAAATACCGTGGCGCGCCAGTTCGCCCAACTGATGGGGCGGCGCTGCGCGTCGGAAATCGATATCAGCGGCATCTGGCAAAAGTGCCGGTAGACGTAAGGCAGCTCAGGAAGATCCAGCCGGCCGTGGAGCGTAGTCAATTGCGGCGTGGGATGTTTCGCCGAGATAGCGAAATGCAAGTAGTCGATATGAAAATGAATAACGTCGAAATCGGAAGCGCGACGGTAAAGCTGGTCCAGCATGATGATGTGATACGCGAGCGGATCGCGGCAGTCTGGATCGAGCCGCAAGGACCGTTCGCACGGCGACACCAGCTCGGCGCGCGTGGCAGAGTCGCCGCTGGCGAAAAGAGTGACTTGATGCCCCTGCCGGACCAGCTCCTCGGTTAGATAAGAAACAACGCGTTCGGTTCCTCCGTACAAGCGCGGTGGAGTTCGTTCATACAAGGGGCTAACTTGAGCAATTCGCACTTTCACTCCTAACGGTCAAGGGACAATGCGCGGTATTTGCTGCGGCGGCGCAACGTGAATCGATATGTGTCCTGCGGCTTCCGCTCGCCTCGGCGCGCAATTCGCCGACATCGGAGCCGGCGCTCGCCTCTTTACAAATGGAAGATGCCCATGAGCATCAGAATCAAAATAATTACTAGAATCAGTCCGACGCCGCTAGTAGGATAGTATCCCCAGCCTCTGCTATACGGCCACGTCGGGAACACTGCCAACAGCAGGATGATCAGCAGAATCAGAAGTAGCATTTTCATTCCTTTCCTCGGCTCGAGTCTGCCGTGCTCGAATCGGTATTTCCGTCCCGGGGACTTGCTGATGATCCTAAAGTGCCGAACCGATGATCCACGCGGCTCAAACAAATTCGATCGTGCGGAAAATTGTCGCATCAGCTAGCGGCACGCTTGAAGTATTGAACGGCACGCTCGTGTTTCTCAGCCCCTGCGCGCGTCGGGAACGTACCCAGGTTCTTGCGTCGACCGGTTTTCGGATCTTTTTTCATCGAATAAAGCCGATACTCACCATTTTTCAGTTTGCGTATCATGCAACCTTCACATGCAGCGCGGCTGCCACTTGGCGTTAGCAACCGTAACACTCCGTGACACGCGCAACAGATTCGCTCTGCGATGTTTCTACCTTATGGAGGTTTATCATCCAGCATGGATCCGCAAAAACATAATCAACCGGAAAAGCAAGGTAATCAGCCCAATCGTGGACAAGAGCACCAGCCCGCTCAGCCGGGTCATCAATCCGGCCAACAGGGTCAATTTGGAAACAAGGAACAAAAAGGACCGAACGATCCAAAGAAAGAACGCGAGCCCCAGCCCAGCCGCTAATATCCGGCAAGGCCGGGCCGAGGAGATTGTCTCCCGCCCGGCCTGAAGACCTACCGGCAAAGAATTTCCGTAAAGTTGTCCTTCCGATGTAAAATTCTCTCGTTTAACCACGCCGCGCGCGAGTGCGCGCAGCTTTGCGAGCCGCCCTTTTTCGATTCGCGGAGCCACGCCTGGCTGCGCTTGCGTGCGCATGACGGGACAGAGCCGATCGCGACGCCGCGGTACGCCCCTCGTGTTTCAACGCGCCGCTCGTCGCACGCGATCTGGTTCGCGAAGTCGACCTGACGCGATGCGACCTGCTCATAGCGCTATCCCGTCGCGCCTTCTTGCGCGTTCTCTCCGACGCCTGACCTTTCCGCGGTGGCTTTAAGTCGATTCCCGCACGGCGAGCTTTCGAAAGTCCGATAGCGATGGCTTGCTTGGCGGATCGGGCTCCGTGTTTTCCTTCGCGAACGTGATCCATCTCTTCGCGCACGAATTCGCCGGCTTGGGTGCTGGGCGACTTGCCCGCTCGTGCATCTCGTCGGGCTCGCTCGATAGTCTTCTTTTCGGGCATGCATACCTCCACCGAGCCTCCGTTGCAATTTTTATTCCGCCATCGGCATAAAACTGTGATCTTTCTCGGTCGTGGACGCCGCTACGTTGACGCGACGCGAGTGGGTTTGTTGTGAGAGGCCGGACGCCACACCCGTCGCCGTTTTCCGCCGTGGTGGTTAACAACGGTTTTGCGATGTTACACGGTTGTGCTATGATCGATTGTGCCAAGCAGAACTCTGGGCGTGATCCCTGCCCGGTTCGCCTCCTCACGTTTCCCTGGTAAGGCCCTCGCCTCTCTCGCCGGCAAGCCCATCATACAGCACGTTTTTGAGCGAGCCAGCCTGGCGCGATATCTGCACAACGTCGTCATCGCCACCGATGACGAGCGCATTCGCGACGCCGCCCGCTCGTTCGGTGCGCCCGTACGCATGACGAGCGCCGACCATTTGTCGGGAACCGACCGCGTGGCCGAAGTCGCCGAATCGGAAAAGGCCGGCGTGGTCGTGAACATCCAGGGCGACGAGCCGCTGCTCGATCCCGCGGCGATCGACGCGGCCGTGCTTGCACTCGCAAATGATTCCGAGGTCGAAATGGCGACGCTCGCCAAGCGCATCGAAGATCCGTCAGAAATTTCCGATCCCAACGTCGTGAAAGTGGTAACCGATCTTCGCGGCGACGCGATCTATTTCTCGCGCAGTGCCATCCCCTATGCTCGCGAGGGACGCGCGGCGCACTTCAAACATATCGGTCTTTATGTGTACCGGCGCGATTTCCTGCTCGCCTATTCCGGTCTTCCAGTAGGTCCCCTCGAGCAGGCTGAGCACCTCGAGCAATTGCGGGCGCTCGAAAACGGCCATCGTATTCGTGTGGTCGAGGCCAGCTACGAATCGTTCAGCGTCGATACGCCACAAGACTTGGAACGCATCGCCTTGCTGTTTGAACCGTCATTATTGAAGTAGGAGCCAGAATCCATGCCAGCCACCAAGTACATCTTCGTTACGGGGGGCGTAGTATCGTCTCTTGGTAAGGGCATCGCCGCGGCATCCATCGGATGCCTGCTCGAAAGCCGGGGGCTCAAAGTAACGCTCCAGAAGTTCGATCCATATCTGAATGTCGACCCCGGCACCATGAGCCCGTTCCAGCATGGCGAAGTGTTCGTCACTGACGATGGCGCCGAAACCGATCTCGATCTCGGCCACTATGAGCGCTTCACCCACGCCCCCCTTACACAAAGCAATAACCTGACTTCGGGCCGCATTTACGAGCAAATCATCCATCGCGAGCGGCGAGGCGACTACCTCGGCAAGACTGTGCAGGTGATTCCTCACGTCACGAACGAAATTAAGGCCGCAGCCCGCAAGGTGGCAGCCGACGTCGATGTGGTGATCGTCGAAATCGGCGGCACGGTGGGCGACATCGAATCGCTGCCATTCCTCGAAGCCATTCGCCAGCTCCGTCACGAGCTCGGCCGGGATAACACCGTATTCGTTCACGTCACCCTGGTTCCATGGATCGCTGCCGCGCAAGAGCTGAAAACCAAGCCCACGCAGCATAGCGTCAAGGAACTACGCGCCATCGGTATTCAGCCCGACATGCTGTTGTGCCGGTCCGAGCGTACGCTCCCGGACGACATGAAGGAAAAGATCGCGCTCTTCTGCGACGTGGATGTGGAAGCCGTCATCACCGCCACCGACGTCAGCTCGGTCTACGAAGTGCCTTTGGTCTTCGCCGAGCAGCGCGTGGACGAAATCCTGCTGCGTCTGCTGCGCACTGAAGCCAAACATCGCGATCTCAGCCGCTGGACAGGAATGCTGGAGCGCATGCACAATCCGGAAGGCGAAGTGGACATCGCCCTGGTCGGGAAATATGTCGAGTACGAGGACTCATACAAGAGCCTGAAGGAAGCGCTGCTGCACGGCGGCCTCGCGCATCGCCTCAAGGTGAACATCCACTGGATCGAATCGGAGAACATGGTTTGGCCGGATTGCGCTCACGATCTCCAGAAATTCGATGGCATCCTGGTTCCCGGCGGATTCGGCAAGCGCGGCGTCGAAGGTATGATTACCGCCATTCGCTACGCTCGCGAATACAAGGTTCCGTATTTCGGCATTTGCCTGGGAATGCAGACCATGGTGATCGAATTCGCGCGCAACGTGTGCGGTCTAGTGAACGCCAATACCACCGAGGTGGATCCGTCCACGCCCGACCGCGTGATTTACAAACTACGCGAATTGAAAGGCGTTGACGAGCTGGGCGGAACGATGCGCCTCGGCGCATATCCATGCCTGCTCACACCAGGCAGTTTCGCTGAGATCGCTTACGGCGCGCCGGAGATCAGCGAGCGTCACCGCCATCGCTACGAATTCAATCGCGACTACGAGCAGATCCTAACCAGCCACGGCATGCGCATCGCCGGCCAAACTCCCGATGCGGTGTATGTCGAGATCTGCGAGATCCCTGACCATCCCTGGTTGCTCGGCTGCCAGTTCCATCCCGAATTCAAGTCCAAGCCGCTCGAACCGCATCCGCTCTTCTCGGCCTTTATCGGCGCAGCGCACCAGCACCACTTGAATCGCATCAAGTCCCAGGCGAGAACGCGGGCTGAACAGTTCTCGCACGCCGATTGAGCACCCTCCCTGAAATCGGACCTGGGCGCCCGCTCGCATTGATTGCTGGGCCGTGCGTGATCGAAAGTGAGGAGCACGTCCACTTCCTCGCGCGCGAGATTCGCAAAATCGCCGGCCAATTCATTTTCAAGGCATCGTTCGACAAAGCGAATCGCAGCAGTGGCGCGTCATATCGCGGCGTCGGGTTGAACGATGGCGTCCGAATCCTGGCCGGGCTCCGCAAAGAGGGATTCTCAGTGCTCACCGACATCCACGAGCCTTCGCAAGCGGAAACCGCCGCCGAGGGCGCCGACGTTCTCCAGATTCCCGCGTTCCTCTGCCGCCAGACCGATCTGCTGCTCGCCGCCGGCCGCACCGGCCGCGTAGTCAACATAAAAAAAGGCCAGTTCCTCGCCCCCGAAGATCTTCGCAACGCCGCGGAGAAAGTGGCGTCCACCGGCAACAACAAAATTCTCCTTACTGAACGCGGCACGTCGTTCGGTTATCACGATCTCGTCGTGGATATGCGCGGCCTGGCTATTATGCGCGACTTCGGATGGCCCGTGATCTTCGATGCCACCCACAGCGTACAAACGCCCGGCGGCCTCGGCAACGCGTCCGGCGGGCAACCGCGCTTTATCCCAACCTTGGCTCGCGCCGCGGTCGCGGCCGGAGTGGACGGCGTTTTCTTAGAAGTGCACGAAGCGCCTGAAAGCGCACTGTCGGATGGCCCGAATGCACTACGGCTCGACCTTTTATCCGTTTTGTGGGAGAAGCTACAATCGATTCATCGCGCCGCGGCCACCTAGAAACGCGAACTACTCGAAAAACACTACCCAGTGAGACCCATCATAAAAAGCCGTATGGCTCTCACGATCATCTAGGTGGTTGCCCTTATGGCCAAACGAACAAGAGGTTAGAAAAATGTTAGAAGAAACGGTCGGAACCATTCTCGAGCGTGGCGCAATTAAACTATGAGTGTGGACTTTTGATCCCTCCCAGCTCCAGACGCGGGCGGATGTAAACTCGCACGCGACGGATTCGTCGATGAAAATGTGATGAGCCGTAACCGCCGACCAGGGGAACGCGTAGAATCTTACGTAGCTGTACAAACGGAATTAGTGGTGCTCGTCGCGCCTTAGTAAGTAGGGCGGAATAAATGAGCAATCGGAGGAGTTTTCGGATAAGTGTATACCAAGACAATTGGCTGGATATCGAGTTTCGCGGTACTTTTCCTAAGCGCGGCATCGAATGCATCGGGCGAGGTAAGCATTCTCACGGCCAACTACGATAACAACCGGACGAATTCTAACACGAGCGAGACGCTGCTGAGCCCGCAAACGGTGAACAGCTCAAGCTTCGGCAAGGTTGGCACGTTCCCGGTTGACGGACAGATTTACGCACAGGCTTTATACGTTCCCGGAGTCAAGATTTCCGGAGTTACGCACAACGTGGTTTATATCGCGACCATGCACAACAGTGTGTACGCGATTGACGCCGATACGCCGCAGTCCGCAAAACCGCTCTGGACCGTTAATCTCGGCTCTCCTATTCTCTCGAGCGTATTCAACTTCACCGACATTCTGCCCGAAGTAGGCATTCTGAGCACGCCTGTGATCGATCCGGCGCGCGGAGTGATCTACGTCGTGACAGACACGCTCCAAAACGGAGCCCCCGCGTTTTTTCTGCATGCGCTTTCGCTCGTCGACGGAACCGAACAGCTCAATGGACCGGTGCAGATCACGGCATCGGTCGCCGGATACGGTGCCGGAACGGACGGCAACGGAACTGTAGCTCTCGATCCTCTATACCATCTGCAACGTCCCGGCTTGGCGTTGAGCAACGGACAGCTCTACATCATGTTCGGTTCCCACGGCGACGCAGGATATTGGCACGGCTGGATTCTCGGCTACGACGGCGGGAACATTCAGCATCAAACCGCGGTCTTCAATACAACTCCCAACGGCGCGGCCGGCTCCATCTGGCAAGGCGGCCGGGGGCCGGTGATTGACGCGGAAGGCGACATCTACGTCGTGACCGGAAATGGCGACTACGATGGGGCCACCGCTTTTAGCGAATCTATTCTCCGTTTGTCGCCAGAGTCTCGCTCCTTTCTCGGCACCACGCAGCTCAACATGCGCGGTTGGTTCACTCCGGAGAATTGGTCGGCCCTGAACGATAGCGACTGGGATCTTGGATCGTCGGGAGCGATGCTCATTCCCGGAACGAGCACACTCATCGCCGGCTCGAAGGCCGGACTCTTGTTCACGCTCCCGACAACTCAGACGCGCAAATCCAGGGTCTGGAATCCCGCACAAACGGTGCAAGCCAATCAGTGGGGCATGTTCGACATGGCTTTGTGGAATCACGACGGAAGCCCGATCGTTTACGAGGCCGAGCCTTATAACGCGGTGAAAGCTTTGCCGATCTCGAACGGTT
>Ga0126373_10000432_pt1 | contig 27533 bp, 23 predicted proteins | sample PanSoiMetPlot_11_FD_92545 | JGI IMG/M metagenome (GOLD analysis project Ga0126373, IMG submission 92545) | Tropical forest soil microbial communities from Panama - MetaG Plot_11 | ecosystem: Environmental > Terrestrial > Soil > Tropical forest > Bulk soil | place: Panama | collected 2016-02-17 | reverse complement strand
CATGTCTATTGGGGTGGGACCTCACTCGGTGTCGAATGCGGTGGAGGTGGCGCGAAAGAGCGGGACCATTACGCTTGCCGACGCTGGCAGTGCGGGCCCTGGCATTTTCCACGGATTCGGCCGCCATGTGATTGAGTCGTCGCCGTGCGCATCATCCCCGTTCTCAACGTCTCCTTTCTCGGCATCTTGGCCGTCAGCGCTGCGTTACGGTTGGCGAACGCGACGATCTGCGGCTCCTCGATCCACGCGAATGTGTTCGCGTCATCTTTTAACAGCTCTGGGCCGAAGTTCGTCGCTGACGGTGGACGCGTGCCGGTGTCGCTGCCCCGCCGGCACCATTATGCCGCCCTCGCACATCGGTTGGACCGCGAGGTCGGCGTGATAGATGAGATCAGATGCATGCGGGCTTCGCAGCCCCACACAGGGGTTGTTCACCCCTGGTCGACGAGGGTTGCTCATTTCCCATAATCGCCGCCGGGGTGGAAAATCACGGTTTTATAAATCAACGTGCTCTCGTAGACTCAAAATCTGTTGTCCGAAAGACGTGAGAGTTCAAGTCTCCCCGCCCGCACCAAGGACGCAAGGTCTGCAGCCGACGATCCGGCTCAACGGTGCCCGACATGATGGGCATCGCCCTGGCGGTCTGTGATAGTCCAATCATCGCCGTCCAGCGTGACCGGAAGGGGAAACGGATCGAGCGCCCAAAAATTCGCGGCTATCACTGCCCGCTTCACCCGAGCCCATTCCCCGGCATCAGAGATTTTTCTGTCCGCCGGACATCATCGGCCAGCGCTGAAGTGCGGTGTGCGACGCAGGGTGACACATTTTCGCTGGTCCGACCAATTCGCACCACCGCGCCAGGCCCAACGTTAAAACACTCGTTCCAGCGAAATACATAAGCTTCGGTCTCTTCGGCCTTCGCGCGGCATGACATCCGACAACAGTTAATCGATTTGGCCGCACCGGATGTGGACCGGTCGGGCGGAATAACGATGTAATAATAAGGGCAATCGCATGGGATGCGCATTCGTTGTCCTTGATCATTCCCAGTTGTCACGTGTAACCCCGACGATGCGCAAGCACCAATTTTTTAATGCTGTTGGGGCGAGAGGTGATGCGACATTCCGAGGAAACATGCTTTGGGCGACATTTCTGCAGCCTAAACCTCAGAAAATTATCAACGGCAACATATTTTGCCAATCACGGCCATATGGTGCCTCGCCGTCATCGTGACGCAACGGGCCGAGGAGCGCGCCCTCGCCGCCGCTGGCCGCCAGCGCCGCATGGAGATGCCGGCGCGAGATTTGTTCGAGATCTATGAACGGCTCGATGCGAAGGCCGCGGCGATCCGCGCCCCGGTGACTTTGGACGGCATCTGGGCCACGATCAGCTCATCGGACTATTTACGGTCGCTCGGCTGCCGCGTGCTGCCTGACACCACATGGCGGTCGATCGAGCTGAACCATATACCCGGCGTTCCTGATGGCACAATCCTGATGGCGTCGCGTTATGCGTACGAGCACCGTCTGCCTAAGGCGAGCGGGCTTGGCTTTGCCACCTATGGCGACCCGGCCTTCGACGCCATCCTACGGTTGACCGCCGCTCCTCCATTACCGCCCGGCATTCGCCGGGTGAGCGCACCGATACCGGGCACCGACCGTGCCGAGCGCGTTGGCTATGCAATAATGCGACGGGACGAGAACGGCCAAATTGTGCCCGCCCTGGTCTTCGATATGTCGGCAGTTGCGGATCTCGTCATCGACGCAGATGCCCCGGTTCCAGCGGAGGCGATCGAGATCCTCCGTCACATACTTTCGACCGGTGTCAGGGAAGAATTCCGCCTGCTCGCGGCCGCGTCCCGCATTAAAGAAATGAACGAAAAAGCGGCGCGGGCACAAACGAGGCTCGCTCATGTCGTCGCCAAGCATTTCATTCTCTCGGTCCAGCGCGCGCACCGCGGCGATGCGAATTTCGCGCGCCAACTCGCCGTCCTTGACAACATCGTCGAAGGCTGCAACGAACAACGGCTGCCGCGAATGCTCGTTAATGAGCTGCGGACAACGAGCGAGGCCGGTGTGCCTTTCGTATTCCGCTTGCCGGCCGGTGCCAGCGAACTGCCCTTGAATGTCCCTCGTCCTCTGCTCAAAGCCGCGGTGGACCTGGCCGCTCGCCAAGCCGACGCGTTGCATCAGGGAAGAGCGGCGGTCACCACCGAGCAAGTGCTAGCGCAATTGTAAGGCCCATGCCCGCGATCGACCAACGCGGCCTGCAGTCGGTTATCGGTTTGACTAAGGCGGACGTCGCCAGCCTACCGCGTGGTGCAATCGTCGGTGTGGCCGACGGCACCCGTAATCGCGGCAATCGAGCGACAGATCAACGAATGAGGTTCTGGTATTTTAGGTGGGCGGGCCACTTCTAATCGCGGCCCTGTGGCGGGAAGACGGCTTACCCGCCACGCGCACCGAGCGGCCGATTGCCTTGCGTTAGTCTAAAAAACGGCTGGTTTTATGCTAGCCGTACTGACAGTCAAACTTGACGAGCCAAATCCGTGGCGAGCCGGGGCCGGGTATACCCCCCATCCCGTGCGGCGCGACGCGTGCGACGACAACCGCCATCATATTCCCGCTGACCATGCGTATCGCGGCCGAACCTCCGCCGTAAAGCCGAGGCACGGCATCCTGGCCTCCCCGTGTCGCAAATATGTTGCAAAGAACGCCGAGGAACCACGAGGACTCCCAAGGAATCCGGGAGATTAGCGGCGGCACGATGAAACATGGATATGATGGTCGCGGAGGCCACTCCGTTTGTAGATGCCCTTGATTTTTATGGTTTATTGGTGGTGCCCAGGGGCGGAATCGAACCACCGACACACGGATTTTCAGTCCGTTGCTCTACCAACTGAGCTACCTGGGCATTCCGCCACGGAGCGCTTATAGCCGAGTTTCCCGCACGCTTCCAGCGCTGAACTACCCAAAGCTGGCCACAGGCCCGCTTTCTCAATCGCATAGGATGACGCCGCGGGTGACCTCGCCCGCCAGCATAAAGGCGAAGCCATCGTTGCTAGGGTTATAGTTCCGGCCGATCACACCGTCGAGGCTGATCTTGCCATGCATATCGAGGGCGGCGAGCATCAGGAAATCGAACACCTGCAAAGCCGTCTGCTCACTGCCGAGCGCGCCAAATGCCGTATCCACGCCGAGCCTATTGGCCATCTCGCACGCGCGTTCCACGACCGTCGGCGAGGCGGCGGCACCAAGGCCCAGGGGCGGATGCTAACCTCCGTGCATAATGTGCCAATCACTCACGCCCCGTCATGTCAGCCCACATGTCGTCGCCTCGCCGTTGCTCCACACAACTAATTGTGATACGAGCGGAAGTCACTCCATTCACTTCAAGCATTGTCGCAGCCGATATCAAGCCAAGCAGGTTGGATTTTACTTGACTAAGTTCTCGTTTCGTTCTATGATCGGAGTTGTTAAGAACGCATTGGATAATTTTCTAATTCGCACGAGTGGTCGGTTTAGGAATTCCAATCGGCGTCATAGATCTTTTTGGGATTTTTACTACCATTATTGAAGGGCAAATATGTCAAATACTTTCCCTTTGGGATCCTTGGAGTGCGATCGGAGCGGAACCATGTTCTACCCGATCGACGAATTCACAGCCGCAATAAGATCCATTGCCCAACAGCACCGCCCGTCGCGGTTGCCGTTTTTCCGTAATCTCGCAGCTTTGAACCGTGGCGTTGCGACCGACCCCATGTTTCTCGGGCAGATCCATCTGATTTATCAGTCGGCGATGCACGCCACCCGCGCCGCTGTGTACTGCTTGCCCCACCTCGACAGCCCCGCGCTGCGTAAACGCAAACTGCAAATATTCGTTGACGACGACGGCCTGCCTGGGGGGGACACGCACCATTACCAATTGACGAGGGCTTTCCGCAATATCGGCGCCAAACTCGTACTAGACGATGAGGAGTTCGACGATCTCGAGAAATTGTGCCGTCATCTCGATAGTGCGACGGCGGAATTCGTTCGCCTCGCTCAAAGTCTTTATTCACGCTCGCTCGGCCCGTGGTGCGTTGTCGAGGCGATGTCGGTCGACTGGATGCGCGCGCTGGCAGACGCTCTCTCGGCGCATTTCCCGCAAATCGTTCACGAGCCGTATTTCGAAGAATGCTTTTCCGATATGGTTGAAGAACGCCATGCGGAGGAGTCAATCTCAATCACGCGAACGGTGCTGATGGCGCGACCATCGCTGGTGCCGGAGACCGTGAGAGATGCAGAGATCATTGCCCGGGCGCTCGATGGGGTCTGGATCCAGCTCGACAGGATTGTTCAGAACGCCGGTCGAGCGAGCCAGCAGACCTAGGGGCGCATCCCGGTCGCGTCGACGCCCATCGCGTCTTCGAGACGCGACGCCCGGAGGTGCCCATTGGAATTGGTGCTTCGTTCACGAGAAGCTGACGTTCCTGCCTCCTTGAGCTGTTGATTATCGTCCGCTTCGGCCTGAGGCCAGCGGTCCGCCACCCGGCCCGAGTGCGGCTAGGGCGCTTTGCGTCCTCCTTCCACTCATAACTCGCGATTTGCCGGCGGCCAGCCGGTTGTCCGCGTGCCGGCTTCGACACTCTGCCGGCTGACCAGAGATCACGAATGAGGATCACTTTAGTTGCTACAACGGCCCAATTGGCCGCCGCTTGGCTGACAATGTTTGCCGTCGGGACTGAGCTCTTTGTTATTTCTCCATTGCTACCAGAGCTAGCGGCCGCTTTCGGCCTCTCCACTGCAATCGCGGGATCGTCCGTGGCGGTGTTCTCTATCACTTACGCCGTGACCGCACCGCTATTGGGGCAAATTTCCGATCGGTTCGGCAGGAGGCGAGTGCTCGTCGCATCGCTCCTCGCCTTTGCCGCGGCCAATCTTGGCACCGCAACCGCGACAGACTGGCCCTCACTGCTGGGCTCCAGGGCTTTTGCTGGCGCCGCGGCAGCGGGCATCTCGCCTTCTGTTTATGCGCTCGTCGCCGGCGTGGCGCCAGCCAATCGCCGTGCGACGTGGCTGGGGCTGACGGCCTCCGGGCTTTTGATGTCGCTGGCACTTGGCGCACCAGCTGGCGTGCTGACGGGAGCCGCTTTAGGTTGGCCATCGGTATTCACCGCGCTCGCCTTCGCGAGCGGGCTGTTGGCGTGGCTTAATCTTCGGGTCTGGGTGGACGAGCGCGGTTCCGCAGAGCCCTCTCGTTTGCACACGCCACCCCGGCTCGCCGCTCTGTTTCTTATGCGGCGGCTGGCACCAACCGTCGTATGGAGCACGAGTCATTACGGGGTCTACAGCTACCTCGGCGCTGGTCTTACTGCCCTCGGTTTCTCCGGCGGCCAGATTGCGCGGGCAATTCTATTTTATGGGTGCGGCGCGATTGTCGGAGCCCTTGTAGGCGGCCGGATGGCCGATAGGCTCGGGCCCAAATTCACAACCGGGGCGAGCTTTGCGGGTCTTTGCGCTTGCTTCGTACTGCTACGCCTGGCGCTCGACACGGGAGTGCTCCTAGAGCCATTCCTCGGAGTGTGTTCTGCGGTAGCGCAATTGTTCTTCCCGGCTCAGCAAGCCGGTCTTGCCAGTGAGTTCCCAGACCGGCGTGGTACAGCCCTGGCGTGGAACAATAGCGCGCTTTTCGTTGGTATTTCACTCGGCTCTCTAGTCGGAGGCGCAGCCGCTTCGCGAGGCAATTTCGATGCAACTCTGACGATTTGCGCGGGCATTGCCGTGCTCGGCTGCCTTGTTAATGCCGGCGCCTCGCCCCGCCCGATAGCACGCGATGGCAACCGCGCCGAGGGGCCCCGGCGGCTATTCAGCCGGATTTTTTTCCGTCATCGAGGCGATCGGCGCGCCATGGGCCTTTTCTGATCTTGGCTGACGCTGGTTTGACGGCGCGCGGCTAACTTTCTGCAAAATCGTCTACGATAGCGGCGATTTTGCTCTTCGAGGGTCAGTGCGAACCCGGCGCGACTGCAACGTGAACGATGCGAAAGGCGAAATCCAATCTGACAGCTGGCACGGCAATCTATCGATCGTAGCGACCGTTCGCGCCGCATTGCGCGATAAGCGTCTGCTTTTTGCTTTCCAGCCGGTAGTCTGGGCAGCAACGGGAGAGGTGGACTATTTCGAATGTCTGCTCAGGATGCGCGAGCCGGAAGGCGGTGTGGTCGCAGGCGGCGCATTTATCAGCGCGATCGAGCAATTAGGACTGATCGGTTTCATCGATGGTTATGCTCTCAAGCAAACCATAGAGGAGCTCTCGAATTCTCCGAAGATACGGCTTGGCCTCAACATCTCCAGCCTGACGGCCCGCGACGGGCGGTGGCTCCGATCGCTGATCTCACTGATGCGTAACCGGCCTTGCCTCGCTCGTCGCCTAATCGTGGAAATCACCGAAACGGCAGCATTGCATGATATTGAAGAATCCGCCCGTTTTGTCGACGCGCTGCATCATGCAGGCTGCCGCGTAGCCCTTGACGATTTCGGAGCCGGTCATACCTCGCTGCGACAGGTTCGCGCCTTAGCGGTCGATACCGTTAAGGTCGATCGCTCACTAATCCAGAATATTGCAGACTGCGAAGAAAAGCGACTGATGATCTGTGAATTACTCGCTCTCATCAAGAGCTTTGGCGTCGCGACCGTAGCCGAGGGCGTAGAGAACGCCGGGGACGCAGCAATTGTCCGAGCCGCAGGCTTCGATTATCTGCAAGGGTATCATTTGGGACGGCCAACGATCGAGCGCTCCTGGCTGGGCGCCGTGACGGACACCGCTGCAGCGGCGAGTGCCTTTGGACTTGGCTCCGCCGGAGGTTAAGAGAGTTAAAGGCAACCGGCACCGCCAATGGTCCGGACGTTTTTTTGACGGAGCTCGCGATAGCCAATTAAGCGAGCTCTTATCGGGCGAGCGTCTTATGCGGGGCGTGCGGCATCGCTGCCAAACGACTGCTCGCGAACGAGGGGTCAATGAACAATCTTTACCTCGAAGTTATATCGCTCGTTGAGCGTCTCCATCGTCAATTTCTCGAAGTCGTGAAACTGGAACTGGACGGATTTGGGATTCACGACATCAATAACGTTCAGGCGATGATGCTTTTCAATATTGGCGATGCCGAGATGACGGTCGGAGAGCTGACCTTACGCGGCTGCTATTTGGGGTCAAATGTCTCCTACAACGTTAAGAAAATGGTAGAGAACGGGTATCTGGCGCACGAACGCTCCGTGCACGATCGGCGTTCGATTCACGTTCGGCTGACTGAAAAAGGCATCAAATTGCGCGATAACCTCACAGCCATGCATCGACGCCACGCCGAGATGCTGTCACAGGCCTCAATAGGCGCTGACGATCTCCAAGCTGCGGGGGTCACGCTCCGCCGCTTGGAGCGCTTTTGGATCCGGGCCGCAGATTTAGTGCAGCGGCCGCCACAATTTGCCGCCTGACCGCGGCGGGCGATTCGCACAATGTCCAATTCCGTCTGCGCGAGATTCCGGCAGCCGATTGCATTATTCTTCAGCCACGGCCTCGCCCGGAGCCGCCATCATGGCTTCCGCCACAAGGCCGGCATTGGCGCGGACTGCGCGCTCTATAGTCTCACCGATCTCTAAATGTTCCTTGAGGTAGGCCTTGGCGTTCTCACGTCCTTGGCCGATGCGCTGGCCATCATAGGAAAACCAGGACCCCGATTTCTCGACCACGCCAGCCTGAACCCCCAGGTCGATCAGTTCACCTCGTTTCGAGATCCCTTCGCCGTACATTATATCAAAATCGACCACCTTGAATGGCGGTGCCATTTTATTTTTGACAACTTTGACCCGCGTCTGATTGCCGATCACCTGGTCACGCTCTTTGATCGCCCCGATCCGGCGGATATCGAGACGAACAGAGGCATAAAATTTCAATGCATTGCCGCCAGTTGTCGTCTCCGGATTGCCGAACATCACGCCGATCTTGAGCCGAATCTGATTGATGAAAATCACCATTGAACGAGAACGGGAGATCGAGCCGGTCAATTTGCGCAAGGCCTGGCTCATGAGCCGGGCGTGCAGTCCAACATGACTATCACCCATCTCCCCTTCGAGCTCGGCGCGCGGCACTAGCGCGGCGACCGAATCGATGACCAGCACATCGATCGCGCCCGAGCGGACGAGCGTGTCCGCTATCTCGAGCGCCTGCTCCCCGGCGTCCGGTTGGGAGATCAGCAAGTCATCAACATTGACCCCGAGTTTGCGGGCATAGGCCGGGTCGAGAGCATGCTCGGCATCAATAAAGGCACAGGTCCCCCCACCCCGTTGCGCCTCGGCAATGACATGCAGCGCGAGCGTCGTCTTGCCCGAGCTTTCCGGCCCATAGATCTCGATGATGCGGCCACGAGGCAACCCGCCGATGCCGAGCGCGATATCCAAACCCAAGGAGCCTGTCGAGATGACCTCGGTGTCCGCAGCGGCCTCGCGCGATCCGAGCTTCATTATCGAACCCTTGCCAAAAGCGCGCTCGATTTGTCCGAGCGCCGCGTCCAAAGCCCGCTGCTTGTCCATCGTTTCCTTGTCCACGAGGCGCAAAGGTGTCTGCAAGGTTCTGCTCTCCGTTATTCCACATCCGACCAAGGCGCGCAAATTTACGTACACTATTTGTTCGCGAAACGCAATGCCGCCCAAGGTTGCGTCATGGGGCTCTGATGCCGATCACGTCTCTCACCTTGATTGCCAATTGCTTCAAGCTGAACGGCTTGGGCAGAAAGTCAATGCCGCTGTCACTGTCGAGCCGCTGCCGAAACGCGTCCTCCGTGTATCCCGAAATAAAGATGACTTTCAGATCCGGAATGGTCTCTCTCACCTCGCGAACAAGATGAGGCCCGTCCATGCGTGGCATTACCACGTCGGTAATCATCAGATCGATACGTTCCTCCGCGTTACGGATCAAATCCAGCGCCACCTCCCCGCTTTTGGCCTCGATTACTTTGTAGCCCTTATTGCGGAGTGCGCGGGCGCCAAAGATCCTCACCGGATCGTCGTCCTCGACCAGCATGATCGTTCCCTGCCCAGTTAGATCCTTCAGTCCAGCCTCTTCGCTACCATCGCCTCTCACAACGAGAGCCCCGTCTGGCGATCGATACCGCGGCAGGTATATCTCAAAGATTGCGCCATGGAGGGGTTTACTGTCGACGAAAATAAAACCACCTGTCTGCTTAACAATTCCATAAACTGTCGACAAACCGAGACCCGTGCCCGACCCAAGTTCTTTCGTAGAAAAGAACGGATCGAAGATGCGAGCAATATTTTCCTTGGGGATACCGACTCCGGTGTCTGAGACTTCAACCTTTATGTAGTCTCCTGGTGGCATCACCTCATGTCCTCGCCGTAATTCCTCATCTTGTCGAATGTTCAGGGTGTGGATAGTCAGCGTGCCGCCATTGGCCATAGCATCCCGAGCATTAACGGCCAGGTTGATAATCACTTGCTCGAGCTGACCTTGATCGACTTTGGCGAGCCAAAGCTCGCGACCGTGCGCCACATCGAGCTTTATGTTCTCGCCGATCAACCGCTCAATCAGGTGTCGTAATTCGTATAGGACATCGGTGATATTAAGTACGCGCGGCTGCAGGGTTTGTTGTCGTGAGAATGCTAGCAACTGTCTTACGAGATTGGCGGCGCGGTTGGCATTTTGCTTAATCTGCATAATGTCGGCGAACGATGGATCGCCAGGCGGCGAGCGCAGCAACAGCAGATCACAAAACCCAATCATCGCGGTCAGCAGATTATTAAAATCGTGTGCAACCCCGCCAGCGAGCTGGCCGATGGCTTGCATTTTTTGTGATTGCGCGAATTGGGTCTCAAGATTTTTCCGGTCGGTGACGTCAATGAGATGGGCGGTAAGTTCACCCGGCGATCGAGCCGATGAGCGCGGCGCCGCAGAAGCGGCGGCGTCTGATCCATCATCCAGACGACCGAGGTATAGCACGATAGTCTTGTCGCTCGACCTTCTGGGCCGGACTTCGGCCGGCTCCCGATCCGCGCGCCCTTCGGTAAGCGCCGTGAGCTTGGCCGCAATACGGTTCCGGTCGTCCTCCTCCAGCAGAGCGATGAGTTCTTGTCCTTTCAGACGTTCCGGCGTGGTGCCCAAGAGATCACCCACTGCGCGATTTGCCTCCTCGAATCGCCCGAAATTGTCGATCACGGCGATGCCGACCGGCGCCTCAGCAAAGCACCGCCGGAAAACTTCGCTGGCTTCGAGGGCGACGCCCGGCGCTCGTTCGGGAGTCAAATTGCAGACCACCGATCGCGTGCACAGCCCGCGCGCGGAGACGGCGATGTTTTGCGCGATCCGCGCCGTCACGACACGCCCGTGGCGGGCCTTTAGCAGGACTTCGCCGCGGCATGTGCCGACCTCCGCTGTGGCTGAAATTTGCAGGGGGTGATTATCTGCAGGGGATAGGGCCGTAACGAGATCATGTAGCCGCGCTTCACCAGCAGTGATTTCGGATGGAGTCCTGCCCAACCAACGCGCGAACGTCTCGTTCGCAAACCGAAAACATCCATCACTATCAGCTGAGTAAAAGCCGATTGACATACTGTCAAGGAGCTTGCAAAAGCTATTCAACTCATTTTCAATTGCCATTTCCGTTTCTTTATGCACGGTAAGGTCTTGAAAGGACCAGCACCTATACTGCCCCTTCTCCCCAGTCGGACCCACTGTAATCCTAAATCGGCTGACCCGATTATTGTGCCCAATGCGCAACGAAAGCGGCGCAGCTGCCGGCTCCCCTCTCGCAGCCTGACCGCGCAACCAGCGGAATTCTTCTTGCGCGTTTCCACCCGGGCATAGAGTGCGCTCGATCCGATCGAGCGGCAGCTCCGTCCCTCCCGGAAAAAGCTGAACGAATGCATCATTGGCATAAAAGCGCCCGCCGTCGGGGGCCACGATCAGCCAAGCTTCCAATGAGGCATCGAGCGTCCTGTGCAATATGTCAATAGTTCGCGAAAGCGCTCCGCTCGCATTGCAGATGCCGACGGCTGCGGCGCTGCCAAGACCGCATAGTCCAATTATGGCGACCGCCATTGTCTCGACTGTCCACCCCGAACCTGCGCGCACTAGGAAGAAGACCCCGAGGACGCCGGCAGCTCCGGCGGGCAGCCAACTTATTAAGGCCATGATACAGCAGATCCGACGTCGCGATGCGGGCGCTGCGACCCGGCTTGTCCGTTGCGAACTCCGTTTGGCTTGAGCCACTCGTGATTGCACCCCCAGGGCGCGGTTGCCACACAGACCGTCTACCCAAGATACAAAGGCTTGCTACGCTCTCAATCTCTTTTAGCTTCATTCCAAGCAAATCAACACGCAGGAACCAGAGCCCGACCGCAGGGAATGTGATAGTAAAGTGGGTTATGGAAGAGATTGGCGCGTCGCCCACCATCGGGGCCAGCGCTGCAGCAGTGTTCGTAACGGAACCGATCTAATCCTCGCGATGCGTTCTCTCCATGCGCTCGTGCCGCTCCTGCGCCTCGATGCTCAAAGTGGCGATCGGTCGGGCCTCGAGACGGCGGATGCCTATCGGTTCATCCGTTTCTTCGCAATATCCGTATGTGCCTTCGTCGATCCGATGAAGTGCCGCGTCAATCTTCGAGATCAGTTTGCGCTCGCGCGCACGGGTTCGCAGTTCAATCGCGCGCTCCGTCTCGAGTGAGGCGCGGTCGGTCAAATCGGGCTGGAGCAGGCTTTCTTCCTTCAGATGCTGCAAAGTATCGGACGACTCGGCGAGCAATTGGGCCCGCCAGCGCAACAGTTTCTGTCGAAAATATTCAACCTGCAGAGGATTCATAAATTCTTCATCATCGGAAGGACGATAATCAGGAGGAAGGGCCGGACGCATCGGTTTCCTCGAAACTCTGTGTGTAAGGCGCGCGGAGTATATGAACCGAAGTTCCTCCCATCAAGCCAGAGAATAGCGCCAAGCGCTTTGATTTCGCTCGGATTTCGCCTGTCTCCGAGTCCAGTCGATCGGCCTACTCGGTTTCCGGGAATTTTCTCGAGCCACAAGCGCGCAATTGATGCTCTGTGGACAGCTCCAGCATGGCGGCTGCACCGAGTGCAGCGGATCTTCCCGACGCTCTCCTGCCTCTGCTTGGTCATTTATCCACCACCAGAGGTTTTACTTAGGGGTTCCTTAAGGTCTGTCGGTTTATCATGCCCCCATGGACGACAACGCTGGGCTGTATAATTTGCTTGAGAGCGAAATCCCGTCGGCCGCTATCGACTTGCCGCCCCCCGACACAAAACGTTGGGTGGCAAGGCGCAAGGCCGTAATCGTCAACGCTGTGCGAAGCGGTGTGATAAGTCTCGACGAAGTCTGCCGACGGTACGAGTTGTCAGTAGAAGAATTCCTCGCCTGGCAACGTGCGATCGAGGCTCACGGGGTGGCAGGCTTGCGTGTAACCCGGCTACAGATCTATCGCGACACCCCTCCCTCCCGGCTAGCAAAGCCCCGCTACTGAGCGCGGAATCGGCGGAATGGTGGGGCAGCGGCGCGCCTTTCGGCTGCCGCGAAATAAGCTGACAAGCTCTATTTTCGCGCATCAGCTTCGGTGACCACGGCAACTCGTATTAGTAAGGGCCAAGAATCGGAGGCACTGGGTTCTCGCAATGGCGATGAACGAGAGCTGCACGTGAAACCGCGACGACAACACCACGCACAACCCTATCGGTTTGCGGCAATCTTGCCGGCGTGAGCGACGAGTTTCTCGCCGGACTCCTCGCAGAGAGGTGAGCTTAGGCGACCAAGAGACATATTGGTAAATTTTGATACATTTCGTTACCGAGCGTCGCCAAAACACTTGACCGCGCCGCAACTCCGCCGCATTTGAGGGGCTTCGCGGTCGCGGTTTCTAAAACGATTGGTGTCTTCTCGGCACCACACCTTTCGTTTTGACGACCGCACACCTCGGGTAGAGGCTCGTATTGCCGTTCGATAATGCTCCAAATTTCGAAACGATCGGGGAAGCGGGCCCGGATTTCAGTTCCCTTGAGATCGCCGTCGCGGCATTCCAATCCTCCCATCCGTATCTGTTGTTTGGCAAATCTGCAACACATCGCATTCGCAAGCGTGCGAACAAAAACGCAATGCTGCTGGCGCGCTTGCAGGCCGCGCTACGCGAAACCGGCTCGACGCCGGACGAACTTGAACTGCGCAGCAAGATCAAACGTCAGGCTCGCCGACTTATACAGACTTCTTTTTTCGCCCTGATCGCGAGCGGAACAAACAGGCAACGGGCACTGCATGCAACACGCCGCGCCTTGCTGGCGTTCTGCTCGGAACAGAGCTGGAAGGCGCGGCCGGTCATCAAGTCCTTTCTTGATTGTGCCGAGATAGCCATCGCCGTTTCACTTGCCTATGACTGGCTTTATGACGAGCTCTCCTCTGAAGACCGCCTGACTATCGAAAAATCCCTGTTCCATCACGTGCTCGAGCCGGCGCTCGTGGCCTATGCCGACAAATTCACGCTTTGGCCGCGACGACGCGACAATTGTACGCTTGTTTCGAATGCTGGTATCCTGGTGGCGGCGTTGGCGGTATTCGAGCGACATCCTGACTTCGCAGCGCAGCTGATCCGGGAAAGCCTGCGGTCGTCCTGGCGTGTTTTTGAGACCCTAGCACCGGACGGAGCTTGGCCTGAAGGACCGAGCTATTGGTCCCTCGCAATGCGGTACGCCGGTTTGATGGTCGCGACGCTGGAAAGCTCATTCGGTTGCAGCTTTGGCCTTGCCGACCGCCCTGGCTTCGCACAAACAGGCGACTTCGCGCTACATACTGTCGGACCGTCCGGAGCTGCTTTCAATTTTGCCGATTCGGAAGACCGTTTGGATACTTCGGCATTGGCGTGGTTCGCCCATCGCTTCGGGCGGACGGCGGACGCGCGGCTCGTCGACGGGTATGAGGGTTGGTATCTCCCCTTTACCGTCATTTGGGCCAATCGGCGGAAGAGCGCGCGGAAATCAGCCGAGCCGCCGACGGGGAAGGTCTTTCACGGCGGCAATCTCGCGTGTTTTCGCAACACCTGGTCGAAAGACCCGGCCGCACGGCCGGTTTATTTGGCGATCAAGGGCGCAACCGCGTGCGGTAACGGCTTAATGTCGCCGTCGCGTCCGGAAGATACGATCCTGCATGCCCAAGCGGACGCCGGCGGCTTTATCATTGATGGCGCAAAGCAACGGTGGGTGGTAGATCTCGGTCCCGATGACTATGATCTGCCCGGCTACTTCGACCACGGCTCCGACGGCAGATCCGGACCACGCTGGTGCTACTACCGCGCACAGACCGCCGGGCACAACACTTTGGTCATCGACGCGAGCAATCAGATCCCGACGGCGCGGGTGCCGATCATCGGCAGTTGCACCGAAGGGCAGTGCAAATGGGTCGTCTTCGACTTGTCGGCGGCTTACGGGAAGCCGGCGGGCTGCGTTCGGCGCGGCGCGGCGCTAATCGGGCGCCAAGTGCTGATCCAGGATGAGATCGGCCCGGAAGTCACCGGCGCCGTTATCTGGTCCGCGCATACCACGGCCGAACCCATTGCGATGACCGGTGCCGAGGCGCGCTTCCAACTTGGCGGCGACCGCTTTGTCGTACGCATCCTTGAACCCGAGACGGCACGATTTGAGATCGGTTTTCCGCCGGCGCCCCGCTCTTTTCCGATCGCCGATATCCGCCAGCTCCACAGCCACACGGCGCGAGCCGGCGACGTCACCCGGGTTTCCGAACTCCCCCGCCGGCTCGACGATGACGGCAAACGCGCGGCGGGCCCTTTGATCCGCCGCCTGCAGATCCTATTGCCAAGCGGCGCTCGCCGCCTCAGCGTCCTCTTTCTGCCGGATTATGATTGCGGCGAGTTGGCCTTGCCCGTAACACCGCTGGACGAGTGGCTTGCCAGGCGCCCCCTGCGGCTCTCGCCTTACCCGCAGCCTCGGTTTTCGAGGGATCGTGAGATCGAGGCGGGCGCGCCGCTGCAATTGCCCTCGGCTGCGGCAAAAAGCGATGCGCGAGCTGCGGCCTGACAGCCCGAGCAGCGAGACAAATCGCGGCGTCGCGGTTGCTGCTTCGGCGGGATGGAGCGCGCAAGCGGCGCTGGCGAACTACTTCCCCAAAACGGTAGAGCTCCGGCGCGTGATCGAGCCTGAGATCAGGGCTCTTGCAGCACGGCTCGATCGGGAAGAAGCCCGGGGCCACGACACCTGCTGTTTGCGGCAAGTGCTGCGCGAGCTGCGCTGGCGGCTCGAATACACCGCCGACGCGGAAAGCATCCACGGCAATCTCGCGCGGTTGCGTGCGCTTGCCGCGTCACCGTCGAGCGGCTCACCAAATGGCGCCTGCACCGAGGTCTGGTTTTTGCAGCTCGACGAGGCGGTCGATCATTTCCTCGCGCCCGACTTCGACGATCACGGCAACCCGCCCGATTTTCTCGACCGCATAAACGATCCCAAGAGACTGAAGGATTATCTCGACAGTCTGCTCGTTTCTCGGCCCGCCGAGGACGGCGTTGATCGCCGCAAGGAGCTCAACTTTGCAACCGCCGACCTGTTGCGGCTGATTTTGTGGCGGCGGCCGCCGAACTATCCGTGGGATCCGCAGCTCGAAGCCGTTATCCGGAACTTCGTCGCGGCGTGGCAGGACCCGGCAACCGGCTTCTTCGGCGCCATTTATCTGATCGAGGCGCGCCGGCTACGCACGCTGGACCTCAGCCTCACCTTCCATATGGCCCGCTATCTGGAAGGCCGGATCGGCTATTGGCCGCAACTGGTCGACACGCTGCTGGCGATCCGCGACGAACGCTACCCCTATGGCTGGCTCGATGAAAATGGCCTCAGCAACCACAACAATTACGACGTCGCGGTACTGTTCCAGCTCGGCTGGCCGCAGATGCGGCCGGACCAGCGCCGGCGCGCCGTGGAGGAGCTAGGCCGGCTCACCCACTGGTGCCTGACCACGGCGATTGCGGCGGACGGCACGATTCGCGCGCGGGCGGCGAGCGAGTCGCTGCCCGAAAGCTATTATTTCGCGGTCGCGTTCCTCGATACGGTCGGCTATTTCGACCCCAAGAAGCGATTTTGGACGGATCGCGCGTTTCCGGAGGCGTCGGCGCTCCGCGCGGCCCTGGAGCGCCAACTTTTGGCCTTGCCGCAAAGCCATCCGATGGTTCGAATGACGCGCGAACGCCTCTCCCGAACCGGGTGACAGCATGCGGCTGACGCCGAAACAACAGGACGAAGTCGCCGCGCAGCGCAGCGAGGCCCGCCAGACGCGGCGCGCCACGGTGCCGGCGCTCGAGGAGATCCTCTACGAGCCGCTGCCGGTGCTCGACCACGGTTTTGTGCGCGTCGTCGACTACATGGGCGACGATGCGGCGATCGTGCAGGCGGCGCGCGTCTCCTACGGCCGCGGGACGCGCCGGGTCAGCGAGGACCAGGGCCTCATCAACTATCTCATGCGGCACCGCCACACGACGCCGTTCGAGATGTGCGAGATCAAGTACCACGTCAAATTGCCGATCTTCGTCGCGCGGCAATGGATCCGCCATCGCACCGCCAATGTGAACGAGTATTCGGCGCGCTACTCGATCCTCGACAACGAGTTCTACATTCCGGCGCCGGAGCATCTGGCGGCGCAGGCGACGGCGAACCGCCAGGGGCGCGGCGCGGCGCTCGCGGGCGAAGCGGCCCGCCGCGTCCTCGGCCTGTTGCGCCGCGACGCCGAGCGCGCCTATGCCCACTACGCCGAACTCCTCAACGAGGACGCCTCCGGCGCGCCGCTCGACCCGGCGCGGCCGGGCCTTGCGCGCGAGCTCGCGCGTATGAACCTGTCGCTCAATTTCTATACGCAGTGGTACTGGAAGACCGACCTCCACAACCTGATGCATTTCCTCGAGCTGCGCGCCGACGGCCATGCGCAATATGAGATCCGCGCCTATGCCGAGGTGATGCTAGAGACGCTCGCGCGCTGGGCGCCGATGGCCTATGCCGCCTTTCTCGAATACCGGCTGGGCGCCGCGACGATCTCGGCCAAGGGCCTCGCCGTGATCCGGCGCATGCTCGCCGGCGAGCAGGTGGAGCAGCCGTCGAGCTGCCTCTCGCCCCGCGAGTGGCGCGAATTGATGGCCGTGCTGCAAAATCGCTAGAGCAAGTTTCGGCCAAACCGCGGCGCTGTCATTGCGAGGCGCGCCTTGCGCGACGAAGCAATCCCAGCGGATTGAATGCGCACGGCCCCGAGATTGCTTCCCCCCGGACCGCGATCCGAGGGTCGCAATGACGATTGCGGCGTCGGGTGTGAGCAGCAAATCCCCGCTATTCCCGTAGAACCGGGAATTTTTTCGATTTCGCGCCCAAAAGCGCGTTTTGGCTACAAAAAGAATAAGCCAAATCAACATCTTGCAATCAAATTCCCGTAGCAGGCTTGACGAGAATTTTTGTCGGCCTTGACGGGAATTAAATCCGCCTAACCGGGAATTACGGGAATTCGACCCCAACAATACCAAAACCAGACCCATCGCTTCGTCTTGTGTAAAATGCGCGAAAAAATAAATCGAACTAACCCGCTTACGTTACCACAAAATTTGGACTTTCGGGAGGCACCGCGCGCGCATCACCAAGACGGGATTCGCCCGCCCTGGCGATCAGCGCAGGAAGAGCTTTACGAGCGCCGCGATTTGCAGTCCGGCAATAATTCCGATCTGCCATTGCATGAAGTTGAGCCGCGCATTCAGCTTATCAATACGATTGTGGATGCGCCCGAAGCGCTGGTCGATCCGATGTTCGAGCCGCTGGGTAGCCTGATCGAGATCGGCTTTGCTCGCGACTTGCTCGCCGAGCGCCTCGCCCAGCGCCTCGGCCGTCGCCTCGGCGGCCTCCGGCGTAAAGCCGCCCCGGTCGCGCAATGCGCGAGCTAGCTTTAGGGTGTCGATGATCGCCATACAGGTAGCGCCGCTAGGCCAATGCTACATGTCCAACTGCCATCGAAGCATCAAGGGATGCGCGGCTCGGATGCTGTTGCGATGTCATCGGTGACACGGCGCGGGCCGGGCGAAGTGGTGTTTGACATCCTCGGAGGTCGCTACGCGTGGTGGCGATCCGTTACTCCTCTGAAAACCGTATCATGTCCGCGGGATGCTTGCGAGCGGCGGCATCAAGTTTCGAGATGGCGACGTCTATGAGGTGGAGATCACCGACACACGCCGATGAAGTTGGTGCTTGGACGCGATGAATACTGAGATCTTCGAGTTTCCCGGCGGCATAGTGATGCCGCCGGTCCATCCGCGCCGAACCCTCGCTGTCGAACTTGCAGCAGGCTCACCGCGAATGCACTCGCCCTCAAGCTGCGAGTTCCGGCGAACCGGATATCTGAGATCGTGCGCGGTCATCGTGCGCTATCGCCGGAAACTGCTTTGCGGCGCGGCCGCTGCTTTGGAACAAGCGCACAGTTCTGGACCAACTTGCAGGCGAACTATCACCTTGCGGTCGCAAGGCAAGAACTCGGCGCGACCATCGAACGGGAGGTGCAAGCAGCATAAACGCGCCGGCCCGACATAACCCTCTAGCCTACTGATCCCATTGCGCTCGAACTCGAACGGCCCCCGCGGTAGGGCGGCCGGGTCATTTCCAGTGCCGCCCCCTACAAAACCGATCTGGTGTCAATGTAGTGATTGAGCACTTTTCGACGGCTTACGTTGAGCAGTGAGGCTTCGTTCACGACGAGCGCCGCCGCAAGACGTAGTGCGCTGATGGATCGCGCGGCTTGTTCGTGCGCGATCGGCGCATCAGGATACCCCTCGCCGCCAGATCGTCGAGCGTCCTTTTGGCAGTTTGCCAATCCTTCTGTAGTAGGCGATTCGCATCCGAGACATTGATCCGGGCTTTCTCAGCAATAAAGTTGATGACCTGTTTTTCCTCTTGATTCAATTGCTCGTATACGCCTTCGCCGATCAGCTTTAGCGCGCCTGCTTCAACAAACTCCTTCCTCGCTTCGATGTTGTTGCGAAGCGTGACATGGACCTGGTGCGTGCCGATTTCTTGTTGCGTGAACTCCGGTTCAGGCAGATTAGCCCCGATCATCATATCCCTCATCCGGCGCGTGCCCTCGTGGGCGCATTTCACATAATCGAGATAGAAAAGCGCGTTCATCAGATGGGGATTCCTCGGATTATGTGTGTCATAGATGTTTTCGGGGGTAACCGGCGGAGGAAAGCCGCCTGGACTTTCAACTACAAGCCGGTCATCAAACATCTTTACGAAGATGTTCATATTCCGCAAATTGTAAGATCGATGGACGCATCTTTCACGCAAACTATATTCCTGTCCGGTCTTTTCTTCAGTTCCCTCGAATTTCATGAAGCGGATGCGCGCGCCGGGCACAACTTGTCGGGGATCTACAGCAAACAGCAAGGCGCCGGCGAGATTGGGGCCAAACTTGCCGTCCTGCATCGTCCCCAGGTGATTCAGGCAAAGGATCTGTTCGCGGGTATGGCCGGTCGATAAGCCGCGTTTCGCCTTGTATTGGTCACAGAAGTCGCGGATCAGCAGCTCGTCAAAATCCTGTGGATATCTGAGCGAGACGGCCTCCTTTTCGTACTCAATCTGGCCTTTGTTGATTCGTATCTCTCGTTTTTCGTCCTCGCTCAGCTGCCGCTTGGTTTTTCCGCTGCGAACAAACGCCTCAGAACGAACGGTCTCGACTAACTTGTCCGGGCGGTAATACACGCGGATTAGCAAAAGAAAATCAGGCGAGCCATCGACCCGCTGAGCTCCTATGCGCCGGATGTCGAAACGAGCATCGGGGCACTGCGCCGGGCCAACTTGCTCGAATTCGGAAATCTTGTCTGGCCCGACACCCAGGCAACCGCTGACAGTGCCATCGTTCTCCACGCCAATGACGATTAGACCGCCATGCGGCTGCGTGTTCGCCCACATTGAAAAGTAGTCGGCGAGTTCTTTGAGGCTGTAACGGCCCGATTTCCACTCGACACGGTTATCCTCTCTGAACCGGAGCAAGCTATCGGCCCCCTCCTTGATGGCTACCGCGAGGATGTCCTCGGGTGTCCAAAGCTCGCGGAGTTCAGGGCGAGGCGGAGTGATGCTGTCCAAGTCGAACGCTAGTTGCCTGGAGCCTGCACTCGAGTCTACTCGAGTAACAGTCAAAACGCTTGTCCCTTCAGTGGCTTAGCGCTGCGAGTAGGTATTGGGATGATCGCTTCTCTGCCAAGCGCCTTTCCGGCGCTTTCCAGCGCCGGGAGGGGAGCGATGCGCCTTAGCGTCAGGTCGCAATCGGGCCTGCCGCACAGTAGCGACCGAAACCCCGAGCGCCTTCGCTAACTCCTGAGGCGAAACCCCGGCGTATAGGTACTCCGTCGCTTCCCTGAAATCCATACATGCACTCCTACAAGCACAGTTCGTCAAGCATACTACATACAGACCGATAGAGGAACCCGGATGAACTTGCGTTGCCTCTTCAGCGAAGACGTTGCGAAGATGTGGTGCGTATCATTTTGTGCTTTTCTTTGAGATCGGTGCGATTAGTGAGCTTAATGATACAACTCGTTTGCAAAACATAAATATACGAGATCTAAACTGGACCTCAGATTGCGTCAGGAGAATCCCTTCTTCAGTCAACGCGGACTCATCGAGGCTTCGTGGCCGCCAACCTTTATCGGAGGACCGGCGGCACCACCCCTCATGCCAGCACCTGCCGTGCAGAAATCGAACCAAATACCCAAGAGGATTTGACATTGGTGTGGACAGCAGAGAAGATCGCGGGACTTGGAGTCGATCAAGTAAAAGACCTTCGTGGGAACGCTGCGAAGCGCGGTGCGCAAGGAATTGTTGATCTGTGCGATGCCGAATTAGTCCGGCGACGCGCGCGGCGCCGCACCAAGCGATCAAACTCCTCCAAACAAATCCATAACGGTGAAACCGTCCACGGTTTTCATTTCGTATGCCCGACTGAAAAAGGAATCACTAGGAATCAAGACGGGACGATCTGGACGGGAACCTGGGTGGTCGATAAAAATCACGCCAAACGTGCGGCGAAGATCGGCGCATATGTTGCTTTGCACGTCGCCAAGTGCCAACCGTCGTACTTGCAAGGCTTCGTAAGGGATTGGCGCGGTCAGGAGCGCGAGCCGACCTACGCCGACGGCCGGCTGGTAAAGACTAAATTCGGCATCGACTTCTTGATTGAACTCACGACCAGCCTCTGGAATGGCACGGGGATGGGTCCGGTGAGAAGGGATATTTCTATGGCGAACGCAATGGTACCGAGGCGTCGTAGCAGAACGCGTTGAGAATCACCCGCGCGCGTGCCGCTGCTCGGCAACGGCTGTCCGGTGGTGGTCAAAAATTAAAGGACGGCCTCGATATCGGTTTTTCGCGAAATCGTCGCCGACGAAGAGCAAGCCGCAGGCATGTTCCTTCGCCCACCTCGTAGGCGAAGAGTCGCCGAAATTCAGTGCTGCGGGGTGCTGGCCACGGCCCCACCGCGGATAGGCATCGGCGATGCGGCGCGCGGAAGCCGGCGTCACCGCGACGATTTGGAACCCCAGCTGTTCGATGATGCTGCCGATCTCCGCCTCGACGTTGCGGCGCGCCGATACGATCAGCGCCTCGGCCAGAGTGCCTGCCGAAATCAGGATTTCGTCCTCAGTTTCCAGCGCCGCAATGCACGCATCAGCCTGCGGCTCATCGAACGTAATCGCCATCAACGCCGAGCCCGTCATCTCGGTAGAGGAAATCCTGACTGCGGGCGGCGCTCGGTCCGGCTGTTGCCTTGGCGGCGCCGCCCTTCCGTGCCGCACCGAGTAGCCTCTGCGGGACTTCGGGTCCAGCGGCGCCTTCACCGGAACTAGCCGCACCGACGAGTGGCCGCGGCGGGTGAGGATGATCTCGTCGCCCTTCTCGGCTCGACGAACCAGCTGGGTCAACTGCGCCTTTGCAGTCGGCGACGGAGATTTGCATTTCCTTTCCCCGGGGGTGCAGTTAACTGATCCAGAGATGGGACCATGATTTAGTCTAAATCAACGGCCGGGGGGCCATGCGCCGTTGAAGACCGCGGTGACCTCGCCCCGAACCAGGCGTTCGCGGAGGGTTATATCCGCGAGGCCCTAGCCGTGGCGCAGCAATACGCCGAGGATAGCGATCGTTGCCGCGGCGTTGACGCCCATCGCCCAAATTATGACCGTGAGCTTGCCTTCGAGCGCGGTGAGCCGCCCGTCCATGACTGCCAATCGGTTGTCGATCGAAGCTAGCCGATTTTCGTACCCGGCCAGTTCCTCCGCGGCCTCGCGTGCTTTGTCTTCGGGCGCCCCGGCTGCGAGCAAGGCCTCGTAGGTTTTGGACAGCATCAACGCCATTCTGGTTTACCAAGGTCGGGGTCGCGGTTGGGCGTCATTAAGCTATAGCGGGCCGGCATCAATTTCTATTCCGATGACGATGCAGCATCGCACCCAGAGCTTGTGAAGAACTCCTCACTTCTCGTCATTCCCGGGCGCCGGCGGCAGCCGGCGAGCCCGAAAACCATGAACACAGGTCCATCCAAAGCAGAGCAACAACACGTGTTCATGGATTCCCGGCCCGGCCCTCGCGGGGCCGTCCCGGAATGACGTTCGTTGGATTTGCACTATCGAGGCTTTCTTTCAGAAGCTCGCGGGAGGGATGAGCCGAGCGGCCGAGATGGCTGCTGTCTTCATCTCGGCGTAAGATCCCCCGGGAACAGAGCATCACCCGGAGAAGCGGCGAGATGGGCGACCTTCCGGCGGCGGCTATGGCCCTGCGCGACCCGCTCGTCGTCGTGCTCGGGCTGCTCGTGCTCGGCGGTCTGGCTGAGTATTTCTTGTTCAGAAGACATCCAATCGGGCGAGCCGCCGTCAAGGTCGTCTTTTTGATCCTGCTGACGATTGTGCTCCTCTATGCCGACATCGTGCCCTATCAGCCGCTGGTTTTGACGGGCTCGGCATTCCGCGACGCGGTCCACGCGATCCTGAAGATCGCGTGGTGGGGGTGGGCGGCCTGGTTTCTCGTCGGCCTCATGCGCGCCGTCATCGTCTTTCAGCGCAGCCCGCGCGAGACGAAGCTGCTGCAGGACCTTCTGGCGGCGCTCATCTACCTCGCCGCGCTTTTCGCGATCATCGCCTATGTCTTCGATCTCCCGATCCGCGGCTTGCTGGCCACCTCCGGCGTTGCCGCGATCATTCTCGGTCTCGCGCTGCAGAGCACGCTGGGCGACCTATTTTCCGGCATCGTGCTGAGCTTCAGCCAGCCATACCGGCCGGGCGATTGGATCAGCGTCGAAGGCGGCACCGACGGCCGCGTCATCGAGATGAATTGGCGTGCGACCTCCATTCTGACGGCGCGGCGCGATCTAGCGATCGTCCCCAACAGCACGATCGCGAAATCGAAGATCGTCAACGTCAGTTCGCCGAGCGGCCTTCATGGGACGACCGTAACCGTTCAGCTCGACGCCAAGACGCCGCCGGCGCGGGGCAGCGAAATCCTCGAACATGCGATCCGCAATTCCCGGCTGGTCCTCGCAACGCCGGCGCCGACGATTACGGTAAAGGCGATCAACGCGGCTTGCACGGAATTCGAAATAACGTTTTTTGTCGAAGAGCTGGCCTCGACGGTCAAGGCGCAGAATGAATTGTTCGATTTCATCTACCGGCACCTCACGGCCGCCGAGATCGATCTGGCGGCGCCGAACGGGCCGGCGCCCGACCAGAGCCTGCGGAAAGGCCGAGGCGGGGTCGAGCGGCTGCTCGAACTGGTCCCGATTTTTACGTGCTTTACCACAGAGGAGCGCGCCGCCCTCGCCGCCAAGCTTACGCCACAGTCATCCGACCAGGGCGACACAGTGTCGGAGCCAGGGGTTGTTCCGCAATCGCTGTACATTGTCGGCAGCGGCGTCCTGTCCGTTACCTGCGAGACCATCGAGGGCGACATCGAGGCGTACCGGCTCGGGCCCGGAGATTATTTCGGCGAGATCGGGTTGTTGTCCGGGAAGCCCCGCCCCGCGAGGATTACGGCATTGACGCCCGCAACCGTCTACGAGCTCGCGAAAGCGGATCTGACGCCGATCCTCGAAGCTCGCCCGCAAATCGCACAGGAGATGGGCCGGGTGCTGGCTCAGCGTCTGGCCGCGGGCCGCTTGATTGCCGGCGACGAACTCGACGAGACGATCCCAAAACACCGTCTCAAAGAGTGGTTCGCCGAACGATTGCACCGGCTGCGCGATGTCGTTATCGCAGGATGAGTCAACCGTCGCCGCAAGACGGGCTGCCGCCCGCGGACAGCCTGCAAGCGCTGGATTGGCTGAACTTTTTCCTGGCGGCGCTGCTGATGGGCTTTGGGCCGTTTGTCACGGTCTATCTGGCGGACCGCGGCTGGGCGCCGGAAGACATCGGGCTCGTGCTGACGGCGAGCGGGGTCGCGGGCCTCGCAACCCAGGTTCCCGCCGGCGAACTCATCGACAAGGTCAGAGCAAAGCGGGCGTTCGTCGGAATGGGGATCGCCGCTGTCATTGTGGCGGTGTTGACCTACCGGCTGCGGCCGGATTTCCCCTCCGTCTGCGCCGCGGCCGTCCTCCAGGGCATGACCGGCAGCATCATCGGGCCGGGGGTCGCCGCCATCAGTCTGGGGCTCGTCGGGCACGAGGCGCTTGGCCCGCGGCTCGGCCGCAATCAGCGCTTTTCGTCGATCGGCGGCCTGACCGCGGCCGCGGTCATGGGCATTGTCGGCTATTTCGTCTCCACCCGAGACATCCTGCTTGTCGCCGCCGGCCTGGGGCTCCCGGTGCTGTGGGCGCTCGCAAGGATCCGCCCGGGGGACATTCACTTCGGCCGGTCCTGCGGCGCTCCCGATCACCACGGCACCGACCCAGAACGTGCCAACCGCGCCGATCTTCTCAAAGATCGCCGCCTCGTTACGTTTGCGATTTGCCTTTTTCTGTTTCAGGTCGCGAATGCGTCGATCCTGCCGCTCGTCGGGGAAAGCTTGGTGCAAGCCGAACGGCGCTGGTCCTCGCTCGTCATGTCGGCGCTGATCGTGGCGCCGCAGATCGTTACTGCGCTGCTGGCGCCATGGGCAGGCCGGACCGCCGACAGCTGGGGCCGCCGGCCGCTGCTCCTCATCGGGCTTGGCGTCGTCCCGATCCGCGCCGGCTTTTTTGCATTCACCGAGGACCCGGCGCCGCTTGTCGTCATTCAGTCGCTGGACGGCCTGACCGGAGCTGCGATGGGCGTGCTGACGGCGCTGGTCGTCGCCGACCTCACGAAAGGCACCGGCCGCTTCAACCTCTCCCTGGGTCTCGTCGGCACGCTTTCGGGGGTCGGCGCTTCGCTCAGCACGTCGATATCGGGGTTTGTCGTCGAGAGATTCGGCCAGACGGCCGGCTTCATGAGCGTGATGGCAGTGGCTCTGCTGGCCGTCGCAATCCTCTGGGCGTTCATGCCGGAAACGAAGCCATCGGCGCCCCCGCAGAGCCCCGGCCTGCGCTAGAGCGGATCAGAGGCGGTTCTCAGTTGCGCGACCTTGGAGGCGATAGCGCAGCGCTCGACCAGCTTGGGATCGCCCTTCAGCACCTCGAACTGGGTTTCCTCGCCCTCGCGCCAGAAGCGGATGTCGAGCTTGTGCTTGCCGAGGCGGAGGTCGTGGACGGCGAGATCGGGCAGCCAATACGGCAGCCACGGGTCGATATAGAGCTTGTTGCGCGGCGCATCAGGCAGAAAACCCAATAGCGCCTGGGTCAGCATAAAAGCCGAGCCGGCGGCCCAGGCCTGCGGGACATTGGCGCCAATGTATTGCACCGGGAAGTTGGTCTCCTCGCGCTCGAACGCAGTGTACAGTTCGGGCAGCTGGTTTAACTTGAAATGGCCGGCTGCAACGCTGATGTCGTGCGCGATCCGCGCCGCCTCGGCGCCGAAACCGTAGTATTTGAAGCCCAATGCGATGATCGCATTGTCGTGCGGCCACACCGAACCGGTCTGATAGTTGTATGGATTAAAGGCGGGATTTTCGGCGGACAAAGTGCGAATACCCCAGCCGGTCCACATGTCCGGCGCCATCAGCCGGTCGACGACTTGTCTGGCGCGCTCGGGAGGCACGATGCCCGACCACAGACAATGTCCGGCATTGGACGCAACGCTCAGCACCTTGTTCTTCTCGCCGTCCAGCGCATAAGCGTAGAAGCCGAGTTCTTCGTCCCAGAACACCGCATTGAAACGTTCGAACAGCGCGGCGGCTTTGGCGCGCAACGCCCCCGCGCGGTCTGGTTTGCCGAGCGCATCGAACACCTCGGCCATACGCACCCAGGCATTGTAGACGTAACCCTGCAGTTCGCAGAGCGCCTTTGGGCCTTTGACCAGTGAGCCGTCGGGATAGACGACGCAATCACCGGAATCCTTCCAGCCCATATTCTCGTACCCGACCGGCGAGCGGGTCTGGTACTCCTGGAAACCGTCGCCGTCGCGGTCGCCATATTCGTCGATCCAGGCGAGGCATCCTTCTGCAGTCTCAAGGTGCCGCTCCAAGAGCGCCCGGTCGCCGAGCGCGCGCCAGGCGGCATGCAGCGCAATCAGATAAAGCGGCGTTGCGTCGGCCGTGCCGTAATAGGGCGTGTGCGGCACCAGCTTGAAATGCGCGAGTTCGCCATAGCGCATTTCGTGCAGTATCTTGCCGGGCTCGGCGTCGCGGTAGTTGTCCTCTTCCTTCGCCTGCAATGAGCCGAGGACCTCCAGTGTGCCGCGCGCGAATTCGGGATAGACGAGAATGTTCTGCAATGAGACGATGAGACTGTCGCGGCCGAACGGCGCGACAAACCAGGGAAGCCCGGCGGCCGGCAGGAAAACCATATGATCGGTGCCTGCCATCGGCAGGCGGAGGGCCGCCATGTCCTCAAGGGCCTGGCGGAACAAACGATAATATTCCTCGTTGCTGGTCTGGACCTTCACGACATTTTTCAGCCACTCCGCCAGCGTCTCGGCGTGGCGCGATCTGTGGCTATGGCCGATGCAATGGGTCGGCGCAGTACGATTGCGCTCGCCGTCCGTCAGTACGTAAAGAAGACAACTATGCCATGGCTCACCCGGTTTAAGCGCCACCTCGAAGCTGAGCCGGCCATTGGCGTAGACCGCTTTTGATGATGAGCGCGCAGGGGTGATCGTCACTGCGCGGGTGAAGTCGGCATTGCGATAGGCGAGGCGCAAATGCTGACGCGCGGGGGACCACTCCGTGGTAATCCGGCCGCGACGCACGATGCGGTTCCCCTTTACCTCGAAAACATCGGCGAAATCGCAGCGGACCGGGATCTCGAGCTGGAAAACAATTGGCTTCATGCCGTGGTTCACAATCTCGAGGTCCTCATGCAATCCGCCGCTGATACATCGGCTGAGGGTGAGGCCCAGCGTGCGCGGCGGGATCGTGCCGTCTTCGGTGAGAAAAGAGCGGTTGGTGAGAAAGACGCGGGATGCGTAGTAGCTGAT
>Ga0126373_10000431_pt1 | contig 27565 bp, 36 predicted proteins | sample PanSoiMetPlot_11_FD_92545 | JGI IMG/M metagenome (GOLD analysis project Ga0126373, IMG submission 92545) | Tropical forest soil microbial communities from Panama - MetaG Plot_11 | ecosystem: Environmental > Terrestrial > Soil > Tropical forest > Bulk soil | place: Panama | collected 2016-02-17 | reverse complement strand
GAATCAAAACATCGAAGAAAAAGTCACTATTGCCACGTTCACTTAGGAAATTGTATCCAGATGTAACCGAAGTTAAGGACTCACTCGAAGCTATTCAAGTAGATGTTGATGAAAAAGATTGTAAATCTGCTACAACACTAGATCCAACCGAATGCGCGCTTGCAAAAGCAGTCAAACGCGAATTTCATGCTGACGCGGCTATCATTGGTCTATCAACATCCTATATTATTAAAGGAAACAAAGCTATTAGATTTCAAACACCTGAACTAGTCCGGCGCGAAATAGTCTCATTCGATAGACATGGAGATTTTGCTTCTGGCTCCTATAATTTAGTTCCAAAATCTGGTTCCTGTAGATTAGGTAGTACCAATCCAAATCGTGAACATGGTTCAAATAAAAACCCAAGAAGAAAACATCACAAAACAGTTCGAGTGAGAATTTTAGGTAAGTAATGCAATGTAACTATTGCCAAACAGAACTATCAAACCAATACGATAGGTTCTGTAGTATTCGATGTCAATGGATATACCATCACACAGTTGAGAGAACAAAGAAAATGGATCATAAGTTTGTAGCAAGTGAATCAAACAAATTAAAATGTGAGATATGTCAATTTGATATTATCTCGCATACTGCTGCTGCGCGTTGTCAATCATGCAATGTTATGGGTAATATGTCCGTATCAGATGGCATGTTACTTTGTAATAATTGCATAGATGGCATCAAAAAGAATCAATTCGATTTAATCGACGAAGCGCGCAAGATTGATGCTTCGATTAGGTCAGAACGTGATTTCTATAATGCTGCCACAATACCAATTATTGAACTAAAGAAATCTATCGATTCTGATAGTTCAATCATTAACAAGACAAATAGATTCATCGAAATATTGACAGAAAGGTATGAACATCTATCTTCAGTTTTGATAGAAAGACGGGGTGAGTTATACCAAACTGAAATGGAACTATCAGTAACTAAAAACTCATTAGACCAATTCGCGAATGAACTAAGTAAAGAAATTCGTGAAAGAATCAAAGTAGCGGATGCGCACTATGTTCCGCCAATTAAGGCCGCAGTCAAACCGCGTGTATCAGTAAAGAAAGAATCGTCGCCATATGATCGCGTTATCAAAGCAATCATGCAATTGCACAATATAACCGAAACTGAAGCAAGATTGATGCTAATCAAACAAGGTGTAATTAAGACTGCGGAGTAACGAAAATGTGCTTAACAAATTTTATTGAATTTAAACAAATTAGTCAAGATAATCCAGTTATTGGTTATCGTGATTGGCAAGTTTATTTAGATAACCCAACAATTCTTAGATCAATGTATGTTGATTATAAATGGGAGAAAGATATCGAAGGACCTCACGAAGTTCTAGAGAAAGATTCTGGTATTTATAGCTATAATAATTATAATTATAATTATCCTTATTATAGGGATCGTAATTATTGTAATAATCGTTATAATAATAATAATTATAATTGTAATTATTATTATTATAATAATCATTATTATTATTATTATAATATTTGTGGTATAATATTCCAATGGGGAAAAGTAGCAATCCATCGTGAGGGATACAGATCAGAATATGCGCAAGTTAAGAAATTATTCACAATTCGTGAATCTGACGCTGAAGGACCAAAAAAGTTTTTAGTATGGATTAAACTATACAATGAAATAGTAAATAAACTTGCTCCTGGAAAAACAATGCATTTTCAAGATTTTATTGAATCAATGAAAGAAAATAAAAATGGATAGAAAAATAGCAACTAAATTACTGCGCGATCAGTTGGACGAATTAAATCTATCTAATTGGAAAATTCGTCTATATGCAGATCTGTATAGACCATTCCTTGGATTATGTGATTACAAAACTAAAACAATCACATTGAATGCGCATCATGTCGATACGCATCCAGATGTAGAAATTAAGAATACGATAAATCATGAATGCGCGCATGCATTGGTTGGGCCATTACATGGACATGATGATATTTGGAAAGAAAAAGCTAAAGAGTTAGGTTGTTATAGTGTATCACCATGCGCGAGTTATAAGCTATCCGCGTCAGCAATCGATGCAATCCGGTCGGGCGCATCTTTAGAAGTAACATTCACCGAAGAAACTGAAGTAGTGCGCAGGATGCATTACAAAACCACAAAATTCGTAGACAAATGCGAAGTATGTGGTAAGGTTGCAAAAACTAAATCACAAGTCGAAGTCAATACAAGTAAAGGTAGGAAGTTAGTTATCACGTTAGAATGTTTGCATGTCCGAATTAAGGATGCGGATTCGCAGTCTCCATTCGAGTCCATAGTTTTCGATGGGTTACCAAATTGTAAACATCAATGGAACAAAACAGTCTGTATTAATTGTGGAGCAAAAAAATTATATCCATTCCAAATCGCAGGCGCGCGTGCATTGGAACGTGCTAATGGTCGTCTTGCTATATTCGATGAAATGGGATTAGGTAAGACTATTCAGGCATTAGCATATTTGAAAATGCATCCTGAAGTTAGACCATTTCTTTGGGTAACTAAGGCAGGAATCAAATTCCAACATGGTAAAGAAATACTGCGCGTTCTGGGTCATAAGGATGTTCCACAAGTCTTGATGACTGGTAAGGACACATTATGGAAAGATTCTAATGTAATATCAAGTTATGATATCTTTCGTAGATTAGATAGGAAGATGTTTATTGACCAAGGATTTAAAGCAATTATTCTAGATGAATGCCAAGCTATTAAGAATCCTGATTCATCTCGGACGCGCGAAATAAGATTAATAGCTAAGGAAATTGGTGGAATTATTCCATTAAGTGGAACACCATGGAAAAATCGGGGTAGTGAGTTTTTTGTAGTTTTGAATATGTTAGATCCTGCACGATTTAATTCCTTCGATGGATTTAAACGTCAATGGGTATCCATGTATTGGACTGGTTCAAAAGAAACAGAAGGCGGTATTGCTGATCCAGTAAAATTCAAAGAATATACCAAAGATATCTTAATCCGGCGCGAAAGAACTGAAGTCCTACCCGAATTACCACTAATCAATAGAACTAGAATATTGTGTCAATTAGATGATGCTTCGTTAAAGGTCTATAAAGAAGAAGAAGATAAGATTATCAAGTTACTAAACAATCTGGATATTGGTGGAGATAAAGCAACATTTGAAGAACAAAGTCAAATCAATCAATCTATAATGGTAATGAAGCAAGTAATTGGGCTTGCTAAAGTTCCAACTACAATTGACTTTGCGCAAGATTTTCTAGATGAAACGGATAGAAAATTAGTAATATTTGTTCACCATAAGAAATGTGGTGAACTAATTTCTGAGGGGTTAAGTCAATATAGCCGCGAAAATGGCTATCCTGAAATATTAAGATTGACTGCGGACTTAGATGCGCAGGCAAGATTCAATATCCAAGAGTTATTCAATTCAAATAAACATAGACTTCTCGTAGCTAGCACATTAGCTAGTGGTGAAGGATTAAACTTGCAAACATGTAGTGATTGCATCATACACGAAAGACAATGGAATCCAGCTAATGAGGAACAAGCCGAAGGTAGATTTATTAGAATAGGTCAAGTCGCGCAGAGTATCAATGCTGTATATATCCATTCTGATAATACAGTAGATACTATTCTAGATAATATCGTAGAAAGGAAAAGAATTCAATTCCATCAAGCCATGAACAATAGTGAAATGGTAACATGGAATGAAGCTGGAATCAAGGATGAAATCTTGAATGCGATTCGTTCCCAAAATAGATTGAGGCTAAAGAATCATGCAATGCCCACATTGTCAAAATGAAGATGATAGTATGATTGAGTTTCTATATCAAATCAAAGATATAAAAACTTATTTTTGTGGTGTTTGTTCCAAATTTTTTCAAATTAAAGAAAAGGAATAAACAATATGACTATTGGAAAAGACAATATGACTATTGTAGGAACAACTAAAAGAGATGTCAAAATCGGAGATATTGTTACAGTACATAGAAAACTTAATGGAATTGAAAGTGAGGCAAGAGGAAAAGTGGTAAGAACCGCTTCAAAAGAAGAATTCCTTAAGAATGCTAAAGAAGAAGGTTTTAATTTAAAATTAGTAGAACTTTACATTTCTTTTCAAGAAATAGAGAATGGTGAAGTTTACTATTTTGCAGTAACTATGGATTAAATCATGTGCTATGAACATTTTCATGAATGCAGATTTTGTGGCAAACACTATTCGTGTGAAATAGAAAATAGTCTTTGTCCAACTTTAAATTTGGATAAGGATAGAAATTTATGTGAAGATTGTAGAGAAGAATTAGAGAAGTTACTGCGCGAGTCGAATTATCTGACAGAAAATGAGGAATAATTACATGACACAAGTTGAACTTTTTGCCCAATTATTAATTATTGAGTCGCTGGTTCATGCTATTAAAGGTTATCAGCTTCTCAATGATTCACATCAAATGCAAATTGCACGAATTAAACAGATCAAAATGATCATTGAGAAAATTGAAGATGAAGTAATTTCTGGAGATGATACAAAACTTTATCTTGCAAGGTAAGTAAAGGAGAAAAATAATGACTGATGAAAAAGTTAAGGCAAAACATAACAAGGCAGATAGAATCTTACAGTTAGTAGATAGGATTTATGATGAATTAGAACAATTTGAGGAAGATGTTAAGGAATGGAAAGAAGAAGAACCATCGCAACAGAAAAGGATGGAGCATTTACTTAATCAAAATCAAGTATTATCAACAATGAAACTATTCATTCAATTTATGGAATATAGGCAAAAGAATAATGACTAACATAGTTCTTGATGCCAGCGCTCTCAATAATCTAATGCTCTGTCCAAGATTATATGACTTCAAACAGAATCATGCATTAGTTCCAAGAGAAGGTAAATCAAATTCGTTGCAAGCTGGTTCATTAGTTCATATCATTCATGAGTTCTTTAACAAAGCTATCATGAATGGTAAGTCGCGCAATGATTCGATGGATATCGGATTTATTGCTGGTAGAGAATATGTTCGTGGTTCATATCAACCGAACAATACTTATCTTGGTATCGACAGTGAATATGCAATTGATTTACCAGAAGAATCAGATAAATATGATATTGGATGGAAATTCATTTTTAAAACGATGGAGGAATATTTCGATTACTGGAAGAATGATTCAGCAACTATAGTTGGAGTTGAAGAAGTAAAGAAAAAGATAATCTATGAAGATAGCGAGATGCGCATTCTATGGAAAGCGAAATTAGATCGCATCGTAGATATGCCACATGGAATCATGTCAGTAGATGTTAAAACAATGAAACAACGGCGCGACACAAATAGTAACAATATCCAATTTATGGGTCAATGTATTGTTACTGAATCGCGCAATATGATCATAGATAAGATTGGATTCCAGACATCATTAAAACCGCACGAGAAATTCGAACGCGCAGTAATGAACTACACATTAGATAGATTGAATGAATTCAAGGATGAAATAGTTTCCTACTATGGAAATATGTTAACCGCATACACCGAATCAGGAAACTTTCCACCTAACTTTACACAATGCCAAAACAAATATGGAGATTGTGAATTTTACAGATATGATGTCTGTAATTCGGATAGAGGAATGCGCGGCGAGACATTAAAATTATACTTCAAAGAAGGGAAGAAATGGGATCCAGTATAAAAGATCCAAAACTTCAATCCTATCTTAAAGAAATAATTGAAACATTCCATAAGAATGGATTTGATATAGCTATCTATCTCTCCAAAGATGGAGAATATGCCTATTTAGGCAATGTATGTCCTGCATGTGTAGTTCAAGAATTAGATTCTGAATTTGAGGATCATACCGAATATTGTAAGCGAGATAAAATAGTTCATTAATAGGAGATAATATGCCGTCATTAGATCAAATGAAATATGAAACTTTGTTTGCAATGTTTAAGGGCGAACCTGGAACGCGCAAATCGACGCAGGCATTATCATTTCCTACACCACAATATTGGTTTAGTCACGATAAGAAAATGCAAGCATTAACATTGCCGATGCGCGCTTGGTCAATATCTGGTAAAGATATAGATTATGATGATTACAATGATTATGCAGCAATGGGAAAGAAATTAGAACAATTACAGATCAATTGCAAGTATAAAACTATAGTAGTAGATAGCATTACATCTGTAGGTGATTCAATCAATAGACAAACAATTCGACTAAAAAGCGGAACAACAACTAAATCAGGTGATGAAAAAGGACTGCGCGTTGGAGGCATTCCAGTCAATTCCATAGAAGATTACAAAGCAGAAGCATCAGGATTTTTGGAAATGATATCGCTTCTAAAAGATATCAGTAATTTCCATCATTGCAATATAATTCTAATCGCGCATGTTATTGGTGATCGTTCATCAAAAGATTCAAATGGAAGCACACATTTCGCGCGCATCATCGTAACAGGTGGTAAGATAATTTCTGCTAAGATTCCTGCCTATTGCACTGAAGTATATCACTTCAATGTAAAGCAATCAATGGACACATCACAGGAGGGAAAATATGGACTGATAACAGTTCACACAGGTGATGATTTTGCGCGTACAGCATTACCATTAGATAAGGAGATAATCTTTAACAACAACAAACTATACGACGCTTACCTATTACCAGCCATTACAAAACTCAACAACAAAGGATAAGACAATGCCAATCTTTGAATTCTCTGAAGACGACCTCCGGCGCGGCACATTAATCACACCAGGATGGTATAAGGTGCATATTGATAGTGTAGAAGAAGCACTATCGAAAGCTGGAGATAGCACCAACTATCTAATCAAGGGAACAATTCTCAAGAACTCCGATACCGGAAGTGAAGAATTTTCTGGATATCCGACTCCATATTGGAATTTCAATTCTAAGGCTAAAGGATTCTCGATTGGATTCTTTAACGCGCTTGGAATGGAAGTTACTTCGGGCAAGAGATATGAATTGAACGCGGCAGTAGGTAATGATATCGAAGTAATGATTGAAAATGAATTATATGATGGAAGAATGATTAATCGAATTAATCACAAGTATCGCGCAGTTCGTTCCTAAAAATAAGGATGGAAAATATGGAACCAGAAGATGATGAACTTCCACCTGATGTTGAATTAGACGACTCATCTGAATTACCAGTTGATACAGATGATACAGAGAATGACGTGGACACCCCAAATAGTGAGGAATAGAAAATGCCAATTGATAAACCATTTGCTTACCATAAACCTTCACCAGTAGGCTTGGAAAAGATTAACAATCTTAGAGAACAATTTTCAATGACCAAGCGCGCCATTGAAGAAATTTGTCCAGAGTCAAGACAAAGATCCGTGGCAATTACTGAATTAGAAACTGCTGCTATGTGGGCAATCAAAGCAGTAGTTTTTAATGACCCAAATAGTGAGGTTGGATAAAAAGGGAATGAATCAGAAGATGAGTAAATGCGAAAAATCCGTTATTCATCCTTGCTATCATTCTTAATAGCCGGAATGATAGTTTAAGGTTACTGCGCGAGTGTAAAAAGAATAACAGCGCGACTTTCTCATTAACTGGTTCAGAGGGGTGCAGCAATCATGTTTCAAAATCTATGGGCACATAGTACGAAACGTTGGTTGCTGCACCATTTATCAAGAAAAGAGATTAGAATGGAAACGAAATTTAAGATTGGTGATTTTGTTTTCTTAAAACAAGAGGTTAAAGAATATAAGGATTGGGTAGAACCAATTCTTAAAAGAAATAAAGATAAAAATTATCTATCTCTGGGAGATTTATCTCTTAAACATCCAGCTGCGCTAATGATTGTTGAAATAACAACTATAACTTGTTATGCAGGAACACAAGTTCTCTATGGTTTTAGAAAACCAGATGGAGCTACTTTTACATTGTTAGAAATTGAGTTAGTTGATTCTCTAGAATAATTTATTCGCGGCTATGGCGGAAATGGTAGACGCAAAAGACTTAAAATCTTTCGATGCTTGCATCATGTAGGTTCGATTCCTACTAGCCGCACTATTTTGTTATGACTTATAAAGAGAAATACGAATCATGTAGTATATGGTGGCAAAAAGTTAAGATAATGGTATTATTTCATACAGTACAGAAATTAGGGCACACTGGATGGACACCATTAGATACAGCTAAGTATTTTCATTGTTCTAAGTCATTAGTAAATGAAAACTTAGCACTTGGTAAATCTTTGAAAGAAATAAAGGATTTACCAAGTCGTAAAAAGGCATTAATTTTTCTTCGTAATCATTAATAATGAATGTCTATATCCCGGGTAAGGGACCATTAAATCCTCGTATAGTTATCGTTGGTGAAGCTCCATCATATGAAGAAGAAAAAGAACTACAGCCATTTGTAGGACCATCTGGTAGATTTCTAAATCAACTATTATCGGATGCGCGCATTAGATGTGATGAATGTTGGTTAACCAATGTTAGTAAATTTATGGTGCCATCCAATCAAAAAGGAATGCGCGCTATACCATTCAAGAATCGCGCGCAGTCAGTCGGATTAGATCTAAACAAATGTATAGATGAATTAAGACATGAAATTTTACAATTAAATCCAAACTTAATCATTCCATTAGGCGGAACAGCATTACATGCGGTAACAGGTAAAAATTCAATTAAAGATTATAGAGGGTCAATTTTATCTGGATTTGGAATCAAAACAATTCCAACATATCATCCTGCGCACATACTATATTCAGAAGGTGAAGTAAAAGGATATTGGAATAAAACATTAGTTGTGTTTGATCTTAAAAGAGCACGTAAGCAAGCTGAATTTCCTGAAATTTATCTTCCGATTCGATCCTTACAAGTAATTAAGAGTGCGCAGCAGTTTCATGAATTTATTGAGCGAAATAAGAACAAAACAAATCCAGCAATAGATATTGAAGCACAGAATTGTATACCTATTTGTATTGGTATCGCGTTTAGTCCGCAAGAAGGAATAACAGTCCCATTATGGGATACACATTGTTCCATACCAAGGGTCGAGATGATTCAGATATGGAATATGTTAGCAGATTTTCTAAGTAAACATGATGTAGTTGGACAGAATTTTGGATACGATCGCGATAAAATTAAACGACTTGGTTTCTTAGTTAGATCATTGCATAGTGATACAATGCTAAAAGCATTCTGTATCAATCCAGAGCTACCTAAAAACTTAGCATTTAATGCGTCGATATATACCGAAGAACCATTCTATAAAAATGAAGGAATGTACGAAGGTTCATTAGAAGATTTGTTTATTGGATGCGCGCGTGATTCGTGTGTAACAAAAGAAGTCGATATCAAACAACAATCAGATATAGACGAATTAGGATTGAATGATTTCTATAGAAATTTTCTTCTTCCATTACATGAATTATATGCATTTCGAGAAGATAACACAGCAATAGAACAAGTTGGAATCCAAGTAGATAATTCGATAAGAAAAGAATTAATCCAGAAATATATTGAATGGGACGAGAATACTCGATATGAATTATTTAAAATAACAGGAAGTTATATCAACACCAGTTCACCAAAACAAGTTAGTGAATTATTATATGATACATGGAAATTGCCTGCGCGCGCTGGTACTGGTGAAGAACAATTAACCTCATTACTTCATTCAACAAAGGTATTAAAATATAGACAGGGAATAGAACTAATATTAAGTTCGCGCAGGATTAAGAAAACTATTGGAACTTATCTACTTACTCCAGCGGATTTCGATGATAGAATGCGCACCTCATTTTTTATTTGTTTAGAAACTGGTAGATCAAGTTCACAACAACAAGAACCACCAATCAGACCACAAATTCCATATAAAGATATAGATGGAAAGAAAAAGAAACGTTCAATTGGAATGGCATTTCAAACTATAACTAAACATGGTGATATTGGACAAGATATCCGTAAAATGTTAGTTCCAGATAAAGACTGCGTATTCATTCAAGCAGATTTGTCTCAGGCTGAAGCTAGAGTAGTTACATTGTTAGCAGATGATTTAGAAACATTAAAGTTATATGATGAGCATGATATTCATGCATTAACAGCTAGTTGGTTTTTTGGTGGAACTGAAGATGACTATTCAAAAAAGAAATTAGGATATGAGTCGCCATATAGGTTCGCAGGTAAAACTCTTCGTCATGCTGGTCATTTAGGTGCAAGTAAAAGACGAGCGAGTATTGAGTTAAATACTCAAGCGCGCAAGTATAAGATTAATTTTACAATTTCAGAAAAAGAAGCTGATTTGGCATTGAAAGTCTTTCATGGTAGGTTTCCAAAACTAAAACAAGTATTTCATGCGCAAATCATCAAAGCACTAGAAAAGAATAGACAATTAACTGCGCCAGTACCATATGGTATAGATGCAAAGAAAGGTGGAACTAGAACCTTCTATGAGAGATGGAATGATGAATTATTTAGGCAAGCATTCAGTTACATTCCACAACGCACAGTTAGTGAACATGTCAAGGCCGCAGGATTAAGAATTAGAAAGAAACATCCATGGATTAAAATAGTAAATGAGGCACATGATGCGTTGTTGCTAATGGTTCCTGAAAAACAAGCGAATGAATGCGCAGGAATAGTTCATGAAGAAATGATCAAACCTATTGATTTTTCAACATGTACATTACAACGTGGATTATTAGTTATTCCATCTGATATTGAATATGGATATAATTATATGGAGTTGTCAAAGTTCAAAATTAAGGAGAAATAATATGATTCGATGTTTCTTCTGTAATAATCCAAGATTACCTATTGTTGCTATTGAAGTTTGTTATGAATGTTCGAAAGGACTGCATCTATCAAGAGAGGAAGTAAAAGTTATATCTGATTATTTAAGAAATGATTATGTTCCAAATGAAGAACCTGCACGCTCTGTTTTTCTTAAAATTCACAATTTCAGTTCATGAATAATAATGAATTGGCTAACAGAAGTTGTAGAATCCTTTTCGGAAAGTGAAGCTCCGAGATCATTCTGGTATTGGTCTGCTTTATGTGCAATTTCAGCAGTGGTTAAGGATAATATCTTTTTCGATAAATTTTACTATAAATTATATCCCAACATATATGTATTGTTATATGCTGATTCAGGCTTAAAGAAAGGACCACCAATTAATTTCGCGCATCAATTAGTTAAACAAGTTAATAATACAAGAATCATTAATGGTCGATCTTCTATTCAAGGAATATTGAAGAAATTAGGGACTGCGGAAACTAAGCCAGGTGGTCATATTCTAAAGTCTTCATGTGGCTTTATTTGCTCATCTGAATTAGCTAGTTCATTGGTAGAAGATAAAGCTGCATTAACTATTATGACAGATTTATATGATAGAAACTATCGCGCAGGAGATTGGGAATCTCTTTTAAAGATGGAATCATTCTCATTACATGATCCGACAGTAACTCTATTTGGTGGAATCAATGAGGCGCATAGTATGGAATTTTTCACCAGGAAAGATGTACAAGGTGGATTCTTTGCGCGCACATTTATTATCCATGAAAGCCAAGCACAAACAGTCAATAGTTTAATGTTTCAACCAAAAGTAATTCCTGATGTACCAAAATTATCTAATTATCTTAAGCAATTAGCACAATTTAAAGGTGAAATCTTAATGAGTGAAGATAATAGGAAACATTTCGATATCTATTATCGGAATCTAAGAGAGATGATGCGCGTTCAACATATCAAAGATCCAACTGGAACATTAAATAGATTCGATGATTCAATTCTTAAAACAGCTATTTTAATAGCATTAGGTAGACATGAATCTCTAACTATTGAAAGGGAAGATATAGACGAAGCAATCCAACAATGTGAAAGATTGATTGGTAATGTCCGGCGCGCCACAATATCATCTGGTCTAGGTCAAATGACTTCCCAAAAGAAATTAATTATTTTGGAACTAATGGAACGCGATGGACATATGATTAGTCGTGCACAGTTAAACAAGAAATTTTGGATGCACGCAACACTTGGAGAATGGGATGAGATAATGGCGCAATTACAAATTGCTGGATCAATAACTATTGAAGCGCGCGGTAATCAAACTGTTTACTTGATGAATGATCATCAGTATAATGATTGGAAGTCTCATTTTGAAGGGAGAAATTAGATGATTCCAAATGACCAACCACTTCGAGCAGATATGATAGAGAGAATGATTGATTTTATTGAAAGTAATCCAAATTTTGAATTACTTTCAAAATGGGAGCAAGATTTTATTTACTCGATAAGAGAGCAGTTTGATAAGAAAGGTGACTTATCAAATAGACAATGTGAAATTTTGGAAAGAATAAATGATAAAATTTAGAAGGAAGGAATTAACATGACAAGCAGAGAACTAAAAATGCATTTAAATAGTATATATGGACTTGATAAAAAATGGCCTGAAGAAATAGTAGTTGATCATGAAACATATGCTAATGTATGCCAAGATATATTTGATCATATGGTAAAAACATTAGAAATTCAACCAACCACATATCCAAATATAATAGAAATTTGTGTTGGTAAAAGAAATGGACTAATGTTTAAGAATGTAGAATTAATTCTTGGAATCAAATAAAGGAATTAAATATGTTATTCAAATTATATTTCGATGCTCATAGAAAAGATGGATTAATATGGAATATAGAAATTGGACATAATATTCTGAATGTGAGACATGTCCAATTAAATGGAGTTAAAGTTGCAACGAAATATAGAGGGAAAGATTCAGAACAACCAAAAGCATATATTTATGGAAATGCGCGGGGCCATCTATCGTGAATTATTAGATCCTGATTCAATTGTTATTGAGTAGTATCAATTAATGCATAAATCATATTTTGTGCAATTCGTCTAGTCCATCCCTTATTTTCCGCAGGCCAATTTGGTAAAGATGACATTAAAATCAATCTATCAGAAAGTAATTGAATAATAATATTTAATTCGGTTACTTTCTGAAGTTTTAATTTTGTATCATATCCTATAATACCATCTTCTCTTGTAACAAGAATTTTTTGGAGAACTTTAATTGCAGTAAATAATCCAGAATTAACTGCAAAATCAAACATCTGATAAGTAATTGCTTCGCTAATAATTCCTTTTGATAATGGATCCCAATAATATTTGAAGTAAAGTGTTTTTGCTTGGTTTTCAGTTAAATTAGCCACATCAACATCCGGGAATGCGCGTTTCGATATCCCATATTTAGTTTCTCCACCCGCATCATTAGTCAATCCACCTTCGAACATCATTAACCGACTAAATGATTCATCAAAGTTTATCATTATTCTTCTCTTGATTGACTAACTTTAATGCAGCATAAAATCCCTGTTCAAATGCGCGACATATCTCACCTTCAAAATTACCTACCTTAATGAAATTAAGAATATTATCATATTCCTCAGTTTTACGAAATAACTTCCAAGCTATCCAGAAATCTTGTTCGGATATAGTCACTATTCTAACCACTTTCCTGGATGATCTTTAGGCTTTCTAAACCCAAACTAAGGCTTAAGTATTGGGCAATGAATTAAAAACAAAATTACTCCAAATAAAAATAATATGGTAAATATTGTCGATATCGTCATTGTGCTAACCTTTTAATTTCCTGACCACCCGGAGTAGCTATTAAACCTAATTCTGTAAGTGCGCCTCCAAAATCACCTTTACTTATCGCAGAATAAACATTTTTCATAGCACTATAAAATGGATTACTTAATCCTAATAATCCAGTTCCTTCATTTAATAAATGTGGGCCAATTAATGCTGAAGTTAATCCCAATCCAGCTACCATTCTCGCAGCCTTACCACGATTTTGTTTCCAATTATACATCGTATTCACTACATCTTCCGCCATCTTTAATGGTAATTTCTTTCCTTGCCATAAAATATTACTACCAAACTGACCACCACCAAAGTTACTTTCAGGACTAAATCCTTTCAATCCATATGGAGATTCAGTGCTATAAGTCATTGATTTTGTATCATCGATAGCTTTTAAGGTTGCTTGATCTGGATTTAATCCCTGATCTAATGCGCGCTGTTTAGCCCCAAGATAACCAATTCCCTTAACAAATCTTTCGATAGCATTGTTAAATTGCAAAAATGAATCAGCTTTCTGTCCGAAAGTTTTATAATTCCAAGGATCAACATCACTTGGAATTAGTCCATTTTTAGCAATATCACTCCATGAATCAACTGGATGCATTAGCATCTGTTGCAGTCCAGATGCGGCATATTTAGTTCCTAATTCAGGCCATACTGAAGTAGCTAATTGTGTAGCATGTAATCCATGAATGAATGGATTAACTCCATAATAACTGCGCGCCATCATATTACCTAATGCGCGCGACGAATTTCCCCATGCTTGTGCTAAATTCTGTTCTGCATCATATCCCGTTACATTCTTAATAGCCCAATTAGCCAATTCTCGCATTTGACCTGCTGGCATATTATCAGCAGCGGATTTAGCCGCGTCACTTGCTGGACCAAGGAATATATCGCGCGCAGCCGATTTTACATATGCAGGAAACACATCCTTAGTATCATAGTTAATTAAACTCAATTGACCAGTTCGTTGTTTAAAAAATGGTGAATCAGTATTACCCAGACTTGTTTCATAGAAATCTTTATTAATTGGCGCGTCCGCTGGAATATTTGAACTGCGCACGAAATCAAGTAATGGATTATCATTACCAAAATAATAACTCATTAAAGAGGTATTTTTTGGAGCCATATGAGTGAAATAATCATCCAAATAACCTAATCCAGTAGGAGATTTAACTTGATAGATACTATCTAAAATACTTCTTGCAGTTATTGCTCTTTGTGCAATATCATCATTTGGAGGTGGTTCACCATTTAATGTTCTACCTAATTGTTCTCTACCAGCTGCATCTAATCCTTCATCAGTTTTAGCTAATTCTTGTAATGACTGACGTTCGAATGGAATCATTTGGTTCCATCCATCAATTAATGGCTGAATAACATTAGGTGCATATTTTCTTAATAAGGCAGTAGTTCCAAAATTACCTTGCAGTAATAAAGGATTTTTTAATGGAGTTGGATTTAATTGGCCCGCGCGAGGCACGGTAATATCATCTGGATGGACTGGATCAACAGGAGTTGAATTAATTACATCTGGATCAGGTCTTAATCCAGCAGTTTGTGGATTACTATCAATAGTTTGTGCTAATGCTTCTGGAGAATGTTTTGGAAATGCTGGTAATGGTGCTGGTTTATCAACTACACCAGAATATCTATTTGGAACTAATGCGCGAAATACAGAATTAGCCTGCGCAGGATCTAATACTTCTGGCTGCATTCTATTAGCAGCAATTAGTGGTCCTACATCTACTATCTGTCCATGTTCAGATGGTGTTAATGTGCCACCAATATCAGGTCTTAGTTTAGCTTGATCTGCTGTATCAAGCAAATAAGCCATATTAGCATCAGCAGTTCCCGCAGGCCCTTGAAAAAATCTAGTTGGTTGTGTTTCTGTACTTGCTGGTAATAATCCTCTAATAACTGATTGTGGTTGTGGTTCTGGTTCAACTGTCGGTTTTGGTAATTCTTCAGGAACTTCTCCACCACCAATTTTATGCAATAATCCGGCTACTGCTATTTGTGGTATAACATCAGCAGCTAAAGGACCATATCTACCTGCACTATAATCTGATTTAATTGCATCTGGATTAAATCCTGCTAATTTAGATACACCAGATAAGATATTTCCCTGCGCGATATCTTTAAATGGTTGTGAATAAGTTTGCGCAGCTTGCAATGTTGCTATTGGATCATGTCCAATTCCAACCTTAACTAAATCACCTAAGAAATTAACTAATCCTTCTCCTTGTTCTCCTAATCTACTTAATATTGTTGGTTGTTGATTTTGTTGGGGTTTATTTTGTGGAACATTAGTTTTAGTGCTATTTTTGGTAGACGCAATAATAGCATCTAGTGGATCTTGTTGAGGTTGTTTAACCTGACTAATAATCGCGTCTAGTGGATCTTGTTGTTGATCAGAATCATTAGGAGGAAACATTATTGAATCACTCCCTTCAATTTAAGAGCCTGAAGAACCTGCGCACGATTAGCATATAATCCTTGAGTTAATGCTTTATTAATCATATCTTCAACATTTTGTTGGGTATAACCAGTTGCTGGAGTATAATTACCACCTCCTGCTTGATTACCAGGTGTTTTGGTTGTAGTTGTAGTTTTTTCAGATTTTACTGTTGGTCCAATACCAACTAATCTACCTAATAATCCAGGTGGTGTACTTGTAGTAGTTGTAGAAGTAGTTGTTCCACCTTGATTTTGACCAGGAGTTGGTACTCTATTAGTTCCTTTAGGAACATTAATTACATGTGGATTTCCTTCTCCATCAAGACCAACAATTGTTCCATCAGGCTGTTGGAAATATTGAACAAAACGTGATGTATTAATTCCTGGCTCAGTTTGTTTCGTTGTAACTGCATTCGCGCCTTGAGCAGCAATTTCAGTTAATCGATTTTCTAAATTAATTTGCTCTTTTAACTGATCATTCTGTTTACCAGAATTGATAGTATTACCACTTTCATCTAGAATTGGACTAGCAGCCTGCGTTCGCGGATTGATTCCGATATAATTACCATTAGCATCAATCTTAATTAAACTATTTGGATTCTGTGCCTTATAATTAGCAACAGCTACTGAAGCTGCGCGAGTATTAGCATTCTGTTGTTCAATACCTCGTAATGTTGCTTTATCAGCAGTACTAGCAGCTAATGCAGCTTCCTTTTCTGAATCTGTTTGCTGCGCAACTAGTAATTGTCTTTGAATATTATTTGTCTGTTGTTCATCCTGTGCTTCTTTTTGCGCGACATTGGTTTGCGCATTCCATTGTGCTAATTGTTCCGCATATGGTGCATTATTATATTTCATTGCTTCTTCTGGACCATATGCAGCACCAACTAATGCAGCACCAATTTTATGCAGTAATGTTGGTTTCTGTGGAGTTGGAAAATTATCTAATAAATTATTAAGTCTGTCCTGCGCGGCTGTTTGTGGTTTAAATTGATCTAAAATTGATGGTTTTTGTTGACTTATTAATCCACCTAGTCCAGTAGTTACAGGAATATTTGGAATACCATCACTTAATCCTGGCATTACATCTGAACTATCATATTCATTATCAGATGAATTAGGAGCCATCATTCCATACATACGTAACATTGCAAGATCATCATCTGTAGGATACATGATAACTCCTATTATTGGAATCCAATTGGATTATTGGTGTTAATATTATTAGAACCACCAAATCCACCACTATTACTAAACAAATTAGGTAATGTTCCACCAAATCCAGTAAATAATCCACCTAATGGACCAACAATATTTTTAAGAGTGGAACCAATATTACCCATTGCCTGCTGCCAATCACCTGGAACTTGTGCCTGTCCTAACTGTCCATTAATTAATCCTAAACTAAGTTGATTCTGTAATCCTTGACCTTGTAATAATTGACCTGATGAAGTTAATAATTGATTACCAAATGTATTAGCTAATCCAGGCGTAGCACCATATAATGATGTTTCGCCACCAAGCGCGCCTAACAATTGACTTACTAATGCATTATGTCCTGCGGCCGCCGATGCTGCATTAAATTGATCAATTCCAGTCATACCAGCCAAACCAGCAAGTTTACCCTGCAAGTTTAATTGGTCTAATGCTGTAGATTGTCCTTGACCAGCAATACCAGCAGACGTTAAACCTTCCATTCCAGCTAATTTACCCTGTTGAACCATCTGCGCAATACTAGCATTAGCATTAACATTAGCATCACTAATACCATATGATAAATCACGAGCCATCTTAGCCGTAGCGGCAGCATAATTTGGTGAAAATTGCTGTAACTCACGATTCTGATTTAAATTTTGCTGCGCATTTGCATATACTGCGCGAGTCGGACTAATCGCTCTAGCGCGCAGGTCTTGAATATCCTGTGGACTAAATCCACCTGTTTGCGCGAAATTATTGAATCCAGAAATAGCATTCGATAATGCACCGCGAAACAATGGATCCCAACTATATCCTGCTCCATTATTGGCTAATTGCGAATATAATCCATATTCATTACCTGCGCCCCCACCCATTCCACCACCAGGACCACCAATATTACCAAATACACCAGCATTAGGTTGGCCAGTTAATCCATTAATTAACTGGCCATATTGGCCCATAATATTGCCAAAACTACCTAAATCAGCAGATACACCAGTATTATAATTATTCTGAAATCCCATATTCTGACCATAAACAGTGTTCATCACACTATTTAGGGAATTTTGGGATGTAGTTCCTTGATTATTGATTTGGTTTTGAACTGCTTCAGAATCACCCTTAGCCATTATAACTCCTAATTAATAACCAAATTAACCAATAACCAAATGTTTTCCTACTGAATCACGAAATCCATAATTTATAAGTTGTTCGTGCCACTTACTTCCATTAACTACTGAGGCATATAACAAATTATGACCATGACTAGAAATAAAGTACTGCGCGATCTGTAATGCTGCTGTTAATGCGAATGCTCGATTAGCTGAATTTATACTCTGGTCCGTTACTAAAATTATTTCAGGATTATATTTAATACCACCCGCAGTAATTATTTCTCCATCATCATTTAGAACTTTAAATGTAGTAGCAAAAGTTCTAAAATCTGGAAATGGAAATTCATCCTTATAATATCTACTATGTAGAAATCTTATTCTATTTAAATCTTCATCAGTTAATGGTCTAGTAATCATTTTAGATTGCAAGCCCAATTTCGCCTTCAGCTTCAAAAGTTAACGTAGTAGCAGCAGATGCGCCACCAACTAAGAAATCTGATGCTGTTAATTTAAGATAACCATACCAATCAATAAAAGAATTTGCTGCAACAGATAATCCCTGACCAATAACTTCTGTTCCAGCAGCATTTGCTCCGGTCGCGCCTAACCATAAACTAAATGTAGCAGCAGAACCAGTTTTATTAACAACTCTAACATGACGTAGAATAATATAGCTTGCGGTAGGAGTATATCCAACTCCAGAACCTGCGGCTGCTGGATTTAGAATATTTGTGTTCAAAGTATTCGTTAAGGCAACTGGACCACAACGAAATGGTGAATTATTCATTTCTACCTCTTAGAAAGTATCTGTTTCAGTCCAAAGAACATTAACTACAAGATTCCATGTCATTGTGGCTGGAAGTACAACACCAGAAAGAATGCAAAATCCTTCTTGATTCGCAAGAATTAATGGAAATCCTAATCCAGTAAATTCACCTAATAATTGAGTTTGTGGAATTAAAACACCACTAACATCACTAGCAGCCAAATCAAAATAAAGACCACCAGTTACACCACCAAAATTCTGTGAATCAAATGTTTTAGTTCCAGCAGTAAGCGCGCCCGTAGTAGCCATTCCAATGTCATTAACTTCAGATGTAGCAAAACTTGTTCTTAATTTCTGATTATTTGTAGTTAATGTCGCTCTAGTTCCACCAGAACCAGCAGCAGACCATGTGCGCGCGATTTTACCAACTAATTGTATATTTACTGGCGTTGTTCCAACTGTTGGAGCAACAATTAATGAGGCAGAAACAGTAACACCACAAACTAAACAAACCCTACTAGCTGCTGTTACATATCTAAATTGGAATAATTCACTATTAGCTGCTAATGCTGCGGCAATAGTTCCACTAGTCATAGAAATACGATATGCACCACCTGCACCAACAGGAAATGGTCCACTTAGTGTATGAAATGGCTGATAAACCTTATTTCCTACTGAAGCAATATTTGCGGATGTATTTGGATCATTAATAACTGCCATTATGCACCTACTGCGTAAGCAAAATTATAAATACCTACTACCGGATTATTAGAATGCCATCTAACCATAATTGTGGTTGAATTAAGAACTACACCAGTTAAAGTAATTGCATCCATTTCATATTCATCCTGCGCGCCACCTTTGGATGTAATAGCATCTTGTGTTTGCATTACCAAAACATTCTTACCAGCTACTAATCCAGTTAATCCAGTAATATTAAAAGTACCTGAATTTCTTGATGCGCCCAAATCTTGAGAAAATTGAGTAAATCCTAATCCATTTGGAGAAATAGAGCCAGATACATTTGGACTAAGACCATAACTACGAATAGTTCCAGACAATATGCTACCACTATCTGCTAAAAATTGAATTGCATTTACAGGAGTCGTACTTCTATATTGTCCATTTATATTCAATACATAATAATGACTGTCATTGCCTGCGCGAAATATCCCTGATACTTGAATTACTTTATCATTTGATGAACTTAAGGGATTAGATAAAAAAAGCCATCCATTATATCCGCAATTAGAAGCTAAATTAGATAATTGACCACCAATGAAAAAATGAGTTTGCCCAGTTGATTCAATAGGTGTGCTAAATAATGAACCAGCAAAATCTTCAAGATAATCATAAATTGCTGAATTATCCCAAGTTACTCCACCATTTGTTGAAACCATTGATAGCAATGAAGCATTACTATTAACTGGAACAACATCAATAAAACGAAAGAAATAATCATCAAATGTGGAACTAATAGTATTTGTAAAATCCAAACTTGGAGCACTAGCTGCACTTTTTGTTTCTATTAATACTGCTCCACCTGTAATACCATTTGCACCAGTAGGACCTACAGGACCAGGAATAGGAAAAACTTCATCTGGTAATTGATATTCTACTAATGAAACTAATCCACTAGTTCCATTACTACCATTTATCCCTGCTATTCCCTGCGGACCTGGAATTGGTAGAACTTCCTCAGGAACAATATTATCCTGTAATAATATTACTCCACTGCTTCCTATACTTCCAGCAGCACCACTAGGGCCAGTTGGACCAGGAATTAAGAAATCATCACTATAATTATCATCACCAATGAAAATTGCACCAGTTGCGCCTGTAGAGCTACCACCACCCGTAGCATTAACAGTTCTTTTATTTGCAACACTATCATCAAATGTAATATTAGTTCCTGGTAGTAATTCTTTACCCTGTGGAAATATAGCTAATTCACTATCAGCAGTTAATACTTCACTTCCAGTAATTGACACAATTTTATTTGCATCACTATTAACTTGTCCCGTAATGGCTTCGTTATTTTGGTCTAAATTGATAAATAATCGTTTTAACACTTCATAAAGCGCAGGGTCAGTCTTCTTAACCTTTGTTTGGTTAAGACTAGCTAATAAGGATGACTGACTAACTGTAGTAATAGCCATTACATTGGCCATTCAGTGTAAATTGTTTTCGCAAATAATGTGATATCCTGCACACGACAGGTATCATCCAAATTTACTGCTGCGCCGCGCAGGAAGATTCCTTGTTGCGCATAATTACATAATCTCTGAAGTAAACGAGTTGCAGTAGGTGTTAAAGTAAATGGTAATAATGTTACAGTTAATAAATCATCATTAGTTTGAAGCTCTAACGCCATCATACCTGTTCCTGTAGCGCGCATTTTGATCAAACCAAGATGAAGTATTGCATTTTCGCCTGGCATTATTTATCTCTTAAAAGAAAAGTTTCAAAAAACCAATTAATAATGCTAGTTGTAATACCACCAATATTATTAACTAAAGTATCATGTGTTACAATTCCTGGTGGAATAGGACCACCACCTGTAGCAGAAGTTAATGCGTATAATCCACCATATTGAGTCTGTAAACCATTTACAATAACAACATCAACTAAACTTCCATTACTTACTACTACTGCTTTATTATTATTATTTATTGGATCATTGCTTACAAAATAACTTGGTAAATGAGTCCCATCTAATGTTTCAGTTACTGAATATGTTCCTGGTGTGACTGACAATACTTGGCCAGCAGTATCAGTCTGAATCATGTAACTACCAATACCACTAATAGTTACTGTAAAATTAATTCCAGTTAATAAGGGATTTGATGCCTTACCAATAACTAATGTTCCTGAGCTAGCTGGACTAAAATTTAATAAAATAAATGGACATGATTGAGAAATACCAAAGTTAGGAGGTGTTGCTGATGGTGGTCCTAAATAAGTACCTGATTCGAATAATGAAACATTAAAAGTAGTTAAAGTTGATCCATCACTAACCTTAGTATTAGTAAAAATTGAATTTCCATTATTACTATGAATCCATGACCAAAATGAGTTAGGATGATCGATTGCATAAGCTAATTTTGGAGCATCCCCATAATTAATAGATAATGTATATGTATTTAATAATGTTCCAGATGAATCATAATGTTTAACAAAAGCATCAACGGAAGTTTCAAAATAAAGAACTAATATTGATCCATCATCCAATCCTAACATATCTGAAATAACATGACTAGTTATTCCAGCTACTAAATCTGTCATTGCAACTTTATTAACTAAATCCCATCTACTTACTGCGGGCGCACTACCACCTTTACTATAATAAAGAATAGTATCACCAGGATTAACACATCCAGTAGTTAATCCAGCCGCACCTAAATCCCATGTAGTTGGTCCTAAAGTTCCAGAAGAATTTATCGTTTGCAATGTAGCATGTGTTAATCCGCCACCAGACATTCCTAAATACATAGTTCCACTTGTTTTATTGATCCTAATCATATTAGGATCTGGAGCAGCAGTTGTTATTTGGGCAAAACTTGTATTATATAAAACTGTCTGACCATTTATAGAATCTTCAAGTACTATAACACCATTAGAAAATATATCTCCAAAATCTCCATTTGCAATTCCTTGAATATATTTTTGAATGGTGCCAGTACTTCCATTAATGGTAACAGCGGGAAATCCTTGAGTATCATCAGATATAAAGATTGAACCACTTGAGAATAATGTATTTGGTGCATTCTGTAAGGTAACGGTTAAACTTGCTGGATTAGGATTTCCCGAATTTGGAATAATATTAAAATAATATGCTACACCATTTGTAACTGGAATTTGAAATGGAACGTTTACTGCTGTAATACTAAGATAGCTCGTAACAGCATCTGGAGAAAATGCTTCAGTAGTTGGTGAATATGCAATTAAATCACCAAAACCCAAAAATCCAATAACATTATCATTTGATCCAGCTACATATTTATACCAAACTGAGAAATCATAGGTATCTAATCTAACATTTTGTGTGTTTGAATATGGAAGCGCACTAATTATTGTTGCATTAGTTGAAATAGTATTTGATGGAAAGGACGGATCAGAAACAAATGCAGGTGAACCAACAGAAGTCCAGTTATTACTATTTCCACTAGTATCATTTCCATTAGTAGTTAATGGAGTAAATGTAATGAGATTTGAAGTATGAATAACCGCGCTAGGAGAATTAATTTCTGCATTGATTTGGAAAGAGGATAATGAAACATTCCATTCCTTAAATGAAGTAATAACTAAATCGCTAGCCTCACCAGTTCCATCATTTCCTAAGATTTCAAATCCAAAAGTTCCAGCAGAAATATTTAAAGTAGTAGTTCCAATTAATACACCAGCAACATAAAAACTATGAGTATTACCACTGCGCGAGTACGCGACTGGATACCATAAATTTGCACTTGGTGCAGAACCGTCAATTTCAACTGGTGAAGTATTATTATTTAATTTTGCAAATAATTTAGCACTAGTGGCAAAAATTCCCGCAAAATAATGATAAGTTGCTGGATTATCAATCGCAACAAATGGACAGATTAAGCTAGCTGTTAAAGTTTGTAGCTTAACCCAAAATACACAAGTATAATCAGAATTAGCAGCGACTACATTCGAAGTGCGCTGGAAATAATCCGAACTAGTTGGAAAGTGAACAGCCATTATACGTTGTTCGCGCGTGAACCAATGATTAATTGGTCAGTATTAATAAGTGCAATAGTACTAATCTGATTTTTAAAGGTCCAAGGACACCATTTAATCTTGATAGGGTCTAAATTTTCACTATAATCACCAAATAATAACTGATCATTTGGTAATGTGATATATAATCTCTGATTTAGGCTATCATTCATTACCTGAATTGTATTGAAGAAATTCCTATCTAACGCGATCCATAAATCTCGAATTTTAAAACTTAACTCTGGCCGCAAGAAAATTCCATTGAATAACATAATGCCAGAATAGTCTACAATAATTAAATAATCAATATTAATACCGCCGGAATCCAAAACTGTTGCTAATCCATGAACAGAACATCCAACACCTTGATCAATAACAGTTAAAGGCCATGAACTTGGATCACCTTGGTTATCATTATAAGCATGTGTTCTAGTTTTCTTAAATAAATAGAGTGTATCACGAAAATCACTACAATTAGTTAATGGATTACCATCTAATGGAGCAACAATTAATCCAGTAATCTGATTAAATGCTTCCGGCGCACCTGGATTTGATACGCGTGCAATAGAAATTTTACCAGATGTTTCGATTGTGGATGGATCACCAAATTCTGCTACTGAAATTAACCGATTATGATAATCATTTAATGCGACGCCCGCAGGAATTGCACTAAATAGATCAAATTGATCATCACCAGACTGTAATAAATCTGCATCATAGAAGTCTACAGTTGCAGTAGTTGTAGTATTATCCATTAACTGCGCGCCTGGAACTAAAAATAACTCATAATCAGTTAATGAACCAGTAAATAATGTAGGATCAATCGCTTTAGTTGCGTAAATGTTGCGCGCATTGACAAATGCATCAGGACTAATAGGAATACCAGTTAGATTAATAGCATGAGAACCATCAGCGGTTACCTGCGCGAAATAATACTGTTTGGTTGTACTATTAGAATCATCAGATGGACCAAAAGATGTTTCAAATCCAGTATCTGTTACATAAGTAATTGCGAAAATATGAATACCAGATTCAGTATGACCTGATGCACCTAATGATGCTGCAAGACTACCAGGACCAATAGGCCATTTTCCACCTGCAACGCGCGCAGGAGTTCCATTACCTTCATAAACATAAATAAATTGATTCTCTAATCCAGTTACACCATTATGTGGAGAAATATAAGCGCGACCATTCATTGATTTGAATGCAAAATCTGTCATTTCAGGAATTGATAAAATTGGTGTTCCTGGAGTTGGTGAAATAGTATGATAAATATTTCCCAACGTATCAAGAACTAATAATCCTTCTTGTTCATTATAAACATACATGTAAATGCGCGCGACTGAACCAAATAAGTTCAATCCACCAACTGTATAAACTGCAATACCAGGTCTACTTAAAAATTCACCTTCATTAAATACTAAATCTGAGCAATCTGAAAAATGATCCTGTGGAACACTTTCCAGACCACCACGTGACCATAAACCATTAAAATCATCAAGTAGAACTGGATTGTGATCTCTAGCCATATTTGATTAAGAACTGCCCCTACCCTATCTGCTTATCTCACGGAATTGTGAGAACTAAGAGACACAACCGGTACGAGTAAGGGCAGTTTTATTGTTACGCGTTAGTTGCTACGTAGAACAGAACGAAAATTTCAATAATTCCCGCTGTTAATGCTGCTGTCGCAACGGTAATATTAATATTACCTGCGGTACTCATCTTAACAGGCGCAGCCAATGTAGCAGCAGAATTAATTAGCGCGTCAGTAGTAAAAGATGCCTTACCAGTCGCGCCAAGAATTGAAGTAGTAGAAGAACCTGCTGTAGTTCCTACTGCAACGGTAGCAGCACCACCAGAAGTTACAGCAGTAGTGGAGTTGATTGTTCCACCAACAATAATAGCGTTGGCAGGAATACTAGCAGTCGAAACTGGAGTAATGGAACCAGTTGCGCCACCATCTACAGCAAAACTATAGATAGCATGCGCAACATTTAATCCTGAAACACCAACAGGTGCACCACCAGTAGATAAACTAGCAATTTTAGTCCAAGTAGGACTAGCTAATGTATTGGTGTTAATATAAAGGTTTTTATTAGTTGTATCAATTAATAAAGAACCAGGGCCACATAAGTTTGCACCAGTTCCTGAAGATCCACTTGTAGGTGCGCCAGCATTAACAGGAAATGCGAAAACTTTGTTAGTGGCTGCATCAGATAATGCGCCCCAAATACTAGCCTGGGTAATCATACTACCTCCATCCAGTCTTTCGACGCTATTTAGTTAATAGCAGGATGTTAAACATAACCACGACCACGATAACCAAACAAAAATGGGCGCCTCCTTGTCGCAATAGCTTGTTTTCCTTTTACATTAATTCCTAAGAATCTGTCTATTGCTAACATCGCATTCTGATTTAAACTATCTGCGCGCGTTTTATTCTCACCAATAAATTCGGAATTTAGCGCGGCAGTTCGATAAATAAGAAATGATTTAGCATTGATAAGTGAAATTGAATCTGATGAATCATTTACTGCAGGCAACGCATCAGCAATATAATCTAATCGTAACTCACGGTTACTAGTCGCGCCAATAAATTCCAATTGCTGATTATTCCACGTCCAATAAACCAAACATGTAGTCTGAACTTGATATGGTGGTAAAAACTCTAATCGAGTCATATCAATAAAATCTTCAGTTTGACCTTGTGTCCTTTCCCATAAATGTTGAATTTCAATTAAATTACTGGGTAAACTTGCTAATGGAATTACTAAAGTTCCAATAGGAACAATGATATTTGTCTGTGTTTGATTGCTAACTGTTACATTATTTTGTTCTAGTAATTCGCGCAGTTCCCCCATTGCGATGTTAAGATATGGCATCTGAACTTGATAAGTAAAGACAGATGGAATAAGTGAATTACTTAATCCAACATCATTAAGTAATGACGCCGCCGCATTCATAACATCTTTGGCTAGTAACATTAGACTGCCACCAATTTCAATCCTAACTTAGCTGCCAAATCTTTATCTGCAACAGTTTTACAATGTGGACAAATAGGATACTGCGGATTTCGTAATCCACCACAGCCAATGCAAGGAATTAAATCAATAGTTCTAAAATCACCCATCCATGCTTTATCTTTTAATCCAAGTTCCTGCGCGGCCAATCGCGCATCATTAGAAATAGCTAATGGATTCTGCTGAGTGCGCTGCCAATCAACATCAGCCATCTTAACTAATTCTCTATACCAATTATTTTGCTTTACTTCTGCTTCATCTAATTTAGCTTTGAACTCAGTAATAATCTTTGCAAAACTAACTTCACCAGGAACATAGAATAATCCCGGCATTAAGTTTGCCATATTACAAGAAAGTAATCCAGTACAATAATCACGAATTACTGAATCAGCAATTAAGAATGAATTAACAGGAATTTCTAGTAATGTAGTATCAGCATCTTTCCACCAAGATGAAGTACCTACAACTAAAATTCCTGGTTTAATTTTTGTTCCAGCAGGAATATGAAAAACTCCTGGTTCAATAGTTATATTTTTATGATTAATGTCCCTTGGATAAATTGATACAATAGTTGTCTTATCCATTGGATTAACTGGCATACGCACAGCTTTCCTGCG
>Ga0126373_10000430_pt1 | contig 27623 bp, 22 predicted proteins | sample PanSoiMetPlot_11_FD_92545 | JGI IMG/M metagenome (GOLD analysis project Ga0126373, IMG submission 92545) | Tropical forest soil microbial communities from Panama - MetaG Plot_11 | ecosystem: Environmental > Terrestrial > Soil > Tropical forest > Bulk soil | place: Panama | collected 2016-02-17 | reverse complement strand
TCGTTGGTCGGCGAGGATGCGCTGGAGGGCGTTGTGGCGCGCGGGGTCGTAGGCGTGGCCGTCATGCCAGCAGTGCCAGATGATGTAGAGCCAGGCGCGGGCGAGGATGCGGGTGGCGTGGGCATGGTCTTTGCCGCGGGCGACGGCGTCGTTGTAGAGCCTGGCTGCCCAGGGGTTGGCGTGGCGGGAGTCGCCGGCGAAGTCGCGGAGTTGCTTGTCGGCGGCCCAGCGGAAGTCGACGAAGGTGGTCTTGCCGGATTTGCGGGTGGAGGGGGCGACGCCGGCCAGGCAGATGAGGGCTTCGGGGGTGGCGAACCGGGCCCGGCAGTCTCCGATCTCGGCCAGCAGCCGGGCGGCCCGTATGGTGCCCGAGCGGGGCAGCGAGGTGAAGATGTGCCGCCTGTCCAGTTCGTGGAACAGGCCGACGGCACCGGGGAATGCGATCTTGAGGTGGGCGCGCAGCTGGTTGCACACAGCGACCCTGTGCTGGACCAGGTCTTTGCGGGCCCGGCAGGTCTGGTGCAACGTGACGGTGGCCGGGCTGTCGGGCAGCAGCGGGCGCAGCCGGGCCCGGTCGGTGCGCAGCGTGTCCGCCAGCACGAACGCATCGAAGCGGTCGTCCTTGTTGCCCGCGGAGCCGTAGCGGCCGCGCAGGTTCTTCAGCTGATTCGGGCTGATGACCACGACGGTCAGCCCGGCCTCCAGCAACGCGTCGACGACCTTGCCGTCGTGCCGTTCGATCGCGACCTCGCTGGCGTCTGCCTTCCTCAGGCGGCGCACCAGCTCGGCCAGGCCCTCGCTGGTGTGCCTGACCGTGAATCGCCGCACGACCGTGCCCGCCATGTCGCATACGCAGACCGCGTGATCGTCGTTGGCCCAATCGATGCCGCAGGTCACACCGCCCGGCGGTACTGCAGGCAGCGTGTCCGGGGGATAATCCATTACAGCCTCCTCGCTGCTAGCCCAGTGGGGAGGCACCCTGATGCGCGGTGCCGGGACACCGCTGCCTGTCTGCTCACTGTTCGGCGCTCACCTGCGCATACAGCCCTGTTGACGGTCGGCGCGTCCCGGGTAACCAGCAGATCCCGCGGAACTCATAACGGACGTCTGATGCGTCAAGCGAACAGGGCGATGACCTGGTGGCACCTCGGGTGCATCAGCAGCCTGACAACTGCCGACGTAAGCATGGTGCACCAGTGAGCGAGAAACCGCCGGCCGGCGGTGTAGAAGCAGCTCTGACTGGCCAGGACGAGATCTTCCAGCATGTCAGTCAAGTTGTGCTTGCCGTCGCGAGCCAGTTGCGGGTGCGCGATGTGCTGCAGATGATCGTGCGCTCGGCGCGCTCGCTGGCTGAGGCCAAGTACGCGGCCCTCGGTGTGCCGGGTGAGGGCGGTACTTTCGCAGAGTTCGTCGTGGACGGCCTCAGCGTGGCCGAGCAGGCAGCGATCGGCCCGCTGCCGCGACAACACGGGATGCTGGCGGTGATGCTGCGCGAAGGCAAGCCGCTGCGGTTGGACGACATCCGCAAGGATCCCAGATTCTGGGGATGGCCAGCAGCGCACCCTGAGCTGACTGACGTGCTCGGCGTGCCGATCAAGGAGGGCGATCGGACCCTTGGCTTCATCTTCGCAGCCTCGAAGACCAAGCCAGGCGGATTCACTGAGCGGGACCAGCGGCTGGTAAGCCTGTTTGCGGCGCACGCAGCCATCGCGCTGACTAACGCCAGGCTGTACGAGCAGGGCCGCGAACTGTCAGTCCTGCAAGAGCGCGCAAGGCTGGCCAGAGACTTGCATGATGCGGTGTCACAGAAGCTGTTCAGCGTCCGCGCCAAGGCGAGGGCCGCGTCGGTGCTAGTGCAACGAGACCCGGTCCGTGCCGTCGAAGAGATCGACAGTGTGGCGGAGCTGGCCGGCGAAGCGCACGCGGAGCTGCGCGCGGTCATTGACGGACTGGCGCCGCCGGAATTGGCGGCGGGCGGGCTGACTGGCTCAATCCGCAGTTACGCATTGCTCGCTGGCCGCACGCATGGAGCGCGGGTCGAGGTCCAGGCTTGTGACCTGCCGGATTTCGATCCGGAACAGGAGACCGTCGTCTACCGGGTGGCACAGGAAGCGATTACTAATGCGATCAGGCATTCGGGCGGACGGCTGGTCAGGGTCTGCCTGGGCCAGCGGCGTGGACGGGTTGTGCTGGACGTACAGGACAACGGCGCTGGCTTTGACGCTCGCGCGCCGCACGCCGGCCTGGGCCTCGGCTCCATGCGCGAGCGAGCCAGGTCTGCTGGCGGTCGGCTCACCGTCAGTTCAACGGCCGGGAAAGGCACGCTCGTCCGACTGAGCCTGCCAATGACTGCCGGGTCTGCAGGCGATGAGCCGCGAGGTGAGCAGCAATGACCAGCGATTCGCGGCCGATCACTGTGCTGGTAGCCGATGACCATCCCGTGGTGCGGCAGGGCCTGGCTGTGCTGCTGGAGGTCCAGGATGACATCAGGCTCGTGGGCCAGGCGGTCAATGGCCAGGAGGCAGTCAGGCTCACTGCCGAGCTGAGCCCGGACGTGCTGCTGCTGGATCTCAAGCTGCCGGGGCTGGATGGCATCGCTGTGCTGACCGAGCTCGTGGCCCAGGGAGTGCCCACCCGAGTGCTGGTGCTGACCAGCGGAGCAGGAGCCGCAGGTCCGGCCCTGGCGCTGCAGGCAGGCGCATCCGGATTCCTTTACAAGGATGTTGATCCTGATGCTCTGGTGCGCGCTATCCGGTCGGTGCACGACGGCCACACTGTCCTGGCGCCGGACGCCGCAGGGCTGGTAGCGGCGCGGCCAGGTTCCGGAGCGCGCGGCATTAGCTCACTGACTAACCGGGAACGCGAGGTGCTAGCACTGGTCGCCGATGGTCGCTCGAACCGCGAGATCGCCCGGACCTTGAGCCTTTCGGAGAAAACGGTGAAGACGCATGTGAGCGCCGTCCTGGCCAAGCTCGGTGTCGCCGACCGCACGCAGGCGGCGTTGCTCGCGGTCAGGCAAGAGTCTCGCTGACGCCCCGATGTGGACGGGTTAGCCGTCTTCATGCCGTAAGTTCAACCTGAGATGGTGGCACTCGAAGGGGGCCGGATGGCGGCTGATGTGATCCGGCTGCGCGGCGTTGGGGTCCGGTCTGACAGGTCCATGCTGCTGCGCGACGTTGACTGGACCGCAAGAAGCGACGAGAGCTGGGTGATCGTCGGCCCGAACGGGGCGGGCAAGACAACGCTGCTTCAGGTTGCGGCAACCCTTCTGGCGCCCACGCATGGGACTGCAGAGATCCTCGGCGAACCGCTGCACCTGGCAGATGTCGCTGACCTGCGAACCAGGATCGGCATGACGAGCTCCGCGATCGCCGACCAAGTACCCGTCACCGAGAAGGTCATTGACCTGGTCCTGACCGCCTCGTATGGGATCCTCGGCCGCGAAGCAGAGGACTACGACTCCTTCGATGTAACCAGGGCAGTGGAGCTCCTCGACGCACTGGGCTGCGCGCATCTGATCCGCCGGCGATTCGCGACCTTGTCGGAGGGCGAACGCAAGCGAGTTCAGATCGCTCGGTCGCTGATGGCTGATCCGGAGCTGCTCTTCCTTGACGAGCCGGCCGCTGGCCTGGACCTCGGCGGGCGGGAGGACCTGCTGCAGCGCATCGCCGCACTTTTGCGCGACCCGCGCTCACCGATGATGGTGCTGGTCACACATCACGTTGAGGAGGTGCCCCAGGGGTTCAGCCACGCGATGCTGATGCGCCGGGGCAGCGTGCTGGCAGCTGGTCCACTGGCGGAGGTATTTACTGAGCGGAACCTGTCGCGGTGTTTTGGGATGCAGCTGCGAGTGGAGCAGCACCACGCCCGCTGGTCGGCGCGGGCAGTCCAGATCCCCTGATCAGGCAGGTGAGGCGCTGGCCTACCCTTGGAGGCCATGCGAGGAACATTTGGGTCCAGCTGAGGCTCTCGGGATATTTGCGGCAGGCGTCGCCGCGGGGACAGTTAACGCGATCGTCGGGTCAGGGTCACTCATCACCTTTCCTACGCTGCTTGCTTTTGGCTATCCGGCGGTGGTGGCCAACGTGTCCAACAACGTTGGCATGGTGCCAGGCAACTTCAGCGGCTCCTACGGATACCGGCGGGAACTGGCTGGCCAGCGAAGACGCTTGATCTTTCTCGGGCTGTTCGCGGCTGCGGGGTCCATAGCGGGCTCGGCGGCGTTGTTGTTGCTGCCGTCGTCGTCGTTCAAGCTCATCGTGCCCGTCTTGATCTTGATCTCGTGCGTCCTGGTAATTCTTCAGCCGTGGCTCAGCGCCCGGCTCACCGCCAGGCGCAACAGGCAGGCTGAGCGCGATGGCAGTACTGGGCGCGGCGCCGAGCACAGCCCGGTCTTGCTGTCTGGCATCTTCGGCTCGGCAGCGTACGGCGGCTACTTCGGTGCTGCGCAGGGCGTTCTGGTCATCGGCCTGCTCGGCACCTTTCTCGACGAGAGCATGCAGCGCGTGAACGGCGCGAAAAACGTGCTGGTAGGCATCGTCAATGGCGTAGCTGCCTTGATCTACATCATCTTCGCGCACATCGCTTGGTTTGTGGTGCTGCTGCTTGCAGCTGGCTCGTCACTTGGCGGCCTGGTCGGCGCGCGGTACGGCCGACGGCTGTCACCGCTGGCGCTGCGGATCTTTGTGGTGGTGATCGGCGTGATCTCAGCTGTGAAGCTGATCTTCTTCTGAGTCTTATTCTGTGGCTACAGCGTCGTTGTCGGTGGTCTCGCGGCCGAGCAAGCCAGCTCCGGCAGCCACGCCCACGGCCACAAGCGCGCTAACCGCGAAGGCGATGCGCAGCGAGGTCAGATCGGCGACGCCTCCCATCACGCTCGGCGCGGCGAGACCCGCACCGTAGCTGACAGTGGCTACGCCTGCTACCGCGATAGCCACGCTGGGGCCCGACCGCCCAGCTGCGGCGAATACCAGTGGCACCACCACCGAGACACCGAGGCCGATGAGCATGAAGCCTGCGATGGCGGCGATGTCGTCTGGCGCGAGCGCGACGAGCAAGCAGCCAGTGATGCCGAGGAAGCCGCAGGCCCGGACAGCGAACTCGGGACCAATTCGCCGGACGACCGCATCGCCGCAGAGCCGACCGCTTGCCATTGTCAGCGCAAATGCGGCAGTAGCTATCGCCGCCCGGGACTGGCTGGTGTGCAGCTCCCAGCGCATGAAGATCGCTGACCAGTCGTTGGTAGCGATCTCCACGTAGACAGCAGCAAAGGCGACCAGGCCCATGAGCAGGATCAATCCGCGCGGCCACGCGAAGCGCGGCACCTCGGCGTCGGGTACGTCAGCAGCGGCCGGTGTTCCTGCGAACCATGCCGGGGCAGCGACACCGGCTGCGACCATGGCGGCGCCAACAATGGCGAACTGGATACGCGGGTCGACGCCAACCCGCGCCGCCAGGGATCCAATGAGTGCGCCAGCGAGCACGCCCAGGCTCCACATTCCGTGCAGTCCCGACATGATCGACTTGCCAAAACGCCCCTCAGCCTCAATACCTTGCGCGTTGATGGCGTTGTCGGCGGTGCCAAGTGCAGCTCCGGCCGCAAGTAGTGTGACCGCAAGCACCGCCACATTCGGCGCCAGCGGCGGGAGTGCGAGCACGATGCCAGCCGTGCCGATCAGTATGCGCGTGGCTTGCTTGGCACCCAGACGGTGCACGAACCTGGCGGCCAGCGGTATCGCGGTCAGCGCGCCTACGCTCGCGGCCAGGCCGACCGCGCCAACCAGGCCGCTGCTCATGTGAAGTCGCGCGGTGATCCAGGGCAGCCGCGAGGCGAACGTGCCGTTCCACGTGCCGTGGGCAAGGAAAACGATGCAGGTGGCCCTGCGCTCAAGGATCAGTGCGCGTCGGCTTGGCTGGGTGGTCGCCCTCATGTCGGCAAGCACACTATCCGCGGTGACGCCGTGCTCTGGCCATGAGAGCCACTACCAGCCCCCGGTGCGGACGGTTGCGAACGGACCTGACATCCTTTCCTGTGGGGGACCCAATCAGATGAATCCGGGGGGACCGGTCATCATGCTCGCCCTGGCGACATTCGTGTCAGCCAGGGCGAGTTTTTGTTTCGGTTCAGGTGCGTTACCGGCGGGCCTTGGCAATTGCCTGTGCCATGCCCTGGTTGGCCAGCGCATCGGCTCGCTCGTTACCTGGATTGCCGGCATGGCCCTTGACCCACAGCCACTGCACATCGTGCCGGGCTGCAGCGGTGTCAAGTCGCCGCCATAGATCTTCGTTCTTCACCGGCTGCTTACTGGCTGTGCGCCAGCCATTTCGCTTCCAGCCCGCAAGCCAGCCAGTAATACCGTTGCGCAAGTAACTGCTGTCAGTGTGCAAATGCACCACCGACCGCCTGGTCAGGCTCTCGAGCGCCTGGATCGCCGCCATCAGCTCCATGCGGTTATTGGTGGTGAGCGCAGCCTCGCCGCCGGACAATTCTTTGCGCTTGCCGCCGTAGCTAAGCACAACACCCCAGCCGCCCGGACCAGGGTTACCGCTGCATGCGCCGTCTGTGTAGATCTCCACCACGCCGTTCCCAGCGCTTGCCTCACCACGACGGGCCATGTCGGCAATGTACCGGCTTTCGCGCAGCCGGGCAGTGTGCAGCGCCGTCAGCCGTGCGACAGGTCGTGCGTGATGGGCGGCACGTCAAGGGCGGGGTTCCGGTCGAAGAAGCCCCAGGGTTTAAGCCAGAACGAAGTGCGGTCCGCTGGCATGACCGGCCAATCTTCGGGCCGGGTGATGTGATGCATGCCGAAGACATACCAGAGCACAACGTCTGTGTCGGCTATCTGGCGGTCCGCGCGCGTCCACGACGCGAGCCCGCTGTCAGCGGCGCTCATGTTCGGGAACTCTCCGCACGGCCAGCGTTCGTCTGGGCGGTAGGGAGTTATCCATAGCGTGTGCTCGATGACTTCGGCACGCTGTCGCACGAGCGACGATTGCGTCAACATGGGCGGGAAGCTGCCGCCAGGCACGAGCTTGTAGGCCGTCGCCTTTCCGAGGCCGTTACGTGCACTTACCGACGCGACTTTCCAGCTGCGTTGCGTCGTCCAGTTCGCGTCCTGGCGACCGGCCGCCTCGGTCTGCAACCGCGTCTCGTCGACAACCAACGCCAGACCGTGTGGATTCGCGTCGCTGACAGGCAGCGCGCGCGAGTCACAGGCGAACACTGTGTTGTCCTGCCCGTCTATATCGAGGTCGAGCCTGGCGACGATGAAGTGCTGGTGGTAGGGCGCATATGTGCGCTCGTCCACAAGCTCACCCGTGTCCGGTTGTTGGCCAGGCGGGTGGAACGAGGTGACCATGATCCCCGTTGCCCGGACTTCGCATTCGATATTGCCGTCGGCGTAGAAACGCCAGTAGACGAGGTACTCGTAGTTGGCGACTGTGACGTGGAAGGAAATGACGAGCCTGCGCGCTCGCCGTACCTCAGTACCCGCCTGTTCGTCGACGTGCTTCCACAAGACTCCATCGTCTTCCTCGTGCACGCAGATTGCGTTGCGGATAGTCCGAGGCTCGCCGCGGGAGTCGTGCAGTACTGCGTCCAGGTAGACGATTTCGCCAAGGCAATCGCAGCCCCGCTCGAGCGACGTGGTCATGAACCCAAGACCCCATTCGCCGATGTCAAACGCGGTACGCCGATAGTGGTCAGTGGTGGCATCCCGGTAGGGAACAATCATTTCGGCGAACGACAACCTGTGTGCGATGGGCCGCAACCGGCCGGCATCGCGGAAGCCAACCGTATGCAGGACTAGCCCTTCGCGATGGTTGAACCCCAGTCGCAGCTCCCAGTTTTGCCATTGCAGCAAACGCCCTTCGAGTGTGAACGAAACGCCCTCTGGCTGGCTTACCTCAAGTGGGCTGACAGCGCGAAGCGGCATCGGGATGAGCCTGGGCGCGTACTCGCCCATCACCTGCGGCCGGCCAGCGCCTCCTTCGGCGTCGCGGTTGTCCTCGAGCTCGAGCAGCACCATCAGATTCAAGTCCACGACCGGGTGAAGTCCGGTGATGTGGTGGGCGTATGGATTGCCGTCGTGGCTGCCTCGCTCCCAGACGTCAGCCCAGCCAATTCGCCGGCCACGGTAGCGTGCCGGCACAAGTGCGGCGCCGTATGCCCAGACGTCAGTCAGGACGCGGTTCAAATCCTCAATGCCACGACTGGCAAGCGCTTCAATCACCTCCGGATGCTGGCGCAGCATGAGATCGCACTCGTGCCACTCGTCCAGGGTGATGTTCGGCTGCTGACCCGGCAGGTGCCGCCAGGATGTCACCGAGCCGTCGGCCAGCGACACAATGCCGCGATATGCCTGGCCATCACCGGTGTTCCAGCACACCGCAGCCGCTGTCCGGTGGATGCTCGTATCGCCGGTGGATGCTAGCTCGTCCTTCCTGGGTTCATTCAGCTCGATCGAGGCGAAGCGCCAGTTGTCATCAAGACTTTTGCTGGCGCGCAGGTCTGCCACGGCTCTCCTGATCTCTTCCGCCGTGAGCGGGTCGAGTGGGTGCGGACCTCGATCAGGCGAGGTGGGCGACACGATTGCTCCTTGGCCAGCAGCTACCTGACCCGGTAGGCGTGAATGACGGTCAGGTTCTCTGAGTTCCCATGACCGTCGGCTACGAAAACCCGCAACGAGGTGAATCCCACGGCGCTCGCGTTCCGGACCGACAGCACATAGTGGTTGCCCGACCTGCGGACCGTCACCCGGTGCCAGGTCGTGCCGTCGTTCGAAGACGCCCACGCTTTCGCAGTAGGCAGGAACACCGCGTTTGAGGTTTCAACGCCGTCGACTCGAAGCGCGACCTTTGTCAGCGAACCCGCTGCCGCTCGATTCCTAAGGTCAAGTCCGGCTGGCAGCAGCCGCACTCCGTAAATCACGCCATAACCGCGGTTCGCGAAGAATCTCCAGGTAGCTGAGACTCGGGTGGACAGCAGTGCGCCCGCCGCTCGCTCAGTGTGGAGTGTCAGCCGGAACTGCTTATCCCACGTGGGGACCCTGACGTGGAACTCCATTCTGTGGCTCTGGGCCAGCAGCCTGCCGGCCTGATACAGGTGCCACGTCTTGGTCACGCCAGTGCCGCTGTCAGTTTGGTGCAACGCGTCGCTGATCGGGAAATCGCTTTCGACCATTCCGGCGATCATTGTCCGGCCGACGTCCTGCACTGCGAACACCGAGTCGGCGGCAGGCGCGAACACTGCCGATCCCCACAGTTCGCGGTGCAGGCCGAGCCCGTAAGGATTCTGGTTGAGGTTCTCGTCTTGTAGCGTGACCGACGGGCTCTGCCAATAGACACTCGGGCTCCACTGGTATCCGGGAGTCCGGTAAGAGAGGACGTGGGCAGGCGTCGATCCAAGGTAAGTGCTACCTGCTAGGGGCGGTTCCGCTGCCGGGTTGACGCCCCTCCTGGGCGCCACCCCAAGCCAAGCCTTCTCGTTTGCGTTGGTTGCCCGGACGGTTACCTGGACCCGCGCGAGCCTTGCTGTGTGCGCACTGGTCACCGGCGATGCCGGGATGCCGCCGCGATAGACCTTGACGATGTCGTAACGGAACGGGCTGGGATTGGCGGGCGTGGTCCCTTTCTTCTCCCAGACCGAGTAGATGTACAGCCGCATGAACTTGCTGCGCATCGGCACCGCGTATGTCAGGCCGGGCGGCTCGTTGTCGAAGTACCACGGGTTGAATGCCCAATTGCCATTCACGATCGGTGCGACTTCGAGTGTTTCCGCTTGTGCGCTTGGGTTGTCCAGCCTCAGCCGAACTTTGAGACCTTTCCTGGCATCGAGCACAACCGTCCGGTCCCGGTTGAGGTTGATGACTTTGTCGGCCAGCGTGAAGCTCTGGTTCGGCGATGTGCCAGTTGTGATCCAGACAGCCAGGTTGTAGATGCCGGCACGTAGTGCCCGGTGACCGCCAGTTTTCATGAAAGCGCTGACGGCCGAGTGAACGCCGAACACTTGCACCTGGGCGTCTGTGGCTGCGTGCCCGTTGCGGTCAATGACGCGAACAGTAAGCCGGTGCAACGTGACAGCTTGGGCTGGAGCAATGGTGGCAGCCGATAGCGGGAGCGCTAATGCTGCCGCGGCGATGACAGACACGAACCTGGCGCGCATGGCAAACATCCCCGATCGTCGCTATGTCAATTACTACATAATGGCGCGGCGGATCCGCGTTGCGCTAGCCACCATTGGCTGCGTTGTGCTGCTGGATGTCAACTGGAAGGTGTTTGCTCGCGCAGCCGGAGCAAGTGGTCTCTAAAGATCTTTTCCATGTGTCCGTAAAACTCGACTATGAGTCGCAGTTCATCATCGGTGTAGCGGTCGGCAAGCTTATGCACCGACGCGATCATGGGGCCGAACACCGGAGCCACTGTGCCGGCGGCCTTGGGCACAGAAAGGTGAATGACGACCCGTCTGCGGTCAACGGCGTCCCGCTCCCGGCGGACGAACCCGGCTTGCTCCAGCCGGTCGACGACGCCGGTAATGGACGCGGTGGTCAATCCCGTTGCCCTGGCGAGTTCGCCAGCAGTCATCTCCCCCCTAAAGCTCAGGATGTTCAGACAGTTGAGGTCCGTCGAGTTGACACCGATCCGGTCCGCTGCCGCCTGGCTCATCAACTGCATCAGTGAGCCGGTCCTGCGGATCCCGGCCGCAAACTCGAGGGCCAGCTTGGCCCGCTCCGGGCTCCACTGCCTGTCCCCTACTTCGGCCGGCCAGGGCACCTGATACTCCGGCCCAGGTGTTGCGAGCTCCGGCTCGTCTCCCACCGTCTCGCCCGAGCCGCCGACCCCCGCGGCATCCGGGCCGTGGCCAGCCGGTCCAGATTCCTCAGTCATCCCTCAGCTCCTTAATAATTAAGCTACCTAGACAATAGTGTCCCAAGACGCTAGGTTAGTCACGTAATCACAGACAGTCCTTCGTGAGCGGAGCGTTCTGATGGCTTCCGATTCTCAGATCCTGGCACCTGCGGCGGTGTCAGGCGACAATCCCGACCCGCGCCGGTGGCTGACGTTGTTCATCTTGCTGCTGGCCGGCTTTATGAACCTGCTGGATGTATCGATCGTCAACATCGCCGTACCGTCCATTCAGCGCGACCTGCACGCCAGCTACGCCGACGTGCAGTGGGCTCTGGCCGGATACACGCTGGCTTACGCGCTCGTGCTGATCACTGGCGGACGCCTCGGCGACACCTTCGGCCGCAAGCGGATGTTCCTGATCGGCGTCACCGGGTTCACGATCATGTCCGCCCTATGTGGCGCGGCGCAGTCGCCTGGGACCCTCATCGCCTGCCGGGTCGTCCAGGGAGCGATGGGCGCCATCATGGTGCCCCAGATACTCTCCGTTATCCAGGTCATCTTCCCTCCCGCCGAGCGCATTAAGGCGCTGGCAGGCTTTGGCATCACGGCCGGCCTGGGTACAGTCAGCGGTCCGCTCCTCGGCGGCCTGCTTATCCAGCACAACCTGTTCGGCCTCGACTGGCGGCCGATCTTTCTCATCAACGTCCCCGTTGGCGTTATAGCGATCGTCGCCTCCAGCATTCTGGTCCGCGAATCCAAGGCACCCAGGCCGCCCAAGCTCGACCCGGTGGGGGTCGTGCTGATCAGCGCAGCCTTGCTGCTGCTGCTGTACCCGCTCGTCCAAGGACGTCAGATGGGATGGCCAACGTGGACGTTCGTCGCGATGGCGGCGTCGCTGCCCGCGCTCGCGCTCTTCGTCTGGTACGAGCGGATCAAGTCCCGTCGCGACGGTTCACCTCTGGTGGAACTCAGCCTGTTCCGTGAGCGCGGGTTCAGCGTAGGAATGGCAATCGCCCTCACGTTCTTCCTGGGAATCGCTTCGTTCGGGCTAGTGCTGACGTTGTTCCTCCAGCTGGGGCTCGGATTCACCCCGCTGCACGCCGGGTTGACCTTCCTGCCGTTCTCGCTTGGCTTGCTCGCCTCCTCTGGCGCTGCTGCGCGCCTGGCGCCGAAGTTTGGCCGCGGGGTCACGATGGCCGGGGCGCTGATCATTGCCGCGGGCATGGCTGGGCTGATCGTGATCGTCCATCACTACGGCGCTGTAGTCAGCACGTGGGACCTAGTCCCAGGCCTGGTGGCGGCAGGTTTCGGCCTTGGTGCGGTGATAGCCCCGCTGGCGGATATTGTCCTGGCCAGGGTGCCCGCCCAGCACGCCGGCTCCGCATCTGGCGTGTTCAACACTGGCTTGCAAGTGGGTAACTCGATCGGCATCGCTGTCATCGGTGTGATCTTCTTCGCGATGCTAGGCGGCCAGTCGGGATCCGCAGCAAGGTCCATCACGCCAGAACTGCGCTCCGGGCTTACCGCGGCGCACGTGCCTGCCCAGGTCACCGATCGGATCGTAGGACAGTTCGGCGACTGCCTGCATGCCCGCCTTACGGCTACGGATCCGACGGCAACGCCTGCGGCCTGCCGGTTGTCCGGCGCACCGACCGCGCTGCCGGCGAGCGTGCATGGCGTTTTGTCAACGGTCGGCGGCGCAGCAGTGCAGCGGGACTTCGCTGCATCGGTGCAGCGCACTCTTTGGTTCAACGTCGGTGTGTTCGGTGCGAGCTTCCTGCTCATGCTGGGCCTGCCGGCTGGAGCCGGAAGACGCCGCGAGCCAGAGGGTGACATCGAACCTTCGGCCGCCCACGACGCCGCGGCCGAAACAGTGGCAGCCGGCTAACAGGCTCCCGGTGCCCGCTGCACCGTGGGGGCTGCCGGCGGGCACCGGGCATTGCTGCGGATCAAAGATGTCCACAACATAAGGAGCCACGATGCGCATTGCTCTACTGGGCGGCAGCGGACGGATCGGCACTTCGCTGCTCTCGTATGCGCTCCAAGCCGGCCATGAGGTTACCGCGCTGGCTCGTCGGCCTGAGTCGTTGGCTGCGGCGGCTGCGCTAACCGTCATTCCCGGCGACGCCGCCGATGCAGACGCCGTCTTTGCAACCATCGACGGCGCAGATGCCGTCTTGTCCGCACTCGGCCCGCGCGGTGCCAAGACGCCAGCGCTTCTGGACAACGCTGCCCGGAACATGGTTGCCGGAATGCACAAGGCGGAGGTGCAGCGTCTCATTGCGGTATCTGCCGCGGGCGCGTTCATTAGCGGTGACCCGGATATGGGCGCGGTCACCAAGTTCGTCCTGCCCAGGCTGCTGCGCAGTCAATTCGCCGATGTTCAGCAAATGGAGTCGCAGATCGCTGCGAGCGGTTTGGATTGGACACTCGTCCGGGCGACCAGGCTGGTCGACACTCCGGCAACCGGCCGGTATCGGGTTCGGCCCAGCTACCCGCCCGCTGGGGGCCGGAAGATTAGCCGTGCTGACGTGGCACACTTCATGCAGGCCGCATTGCTCGAGCGCAGCTGGATTCAGGCGCGGCCGGTTCTCGCGTACTGATCCAGCGGCTCCAATGGATACGCGGCTGGGCTCTCCGAGTCAGACTCGCTGACCTTCGATCATTTCGTGGTACCAGCGAAAGGATGATTTGGGCGTCCGGCGCTGAGTGTGGAAGTCGACGTGCACCAACCCGAAGCGCTGGTGGTATCCCTCGCTCCACTCGAAGTTGTCCATCAGCGTCCAGACCATATATCCGCGGACATCTACCCCTGCTGCCATTGCGTCCGCAACCGCGCGGATGTGGCCGTCGAGGTAGTCGATGCGTTCCTGGTCGTCGACCGCCCCGGTGTCATCTGGCTCGTCGGCCACGGAGCAGCCGTTCTCGGTGATATAGAGCGGCGGCAACCGGTCGGTGTACCTGTCCTTCAGCATTGTCAGCGTCTGCGTTAGGCCGGCCGGAACTACGGGCCAGCCGAATGCAGTGACCGGATAGCCCTCGATCGGCTCCATCTGGAACGGCAGCGGCGAGTCGGGCAGCGCCGACAGCCGGGTTGGGTTGTAGTAATTGACACCTAGCGCATCAACCGGCGCCGAAATAGTTGCGAGGTCGCCTTCCTGGACGCAGCTCATGCCCGCGTCGCCAACGCCGAACGCGGACATGTCAGGGTAAGCGCCCAGCAATACCGGGTCGGTGAACAGACGGTTTTGCAGGACGTCGTAGGCGGCGGTGGCGGCCAGATCAGCAGAGCTCTCAGTGGCCGACCAGGCAGGCGAGTAGTTGTTCGTTATTGCGACCTGCTGGACACCGGCCGCGCGCAATGCGGCCGTGCCAAGACCATGGCCGAGCAGCTGGTGATGGGCCGTCGCGAGCGCATCGAGCATCAACGACTTGCCTGGGGCGTGGATGCCCAGCGCGTATCCGAACGCGGTAACCACGAACGGCTCGTTCAATGTGATCCAGATAGGGATACGGTCAGCCAGCCGCTGCGCAACGAGGCTTGCATAGTCGGCAAACCTTGATGCCGTGTCCCTGGCCATCCAGCCACCAGCGTCCTCGAGCGGCTGTGGCAGGTCCCAATGAAACAGCGTCGGCATCGGCTTGATGCTCGCGGAAAGCAGAGCGTCAGTGAGCCGGTCGTAGAAGTCCAAGCCGGCCGGATTAGCAGGCCCGCTACCGGAGGGCTGGATTCGAGGCCAGGCCAGAGAGAATCGGTAAGTCCCGATCCCGAGGTCAGACATCAGCTCGACGTCCTGCGCCCACAGGTGGTAGTGATCGTCGGCTACATCACCTGTGTGGCCATCTCGGATGACGCCCGGCTGCCGGCAAAACGTGTCCCAGACCGAATCGCCGCGCCCGTCCTCGGCGACGGCGCCTTCAATCTGATAGGCAGCAGTCGCCACACCCCACGCGAAGTCTGCCGGGAACCGCGGGAACTCAAGATCGCTCATTCTGGCGATGGTAGCGGGCGATGCATCCGAAGCCTTAAGCATCCGGCGCGGCGCAGGTACCGGGCCAGCGCCAGCTGGTCACTGGCCCGGAGCACTAGTCATTCAAGTGTGGGCAGTATCACGTATCACCAGAGCGTCGCATTGCTCGCGGTGCGCAAACCCGCAGGTGAGCGTACGATCTGCCGCGATGAACAGAATTCGGGTGGTCCTTGCGGAGGATCACGTTTTGCTGCGCGAGGGCATCTCCAGGCTCGTTGACGCCCACGACGACCTCGAGCTTGCTGGCACTGCTAGTGACTTGCCAGAGTTGCTGGACTTGATCGGGACACAGGCTCCCGACGTCGTGGTGACCGACATCAGGATGCCGCCGACCGGAACCGATGAAGGGATCCGGGCTGCTGCCTGGACTAGGCAGAACCACCCGGGCACCGGTGTCGTGGTGCTGAGCCAATACGTCGCGCCTAGCTACGCAGTCGCGCTGCTCGAGCAGGGCTCGGCCGGCCGCGCGTACCTGCTGAAGGAGCGCGTCGCCAGCGTCGACGAGCTTGCCCGCGCGATCAGGGCGGTTGCCAGCGGCGGCTCGGTGATTGATCCAATGGTGGTCGACGAGCTGGTCAGGTCAAAGACGCAAGACAATCAGCCCGGGCTCGCTTCCCTGACGCCGCGAGAGCTGGAGATCCTTGCTGAGATGGCGCAGGGTAAGAGCAATTCCGCCATCGCTACGGCGCTGTTCGTGACCGAGCGAGCCGTGGAAAAGCACACGAATTCGATCTTCGCAAAACTCGGCCTGAGTGAAGAACGCGATGTGAATCGCAGGGTGAAGGCGGTTCTTGTCTACCTGAGTCAGCACTAGCCGTAAGGATGCTGACCCCCCTGCAGAGGCGGAAGCCAGCACCCTCGGCCGAGGCGCCAACACGTGCAAGACTTCTTTTATGACCAGTTTGCGCTCGGTGCTTGTCGTTGATGACCAGTCGCCGTTCCGTATCGCCGCGCGCGCAGTATTGCGCCGGCTTGACGGATTTGAACTGGCGGGCGAGGCGTCCAGTGGACTAGAGGCGATCGAATTGGTCGACCGACTGCACCCTGCGCTCGTGCTGATGGACATCAACATGCCGAATATGAACGGCATCGAGGCGACGAAGCAGATCGTGACGGCACACCCAGACACGGTTGTCATCTTGTGCTCGACCTATGACATGCGCGACCTGCCGGAAGACGCGGGAGCGAGCGGGGCGGCTGGTTACGTGAACAAAGAGCAACTCGGCGCGGACTTGCTGCGCAAAATCTGGGAGCACCGCGACATGGGCTGGCCCGGACCTGCTAACTAGCTTCGGCTGATCCCGCCCTGGTCGCTTAAGTGCGCACGTGCGAGGTGCCGCCTCTCAATGCCAGCTAGGTCAGGGGAACGGAGCCTTGGACACTGACACCGCGCCCGGGTTCGGACTGCCAGCGAACTGTGCCGCCGATGGCACCAAGCCTGTCCGCCATGTTCACATACCCGTGGCCGCCGCGCGCGGCCACGGCATCAAAGCCGGGGCCGTCGTCGGAAACTGAGAACAACAGCCCGCCGGATTCCTCCCACAGCCTGACTTCGACGGACGCGCCCGGCGCATGCTTCGCGGCATTCTGCAGGGCCTCCAGGCAGCAGAAGTAGACGGCGGCCTCAACCTCCGGGGTGTAGCGATGAATGTCGCCCGCTACGACGCGGACCGCGAGCGGATTGCGGCTGGCTGTGGCCTGCAGCGCCTTAGCCAGGCCGCTGTCGGCCAGCAAAGGCGGATATATTCCATGCGCTAGATCGCGCAGCTCCTGAATCGTCACCTTCAAGTCATCGGCGAGTTGATCCAGCATATGTCCGGCGGCTTGCGGATCGTCGGTGAGCACATCGCGGGTGAGCCGGAGACTGATAGCCAGCGCGACCAGATTCTGCTGCGCGCCATCGTGCAGGTTGCGCTCAAGCCGTCGGCGCTCCGAGTCGCCGCTGGCCACGACCCGGGCGCGGGACTCGCGCAAGTCGTCAGCCTGTGCGCGCAGCTCATCGAGCGTATTTTGCAAAGCCGAGTCGAGCTGGGCGTTGTGCAACGCGAGGCCCACCTGCCGGGCTAGGTCAGTTAGCACGCGGTCATCCTCTTCAGTGAAACTGTCACCTGCTTGCGGGCGCTCAGTGACGATGAGCCCCAGCAACTTTCCGGCATGACTCACCGGCGCTACCCGCAACTGTGAGTGCTCACGGCCGTCGAGCAGCGCGGGCAGCCATACAGTGGCCCAGGCAGTGCCTGCCACGCCTGCTCGCGTCACGACTGGCCGTTCGCGCGGTGTCACGACGATTGACCGTGGCCCGGCGTCTGGCACAGACACCGAACGTTCGAGCACCTCATCGGTGCCGGTATAGACCTCGGCACTTGTGAGCGCCATGGTCTTGCGGAGTGATTCGGCCAGTTGCAGCAGCAACTCATCCATTGGGATGGCCCTGGTCAGGCGGCTGCCAAAGGTACGCAGCGCCTCGTCCGGTGCCTCTCGTGCGCCGTAGACCACTCGTTTGGCCCAAGCCAGTAGTCGCTCCCGGGCCGGCAGGTAACCGACTGCGGTGATTGCCGCTGCCAGCATCGAGAGGCCGAGCAGCTCGCGGTCGCTCGCGTCGGCCGGTCCGCGGCCAACACCCAGTACGACCACCACGTAGATGCCGGCAACAACGATCGCGAATCCGGTTAGGGCGATGAGGTGCACCAGCACCCGGCCACCCGACGGGCCGAAGGATCGGACCTCGCCGGCGACCACGCCAAGCGACAGCATCACCGTGCAGGCTGCGGCAGTGGCTGCGAGCGCAGACGGCCAGCCAACGAGCACGTGCAACACAGCTACCGTTACCGACATACCAGCCGCCAGGGCGCCGCCAGCACCCATCCACTGGAGGCGCTCGCGGTCGCGCCCGGCTGCCGCTTGGTACCGCAGCCGAACGGCAGGCAGCACAAGTGCCTGCGCAGCTGCCCAGATGACGGCGCCGGCCGGGACGCTGATCTGATGCCGCTGGACTGCGATGGCCACGCCGAGCGCGATGGCCGCCGCATAGGCGATAGCGACTGTCGCTCTCCGGAGCTGGCTTGGCCGCACTGGCCGAGTGGTGCTGACCGTGCCAACTGGCGGCGGCAGCGATTTGGTGAGTCGGCCGTCTGGTACTGAGAGGGCCAGATGCACCGAGATGGCAACGGTGAGCAGGAATCCGATTGTGTATCCAGCGGCAGCTTCAGCGTGCACCGTGCCTTTCACGTGCCCTGCCAGCCGGTAGAGCGCCAGTGAGATAGCAGCAACCACAGCTGCGGCCGCGACCTGCCACTGCGGCGTACGCTCGCTCGTCCTGGCGAGCGTCGCGGCCGAAGCCGCCGCAGCCAGGACCAGGCCAAAGCCGACCGCTTGCAGGCCAGAGATACCAGCCGCAGACTCAATGCGCAGGGCTGCCGCTACGATGATGGCCACCGCGACGGGAACGAGCAGGCCGGTCAAGATCCTGCGCAGCCCGCTGCCAAAACCCGCTCTATGCGCAAGCTGAGCGCCGGCGGCCACTTCAGGTCACCGGGCCCGGGCTGATGCGCTCGCCACAGGCGTTCGCATGTCGGCTGTCGTGCCTGGCACGATCCTGCCATCAAGCATTCGCACAATCCGCTCGGCGGCGTCAGCGACGTTGCCATCATGGGTGACTAGCAAGATGGTCTGGCCGCTGGCGTGCAGGCGGCGGAGCAGTTCGATGACCTCGTGCCCGCCATCGGAATCGAGAGCGCCAGTCGGCTCGTCGGCTAGCAGCAGCGTTGGCTCGTTCGCAAGCGCCCTGGCAATCGCAAGGCGTTGTCGCTGGCCGCCGGACAATACACCCGGCACCGCGGTCGCCTTGTCCCCGAGCCCAAGTAGATCAAGTAGGTCGCGCGCCCTGCTCTCGGCAATACGGCGCCTGCGGCCGGCGATGATCGCGGCGAGCGCGACGTTCTCCAGGACAGTCACGCCCTCCAGCAGATTGAAGAACTGGAACACGATGCCAATGTGCCGGCGGCGCATCCGGGCCAGGTCGTCCTCGGTCTGCCCGGTTACTTCCTGGCCCGCCAGATAAATCGACCCCTCATCGGCCATGTCAAGTCCGGCTGCCAGGTTCAGCAGCGTGGACTTGCCGCAGCCTGATGGTCCGGTCAGTGCCACGAACTCGCCGGAGCTGATCGTGAGATCGACCCCCCGCAGGGCGCGGACCGGCGCGTTCTCAGCCTCAAAGGTTTTGCGAACGCCGCGCATCTGCAAAGCGTCGATGGTGCCGCTCATAGTGGATCCCCTCCCGGTTCAGCATCAAATTCCGGCCAGCTGTCACCAGCCCGTGTCAGCTTGAAGGCAACAACTGGCGTGTCACGCCCCTTCACCAGCTGCGGTGCCAATGGCACCATGCCCACTGGGGTGGTGAGTGCCTTTGCCGTCGCCTCGGAGATGACGGTCTCGCCAGCGTCGGCAAGCTGCTGCAGCCGCTGAGAGAGATTAACGGTGTCCCCGACCAGCGTGTACTCAAGTCGCTCAGCAGAGCCGAGTAGCGCGGCGGCGACCTCGCCTGTCGACAGCCCTAGGCCGAGGCCGAATGCTGGCATCGCGCCGGCCGCCCAATCGCAATTGATCTCGGCCTGGAGCTCGTGCATTGCCGCCGCTGCCGCCACAGCGCGGTCGGCGTGATCATCTTGCGGGAACGGGGCACCAAACACTGCCATGACCGCGTCACCGACGAACTGCATGACAGTTCCGCCCTGACCGAGAATGGCCTTGTTCATCGCTGCCCGGTGGGTGTTGAGCTGGCCAGCGAGCTGGCTCGGATCGGCGTGCTCAGCGATCGTCGAGTAGGACCTGATGTCGCTCATCAAAACGGTGACGTTGACTCGCTCGGTGGCTCCGATCGGCCGCGATTCCTGCCGGAGTTTGTCCGCCAAGCCGCCCGGCAGCAGCCTGGACAAGGTCTCGCCCTGCTCTTCACGGTCGACGATTGCCTGGTGCAGCAGTCTTAGCCGCTGCAGCGCACCCTGCTGCCCGGTGGACACGCCCGCAGCTAGTTTGACGAAGACAGCCTCCACCTCGGCATTGACTGCCTCGGGAGGCACGTGCCGTGCGGCGGCTATGGCTTTGATTGGCTTGCCGTCTGCGACCATCGCCAGCAGCTCTTCCTCGGCTGGGAGCAGGTCACCCGGTGAGATGACCGGCTGCAACAGAGCCTCGACGATGCTCGGGTCCAGGGCTGTGCCACCACTTGCCACACTGCGGATCGCATCGGCCAGCTGGCTGCCTTCGGCGACCCTGTCCTTGAGCATGTACCCGTAGCCGGCTGAGCCCTCGGCCAAGAGCGCCACTGCATATTCGGGGTCGTCGTACTGGGACAGGACGACGACCCCCGTTCCCGGATGGCGCTTGCGAACCTCTTTAGCCGCTTCGATGCCCTCATTGCTGAAGCTCGGTGGCATCCGGATGTCGGTGACCAGAACCTGGGGCTCAGTCTCCTGGCACCCGTTGACGACCTCGTCATAATCGGCAGCCACCCCGATCACTTCAAGGTCCGGGCTGCGGTTGATGAGCGCACGCACTCCCTCGCGCACGATGAGGTTGTCGTCGGCGAGAAAAACGCTGATGTGGTGCCCTGTGGGCGTTACTGAGGCGTTCATCGAGACATTTGTCGCACACCTGGGACTTGCGACACCAGGGAGCGAACCCTATGAGCCGATGTGGTGGTAGCACCTTGGCAGCGGGCCAGCCAGCACGCTGGCAAGCCTCTAGCTGGGAGGGGTCAGATGATACGCAACCCCTGTGTGGCAAATCACACGTTCCTCAGCGCTGGCCCAGCTACCTGACCGGCGCTAGCGTGCCGCCACTAGACGGGCCCCGCCAGGATGGAAAGGACCCGACATATGCGCGTGGTGCACGCGATCGTCGCCCAGCGGCTGCGCACAGGATGGCGCGGATGGGCAGCGCTCACGCTGCTGATTGGAATAGCGGGTGGTGCGGTACTGGCCGCTGCCGCTGGGGCGCGCCGGACCGACAGCGCCTACCCTCGGTTCCTCAAGGCGACAGCAGCGGCCAACGTGCTAGTTAGCCCGGCGGGCGACGGGGTCAGGGGTGGCTTTGACTTCGCGGTCGCCCACATTCCTGGCGTGGAGCAGATTGCGCCGGTCGTGGGACTGAACGTCCAGCCTGTGGCGGCGGACGGCAAGATCGACGTTGCCGCCGAAGTAGCGGCGCCACTGGACGATCGGTACGGTCATCTGTTGCAGCGTCCGAAGATGCTCGAAGGCCGCCAGCCCAACCCGCTGCGGCCGGCGGAGGTCATGGTCGACCAGATCGCGGCTAGGCAGCTTGGGGTGCGCGTCGGCAGCGTGCTGCGGCTCGCGGCGCTCAGCAATGAGCCGCGCGCTAAGATCCGCTACCTCAGCGAACGCGTGGTCGGCATCGATGTGACCAGCGACTCGATAGTGCCGGTCAACATGCTCGCGCAGACTGCATTTATCCAGGCCAGCGCGGCCCTATACAGACAGCTCGGGCCTGACTATCAAGCCTTCGACGGTGACTGGGTGACCTTGTCGCCTGCCACGTCGGTGGCTAAGTTCACGGCGGAGGCGAACGCACTCGTCCGGCAGCCGCAGTACAAGCCAACCGGCGGACAGCTCTTTGTCGCCGACGAGCGGACGCAGGCAGCTACGGTCGAGCAGTCGATCAGGCCGCAAGCAGTGGCCCTCGCCATTTTTGCGCTCGTGCTCGCCCTGACTGCGCTCCTGGTGCTTGGCCATGTCGCGACGAGATTGCTGCTGGCGAGCAGCGCCGACAATCCGGTGCTGACGGCGCTCGGCGTATCCAGACGACAACTCGCTTCAGCCGGGCTGCTGCTGGCCGCCGTCCCGATTACGGCTGGAGCAGTATTGGCGTGCATCGTGGCGGTGGCAGCATCTCCACTTTTGCCTATCGGGCCAGCCAGACTCGCCGAGTTGTCTCCAGGCTTGTCGTTCGATGCCACGGTGTTGCTGCCAGGAGTAGCGGTAATCGACGTCTTGCTGGTGGCCAGGCTCGCCTGGACTGCGTGGCGGGAATCGTCGGTCCGGGCAGATGCGGACACGGGCGCACGCCCCGATCCCGGCTACGCCTCCCGTACCGCGGGCTGGTTGGCGGGATCGGGTGCGCCGGTGACGGTCGTTACCGGTGTCCGGATGGCGCTGGAGCGGCAACGTGGCCGCAGCGGCGCGTCGCTGCACGGCGTCCTTATCGGAATCGTGTTGTCGGTCGCGGCCGTCATGGGTTCGGTCACCTTCGGCGCAAACCTCACCCATCTCGAGCGCACGCCGCGACTGTACGGGCAGACCTGGGACGCAGCGATGGACCTGCAATTCAGCTCCATCAAACCGGCGGACTTCGCCCGGCTTGTGGCGAAGGTGCCGCATCTTGCCAGCTGGACTTACGGCCTGCACGGCACAATCACACTCGGCTCCGGCGGGGTCGTGCCAGCCATTGGCCTGGCCCCCGGCCGGGGCGCGCTGCTCGGTCCGACCATGCTTGCGGGCCATCCGCCAGGTGCTGGTCAGGTTGTACTTGGCGCCCTGACCATGCGTAACAACCGGATCATGCTAGGGCAGCGGATCAACTTCGCCGCGTCCGGACAGGGTGAGCAAGCGCAGGTTGTCGGACGTGCCGTATTCCCGTATTTCGGGCAGGGCTCGTTCACGCCCACCGATCTCGGCCACGGGGCAATCGTCCCGGCCGCCGTGCTTGCCCAGCAGGCGCGGGCGAACGGCGATTCCGGTTACAACTTCGTCCTCGTCTCTTTCGATGCAGGTACCAACAAGGCCGCCGACGTTGCGGCTCTGCGCCATGCGCTTGCAGCATTCTGCGGGTCAGTGCAGCAGTCAACGTGCGTCGTAACCGACCAGCGCCCCAACGGCGTTACTTACTACGACGAGCGAATTGATGCGACGCCGTCTATCCTCGCCGCGATGCTGGCCGTTCTCGGCCTCGGCGTGCTCGCTCAGTTCACCTTCCAGTCCGCCCGGTCGAGGCGACGGGAGTTTGCGGTCCTCCGCACGCTCGGCTTCCGCCGGCACCAGATAATCGCGGCAACTACCTGGCAGATCTCAACGCTGGCCGCGCTTGGCCTGGCGTTTGGACTGCCACTGGGTGTTGCCGCCGGCCACTTCGGATGGGCTCTATTCGCGAACGAGCTGGGATTGTCGCCAGGTACTCAGGTCCCCGTGTCATCGGCTCTGATCCTGGTACCGGCTGTGCTCCTCATCGCGAATGCTGTCGGGTTCTGGCCGAACCTAACCGGCGCCAGGAAGCGCCCGGCGGAGTTGCTCCGCGCTGAGTAGTCGCTCGGTGCGCACCATGCTGGTGGGCTTGCCTCGCCATCGGCCAGCAAGCGCCCTGAGCGGCAGCCCGGCCGCCAGCACTGCCGCCAAACCAGGGACATGCAGTGAATCTCAGCGACGGCTGATCGCTGGGTCAAGGTAGCAACCACACCTCGGCCAGGTGATGCTGGCCACCCTCGGCCAGCCACGACGCGCTCTGCGACACGCCTGCCAGCACCCTTTCGCGCGTCCGCAGGCATGGCGATGATGAGGCCATGCGTTATGACAGCATCGTTACCTCGGTGTCATGGATTCCGTCCGAGGCCGTTACCGGCAGCATGCGACTGGCGTTCGACGCCGGCCTTGGCCACTACGACGAGCCACCGCCAGGTGAGATCGCCGACCTCCAGGCGCTGTGCGCCGCGGATCGGTTCCGATTCGCCAACGTCCTTCAGGCCTGGATCGAGGTGGGCCAGAGCGGTCAGGTCATCGATGCCGGGTATGCCGGCGGCGGAATGATGGGCTCGACGACCGTCAAGCTCGGCGCGCTACGGCACACTTTCCAGGCGTTCCAGTTGCAGGACATCCAGCGCGAGCCGGAGTTCGGTCCTGGCTGGGTTCGTTTCAGCCAGACAGTTGGCGGACGCACCGGAGTGCCACTACCGCGGCGCGTCAGCCGTAAGCCGTTCGTCCAATGGCAGGCACCGCTGGTGTGGACGACGCTGACGCTGACCCTGCACACCGACGGGCGCAGCGAGTTCGCCATGGCCGGGGCGAGCCAGTTCCCGCGGCACTGGGTCTATGACACAGCAGGGGCACTGGCGAGCAAATCTGGCCTGACCAATTTCAAGGACTGGACGGCCAACTCCTTCGGAAAGCGCAGCCCCTGGGGTGATGAAGACTCGCCTGCCTTGGTCACAGCAGTCGAAACCGCACTGGAGCGCACGCTGTCTGCCCAGCTAATGCATGGCGCGGGCAAGCCCACGTTCACTCACTTGCATGCCGGCCAGACGCTGGTCAGCCAAGGGGATCCAGGCACTGATCTGTATCTTGTCCTCGACGGCGTGATTCGAGTCGACCGGGACGGGCAGCAGCTTGCCGAATACGGACCAGGCGCGATTCTCGGAGAGAGAGCTCATCTGGAGGATGGGATCAGGACATCCACTTTGGTCGCAGTCACCGCCAGCCGGGTCGCATCGGTTCCGGCTAGCCAGTTTGACGCGACCGCTCTCAGCGAACTGGCCACTGGCCACCGGCGCGAGGAAGCTGTCCAGGGCTGACTAGTGCGAATAAACCTCTGCGGTACTCGCGGATCGACGCCGGCACCAGGCCCTGATTTCGTCCGGTACGGCGGCCACACCTCCTGCCTTGCCTTCACCTCTGACCGGGGCGCGTCTGACGGCAGTACGCCTGACCGCAGCGCGTCTGACGGCAGCACGGGGCCGGAGTTGCTGCTCGATGCTGGCACGGGGATCCGGCAAGTCACCGCGCTGCTTGCTGGCCGGCCCTTTCGCGGCACCATCGCGCTGACCCATCTGCACTGGGACCACGTGCATGGATTGCCGTTTTTCAGTGCAGGTGATCGCGACGATGCCGAGGTAAGGCTGATGGTGCCCGAGCCTGTCGACGGCACGGGCGCAGAGGCCGCACTGGAGCGCGGCATGTCGCCGCCGAGCTTCCCCATCACGCCACGCGAACTGCGGGGCGAGTGGACAGTCGCCGGATTGCAGCCGGGCCAGCTTCAGCTGGGGCCGCTCACGCTGACTGCACGAGAGATTCCGCACAAGGGCGGACGCACATTCGGCTACCGGGTTAGCGACAACCACTCGGCCATCGCCTACCTACCCGATCACAGCCCGACCGACCTTGGTCCAGGGCCCGACGGTCTGGGCAGCCATCATGAGGCTGCCCTCGAGCTCGCCGATGGCGCCGACATCGTCATGCATGACTCCTTCTGGCTCGCCGAGGAACTCGACGCGGCGAAGACCTGGGGTCATGCGGCCGCTGAGTACGCGATTGGACTGGCCCGCGCGGCCAGGGCTAGACGAGTGGTCTTGTTGCACCATCGTCCCGATCGCACGGACTGCGACCTCGACAAGATCGCCGGCAGATTCGCCGGTACCGATATGCCGGTCACCCTTGGCGCCGACGGCGATGTGATCTGGCTGTGAGCAAGCTGGACGTCGTGGTGGTGGGTGGGGGTCCCAATGGCCTGGCGGCTGCACTGACCATGGCGCGATCCGGGCTGAGCGTGCAGGTCATCGAAGGCGCGGACACGCTGGGCGGCGGCTGCCGGACCGCAGAGCTCACGCTGCCTGCCTTTGAGCACGATGTTTGCTCGGCCGTCCATCCGCTCGCAGCAAGCTCACCGTTCTTTCGCGGCACTGACCTGGCAAGCCGTGGCGTGCGCCTGCTTACGCCCAAGGTGGCGGTGGCGCATCCACTGGACGACGGAGTGGCTGGCGCCGTCAGCGGCTCTGTCGCCGAGACAGCCGGCAGGCTGGGCAGGGACGGTCGCGCCTACGAGCACCTGATGGACCCACTGGTACGCGACGCCGAGCCGATCATGTCGATGGTGCTGGCGCCACTGCGTTCGGTTCCGGACAAGCTAGTCCCGGCGGCGAGATTCGGTGCGGAAGGACTGCTGCCGGCGACGCTGGTGGCAAAGCGGCTGCACACGGCCGAAGGCCAGGCGTTGCTGGCAGGTATGGCCGGCCATTCAATGCGGCCGCTGTCGGCTCCGCTGACCGGGGCAGTCGGCCTGACCTTCCTGATGCTTGCACATACCAGTGGCTGGCCGTTCATAGCCGGAGGCAGTGGCCAGCTAGTCGCCGCGATGGCTGCCGAACTAACCGAGCTCGGCGTGATCATGACAACGGGCACCTGGGTCGAGAATCTGGCTGAGCTGCCATCTGCGCGTGCTTACCTTCTTGATGTCACTCCGCGCCAGTTCCTGGCTATGACGGGCGACCGCCTCCCGACGGGCTACAGAAGGGCGATGCGCCGATTTCGGTACGGGCCAGGCGTATGCAAGGTGGACTGGGCGCTGGACGGCCCCGTTCCCTGGAATTCGGAAGCATGCCGCGAGGCCGGCACTGTCCACGTCGGCGGCACCATCGACGAAGTCGCCCTCAGCGAAGCGGAGGTTAACGCCGGCCGGCACGCCGAGCGTCCGCTGTGCCTCATCTCTCAGCCCGGCGTGGTCGACCCATCGCGAGCACCGTCTGGCAAGCAAACGCTCTGGGGGTACTGCCATGTGCCGGCCGGCTCGGACATCAACATGGCGGACCGGATCGAGGCACAGATCGAGAGGTTCGCACCGGGCTTCCGTGACCGTATCCTGGCGCGGTCGGTCAAAACCGCAGCTCAAATGGAGCGATATAACCCCGGGTACGTCGGCGGTGACATCACGGCTGGCGCGGCAACGCTGCGCCAGACCTTCGCCCGGCCCACAATGCGATGGAACCCGTACCGGACCCCGATGCCTGGCGTCTATCTGTGCTCGGCGTCGACGCCCCCGGGCGGAGGAGTGCACGGCATGTGCGGCATGTGGGCCGCCCGAACGGCATTGCGTGACCTGGGTGTGACAGTCCGGCGCTCTCACAGCCTTTCGCGTACGTAGGGACGCGGCAGGCGGCGGCCAGTCCGGCGACGACCTATTCCCCGGACTCAACCCGCATCGATACCGGGACGGCGCACGACGTGTCAGGTATTCTCACTGTTCGCTGGTTGAGGTACAGAACCGACATGTTCTTCACATTCTGTAACTCAAGTTATGCATATTGTCACCTACGATCAGCCCAGGGATCAAAGTGGCGTCGACCGACAGAGGCGGCCCGCAGAAGCCGGACACCGGCAGCGGGCTGATACCGGCGGCCGAAGATCCCGGCATCTTGCAGCTGGTCGGAATGGCTGTCACGCAGGAGTCACTCCCGCCGCCACCGCAATCGCAGCTCCCAGCCCTGTTGCCGCCGCGGCAATCTAAGAAGCCGCCATCAGATCCGCCCGTTGCCGACACCGTCACGTCGGCCACCAGTAGCCAGCAGGATGCAGCCGCGAATGCTGGCAGGCACCACAAGCCCGGCGCGGTCGTCAGCCCCGAAGACACTGGCACGCACCTCGCGCTCGAACTCGGATGGTTGTCCGAGGGCAAAGTAGCCGCGATATCGTCTACCGGCCCGGCCATCGCCAGTGAGAGAGAGCTGCGCGAGCTTCGGATTAGCACCTTCGGCTGGATGCTTGCGGGCCGGGACCGGATCGTAGTTGTCATTTTGTCGCTGGCATGGCTGACATCGCTGGCCTGGTTCTGGATGTGGTGGCTTGAGCCAGGGCACCGGGTCGGTTCCTTCGGCGTCATCGCGAACAGCTTTGTCCTCGCCTACGTCACCGGCTTTCCCGCGTTCTTTATCTTCGCGGTCAACCGGCTTCGCCGAGTGCGCCCCGAACTTCC
>Ga0126373_10000429_pt1 | contig 27655 bp, 21 predicted proteins | sample PanSoiMetPlot_11_FD_92545 | JGI IMG/M metagenome (GOLD analysis project Ga0126373, IMG submission 92545) | Tropical forest soil microbial communities from Panama - MetaG Plot_11 | ecosystem: Environmental > Terrestrial > Soil > Tropical forest > Bulk soil | place: Panama | collected 2016-02-17 | reverse complement strand
CGTTTGTTGAAGCGCGCCAAGTGTACATCAGCTGGCGCATCTCGAGAAGCTCTGCTGTTCCTAACTTACGGCATTAACGCAGCAGATCTCTGGAACTTCCGCCAGGATTCGAACGCACGGCGGTAGCAGCAATTTACGGCGGTCCGGGCGATACACTCCGGTTCGAACAACTCAAAAAGGGCTAGTGGCCTAGAAATTTTTGGAGTTTTTCCACCTGAGGCTCCGCAAGCTCCAAATATCTCTTTGCTGCTTTCACATCTTGAGCCTGCAGAGCGGATTGGGCTTTCGACAGATATGTTTTCATCATCTGTTGTGCCGTAGCGATATCTTCTCTCAGGCCAAAACCCTCTTGGCTTTGCTGCGTTCGAAGCGTATCAAGGCTATCGTTGATAGAACTGGCTCGACTGGAAAGCTGATCGAATTCTTCTGCCAGTTTGTGCGATTCTTCGCTTTGGTGCCGAGCGGCTGCTTGCTCGACAGATCCGCCTTCCGGCACCTGCTGCTCCGGCGCTCTCCAATCGACGCGATTCTGGCTGGGATCCTTTCCTGCTCCTGTATTGGTGTTGCCAGAGCCCTTCGCTTCTTTCAAGCCTCCGGCGCGACTGGGCGCGGAATCCCCGTTCTCAGCGGGCGCGAGTGGCGGGGTCTGTGTAGTAGGAGTGTTACAAGTAAGCGTCGCGCTTCCCAAAACGTCTCCAATCGCCGCCGAAACTAAGCCGCTCCCTGCCGTCAAACAGTTTACGAGCTCTGGGTTCTGCGACGGTGACGTCACGCTTGCCAATGCCGTATTGCCGCTTGCCCACATCGACTCAAGAGTCAAGTCCTTCTTGGTTCCGTCACTGTAAGTACCGGTGGCGATAAAGCTCGCAGAGCTTCCAGCCGTCGCCGTCGAAGTATCTGGTGTGATGCTGATTCTGATCAATGTGACGGCTTTGCTCTTGGTAGGGAAGAGCGCCGCTACGGCTAAACCCGCAACTACTGTCAGCGCGCCCAAGGCCATATACAACCCGCGGCGGGAGTGCTGCGTGGTCCGCTGACTTGCTGCCACCTCCAGTACGCCAGGGACGTGCTCCTGCGGTTGTGCCGAAAGTGGTGTTGAATCAGCATCTGCAGCCAACGAGGCCTCCCCTTGCGGTGCCGAGGAATCCTGAAGCACCGCCGTAGCTGAGAAGGGAACGTTCGCGGAGGCGGGAAGCACCTGCGCTGGCCTGGCCTCTACGCCGTGGGCCTCGACTTTGCTCAACGCATTGCGGAAAGCATCCGCAGTCTGGAACCGCCTGCTCGGTTCCTTGGCCATCGCCATCAAGATGATCTCATTCAAGCTGGCCGGCAAGTCTGACCGCAGCTCGATTGGCGGAATAACTGGTTGTTGGACATGGGCGGCCATCAAAGAATAATCGCTGTCAGCGCAAAACGGGCGCTTGCCAGTGACCATTTCATAGAGAGAAACACCAAGCGAGTACAAATCGGACCGCGCATCCGTAGGTTCACCCTTGACCTGCTCAGGAGACATATAGTAGAGCGAGCCCAGTGTTGTGCCCGTTACAGTCAAGGATTGGTCGTTTCCTGAGCGGGCAATTCCAAAATCCATCAACTTGATCACGCCGTCGGGAGTCAACATCATATTTGCCGGCTTAATGTCGCGGTGGATGACGCCACGCTTATGCGCATAGCTCAACGCATCCAAAATCTGGTCTGTGTACGTCTTTGCGTCCTGGGGCTGAATTGGGGCTCGTGTGAGAACTTCGGCAAGAGTCTTACCCTCGACGTACTCCATGATCATCACGAGTTGATTGTTAAGGGTGAGCGCCGTACGGAGGCTCGCTATATTCGGATGATTCAATGCTCCCAGGACCTTGATTTCTCGAAGGAAGCGGCTGGCGAGATCCTCACGTCCAGCCAAATCGGGCAGGAGAATCTTCATGGCTTCGACGCGGTCGGAAAGGACGTTTCGAACTTTGAAAACCTTGCCCATTCCGCCGGCGCCCAAGACTCCGAGGATCTCGTAGTCGCCGATGCGATTTCCGGCAACATCACTCATGGCGGACCTCCGTTTGTAACGCGTGGTCGCTTTCTCGGGGGCAGCGAATGGCGTTGTGATGAAATTGTTCTGTTGAAATTACTTGGCGTTTTTCACTGAATCGCCCACTTTCGCCGGGCCTGGACCGGTGCCGGTATACGTTGCCGTCGCAGACACTTCATCAACCTCGGTCACGGTAGCGGTGCCGACCTTATTTCTAATGGTTTTTAGAACCTTTCCCGTCGCCGGATCCTTGATGGTGCGAACGGCACGGCTGATATCTAATGTGTCTCCAATTTTCACTCCCGCCTTGCTGCCCACATTGAGCACCACGGTATTGCCGCTTACATCCGCGATCAAGCCGTCGATCAGAATTTCGCGAGTTGGCAAAGATGCGACGTGCTGCCCCAATTGGTCGCCCACAGAATCAACCGCTTGATGCACCGCCTGTCCGAGAATCGTGTCACCGAAATTAGCGCTGGTCATGTCATAACCGCCGCCAGCGCCAGAACCGCCACCCGCTCCTGCCCCTACCAATGACATGCCCGAGCGTGTTGATTCACCATGGCCGGTCACTGCGGTGAGAATTTCGGCCGTTGTTGTGTCGACCATGCGCGCGCTCACCGCCACAACCGCTTTGGCTTGATTCTTTTTCACGCCGCCGATTCCGAACTTGCTGCCAAAACCGCCGAGAGCGCCGCCGCCAACGCCGGTGGATTTATCATCGCGGCCAAATTGCGTAATCGTGCCCATGATGATCGCGTCCACTCCAAGGATGCGGCCAATTTTGGCGGCGGTAGAGGAATCAGCGCGATCGCTGTTGGAAAGATTCTGTTCGTGCAGTACCTTTTCAATGGCATTACGCTCAATCACTGCGTACTTGCCATCTTGCACTAACTTTTGAACAAGCAGATCCGAAATACCTTTGCCAACGTCAACATTGGTCCCGAATATGGCCGAAGCCGAACTCTGCACAGTTCCGTAATCAAAGTCGAGCACCGCCACGCGCTTCCTCTGCTGAGCAAGGCACGCCGGAACCGAAAGGCACAGCAATATCCAAGTCGCACAGCATCGAACCGGGTGGGTTCGAAGAGACCAGCCTTGCCGTAAAACAAAGATTCTGGAAAGAAAAAACTTGGCGGGCATCACGACCTCCTTCTTCACTCGACCAGAGTTCAGCTCAGGCGTGGCCGACATTCTACTCTGGATTGTGCAGTTTGCGAACCAGCGTTACACATTTTGATCAGATCAGATTGCCCGCGGCGATTCCGTGGTCCGCGGGGTGGCGGGTCGGGTCAGGTGATGTGGGTGGGGGCAAAGAACCTGAGGGTGTGGCGAGAACGAGGTAGGGAAGAGAACTGTTAACCTGCGTTACGAGCGTGGTTAAGTCAGAATTCCACGGACCGTCGGCTGATCTCCTTTTCGATCATACCCCGAGTGACAAGCCCCACGGGGGTGCGGACGGCGCTGGACGATACCCATTCGTGAGCAGGGGCAGCACCTTCCATTTCCTCGATGCTGTGCAGAAAGTCCATCAACTCCACTTCGGTGACCTCAGCCAGCGAGCGCTTACGGATCGTGTCCAGGGCTTTTTTTAGGAGGAGTAAACCGCGTGTATCCTGCCGAGCCAGCAAATGCTCGTTCAATTCTCCCAAGTGTTTCTCTAGATTGTTGTTATCCATAGTTCATTTCCGTCGCTAGATGAGTTGCTAATCAGTATTAAGAGGTTGCAACTGCCAGCACCGCCACGCAATTGGCGACATGGGTTCTACTGTTTTACCTTTATATTCATATACTTCCATGATGCGCGTTACTGTGGGCCTTGGCGAGATTACGCAGGTAATGGATCGCGCATAAGTAACGCGCCATCGATAGCAGTTATTCTTGTGGAATCAGCGATTTACAGGAAAATTGCAAGCTGAACCTTTATGACGATCGAGGCAGATGGTGCCACACCCGGAAGGAGTACTCTAGGCCAGTAAACCGCTGTCTTTCAGCTGCGACTCGGTTCGTTCTATGCTGGGAATCAAAACCACATCGGATCGAGCTCTACCAGCCCAGCGTGAAGCCTCATCCTCGCTAAGCCTAATGTCCACGAGAAATTTCACCAGCTCGTCATGCGTTGTCACCCTCACCGTCTGAGCATTCACCCGGCCGTGGTACGGGACAAAGACAATTTCGAAGTGCGGGCCCAGTGTGCCGGATCCGGAGTTAGGTGTAATCCGAAGAGTGCCGTTGAGCTTGGTCATTGAGGTCTTGGCCGCATGCGCGAGCCTAGTTCCACGCGTCGGGGCCACGCTTATTTGTTTGCGGGAATTATGAGGATCGGATTGCACATAGTCAAGTGCATTCGCGGTCGGCGTCGCCGGGCAGATCTAATCAATGCAACAGAAACCCACGCTCCAGCAGCCGACGCACCACTTGCGAGCACTCCGCGCGGACCTGCTCCCGGGGGGCGTTCACTTTCATCGACAACTTTGCGATCACGTCACCCAAACTCTGTGTGCCGTCGCATTCACTCAGAAATTCTGCCACCAAAGGCTGTACCCCTACGGTACTGGAGAACTCCTTACTCATCTTTAGGTTCAGGGAGACGCTCCTCCATTTCCCGCTGTCACGTTCGAGCGTCTGTTCCAGGCGAACGTGGGGCGATAGTCTGGGTGTGACGTTGAGAAGTGCATCATCGGTCAGGTTCTGCAGGAAATCGCGGGCGGCAAATATCTCGAGCATGGCATCGCCAAACGGCTGTTTTGGCAGTTGCGTGATCTCGTCCATGGCGATCCAGTTCTCTCCCGAACGTCGCCGCATGACAATGGTGCCGCCATGAATGAAACGCACCCCGAGGCGGCGGTAGTAGTCCATGTACTCGGCAAAACTCTCCGCATCGCGTTGGGGATTCGAAACCGTCGACCGGATTTGTTCTTCGGCATACTCGGCAGGATCGCGGGTATAGGCCTTTACTACCCAACCGTCGCAGCCCGTGCCTCTCAGCCACGATCCAATGCGTTCTTGCCAAGACTCCCCCTCCACCTCCGCCCACTCGCACAACATCTCGAAGAAGCCGCCTTCTTCTAAAAATTCGGGTGATTGTCTTACCAATTTTCGGCAGAGTTGATCGAGTTCCAGCCGGTTATTGCAAAACAGGTATTTCGAAGACGGGGAGATGAAAAACGGCGGGTTGGAGACAATCAGATCAAACTTCCATCCCGCGACCGGTTCAAAACCATCACCTGCAAGGACTTCGATGTTGCTGATGCCGTTCAGGCGCGCGTTGAAAACGGCGAATTCCACTGCCCTCGGGCTCAGGTCCGTCGCGATCACCCTGTCGCTATGGGCAGCGGCAGCCATCGCCTGAATGCCAGTGCCCGCCCCGAGGTCTAGGGTCATGCGGGAGTGCCGCCGAATCGCCATCCTCAATAGCAACCGGCTGGTCGGGTTTGGCCAAAGGACGAGTTCGGGGTCTTCGTGATCGATTTTGGCCGTGTAATCCGATGCGATGAGAAACCCGGCCGCTTCCATCAACATCGCCTGCGGGGCAAGTTGGCCGTTTTCTTCGGAAAGCAAGCCGCAGGCGAGCAAAAGCCCCACCACCTCATTCGAAACCTGCTTTCCAGCCTCGGCCCGGTTCTGCGTGATTCCGAGCCAAAACCAACGGAGTAAGGTGTTCAGCGGGGTAGGTTCCTGCGTCTTGTACAAGAGGCGCGGCATGTTCCGCAGCCGACTGGAGGCCAGATCGCGGAAGCCAAGGCCTTTGAGATTTGACTCGGTGTAGCCAGTGTCGTTAAAAAATGATCGCAGGCGCCCGGCATCGGCAAGAGGGATCACTTGTGGCATTCGGTCAGTTCCCCAACGGATTCAGCCAGTCGCCAAGGATTCTCGACCGGCGTCGCAGTATATTACAAGCGACCTTGTTCCCATCATTAATTCGCGCCGGATTCGCCAGAGGGGCTCCTGATATTGGTTCCCCCAGGGATAAATGCCATCATTTCCAAGTTCTCCTTGACTCCGCTGAAACGCAGTGGTAAATAGTTTCACTACCATCTGTTGCGGCTCGCGCGGGGGGAGGCTTTTGGGTTCTTGGTGGGCCATTCTCCGTGTTAGTCCCTCGTTACACATTCCTACACCAATCGCCATTGGTTTCGAGCGGGATGCGACTGAGCAGTTGGGGAAGGATGGAGAATCATGGCTAGACAAAGTGCACAACACAAGCTCGATCGCGTCCGGCCGCCTCGTGTACAGATCACCTATGACGTCGAGATTGGCGGCGCAATCGAACTTAAAGAATTACCCTTCGTAGTAGGCGTTCTGGGCGACTTTAGCGGCCAGCCTGACCCAGCACAGCCATTGCCTAACCTCAAAAACCGCAAGTTCGTGGAAGTCAATCCCGACAATTTCGATACGGTGCTGGAGGGGATGAAACCCCGCCTGTCGATCGCCGTTGAGAATAAGCTCAGCGAAGATCCCAACGCTCCGCAGCTGAAGGTCGACTTGCGATTCAAGAAAATGGAAGATTTCGAGCCGGCGAACGTGGCCAAACAGGTAAAGCCGCTGAAAGAGTTGCTCGATCTTCGCACGCGTCTCGCGGACCTTCGCGGCAATCTGCAGGGCAACGACAAGCTGGAAGAGCTGTTGCTTGACGCCATCGGCAATACCGAGAAACTCGAAACATTAAAAGGCGAAATAGGCGGAGGCGAGGGAGGATCCAATGGCTAAGTCAACGGCAGCCCAGCCGCAAGCGGATGCCCCGGTAACAACCACACAGGAGCAGGAAAAGGGCCTGCTCGACCAGATTGTCGAGCAGGGGCGCTTTGGCGCCGACTCGGTGGCCAGAGAACGCGGGAAGGACCTCGTTAAAGAGTTCGTCTCCCAAGTTCTTGAAGGCCAGATGACGATCGCAAAAGATGCGGAAATGATGATCAACGCCCGCATCGCCCAGATCGATCACCTGATCTCAATCCAGCTCAACGAGATCATGCATAACGCAGCCTTCCAGAAACTCGAAGGCTCTTGGCGTGGTTTGAAGTACCTTATGGACCACAGCGAAACCGGCACCGGGCTAAAGATCCGTGTGCTGAACGCCACCAAGAAAGAACTGCTCCGCGATATCGAGAAAGCGCCGGAGTTCGACCAAAGCAATCTTTTCAAGAAGGTTTATGAAGAGGAATACGGCGTCTTTGGGGGCAGCCCCTTCGGCGCGTTGATCGGCGATTACGAATTCGGCAAGCATCCGGAAGACATGGCATTGCTCGAGGGAATCTCTCATATCGCTGCCCAAGCCCATGCGCCTTTCGTCAGTGCGGCTGCCCCGGACCTTTTGAACTTGGAGAGCTTCACTCACCTCGATCGTCCCCGCGACCTGGCGAAGATCTTCGACAGTACGGAGTATGCGAAATGGAAATCGTTCCGTCAGAGCGAAGACTCGAGGTATGTCGCGCTTTGCCTGCCACGTACCTTGGGCCGTTTGCCCTACGGCAAAGATACTAGGCCCATCGACGAGTTCGCCTATGAAGAGCACGTGGATGGCACCGATCATTCCAAGTATCTGTGGATGAATGCGGCCTACTCGCTGGGGACGCGAATGACGAATTCGTTTTCCCAATACGGAATGTGTGTCGCCATGCGGGGCGTAGAGGGTGGCGGCCTGGTAGAAGGCTTGCCAGTCCACAACTTCTACACCGACGAGGGCGATATCGCTCTCAAGTGCCCGACGGAGGTCCAGATCACCGATCGGCGCGAGAAAGAGTTGGCCGACCTTGGGTTCGTTCCACTGGTCCACTGCAAGGACACCGACTACGCTGCGTTCTTCAGTGTTCAGTCTTGCCAAAAACCCAAGACCTACGATACCGATTCGGCCAATGCCAATGCTCGGCTCTCGGCGCAACTGCCCTACATCATGGCTGCTTCCCGGTTCGCGCATTATCTCAAATCCATGATGCGCGACAAGATTGGCAGCTTTATGTCGCGCGAAGAGGCGGAGACGTTCCTGAATCGCTGGATCACGCGTTACGTCACACCCGATGACTCCGCGTCTCCTGCGGCCAAAGCGCAGCGTCCGTTGCGAGAAGCGCGAGTCGATGTTTCAGAAGTACCGGGTAAGCCCGGAGTCTACCGTGCGGTCGCTTTCCTCCGGCCTCACTTCCAACTCGACGAGCTTACCGTTTCTCTTCGCTTGGTTGCGGAACTGCCTGCACCGGCGAAATAAGCCCGAGCTGCACTGCATGGCCACGCGTCATGCCGGTTTGTAGTCAGTTGATCTAAACAGGTTAGACAAGGAGAACACACATGGCTGTAAATGCATATTGCGTCATCAGTGATCGTCCGGGTCCAAGCACCAGCCGGCAGGATGCTATCGACATTCTGTCGTTTAGCTTCGGTTCGTCGCAGAATTCCGTAATCGGGCCAGGCTCTTCTGGCGGGGCCGCAAGGGCCGGCAGGGCCGACGTCACCGGCCTCACCATCATGAAAATCCTTGACAAGACTTCTCCATTGCTCTTCGACGACTGCGTTACCGGCAATGTCCTCACCAGCGTCGATATCATTTACGACAAACCGCTCGGCGACCAGCAGGAGGACTTCTTTAAGGTCCATCTCGATAATGCTCTGATCACCAACGTTTCGATATCAGGCTCGCAAGAGAATCCGACCGAGTCGGTGACTTTCGCCTTCGAAAAGATCACCGTCAGCTACAACCCCGAAGAGCAGGGCAAACTGCAAGGCTTCATTGATAAGGGCTTTGATGTCCTGAAACTGAAACCTTTCTAAGCGCACGACCGGACAATTGCTATGAAGGCAAAGCAGCTTTTCGATGCCGGCAAAGTGCGCGAGGCGCAGGCGGAACTCACGGCTTATCTCCGCGAGCACCCGACCGACACAGCGCAGCGCACTTTCCTTTTCGAACTGCTTTGCTTCTCTGGTGATTACGACCGCGCGGAAAAACAGCTGGCTGTGCTCTCCCAAGCTGACTCGGATACGCAAATGGGCGCGCTTCTCTATCGAAGCGCGCTCCATGCGGAAAGGACCAGGCATCAACTGTTCGCGGACCAGCAGTTCCCTCGCGGCAACGTGCGGGAAGCGATCTCGGGCACATTGAATGGCCGGCCGTTTCAAAGCCTTACCGATGCGGATCCGGACTTGGGCGCCCGCCTCGAGGTCTTCGCCGCAGGTGCCTATCTCTGGATTCCGTTTGAACATGTCGCTTCGTTGGAAATGGATCGTCCGCGCCGCCTTCGCGATACGCTTTGGATTCCGGCCATGGTGCGTACTGGACCGGAGTTTAAAGACAAAGAACTGGGTGAAGTTTTGATTCCCGCGATTTACCCGTTTTCCTGGAAACATCCGGATGAAGCGGTTTGGTTGGGCCGTGTAACGGACTGGGTTGCCGACGACGACGGTAAACAGTACCCGGTCGGTCAAAAGATGTTGTTGCTCGATGGCGAGGAGGTTCCGTTTCTCGAAGTGCGATCACTGGAGTTCGCGTCTCAACAAAGACCGGCTTCCGCCGCCGGTTGATTGCTGGATCATTCCTCATGCCCCTTCGCAGTGATCTCCTGGTCCCCATTCCTGGCGAAAATCCTAGCGGTCTCGATATCCGCTATGACACCAAGCTGGGCGCGTACGACAAAATCAAAGAAGCACGAAGGCATGATGATGACCTGGCGCAGGGAGTGTGGCAGCACGACCGCAAGAGCGCCGATTATGCTCTGAGCGCGAAATTGGGGCAGGAAATTCTCGCCGGTAACTCGAAGGATCTTCAAGTCGCTGTCTGGGTCGCAGAGGCGATGCTCCATATCGAGGGCTTCGCCGGACTCAAACAGGGTTTGGATCTGTGCTACGGCCTGCTTCAGAATTTCTGGGATACGGTCTATCCTCCTCTCGAAGATGAGCTGCGATCCGCTCCGCTGAACTGGCTAGGCACAGCTCTGGAAATCCCCCTCAAGTCTGTTCCGCTGGTCCGTGGTACCTACAACTGGTTTCACTACAAGGAATCGCGGACTGTCGGTTATGAGGAACAGGCCAAAACCGATAAAGAAAAGAAAGCCCGAGCCAAGGTTATCGCCGACGGAAAGTTGGCGCCCGAGGTGTTTGACAAAGCATTCGCCGAAACTCCAAAAGCGTTCTACGTCCAGACGGAAAAAGATCTCGATGCCTGCCTGGCCTCGCTAAAGGCGCTGGACGCATTAGGCAACGACAAGTTCGGGGATGAGGCACCGTCGTTCGGCAAATTGCGGATTGCTCTCGAAGAGGTCCGCCATACCGTGCACATGCTGCTCGAAAAGAAACGTGAGACAGAACCGGATCCGATTCCTGTTGCCGAGCCAGCGGCAAGCGAAATTGCCGATGAGGCCGCTGCGCAGCAAGTCTCTCCCCCAGAAACAGCGGGATCGATCGGCATATCTGTGATCACCAGTTCAGAACCGGCGGATCGGCGGCAAGCAGTCACTGCCATCGCGCGGGCCGCTGCTTCTCTCCGCAAAAGCGATCCCCACAGCCCTGCCCCTTACCTGCTGTTGCGCGGTTTGCGTTGGGGAGAACTGCGAGGGAAAGGCAAGATCTCGGACCTCAAACTGCTGGAGGCCCCACCGACCGAACTTCGCCAGCAGATCAAGCGCCTGGCTATTGACCAAAAATGGTCGGAATTATTGGAGGCAGCGGAAACCGCGATGTCGTTGCCTTGCAGTCGTGCGTGGCTTGATCTGCAACGGTTCGTAGTGACGGCTTGCGCCGCGCTGGGACCGGAATACGACGCGATCGCGGCGGCCATCTCGTCGGAGTTGCGCAGCCTCTTGAGCGACATCCCTGAGCTTGCAGAAGCAAGCCTGCTGGACGAAACCCCATCCGCTAATGCGGAGACGAAGGGGTGGCTGAAGCGGTTGCTGGAATCTCCATCTACCACAGAAGCTTCTTCTGCTCAGACCGAACTCGCTTCCGCAGCCAGCGATAATGCCACCGCCCCTTCATGGTTGGCCAAGGCCACGGACCCTTACGTTCTGGCAAAAGACGCAATGAAAACGGACCAGGCGCAGAAGGCATTCGACATCATGCGGAAGGAAATCGCGCGGCAGCGCTCCGGACGCGGCAAGTTCGAGAGGACCCTGCAGTTGGTCCGGCTTTGCGTCGAAGCGGGAAAGGACGCCATCGCGCAACCACTTCTCGACGATCTCTCGGCGGCGATCGAATCGCACAAGCTGGATGACTGGGAAGATCCCGAGATCGTAGCGTCGGCTCTGCTGACATTGATGAAATTCAGCAAGAAACTTCAGGGCAACGCCAACGAGCGGCAAAAGATGTTCGAGCGTATCTGCAGGCTGGATCCGGCGCAAGCACTGAATGCAGGTTAGTCATGGCGAAAAGCATAGGTGGGGTGACGCTGTCCGTGCTAGACCGGCTCATCGACAATGAGCCGCAGCATCGTCAGGATGCTCCCGTGAGCCATTCCCTTTCAGTGCGCCTGCTGAAAGACGCGGTGCGGCGGGATCTCGAGCGGCTGCTGAATACGAGGCGGATTGCGGAGGAGCCAGAGGAGTCGCTCAAAGAAGTAAGCCGTTCGGTGTACACGTTCGGCCTTCCGGATTTCTCCCGGTACAGCGCCGGATCCGCGGCAGATCAGGCCAAGTTGGTGCGGCAGATTTCCGCGACGCTTAAGGTTTTCGAGCCGCGACTGGGTGAGGTAAGGATTGTGCCCAGCGAGCGCTCTGAAGGCAGCCGGATTCAGGAACTTCGATTGCGCATAGAGGCGGTGCTCCTCACCGATCCCGTACCCGAACCGGTATCATTCGACACCGTTATTGAGCTGAAGAGTGGCAACTGCACGGTGGGAGGTAACTCCAGTGCGGGATGATTTGCTGCTCTATTACGAACGCGAACTGACTTACCTGAGAAAAATGGGTGTGCTGTTCGCGGAAAAGCACCCCAAAGTGGCGTCCCGTCTAGCGCTCGAGCCCACAAAATGCGAAGACCCGCACGTCGAGCGGCTGCTCGAAGCCTTCGCTTTCCTGGCGGCGCGGGTGCACTTGAAGATCGACGACGAATTTCCGGAAATTACCCAAGGGCTGCTGAATGTGGTGTACCCACAATTGGTTCGCCCTGTTCCTTCCATGTCGGTCGTCGAATTCCAGGTCGATCCCGAGAAGGGCAAACTCACGAGCGGGGTACAGATTGACAAGGGCTCGCCCCTGTATTCCCGGCCCGTTGCCGGCGTTCCATGCACCTTCCAAACCTGCTACGACACCACCCTATGGCCACTGTCAGTCGGATCGGCCGAGTGGCGGCTGCCGTCTGGCTTGAAACCAGCCGTAAGGGCGCCGGGCTGCTCCGGTGCCATTCGCCTGGAGCTGCGTTGCGCAGCGGACAACACTTTTCAGGACCTTAAGATTAACCAGCTGCGCTTCTACTTGCACGGAGAGGGCGGCCTCGTTAACACCATCTACGAATTGCTGTGCAGCAAGGTCGACCACATCCTGGTGCGCGACACCTCTCCCAATTCCAAGAAGCCCCCGGTCACGCTGCCGAATTCGTGCCTTAGGCCGGTAGGCTTCGCGAAAAACGAAAACATGGTGCCCAATACGCATACTTCGTTTATTGGACACTACCTGCTGCTTGAGTACTTTGCCTTTCCGGAAAAGTTCTTCTTCCTCGATCTGGTTGGCCTCGAGAAGGTCTGGGCTGCCGGATTCACCGACGGAATTGAGCTCATCTTCCTGATCTCCAACGTGGCGGGCGAAGACCGTCGTCAACGTTTGGAGTTGGAGGTCTCTAAGGATACCTTCCGGCTGGGTTGCGCGCCGATCGTCAATCTTTTTCCACAGACCGCCGAGCCGATTCAGATCACGCAACGGAAATACGAGTATCCGATCGTTCCCGATGTGCGGCGGCCGTACGCGACTGAAGTCTACTCGGTGGATGAAGTAAATTGCATCAACTCGGGAACTGACCAGATCACGACACTGAGTCCGTTCTATGCGCTCAAGCATTCCGCGCGAACCAGCAAGGAACAATGTTTCTGGCTCACCTCGCGCCGCCAGACCAGCCGCGCCAATGATGAAGGCACAGACGTTTCGATATCGCTACTAGACCTTTCTATGCAGCAGATGGTTCCTGATGGCAACGTGCTTTCGATGCGAACGACCTGCACCAATCGCGATCTCCCGTCGCGACTGCCGTTTGGGAGTCCCGACGGGGACTTCGAGTTGGAAGGTTTTTCGTCCTTGAAAGCCATCATGGCCTTGCGCAAGCCTACTGCTCCGGTCCGGCCTCCAACCGGCAAAGGAACCCTGTGGCGCCTCATCTCCCATCTGTCGCTCAATTACTTGTCTCTAGTGAACGAGGGCAAAGAAGCGCTGCAACAAATTCTGCGGGTGTACGACATCGGCCGCACCGCCTACTCACAGAACGTCATTGAGAGCATTTTGCGGGTACAGAGCCAACCTTATTTCGCGCGAGTGTTCTCCGACAACGGCGTGGCATTTGCGCGCGGCAAAAAAATCGAATTGGAACTCGATGAGGATCGGTTCGTGGGCGGAGGCGCTTTTCTTTTCGCCAGCGTACTTGAGCACTTCCTGGCGCTGAACTCCTCGCTCAACAGCTTTACCCAGCTCACGGTTACTACTCCGCAGCGAAAGGAGGTTCTGCACCAATGGCAACCCCGGGCCGGACGCAAAGTCCTGATCTAAATCAGTCCTCGCTCGAGAATGCGCTGCGCGAGGATGCCTGCTCGTTCCAATTTTTTCAGGCGGTTACGCTGCTCAAGCGCCTTCTTGCCGACCATGCGCCGGTTGGCCATTTTTGTAACCCCGAGGACGAGGTGGTGCATTTCGGTTCCTCCGCAGGACTCACATTTCCCGCCAGCCAAATCCAGGAACTGCGCTGGGAATCCGGCGAGATTCCCCGGATGATGCTTAACTTCATGGGCCTCACCGGTCCACTGGGAGTTCTGCCCCACTCGTATTCCGAAATCGTCGCGGAACGGTTGCGTGCGAAAGACGAAACTCTGCAGCATTTCTTCGATATTTTCAACCACCGTGCGATTTCTTTCTTTTACCGCGCCTGGGAAAAGTATCGGTTCCCGGTCACCTATGGGCTGGAAGGCGAAGATCAGTTCACGCATTATCTGCTGGACCTTATCGGCTTGGGGACCCCAGGCCTTCAGTTTCGTCAAGCAGTTCCGGATGAAGCGCTGGTGCGCTTCACGGCCCTGCTTGGCAATCAAGTGCGTTCCGCCGCGGCCTTGGAAGCAATTCTGACAGCGTATTTCGAAGTTCCCGCTGAGGTTGAGCAATTTACCGGGGCATGGTACCGTTTGGACCCGGAGACGCAGTGTTGCGTCGACGACGCCGAGCTTCCGTCGCAACAATTGGGGCAGGGGGCAATCGCGGGAGATGAGATCTGGGACCAACAGTCTCGCGTTCGCGTCAAGTTGGGTCCGCTATCACTCGAACGCTATCGTGATTTTCTCCCCAACGGCAGCGCCTTCGAACCTCTGCGCGCCATCACCAGGTTCTTTTCTAACGACGAATTCGAATTCGAAGTGCAGCTGATTCTCAAGCGGGACGACGTTCCACGTTGCGACATCGGGGCCAGCCTCGAGGAAGGCCCGCAGCTCGGGTGGGTATCGTGGCTGAAGTCAGTTCCGCTCGATCGCAATCCGCAGGAGACGGTTTTAGCTTTGTAAGGGGGCTCTGTGACTGTCAATCTCAAATCGTTGATCTCTAAGTTGAACCCAGCAACCCGCTCGACTCTCGAAGCCGCGGCCGGGCTTTGTCTTTCGCGCACCCATTATGACATCGAAATCGAGCACTTTTTGCTGAAGATGCTGGATTCGAGCGATGGCGATTTCGCCCAGATTGCGCGTCATTTTGAGGTCAACACTTCGCGTCTGACGGCGGAACTGAACCGCGCCCTCGATAGCTTCAAGTCCGGCAATGCGCGCACACCGGCAATCAGCCCGAGCGTGGTGAAAATGCTCATGGAAGCCTGGAATGTCGGTTCGATCGACTTCAACAGCGCGCAAATTCGGAGCGGTTTCACCGTTCTTGCGCTCGCCAGTAACGACGAATTGGCGCGAATGGTCCGCGAGGTAAGCCGCGAATTCCAGAAAATCCAGGCCGAAGCCCTGAAGAAAGACTTCGCTTTAATCGTCGCGCATTCAAGGGAGGAGGCTGTCAGTGCCCCCGTGGATGGGGCCGCTGCGGCGCCGGCGGTGCGGCCCGGCGGCAAGACGCCCAACTTAGACCAATACACGGTCAACCTCACCGAGAATGCGCGGCGCGGAAAGATCGATCCGGTCCTCGGTCGTGACTTCGAGATTCGGCAGGTGGTCGACATTCTTACCCGCAGACGGCAAAACAATCCGATTTTGACCGGTGAGGCCGGTGTCGGAAAAACGGCCGTGGTCGAGGGATTCGCATTGCGGCTGGCACAAGGCGACGTACCGCCGTCGCTCAAGAACGTCAGCCTGCATACGCTCGATCTGGCGTTGCTGCAGGCCGGAGCAGGGGTCAAGGGGGAATTTGAAAATCGGCTGAAAGGGCTGATTGAGGAGGTAAAGGCTTCTCCGACGCCGATCGTGCTGTTCATCGACGAGGCCCACACCATGATCGGGGCTGGTGGTCAAGCCGGACAGAACGATGCGGCGAATCTGCTCAAGCCGGCTTTGGCGCGCGGCGAATTGCGCACCATCGCTGCTACCACCTGGTCGGAATACAAGAAGTATTTCGAAAAAGATGCTGCGCTCGCTCGCCGCTTTCAGGTGGTGAAGGTGGAAGAACCTTCGGAAGAACAATGCATGGTGATGATGCGGGGAATAGTGGGCGCGCTCGAAAATCACCATAAGGTCCGAATTCTGGATGAGGCTGTGGCCGCAGGTGTGCGGCTTTCGCACCGCTATTTGGCCGGAAGACAGCTTCCCGATAAGGCCGTCAGCGTGCTCGATACCGCCTGCGCCCGCTTGTCACTCGCGCAGAACACCACGCCGCCGGCAATCGAAGATGCGGTTCGCCAGCTCGACGACCTGGAAGTGCAGCAGCGTGTGCTGCAACGTGAAAGCGCTGTCGGCGTCGATCACACCGAGCGCCTGGCTGAGGTTGCGAAGAAGAAAACTGAGATCGAAGCACGGCTGAAGACGCTGCGCGAGCGCTGGGAAAAGGAGCGCGACTTGGTCACGCGCGTGCGCGAACTGCGCACGCACCTGGAAAGCGCTTCCGATGGAGATGGTAGCCATGTAATTTCGTGGCCGGGCCAGGCCGCCGAGAGCGCTGCGGCGACCGCGAGCGCCGGAGCTACCGCATTGGCGGCGGCGCCGAGTCCGCAGCCTGAGCCGGCCCCGGCCGAAATCAAGGCACAGCTTGCCACGCTTGAAGCTGAGCTCGCAGCATTGCAGGGCGAAGCCGGCCTGATTCGGGTTTGTGTCGACGCTCAGATCATCGGTGAAGTGATTTCCGGCTGGACCGGCATTCCCGTCGGAAAAATGATGAAAGATGAAATCGCCACGATCTTGTCCCTGCAGGAGCTTCTGGGCAATCGCGTCATCGGTCAGTCCTACGCCCTGGACGTGATCAGCCAGCGCATTCAGACCTCTCGGGCGAGTCTCGATGATCCCAATAAGCCTGTCGGCGTATTCATGCTGGTAGGGCCGAGCGGCGTCGGGAAAACCGAAACCGCGTTGGCCTTGTCTGATTTGCTCTACGGCGGCGAGCACAACTTGATCACGATTAATATGTCCGAATTCCAGGAGCCGCACACCGTCTCCACCCTGAAGGGGTCACCCCCGGGATACGTCGGTTATGGCGAAGGAGGAGTTCTGACCGAAGCGGTCCGGCGGCGCCCTTACTCCGTGGTACTGCTGGATGAAGTCGAAAAGGCGCATCCCGATGTTCTGGAGCTCTTCTATCAGGTCTTTGACAAAGGGAACATGGAGGACGGTGAAGGGCGGCAGATCGATTTCAAGAACAACATCATCATCTTGACCACCAATGCCTGCACCGACCAGATGATGAAATTGTGTGCCGATCCCGAAACTGCTCCTACGCCGGGGGCACTGGTGACGGCGTTGAAGCCGGAATTGAATAAGATTTTCAAGCCGGCGTTTCTGGGCCGCATGGTGGTTGTGCCGTATTATCCGGTGCGCGACGAGGCGCTCAAGAAGATCATCGTGCTGAAGCTGGCCAAGATTCAGCGGCGCATTCAAGAGAATCACCGGATCAGCTTGAACTACGAAGCTAAGTTGGTCGACGAAGTCGCGCGCCGTTGCACCGAAGTCGAGAGCGGGGCGCGCAACGTGGACAATATTCTTACCAACTCCCTGCTGCCGGACATTTCGCGCCAGATTCTCGGCCGCATGGCAGAAGGGGAGAGGTTGAGTTCGATTAACGTAAGCATTGGGGAAGATGGGGCGTTTGTGTACGCATAGTACCGAGAAACATTAATCACAGGAGCCAGAGTTATGGCTGGCGATGGCGGTACCCGGGCGATATGCCAGGTTTGCAATCCCATTTGAGAGCAAGGTGGGCCGCTAGAGCCCTTTCGTCTGTGAAGTTTGGTTTTTTCGCGTGGGACATGGTCAATGTCTGGAAGGATACAGCCTCATCATTTCACGACGCCGGAGATGAGAACTTTGGCAGCGCTGTGCGCGACGCTTTCCGGTAGGAACTAAGAGATGCCTTACACTCAGGAGAATCACCTAATCTCGCTCGATACGCCTCTTGGCGATGATGTCCTGCTCCTCCAGGGCTTCAGCGGCAGCGAGGGTATCTCTCGTCTTTTCCGCTTCCAACTCGACCTGCTCTCGGAAAAGAACGACATCGATTTCGACGACATCATTGGCCAGAACGTCACGCTCCGCGTCAACCTCTTCGACGGCACGAGTAATCGGTACTTCAACGGCTACGTGAGCCGTTTCGCGCAAAGCGGTGCCGACGCGCGCTTTACGCATTACCAGATGGAAGTCGTGCCCTGGCTGTGGTTCTTAACCCGCAATGCTGATTGCAAGATCTTCCAGAACATGACCATTCCGCAGATCATCCAGAAAGTCTTCAGCGATCGCGGATTCAGCGACTTCACCAGCTCTTTGACCGGCAACTACGAGCCGCACGAGTACTGCGTTCAATATCGCGAGACCGATTTCAATTTCGTCTCCCGGCTCATGGAACAGTATGGCATCTTCTACTTCTTCCAGCACGATGATGGAAAGCACACGCTCGTGCTCGCAGACAGCCCAAGCGCATATAAACCGTGCCCTGACCAGGATGTCGCGCATTACAGCCTCGCCCCCAACGAACTCGACTCCGAAGACGTAGTGACCGGGTGGCATATCGAGCAGGAAATGCGCACGGGCAAGTACTCCGTAACCGACTACAACTTTGAAACCCCCAGCACAAGCTTGATGTCCAGCGAACCAACTGTGGTTGACGTCGGCGACAACAGCAAGTTTGAGTTTTACGATTATCCGGGTGACCACTTGAACCAGTCGCAAGGCTCGGGGGTGGCCAAGCTCCGCATGCAGGAGGAAGAGTCCTCGCATCTGGTCATCAGCGGATCCAGTCTGGTCCGCGCGTTTACCAGCGGCTATAAGTTTGATCTTGAAGACCATTACCGCGACGACATGAATGACTCGTACCTGCTCACGGAAGTGCAGCATGTCGCTTCTGCAGGAGGGACCTACACGCTCGGCGAGGACTCGGCGGAGCACTATTCTAATCACTTCACTTGTATCCCAGCGAACATTCCGTTTCGTCCGCCTCGCATAACCCCCAAGCCCTTCGTTCAAGGGCCACAGACCGCGCTGGTCGTGGGCAAGAGCGGCGAAGAAGTCTGGGTTGATAAATATGGGCGCATCAAGGTCCAGTTTTACTGGGACCGGGTGGGCAAGAAAAACGAGAACAGCTCCTGCTGGATACGCGTGTCGCAGCCCTGGGCGGGGCAGAACTGGGGCGCGATGTGGATTCCCCGGATCGGGCAGGAAGTGATCGTGAGTTTTCTCGAGGGTGATCCTGACCGCCCTATCATCACCGGCCGGGTTTACAACGCCGAGCAGATGCCGCCTTATCCGTTACCGGAGAGCGGCAACATCAGCGGCTTTAAGTCGAACAGCACAAAAGGGGGTGGCGGTTATAACGAGATCTCGTTCGACGACACCAAGAAGAAGGAACACATCACGGTTCACGCCCAGAAAGACATGGGCACAACGGTGGAGCACGACGATACTCAGACGATCCATAATAACCGCACGATTAAAGTCGATGGCACGCACACCGAGGTCATCACCAAGGACACCAACATCACTATTGAAAAGGGCCCTTACAAGCTCGATGTGCAAAACAACACCTACACACACCACGTGAAACAGGACGTCAGCGAGTGGTACGACGCGAACCAGCAAACCGTTGTGGCCAATAACATCCTGATCCAGTCGAAGACCGCGAAGATCACAGTGGATGCCGCGGAAGAAATCTTTCTGCACTGTGGACAAAGCATGATGAGCATGAAGAAGGATGGCTCCATCATCCTTTCAGGACAGAACATTCAGATTCTTGGCGGGCAAACCGTAAAGACTGGGGTGGGGAATCAAAATGTAGTCTGCGATGTGCAGAAGGTCGCGACTTCCGGCGCAGCGATCAATTCGAACGCCGTCGGAATGCACACGATCACGGGAGCGGTCGTCAAGATCAATTAATCCATGCGCAAACTGTTCGAACGAATCAGCCAACGCCTGCAGGCGTTTATTGCTCAGAGAGACCATGCAGCGTTACTGGTGCGATGCAGTGACGCGGATAGTGTAAGCGTGCTGAAGTTGCTCGAAGCGCTCGATGACACCAGCTCGTCAGAGTTGTTCTGGATGCATTTCGGTGATTTCCTGAACGATCGAACCTATGTTGACGGGCTCGTCACCGAGTTTCTGACAAAGCACAACGGAATGCGCGAGGTGATGCGCCAAAAACAAATGAAAGTGTGGCCACCTGCGCCTGCCAACCTCGCTGATGACACGATTGCTCCAGCAGAGCGCCTGCGGGAATTGATGACCTTTTCGCGCTCGTTGCTGCCCGAGCGGGAAGGCTGTTCCGCAGTTTGGGTCATGTTTCCCTTGCACATCATCGACGTCGAGGCGTACAGCCGGCTGATGCTCGAAGTTCTCGAACATAAGTACCCATTTCCCTGGTTTCACCACATTCGGATCATCTTGCGAGACGATCTTTCAAACCCGATATTTTCACAGCGGACGAGTCGCATGCGTGCTGTCGATGAGTTCACGCCCGATCTCAGTGAGCAGGCCATGGACCAGGCGCTCGAAGAGGAAGCCGCTGATCAGTCTGTGCCGTTGCCGGACCGCCTGCAATCCATGTTCTTGAGCGCTCAGAGGGACTTTGCCTTTGGACGCCACGATGAATCTTTGAAGAAGCTGGAGATTTTCTTGCGCTATCACACTGCGATGGGCAACGCCCCGATGGTCGCCCTGGCATTAAACACTGTGGGAGAAATCCATCAAAAACTGGGAAGGGTGGAGCAAGCGGGACGTTGTTTCGAAGCTGCGGTCGAACCGGCGTGTGCGGGTGAGAACCCTCCTCTGCCAGTGCTTCTGAATGTCGTTCTGAACCTGGCGAACCTCCGGATGGCACAAGCGCGGTTTCCTGAAGCAGAAGCCTATTATGATGCCGCCGAGAAACTAGCTACGATCCAGCGAAATCCAGCCGCTAAGCTTCAGACGATCGAGAACCTTGGGTACTGCCAATACATGCGCGGGAACGCTGCTGAGGCAGCCAAGAATTGGCAAACCGGTGCCTCTGTCGCAAGCAAGTTGGGAGAGTCGGAATCGGAGAAGCGTCTGCTTCTGCGCTTACGAGACCATTACATCAACGTGAAGCAGCCTGCGCTCTTGCAAGAGGTCGAGGCGCGGATCGCAACCATTGCGGCGCCGCAGAATTAGGGAATATGGGCTGGGACCAAACTTGCGACGGCTTGTCCAAACAGGTTGACACTTCAACAGCCGCACCGCAACCGGCAAATACAAGTGCTGACGGGGGCTCACCAGCCCCAACCCAGTCGCACGGTGGGCCAAGCCAATCTGGAGGCGCGCATTCGGGCAGTTCCGGTTCCCAGACTACTGGATCGGGTTCGAGCTCCGGATCTTCGTCCAGTCCGTCTTACTCACAAAATGCGCCCGCAAGCGCGACGCCCGCGCCGGTTCCGGCGCAGCCCCCGTTGACGCCCTCCACCGGTAGCCTAGGCGACCAGCTAGGGTCAGCCGGTGTTTTAGGTAGTTTCAAGACTTCTGCGGCTGCGGTCAGCAAAGGATGGCATGATCTGCTTTCACCGACACCACCGCCAGCCAATCAGGCCTTGACGCCAGCACAGCAAAACTTGCAAACCGCGCAGAATGTAGCTAAGACCATCCGGCTGGTGCAACAGACGATCGGAGCGGTCATGAGCCTGATTGCGATGCCCAAGGAGATGCTCGACATTGCGTTTGCTAACATAACTGCTCCTCTGGCAGCGGTTTTCCCCAGCATGCCGTCGGCGACAATAACAACGTTGTACGTCGGAACACCGCACGCACACTCTCACCCTCCAAGTTTGATTCCACCCGCCCCGCCGGTACCTTTGCCCAGCTTGGGACCAGTAACGCTGGGAACGTGTGTGAAAGTTCTGATTAACGGTCTTCCCGCAGCCCGCGTTAAGGACCTTGGATACGCATTCACTTGTGGCGGATTGGCGCCCATATTTCAGATCAAGACCGGCTCATCCAACGTGTTTATCGGCGGGCATCGCGCGGCACGACTAGGTGACATCTGCGTGGCGTGCGTCAAGGGCGAGAGCCGTACGGTAGAAGCTGGGGCTTTCATGTCCGCGCTCGGCAGCGCCGCGAGCATGGCAGGCAAGGCGTTGCAAGTGGCTGGGATGATGGCGGGCCTGGCGGGTGTGGTGGCTGATGCCGCTGAAGCTGCGGTTGAGGACGATGCCGCGATGGCCTCAGCTAAAGCACTCGCGGCCAGCATGGGCGCCGCCCAAATGGCTGCCGATGCGATTGCCATGGCGCTGTCTCAGATGATGGGCACCGATCCGGGCATACCACCATCTACCGGCGCGCTGGTTACGGGACATCCCAACGTATTAATCGGTGGATTTCCGATGATTGATATTCCCAACCCAATCAACATGCTCCTCGACAAGTTGAGCCGCTTCAAGGCTAAGTCGCCGGAAGAAGAAGAACCCGAGGAGGAAGAAGGTAAGACGTGTCCGATTCGGTCAGCTTGATTTGTGCGGCTTGTTTTTTGATATGAGTTGTTTCGCGCACCCCTACGACGATTCGAGCGTTCTCGTCGGTGACCCGGTGGACGTAATATCGGGCGCCAACGTGGATCGCACCCTTGACTTTCAGCTCACGGGTCCCATCCGGTTTCTTTGGATACGCCATTACGACAGCTCTCAAAACAATAGCCACTATGCCCTCGGATGGGGTCATACCCACGAATACGATCATTGGTTGCGCTTCGACGTGGATGGCATACGCTACACGGGAGTTCTCGGCAGAACCATCGGATTCCCGCCATTGCAAGATGATGGGCAGCGTTTTGCACGAAGGGGATTCGTTCTACACCGGCTTGCGCCGAGAGTGTATCGCCTCTACCGTCATGAACAACCAACGCTGGAGTTCGAATTTGGCGACCGTCCTTTCACGCCCATGAAGCGTGTATTACGCCGCAACTCGGAAATCCATCTTCATTACGATGACAAGCAGCATCTGATCGGTATTACGGATTCGCAGCGGCGATACATTCAAGTGGCCTCGGACGACGCAGGCAGGATCCTGGGGTTCACCCTGGAAGGTCCAAAAGGCAAGCCCGGGCGAGTGCTTCTAGCCTATCGCTACGACGAAGCAGGTAACCTTGTAGCCGGACAAGATCCGTACGGGAGTTCTTTCAGCTTTCGCTACGACGACCAGCATCGTATGCTCGCCCGCACGGACCGCATCGGATATTCGTTCCTATTCGACTATGACAAGCAGGGCCGATGCATTCGTTCGGTGGGCGAAGACGGTCTGTTAGATACGCGACTCCAGTACCACGCGATGGAAAAGGTGACCGTGGTCACGCGCGCCGATGGCGGCGTTTGGACCTATCTGTACCCGACCGGGAAACTGACGCGCATTATCGATCCTTATGGTGCAAGTACAGAGTTTAAGCGGGACGAAACCGGGAGGATTAGCGAAGAGATCGATGCAAACGGTAATGTGACTCGTCGCGTCTACGATTCACGAGGAGCATTGATCCGTAGGATATCGCCTCTGAACCGATTCATGCCCGCCAATAGCGATGACCCGCCACCTGATCCCAATGAGCGACTCCTGCCGACGCAGACGATCGAATGGGAATATGGACATGCTTACTCCAAACTACGACGTGGGGAGGCCATCTCCTTGCCCCGCCTTGATGACGTCTCCTTGAGAGAAATTCCGGAGCGGATCAGGCAGGAAATTCGAGTGTTTGATCTTGACGATACGGCGGGTCACGTGACCGGACCTTTTCTTCCGCCGGGGCAGCGGCAGTACGACGATTTTGGAAGGCTGGTAAAGGAAGGTGGTCCCGATGGAACTTTCCGCCGTTGGTTGTACGACGGCAACGGCAATATCCTGCGGATCACCGACCGCGACAGCTCCCAATACAGATACAAGTACGCCTCATGGGATCTGCGCACCATCGCTACTAACCCTTTGGGAAGCGTCATCGGTTTCCAATATACGAGGACGCAGAAGCTGCGGGCGTTGAGGGACCGCGGCGGTTCCATCAGCGAGTACGAGCACGACTTGAAGGGTCGTCTTGTCTGCATCCGCCGGCACGGCGTCGTGAAAGAGCGGTACCGCTACGACAATGCCGATAATCTGGTCGAAAAACTTGACGGCCAAGGCATGCCGTTGCTCACGTTTGAGGTTGGTCCAGGGAATGTGCGCAAGACTCGCCATCTTGCCTCTGGTGAGACTCATGCCTACGGCTATGACGAGAACGGCCGGCTGCTCAGCGCTGCGACCGAAACGGCGGAAGTTCTCCTTGCCTACGATCGTGTGGGAAATCGTGTTAGGGATGAGCGGAATGGCCTGGGCATCACTCACCGCTTTGGTCCTTCGAGTTGTCCGATTGAAACGAAGTACTTCGGGCGATACAGCTTGTTTTATCGGCATTTGGGCAATGGGAAGATGTTAGTCACCGACCCACGTGGTGTGACCCATACGATCGAAGCGCTTGGCAACGGCCTCGTCCGGCGGAGATTGGGCAATGGCAGTTCCGAAATAGTCCAGTTCAACGAAAGCGGACGCTGCCTAATGAAGGCCACGACACGCCGCCGAACTGAGCTGTGGTTGCGCAAGTATTCCTACTCTGGAGAAGGCGATCTTCTCCTTGTGGACGACAATGTCCGCGGCACTGTACGGTATGTCTGCGACGCCGCCCACCAGCTCAGGGGCGCACAACTTCCCGCAGGCGAAAAGCAGGCCTTTGAACACGACGAGGCTGGAAACTTATTGCGTCAGCCCGGACTCGACAACGTCGTGCTTATGGAAGGCAACCGCCTGAAGTCGGCCAACGGTGATCGCTTCGAATACAACGATCGCAATCACATTTCAAGCCGTATCGGAAAAGCGGGAACTACCCATTATCTCTACGACTCGGCCGACATGCTGATTTCTGTCAAGGCCTCGGCGTTCAATTGGCGCGCCGATTACGACGCGCTGGGCCGCAGAATCAGCAAGACCATTGGGGAAAAGAAAACTGAGTTCTATTGGGACAAAGAGCGGCTGATGGCAGAAATCCGGGCCGACGGCGCCGTACGCGTCTACATCTATACCGACGATATTGCATTGACGCCTTTCATGTTTCTGGAATACGAGAGCCTGCGGGCCCACCCAGAAAGTGGGAAGGGCTTCTATATCTATTGTGATCATCACGGTGCCCCGCTGTTGGTCGAGGAGGATGCCGGGCGCATCGTGTGGTCTGCGCGCATCGATCCCTACGGCTTTGCGCACGTTGATCCGACTTCAACGATTGAATTATCCCTGCGATTCCCTGGACACTACTTCGATTCGGAACTGCGTCTCCATTGCAATGGTTTCCGCTATTACGGCCCAGAGCTAGGAAGGTATCTGCAGTCAGACCCGATGGGTATCGGTGGCGGCCCCAATCTATACGCCTACAGCGCTAACCCGCTGAAGCATGTGGATGTCGCAGGATTGTGCCCCACAGTCGAGGAAGAGCCTCCAACGGTGAAGAATCCACCAAAGACAGAGGAAACAACCGACCCTAAGGACGAGGAGCCAGCCACGGTTCCGAACCCTCCGAAACCGTCGAACGGACCGTTCGCGAACCAGGATGATGCGGCACGGGCGGCACTGCAACTGGCTAACCCCCAGTCTATCGCGGCTAATCTGGAGTACGGTGGAGTAATCTACCGGGATGCAAACGGAGATCACTATTTTACGGGACCTGCCCAAGGTGACGACCAAGGATTTGACCCAAGTAGCGCACCAGCCCCTACCGGCACTACGGTCGTGGGAGACTATCACACACATGGCGACTATTCCACGCAGGATCCTAAAACTGGGGCGGCGATTCGGACCAGTGATCCGACAAAGGACGATTTTAATAGTGACAATTTTTCATCAACAGATAAGAGCGGTATCAAAAGTGATGGGCAGAATACGCCGGGGTATGCAGGATATTTGGGCACGCCCAGCGGAACATTCAGAAAATATGACCCGTCGACGGGAAGTGATACGACGCTATGAAAGAACTGCTCATTTGGAGCTTAGCTGCAGCGATCGGGGGACAAAACGTCATGCCTAGTGATGCACAGTTGGAGGTCTTAGATACAGTTCAGGGAACTAGCTTCTCGGCGATTGACAGTGCAGTCGAGGTCCTGAAACAACGGAAGCTTGATCTTTCCAACTTTCGAATCACCGTCGTGGGAGAAGCAAAATCGGTGATAGTTGTTTTCAATGTTGCCGGAGCCGAGACAGGACTGCAGGAACAGATCGCGGTTAGCTCGGGCATTCAGCTCAGTGTTGCTGAAATCGCCAATCTATCAAAGACTAGCGGAAGTAAGGTTCTCGACACAATCCACGGACGATCTTACTACGCAATCGCAGCTGCAATGGCCCCCTTCCACAAACGGGGTCTTGACCTGGCGTTTTACACAATTTCCGTAATGCGAGAAGGTAACTCCTTGTACGTATCCTTCGTCGATAAGGAGGCGACGCAAAGGAAGGTTAGGGGTAATCCCGGCAAGCGACCTGGATTCGAAGTCGAACTTGCTACGCATGACTTGCATGTGGTTCGATCAAGCTTTATTCGCTAGTCCGACAGCAACCATGCATTGAAATGCACTTGATTCAAACAACTCGTGGACTAGGACAGCTGGTTCTGCTCACGTTCGCAGCGATATTCGTCCTCCTTGCTGCCGGCATCTGGGTGGTTTTTCTTCGGCCTGTCGAGCGCAGAACGGTGCAGGGTGTGATCACTTACAAAATTTTCAAGCCGGCTGGGCAGTACATACAGTATCCAGTCGGCATGCGTGACAGCTTCTATTCGCCGAATACAATTCCCATTGCCGAGTGCTATGTGTTCGGCATCCATGTGAATGAACCCGTCCTAGACGTCGGCTACGTGATGAACACGGTGGCCGCGACCAATTTTGAAGTGGGCCAAAGCGTTACCCTCGAGTATCAAGAGCGATCGCTCCCTTTCCTATGGAAGCGCATCTACGTGATGCGAATGAGTCACTAAAAAGTTGACCTATGCGGTCCACTTCTGGCTGCGCCGTATGGCGGGGAGCTTTCAGAATGGAATCTAGAATTATTAATTCTGCTGCCAAGCTAACGCTCTCGTATTATTGGATCACTACTGCTCACCCAGTGCTTCTCTCATAGCCCGCCCACTAGGAGTGTTCGGATTCTCAGGATCTAATAGCCCTCTCATGTTCGAAAAGAAGTTGTATTCTCCGATCGCGGCTAAGATCTTTGCGTATGAACTCGCTGGGAATGGCAATTTCGCCATGTAACGAGATGAGCCTTGGAAAAGCTTGTCGAACGCCTTAGCAGCTTCCTCATTGCTGGTTCGCGAATTGGGAAGCGCCCAGTCGTTGAGCACTGAAATTGCCGCCGAAATTTCGCACGCCGCGCTCACATCACCGGCGACCCCAGCGCCTTTGCTGACGAGCTTGTCTATGGCGTCAGCAGCACCGCCTAAGCTATCCCCGGCTTGGCCGAGGATCTGAAGGGAGTTTGCAAAAGCCGTAGCAGTCTTTGCCCGGTTGGTCAGCTGCTCACCGTGCTCGAGCAAATCCTTCACCTGCTCTAGAGTCGGTGCATCACAAACGCCGGCTATGAGCTTAGCTTTGTGGAACGTAATCTCAAATCTTTGTTCTATGTCCTGAAAAAACGACTGGATCAGCCCTGGCATGCTGGCCCTCCGAAAATGCTGTTCGACCGTATAAGTAAACAGGATAAATCATCACGGCGTGTTGCTGGCACGAGGCATTCTAGTGTAGTGCGTCATGCAGACTGACGCTTATTTAGAGCCCGGCGGGCACGCTTCACTTTCTCGAGGATATCGCCCGCGCTTGCCGTCCAGATGAAGGGCTTGGGATTTTCGTTGTGGCGAT
>Ga0126373_10000427_pt1 | contig 27721 bp, 26 predicted proteins | sample PanSoiMetPlot_11_FD_92545 | JGI IMG/M metagenome (GOLD analysis project Ga0126373, IMG submission 92545) | Tropical forest soil microbial communities from Panama - MetaG Plot_11 | ecosystem: Environmental > Terrestrial > Soil > Tropical forest > Bulk soil | place: Panama | collected 2016-02-17 | reverse complement strand
CGCCTTGGTGATTTGCACGACGAGATCGGCCACCCGCGCCAGGCGCGTCGCGAACACGTTGAGCAGGGTTGCTATGCCGGAAAGTAGAAAAATAGGGGTAAGCGCTACCTGGATGATATGGGTGACGACGTCGAGCGACTGATCGATATTGAATGGCAGCATTTTATTCCCGCTCGAGCGGGCTGCCTTGCGCGAGCTCCGAATAGAAATGAAAGGAGTCCTTGGGGCGCCGTTCGAGCGTCTCGAAATCGACGTGAACGACGCCAAACCTTTTGCTGTAGCCGAAATTCCACTCGAAATTGTCGAGCAGTGACCAGACGAAATATCCGCGCACCGGCACGCCGGCGGTGATCGCGTCGAGAACGGCGCCGAGATAGCCGCGCAGGTAGGAGATCCGTGCTTCGTCGCGAATGCGTCCGTCCGCATCGATCTGATCGGCAAACGCCGCCCCGTTTTCGAGAACGTAGATCGGAAGCTCGCCGCTGTAGCGCTCCTTTGCTTCGATCAAGATTTGGCGGAACGCCTCCGGTGCGATTTCCCAGCCCATTTCGGTAACGGGCCTGCCCGGTTCCGGCGGCAAGGTCCCCACCTCGAACGGGTGGTCCGGGTCGCGCCGCACCCGTGACCGCGTGTAGTGGTTGAAGGCGAAATAGTCGAGCTTCTGCTTGATGATTTCGAGATCGCCCGGCTGGATCAGATCCGCCATCTCGCCGGCGAGCGCTTCAGGATAGGCGCCGTGGATCTGCGGATCGGGGAAAGAACGGTTCCACAGCGCGTCGAGCATCACCGCCGCGATCTCGTCCTCCTCGTGCTCGCTGGCAGGCTCCCGCGGATGAAAATTGTAGATGTTGCCGACCAAAAGATCGGCCCGCTCCGACCGCATCGCCTCCGCACCCAATCCGTGCGCGAGGTTCATGACGTGGATTGCCTTGAGCGCGGTTTCCCGGCCGTGAATACCGGGGGCATGCTTGCCTTCGCAATAGCCGAGCACGCTCGCGGCGTTCGGCTCGTTGAAAGTCGCCCAATGCTTGACGCGATCGCCGAGCCGCCGGGCCGTGATCGCGGCGTATTCCGCGAACCAGGACGCGATGTCACGGTTTTGCCAGCCGCCCCGATCCTCCAGGGCCTGGGGCAGATCCCAGTGGTAAAGGCAGATCCAAGGCTCGATATTCTCTGCCATCACCGCGTCGATGAGCCGATCGTAGAATTCGAGGCCCTTCGGGCTGGCTTGCCCGCGACCCTCCGGCAGGATGCGCGGCCACGCGGTCGACAAGCGGTAGGCGCCGAGGCCGAGCTCGCGCATCAGCGCAACGTCTTCCGGCCAGCGATGATAGTGACCGCAGGCGATGTCGCCCGTTTCGTCGCCGAGGATATTGCCCGGCTGATGGCTGAAGGTGTCCCAGATCGATGGGCCGCGTCCATCCTCCTGGACCGCGCCCTCGATCTGGTAGGCCGAAGTCGACGCGCCCCAGAGAAACCCGTCGGGAAAGTGCTCGCTCATATCCCCTCTGCTCTCGGTTCAGGCGTATAGAGTTCGGCCGGTAACAGCGGTGCAACTCGGCCCCGGGCATGCAGATAGGATTGCCAGAATAGGCAGGCTGCGACCGACCGCCAGGGCCGCCATTCCTCGCCGCGGCGCCGCAGCTCGACCTCCGTCGGGCGCGAGCCGAGGCGCAGCTGCTCGGCAACTGCGAGCTGCAAGCCGAGATCTGCGGCCGGCCAAACGTCAGATCGCCCCAACGCGAAAAGCAGATAGATCTCGGCGCTCCAGCGGCCGATGCCTCGGATTGCGAGCAGCCCCGCCATCGCCGTCTCGTCTTCGGCGGCCGCGAGGCTTGCAAAATCGAAGCTGCCTTGTTGCACCGCAGCGGCCAGGTCGCGCGCATATCCCATTTTCTGTCGGCTGAAGCCGCACGACCGCAATGTCGCGTCGTCGAGCGCGAGAAAAGAAGCGGGTTCGAGCGGACGGCAAAGCCCCGTCAGCCTGTGATACATCTTCGCCGCCGCGTCGATCGAGACTTGCTGCTCGAGAATGATGTGAAGCAGCGTGCCGAAACCGTTGCGCCTGCGCCGGAAGCGCGGACGGCCTGCGGTTTGTAGGATGGCTGCGAAGACCGGTTCGGCGGAGAGAGCCGAGACGCCTTGAAGGAGACCTTGCGGCGCATACAGAGCATCCGAGGGGCCCTCGTTCCCCGGCACCCTTGCATCTATGACTGCCGATTGCTGATCCATCGCGATCCGCCCCTTGCCGAGGGACTACTTATCGCATAGTGAGCATTGCGCCTCTAGCGGCGGGGGAAGAAGTGCGTGTTGCGCGCCGGGTGTTCACGGCACTCGTTGCGACAGGGCTCGGCCTGGCGGTACTGGCACTCGCGGTGCGGGTTTATATGGGCCGCGACGCCGAAAACCGGCTGTCCACAGGTGAAGCCGTCAGCATTGCCGAGCTGCGGTCGCCGCTGCCCGCGGCCGGATTTCTCGCCTGCCCGCAAGGATATTGCCAAGCAGCGGAGGCGATACCGACCCCAATCTTCGAACTGCCATGGGAACGGTTGCAGGACTACTGGACCGAGGTAATATCCGGCCAAAAGCGGGTCGAGAGGATTGTGGCCGATCCCGAAAGCCGACGGTTCGTCTACATCCAGCATTCGCCGGTCCTGCGCTTCCCCGACATCGTCACGGTCGAGTTCGTTCAGTTCGGTCCGGACCGATCGAGCATCGCGATTTATAGCCGATCTCGGTACGGTCATGACGATTTCGGGCAGAACCGTAAGCGTGTTGTAAAGTGGCTGGCGCTGCTGGAGAAAGTGGCGCAGCCGACCGAGCAGCCTCGAACCATCGTGCGATGATCGACGTCCGACGAGGGCTCGCTGGCGAGATCCCGACCTCACCCCCAAGGATTGCGCGGCGGCGGAAACCGGCGACCGGCCTGCGGGACCGAGCCTCGCGAGGGGGTTCGGCGACCGGGAAACCCGCCCGGAGGGGCGGTGGCGAAGGCCTGAGTTCGCGGTGGCTGCAATAAATACACGCCGGTGGGTCGCAGCAAAATTACGAGGATCAACCCTGTCGCAAATCCGCCGACATGCGCCCAGAAGGCCACTCCGGGCCGACCCGGGGCGGCCATCAAGCCGCTCACCAGCTGCATCGTGAACCACAGACCGAGCATCATCCAGGCCGGGGCATTGACGATGCGGCAGAAGCTCACGATCCATACGAAGCAGCGTACATTCGCGCTCGGATGGAGCAGAAGATAAGCGCCGAGAACTCCGGCAATGGCGCCGCTCGCCCCCACCATCGGAATGTGTGACGCCGGGTTCGCGAGAGCCTGGGCGAGCGCGGCCGCAATCCCGGAACCCAAATAGAGCAGCAAATACCGCCCGCGCCCGAGCACGTCTTCGACATTGTTCCCGAAGATCCACAGGTAGAGCATGTTGCCGAGAAGGTGAAACCAACCGCCGTGCAGGAACATGCTAGTCAGCACTTTCGCCCAGGGCGCCAGCGCCTGATAGCTTCGCGGCGGGTGCCAGAGCCCGAACAGCTCGGCAGGGATCATGCCGTAAGTGTAAAGGATCAGGCGCTCGTTGTGGCCGAGCTGCCATAAGAACGCGCCGACGCACGTGCCGATGATGAAATAGGTGAGAACCGGTGGGCTGACGGTAGGATTATCGTCAGAGATCGGAACGGCGAAAATCATACCGACTCCCCGCTAAAAGCGAGGCAGCCCACGAGGGTTCCGTACGGTCAGGTCCCGATGAGGCCGAGCTGTGGGCTCGACGGCTCGGCGAAGCGTCGTCTCGGGATGCGGCCGGCGAGCCGGGCGAGGCGCCCGGCGTCGACCGCGGCGCGCATCGCCGCGGCCATTCGGCGCGGATCGCGGGATTGCGCGATCGCGGTGTCGACCATGATCGCATCACATCCCAATTCCATCGCCAGGGCGGCGTCGGAGGCCGTCCCGATGCCCGCATCGAGCACCACGGGCACCGGGCTGCGGGAGCAGATCAGCTCGATTGCCGCCGGGTTCGCGATCCCCATGCCCGAACCGATCAGCGATCCAAGCGGCATGACCGCGGCACATCCGACGTCGGCTAATTTCTGGCAGGTTACCGGGTCCTCGTTGCAGTAGGGGAGCACCGTAAAGCCTTTGCGGACCAGTTCATCGGCGGCGTGCACGAGCTGCTCGACATCGGGGTAAAGCAGCTCTCGATCACCGATCAGCTCGAGCTTGACCCAGTTTGTTTCGAGTGCTTCACGCGCCAATTCGGCGGTCAATATCGCATCTTGCGCGGTAACGCAGCCGGCCGTGTTGGGCAGCAGCCGGTACCGATCCCCGAGCACGTCGACGAGGCTCTCTGCATAGCCCTCCAAGCTGATGCGGCGGATCGAGGCGGTGACCAATTCGGCGCCGCTCGCCTCAAGGCAATCGAGCATCACCTGCTGGTTGGGATATCGCGCCGTGCCAACGATCAGGCGGGAAGAAAACGCGGTGCCGGCGATGGTAAGCGGATCGGTCATTGGCATTGTCCTGGTCGAAAACTCTGGATCCAGCCTGCTTCGGCGCTCGACAGCGCTCAACCCCCGGAAAACGGACGCACGATCTCGACGTCGTCGCCAGATCGGAGCGGGGTCGCGGGCCACTCGGAGCGGCGGACCACGCATCCATTGACGGCAACGGCAAGAAACCGCGCCGTAGGGTCGATGCCGCGGAACACCAACAGCTCGCCGACCGTAGTCACCGAAAAATCCTCGTCGACGCCGTTCACCCTCAGGCGCATCAACGGCTCCCGCCAACCGCCGCGAATGCGTCTGTGGTTTTCCGGGCGAACCGCTCCGCCGTGAACGGCCGCACCGCGTCGGGGAGACGGCCGGTCAAAACGAAGTCACTGATCGTTTCTGCGGTTAGCGGGGTCAGCAGAATACCGTTACGGTGATGGCCGGTCGCAATGACCAGTCCATCGATCCCGCTTGGACCCAGGATCGGTGCATCGTCTCTCGAACCGGGGCGGAAACCCACCCAGGTTTCGGCCACCGGAAGCTCTTCGATTGCCGGAACCGCACGCCACGCGCCCTCGATCAGCGCCAGCAGCCCGCCGGCGGTAACAGTGTCGTCAAAACCGCGTTCTTCAACCGTCCCGCCGACGATAAGTCGGCCGTCCCGACGCGGTACGAGATATCCCCGCGGCAACCAGAGGACGTGGTGCAGCAACGGATTTTCCGAACTCATCTGCAGCGCCAGCATCTGTCCTTTGATCGGGCGAACCGGGGGAAGGCAGGCGGCTGGAATTCCCTCGATCTCGCGCGACCACGCGCCGGCGGCAAGGACGACCACATCGGCGTCTGCGCCACCGTGCTCGGTAACCACCGCGGTTACCCGTCCTTCGGAGGTTTCCACCGCCACAACAGGATCGTGCTCGTGCAGGCCCGCGCCGGCGCGGCGGGCCGCCTCGGCAAGGGCTCGGGCGACCCGACGGTTGTCCACCTGGTGATCACGCGGGCTGAAAACGGCCCCTGTGACGCCAGGCCGCAAATGCGGCTCGCGCCGACGCGCTTCCGCGCCGGACAGCCATTGGAGATCAAGCCCCAGACTTTTTTGAAACTCGTACGTGAAGCGCAACCGCTCGGCATCGTCGCGGGTCAGGGCGACCACGATAGTGCCCTCGTCACGGTAGCCCACGGAGATCTTTGATGCCGCTTCGAGCTCGAGCGCAAAATCCGGCCACATGCGCTGGCTCGCCAGCGTCAGCGCGAGAAGCGCCTCCTCCCCGGGCTCGGTCTCGACCGCGGCGGCGAGCATGCCTGCGGCCGCCCAGCTGGCACCCCGTCCGGCCTCGGCCCGATCAAAGACCGACACCCGGCACCCCGCTTGCGCAAGCCGCCAAGCAATCCCAAGCCCCATCACCCCGGCGCCGATAATGACGATCCTCGGGCGAGACAAGGGCACAGCGATCGATTCGGTAATTACGGACTCCCTTCGCCGGGCGAACCCGACCAGGTTCAGTGGGTCTGATCTCAGCCGGTGCGGCTGCGCAAACTCGGCTGCGCGGCCGGCCAGCACCCCAGCCTCGGCGCCAATTTCGGACCACAGCCGGTTGGATGCAAGGACTTTATGGACTTTATTGGGCGGGAGTGCGTTGTCGGCGGTGCGGGAATCAGCTAGCCCGGCACGCTGTCACAGAAATTGTAAATCGGCACTTTAACATATGTAGCTCTCCCGCTACGATAAGCCAACTCGCTTCCGGTCGTCGGTCAATGGCGCATATCCTGCTCGTGGAAGACGATGCTGACGTGCAGATGGTGGTTTCGGAGTTTCTCGGAACTCTGGGGCACCGTGTGAGCCCGGCGTCATCCGCCGAACAGGCTCGATGTCTGCTCGCAGGCGCGCCGGTCGACCTCGCCGTTATCGACTGCCTGATGAGCGGCGAGCAGGGCAGTTCGCTCGCAGAGCACGCATCCCGCCAGGGCGTCCCGATTATCTTGACCAGCGGAGACCCCCACTACATCGAGACGGCTTCGGAGCATCAATTCCCATTTTTGCCAAAGCCGTTCCGATTGACCGGCCTGGAAGAACTGATAGCGGGGATTTTGTCCAGGTCGAATGCGGGTTGATCCGAGCAACCGAGCGTTTGGCGTCGCCCTCAGGACTCAGAGGAGGACCCGTCTGCTTGCCGCCGCCAGCGGCACGTAGCCGGCAAGATCGGTCAGCCTGGGGCGGTCGAATAACACCAATGTGCCGTTTGAATCTCGGCGAGCCGTCGCTCTTTGAGCGACTCGAGAGTTCGCGCAACGTGCACGCGCGACAAGCCGGCAGCGTCGGCGAGATCGCGCCGTTGCAATGGAAATGGGCACGTCGAGCCGCCGTTGACCATGGCCCGCTGCCGCAGTCGGTCGAAGGTTTCGAGCATCAGGTACGCGATGCGCTGTTCGGCTGTGCTGCGCCCCAGCATGGACATCCGAACATCCATCCGCTGCTCCTCCTCCACCCGGGTTTGCAACAGGTTTAGCGCCCAGCCGGGGTGCTGGGTGAAAAGATCCGAAAAGCCTCTGCCTTGCAGTACACATAAGGTCGCTGTGGTGACCGCCTGCACGGAGTGCTTCACCCTGCCAAGCACTGCCGAAGCTATCCCGACCGTATCTCCCGGCAGCAAGATATCGAGGATCTGGCGGGCACCGTTTGGAAGGCGGTGGTAGCGGATCGCCCAGCCCTCGAACAGCGTATAGACTGGTCCCCCGACCTCGTCTTCACTGATTATGTCGGCGCGCGGCGCGACAACGATGTGGTCCGTCTTCATCTGTGTAATGAAAACGAGTTCGTTGTCCGAGAAGGGTCTAAACAAAGTCCTTCGCCGGAGCGGACACTGGTCGCAAGGCACGAACATTTGAGCGCCCTACCTCCCCGCCGGCCTTCATATCGTATGAACCAGCCGGGAAGCAGCTAAATTCCGAAGGAAATCAAAGAGATTGACAACGTAACTGAATTGTTCTGAAGCCGCAGTAATCAGCCATCAAAAGCCACCGGCCGGTATCACATGTTCCAACGAGCATAAAAGTACTGTTTACATTCCGTGGCGCCAAGACACAGAATTTGGGGCAACATACGATCCCCGGATGGACTGATTCGGATCTGCTAGTCGGCGCGGCCTCGCGCAATCTCGAGGGCGTAGTCGAGCAAATCACGCCCGAGAGCGCCGAATTCGCCGAGCCTTCCATCACGCCGCGGGGTGCGTCGATAACGATCGAACAGCTGAAGAAAGACAATGGCCGAGCGGAATACAGAGAGGACTCGGTAGAAAGTGAAGTTGCCGGCCGCCCGATCTGTTAGACGCAGATATGCTTCGCTGGCCTCGCGGCGGCTCCAGAACCCGGGCTGCGCTGTCGGCATCTGCCGAACGCGGTGCAGGCAATCCGGGTCCCCCGGTTCGACCCAATAGCTCAGCATCACAGCGAGATCCCAGAGCGGATCGCCGCGAGTGCCCATGTCCCAGTCGATGACAGCGGCCGGAGCGAGCGAGCCTGGAGCTAGGATCATGTTGTCTAGCTTGAAGTCCGAGTGCAGAAGACGCGGCGGCGTATCGTCCGGGACCCGGGGCCGCAGCCAGGCGACGATTTCGGACAGCACCTGCGGCTTGACGAGATCCGCGAGGGCAGCCGCGCGGGCGGCCCAGCCCTCGACCGTTCGGCCGAGGAAACCGGCGGGATGCCCGAGCGTCGCCAAGCCGATCCGCTCCGGATCGACAGCGTGAAGCGCGGCGAGGGCCTCGACCAACTGTCGGCTCAGCAATGCGCCGAATTCGGGCCGGCCGGCGACATGCGGGGGGAGGGTGTCACGGATGACAATCCCCGCGCGGTACTCGATTATTTGGAACGGCCCACCGAGCACGCTGGTATCGTCGCAGAACAGCAAGGCCCGAGGTGCGAGCGGATACTCTCGCCAGAGCGAGGAAAGAATACGGTATTCGCGCGCCATATCGTTGGCGCCATGGGGGAGCGGCCCGGGCGGCGGCCGGCGCAAGACCGCGGGCCGGCCGTCGATCTCGATCAAGTAGTTCAGGTTCCCGTAGCCCCCCGCAAACTGACGGGGTCGGCTGCGGCCGAGGGACAAACCGCGCTCGCCGAGATATCGCCCGAGCGTTGCCCAATTCTGCGGGACTTCGTGCCCTATCCGGGCAAATTCCTCGAGGCTCATCGGCACCCGTTCCAAAACAACGGCGGATATGATGATTTCGCATGTGGCAAACACAACGCGATTTTCGAAGACCGGCCCATGATCGCGGGCCGCGGCGCTTCCGCCCGCTCCGCGGAGTCTGTGGGGGGATGCGGCACGGTGGCCGAAACTGATGGCGGCGCTATGATCCGTACCCCGTAACGCAGGAGTGCAGGATGGACAAGGTCTACCCCGATGCGCATGCCGCGCTCGCCGGTCTGTTACGAGACGGCATGACGATCATGTCGGGCGGGTTCGGCCTTTGCGGAATTCCGGAGGTGCTGATCGCCGCAATCCGGGATTCCGGAGTGAGCGGCTTGACCGTCGTTTCGAACAACGCCGGCATTGACGGGGCGGGGCTCGGTCTCCTCCTCGAGAGCCGGCAGATCCGCAAGATGGTCTCGTCCTACGTCGGCGAGAACAAGCTCTTCGCCGATCTCTATCTCGGCGGCGAACTCGAGCTCGAATTCAATCCGCAAGGCACGCTTGCCGAACGGATACGGGCGGGAGGCGCCGGCGTTCCGGCCTTTTTTACCAAAACCGGTGTAGGCACGCTGGTCGCCGAGGGCAAAGAGGTTCGTGAGTTCGACGGCGAGATTTACGTCATGGAACGCGGTCTAGTGGCCGACCTCGCGATCATCCACGCCTGGTCCGGCGATCGCGAAGGCAACCTCGTCTATCGAAAGACCGCGCGGAACTTCAACCCGGTAATGGCAACCGCCGCGAAGACCACGGTGGCCGAGGTCGAGCATTTGGTCGAACCCGGCGAACTCGATGCCGACCATATCCACACCCCAGGTATTTTTGTGAAGCGTCTGGTGCGCTGCCCATCTTTCGAAAAGAGGATCGAGCAGCGCACCGTCCGCAAGCGCGGCAATTGAGGCAAAGGAGAAGAGCGACATGGCTTGGTCACGCGACGACATGGCGCGCCGCGCCGCGGCAGAGCTCAAAGACGGTTTTTATGTCAATCTCGGCATCGGGATCCCGACGCTGGTATCGAATTACATCCCGGCAGGGATTACCGTTCAGCTGCAGAGCGAGAACGGCATGCTCGGCATGGGGCCGTTCCCCTTCGAAGGTGAAGAGGATGCCGACCTTATCAATGCAGGTAAGCAGACGATAACCGAGTTGCCGACGACGAGCTATTTCGACAGCGCGCAGTCCTTCGGCATGATACGCGGCGGGCATATTGACCTTTCGATCCTCGGCGCGATGCAAGTCGCCGAGAACGGCGATCTGGCCAACTGGATGATTCCCGGCCGAATGGTGAAGGGCATGGGCGGTGCTATGGACCTTGTCGCCGGGGTCAAGCGGGTCATCGTGCTGATGGAGCATACCGCGAGAGGTGAGCCGAAACTGTTGCACCGGTGCACGCTTCCGTTGACCGGCGAGGGGGTGGTCGACACCGTCATTACCGACCTCGGCGCGTTCGCGATAGCCGGCTGCAGGATGACCTTGACCGAGCTAGCGCCGGGGGTAACGGTCGACGAGATTGGCCAGAGGACCGAAGCCTCGTTCGCCCTGGCACCCGGCCTCCGCTGAGAACGGATTGACGGCGACCGGTCCGACTGGGGCCACCCCGCCAGAAGCCTGGCGGGCTGGCCGGATCACGTCGACCCCGTTGCTCGCCCCTGCTAGACTAAGATCCGGCCATCGGGCTGTGACAACCGGTGATCCAGAGCCACGGTGCCTGCTTCAACCCGCGATCTTCGGCTAGACTTCTTTCGGGGCCTTGCCCTGATATTCATATTTGTCGATCATGTTCCAGAGAACATCCTCAGCTATTTCACCATCCAGGCCGTAACATTTTTTGATGCAGCCGAGGTCTTCATTTTCATCTCGGGTTACACAGCCGCGCTTGTATACGGGCAAATACTGCTGTCGCAAGGAAGTTTATACGCCACGGCTCGGATTCTTGGTCGTGCGTGGCAGCTGTACGTCGCCCATATCTTTCTCTTCGTCATGTTTATTGCCGAAGTGTCATATACCGTTACCACTTTCAATAACCCGATGTATAACGACGAAATGCGGGTCGGCGATTTTCTCGATGAGCCACATGTAGCAATCGTTAAAGCGCTGCTACTCGAATTTCAACCCACTTTCCTTGATATCTTGCCACTCTACATCCTGTTGTTGGTGCTCTTTCCGATCGCGCTCCTCGGTTTGCGCTGGCGTCCACTCATTGTTTTGATCCCATCCTTTCTGCTTTATTTATTCGTTCAGGTTACGAACGTATCGGTCCCGGCTTATCCAGAGGGTCATGTTTGGTACTTCAACCCGCTGGCTTGGCAATTTCTATTCGTCGCCGGAGCGGCGCTGGGCTTTCCCGGCCGGCGAGACCGGTGGTGGTCGGGTTGGGCCCGAACGCTCTTGCCGATCGCAGCGCTGGTCATGGCGGCGGGGTTTGTGGTTAAGCTCAGTTGGACCATCCACGGCGTCTGGGACCCGTTTCCGGGCGTTTTGCTGAAAGAATTGTGGCCGGTGAACAAGAACAACTTGTCGCCGATCCGTATTATCCCATTCTTCGCTGCGGTTGCGCTCGTCGCGGCGGTCGTGCCCGCCGAAGCGCCAGCCTTGCGATCGCGGTTAGCAAGGCCACTGGTGCTGTGCGGCCAGCAATCGCTGGAGATCTTCTGCCTCGGCATCCTTTTATCGGCACTCGGACATTTCGTTCTGTCGGAATATGATTCTGCAATCGAAACCCAGCTCCTCGTTAATCTTGCCGGCATTTTGGTAATGTGCCTAACTGCGAGAATGCTGGACTGGTATAAAACCATGGGTCGAGGTCAGGCCCGATTGGCCGTCTCCTCCGGATCCGGTTCCGGCGATCGTCTGCGCATATGAGGTGGCAGGTCACGCGCAGTAGGTTAGCGCGGCCGGCCCTGCTGGTTGCGACCCTCGCCTTTATGGCAATTCCACCCTGCCCTCCGGCGCTCGGCGGTGCGCCCGATTGCAACGTGCCCGACGAACTGATGCAGGTGGACGACAAGCTGCCTCATCTGGCGGAGCGGGTGCGGGCGAAGCAGCCGGTCAGGATCGTCGCCATCGGCGGCGCCTCGACGACCGGAGTAGCGGCAGGCTCCCCGGAGCTCGCCTATCCTCATCGTCTGCAGCAGATCCTTGCCCGGTGGGACCCGTCTTCTTCCGTCACCGTCGTCAATCGCGGAGTGCCCCGCCAGACTGCCCGGCAGATGCTGGAGCGTTTTCCGACCGATGTGATCCCGGAGGACCCGGTTCTGGTGATCTGGGAGACTGGCACCACCGATGCGGTGCGCGGCGTCGGCGTCGACGACTTCGCGGCGACGTTGCAGGCCGGCATCGACGAATTGAAGGCGCACGGGGTCGACATCGTGCTCGTCGACATGCAATTCTCACATAGCACGACAACCGTCATCGATTTCGAGCGATATTTGAACACGCTCCATCGGGTAGGGGATGTCAACGACGTGATCGTGTTTCCGCGCTTCGAAATGATGCGCTATTGGAGCGAACAGAACGTGTTCGATTTTGATGGTGTCGCGAAGGACGAGCGGGCCAGCCTTGCCGCAAAGGTGTACGAATGCCTCGCCGGTAAGCTCGCGGAGACGATACGATTGGCTCTCCGATGATCGCGAAGCGCGGCACCCAGCGGTTTGCGGAAGCGTTGGTCGTGATTTGCGGCTTCATCGGCGCAACCCCCACCCCGGTTTCAGCCGGCGCGTTGAGTTGCGCAACGCCGTGGAAACTGTCCGAGATCGAGGCCCCGCTGGAGCGCACGGCATCGCGGGTCTCTTTTGGGATGCCGTTGAAGATCGTCGCTATCGGTTCTTCATCAACCGTTGGCGTTGGGGCAAGCAACCCGACTGCGGCCTATCCGAGCCGCCTCGAACAGGAGCTGCGAGAGCGGTTTCCTGACACCCAGATCCGGGTAATCAATCATGGCGTCAGCGGCCAGGATGTCCCGGAGGAGTTGAGTCGCCTCGCTCGTGATGTGATCGCGGAAAGCCCCGACCTCGTGATTTGGCAGGTCGGCACCAATGCAGTGTTGCGGCGCGACGATCTCGTTGCCGACGAAGAACTGATCGGTCGTGGTGTCGCGGTGCTGAAGGAGCGAGGGATCGACGTCGTTCTGATGGACCTCCAATACGCCCCGCGAGTGTTGGCGCGTCCTGCCACAGCCGAGATGGAGCGACTGCTCGCCGAGATCGCGAGCCGCACTCGGGTCGGCCTGTTTAGCCGCTTTACGATCATGCAGGAATGGGAGCGCACCCGGCAGCTCGCGCCGGAGACGGCGATAGGCGCAGATGGATTGCACATGACCGACGCCGGATACAGCTGCCTGGCGAACCAACTGGCGGAGGCATTGGCATCGAATTGGCGATCACGCGAAAAGCTCGCTAAATCGCCCCAGCGCAGCCCGGACTCAGTTGCCGGCATTGTACGGCGGACGGGCGTCGACCGAACTGGCTTGCCGCAGCCTCACTAACGCAACCCCGGCGCCGGGCCCTTTCAGCGAACCTTTCGGTTGCGATTCGTGAACATATTCTAGCGCGGTGCGGCAGAACGCCGCGGGGCCGACGATCCCGCGGGCGACGGGTTTGCCAGGCGCGAACGCAGCCTAACCCATCGAGATCTTTAACCTACAATTCTATTGGGTTTTGGTGGAGGGTAATATATTATGGTGAGGCCTTTGGAGCCGACCACAACATGTTGTGGATATCGAGTGCGTTTGCGAGAGAATGCCCTCGAGGCCGAGATGGGGACCGGATGCTTCCTCGGCTGAACGCATTCGTAGTCTCGCCACAAAGTGTTGTCATAATGGTGTCGCTAACAATGAGGCAGAGGTCGATGCCGAGCATAGCGATGGCGCAGGTCTGAGGGTGAGGTGCGCGCTGCACTTGGAGAAGGGTCGAGGTAACAAGGGTTTTACCGGAGTTTACAACGAATTACATGATTCCGGCGAAACATTCGCTCGGTTTCGTCGTTCTCCGGTAGTGTGACGGGAAGCTGCGGGTCGAGCGCGGGGCATCGGTTGAGGTGAGACATGAAATTCGATGACGGCATTTTCGGGCTCTATTCTAAGTTGTACGAAAATCGGAGGGACGTTGAGCTCTCGTTAGAGGAGTATCTCGCCAAGTGCTCCGACGATCCTTCTTTTTACGCGGGCGCGGCCGAACGCATGCTCACTGCGATCGGCGAGCCGGTGATGGTCGATACGAGCCAGGATTCGCGCCTCGGCCGGATTTTTATGAACCGGACCATGAAGGTGTATCCCGAATTCGCGGATTTCTTTGGGATGGAGGAGACGATCGAGCGGATCGTCGGCTTCTTCCGGCACGCCGCGCAAGGGCTTGAGGAGCGCAAGCAGATCCTCTACCTGCTTGGTCCTGTCGGCGGCGGCAAGTCCTCACTTGCCGAGCGGCTCAAGCAGTTGATGGAAAAGGAGCCGGTGTACGTTCTCAAAGCCGGCAACGAGATCAGCCCGGTGTTCGAAAGTCCGCTCGGGTTGTTTGATCCCGTCACCCTCGGTTCGGAGTTACAAAAGCGGTATGGCATCCCGATCCGCCGGCTGACCGGCACAATCTCTCCATGGGCGGTCAAGCGTCTGGAAGAGTTCGGCGGCGACATCACCAAATTCACGGTGGTGCGCATGCAGCCGTCCCGTTTGAAGCAGATCTGCATCGCCAAAACCGAGCCCGGCGACGAGAACAACCAGGATGTGTCCAGTCTTGTCGGCAAGGTCGACATCCGCAAGCTAGAATTCTTCAGCCAGAACGACCCGGATGCCTATTCCTATTCGGGCGGCCTGAACCGCACGACGCAAGGCCTGATGGAATTCGTCGAGATGTTCAAGGCGCCGATCAAGATGCTGCACCCGCTGCTTACCTCGACTCAGGAGGGCAATTACGTCGGCTCCGAAAATATCGGAGGCATCCCCTACCAGGGCATCGTCCTTGCGCATTCGAACGAGGCCGAATGGCAAAGCTTCAAAAACAACAAAAATAACGAGGCGTTTATCGACCGGATTTCGGTTATCAAGGTCCCATATTGCCTTCGTTCTACCGAAGAGCGCAAAATCTACGAGAAGCTCCTGCAGAACAGTGAGCTCGCCGAGGCGCCTTGCGCTCCCTCGACATTGGACATTCTTGCGCGATTCAGCGTGCTTTCTCGTGTGAAGCCGCACGAGAACTCGAACCTGTATTCGAAGATGCGGGTCTATGACGGCGAAAGCCTCAAAGACACTGACCCGCGTGCCAAGTCGGTGCAGGAATACCGCGACGCGGCCGGTGTCGACGAAGGCATGGACGGCATATCGACCCGCTTTGCGTTCAAGGTGTTGTCGAGCACCTTCAATTTCGACACGCAGGAGGTTGCGGCCGACCCGGTGCACCTGATGTACGTGCTCGAGCAGGCGATCTGGCGCGAGCAGTTTCCGGATGACGCCGAGAAGAAATACCTCAATTTCATCAAGGCCGAGCTGGCTCCGCGCTACGCCGAGTTCATCGGTCACGAGATCCAGAAGGCCTACCTGGAATCCTATTCCGATTATGGCCAGAACCTGTTCGATCGCTACGTCGCCTACGCCGATGCGTGGATCGAGGACTCGGACTACAAGGACCCCGATACCGGGCAGTTGATGAACCGCGAGCTGCTGAACCAGGAGCTTTCGAAAATCGAGAAACCAGCGGGCATCGCGAACCCCAAGGACTTCCGCAACGAGGTTGTCAAATTCGCATTGCGCGCGCGGGCCAACAATTCCGGGCGGAACCCGTCATGGACCTCCTACGAGAAGTTGCGCGAGGTGATCGAGCGGCGCATGTTCTCACAAGTCGAAGATCTGCTGCCGGTAATCAGCTTTGGCACGAAGAAGGACACCGAGACGGAGAAGAAGCACGCCGACTTCCTCGAGCGCATGGTGTCGCGGGGCTATACCGAGCGGCAGGTCCGGCGCCTGGTCGAGTGGTATATGCGGGTAAACAAGGCGGGGTAGGCGCCCGGCGCCGCCAGGCTGGAGATAGCCGATGAACATCGTCGACCGCCGGCCGAACCCGAAAGGTAAAAGCCTCAGCAATCGGCAACGATTCCTGGGGCGGGCTCGGGCCGAGGTTAAATCCGCGGTGCAGGAAGCGCTGCGCAAAAGGAAGGTGGCCGATGTCGGCCATGGCGAGAAGGTGGCGATTCCGACGCGCGGGATCGCGGAGCCGATCTTTCACCATAGTCGCCGCACCGGGCGCACCGAGCATGTCGTACCAGGGAACAAGGAGTATGTGAGGGGCGATGAAATCCCGCGGCCGACCGGCGGGGAAGGACGGGGCGGCTCGCAGGGAAGTCCGGACGGTTCGGGCGAAGACGCGTTCGAGTTCACATTATCGAAGGAAGAGTTCCTCGACATGTTCTTCGAGGATCTGGAACTCCCGGACCTCGTCAAGAAGAGCCTCAGGGAGACCTTCGCGGTCGATCTGCAGCGCGCCGGCTATCAAGTCACCGGGAGCCCTGCGAACCTCAGCATCCGGCGGACGATGCGCAACAGCTTGGCGCGCCGGATTTCTCTCAAGCGGCCGAAGCAATCGGAATTGGAAGCGTTGCGCGAAGCGATCGAGAGTGCGCGCGCCCGCGGCGCCGACGAGGAGGCCGAAAGACTGCTGCGCGAGCTTGACCGGCTCGAGCACCGCAGCAAAATCATCCCGTACATCGACCCGATCGATGTCCGCTATAACCGCTTCGAGCGAGTTCCTCGCCCCAACACCGAAGCGGTGATGTTTTGTTTGATGGACGTTTCGGGGTCGATGACCGAGGCGATGAAGGACCTCGCGAAGCGGTTCTTCATGCTGCTTCACGTTTTCCTGATCCGCCGCTATCGGCATGTCGACATCGTCTTCATCCGTCACACGAGCACCGCCGAGGAAGTCGACGAGGATACGTTCTTCTACAGTCGCGAAACGGGCGGCACGGTGGTCTCGACAGCGCTCGAAAAGATGCTCGAAATCGCGCGAGCGCGGTATCCGACCGATCGCTGGAACATCTATGCGGCGCAGGCATCCGACGGCGATAATTACGGCGCGGACAGTGGGCGCTGCGTTTCGTTGCTCGGCGGCGAGGTGCTCCCGCTGTGCCAATATTTCGCCTATGTCGAAGTCGGCGATGGCGTGGGGGGTAGCTTGACCGGCTTGTCGCGGGACAGCGACTTGTGGCGAGCCTATAACGAGGTGGCTCCTGCCCATCCACATTTTGTTATGCGCCGAGTGAGCGATCCGTCGCAAATCTTCTCGGTGTTCCACGAATTGTTTGCAAAGGGGGGTATTCGTGCCTGACTCTGCCGCATTGCGGCTCGAAGCCGCGACCCCGCTCTATTCCGGCCCGAACTGGGATTACACCGGCCTGCGTCGGGTCTATGACGCCGTCGAACGCATAGCGCTCGACGAGCTCGGGCTCGATGTCTATCCCGTTCAGATCGAGGTCATCACCTCCGAGCAGATGCTCGACGCGTATGCGTCGGTTGGTCTGCCGCTGATGTATCGGCATTGGAGCTTCGGCAAACGCTTCGCCTATCACGAGACCCTCTATCGCAAGGGCCTGCAGGGATTGGCGTACGAGATCGTCATCAACTCCAACCCCTGCATCTGCTACATCATGGAAGAAAACTCCATGACCATGCAGACATTGGTGATGGCGCACGCTGCGTTCGGGCACAATCATTTCTTTAAGAACAACTATTTGTTCCGGCAATGGACCGACGCCAACGGGATTCTCGACTATCTCAGCTTTGCCCGTGATTACGTGCAGAAATGCGAGGAACGGCACGGGGTCGAGGCGGTTGAGCGGGTACTCGACGCCGCCCACGCATTGAAGGACCACGGGGTCAACCGGTACGCCCACCGGACCAAGCCAAATCTCGCCGAGGAACGCCGGCGCGCCGAAGAATGGCGCGCCCATTTCGAAGCGACCTACAACGATTTGTGGCGCACCGTCCCGGGCGCGGAAAAGGATAAGGAGAGCCGCGACGGCGACGAGGCCAAGCTGCAGGAAATGAAGCGGGAGCTTGGGCTGCCGGAAGAAAACCTGCTCTACTTCATCGAAAAACGCGCCCCCAGGCTCGAAGATTGGCAACAGGAGCTGGTCCGCATCGTGCGCTTGGTGTCTCAATATTTCTATCCACAGAAGCAGACGCAGATGATGAACGAAGGATGCGCGACCTTCGTCCATTACGAAATCATGCGGCGATTGCACGACAAAGGGCTCATCACCGAAGGCTCGATGCTCGAATTCCTGCACTCGCATTCGAGCGTCGTGTTTCAGCCCGATTTCGACGATCCGCGGTTCAGTGGTCTCAACCCCTATGCGCTCGGCTTCGCGATGATGAGCGATATCCAGCGCATCTGCGAAGGCCCGACCGATGAAGATCGAGAATGGTTCCCCGATATCGCGGGCTCAGGCGACACCTTTGGCGTGCTGCGCCATGCATGGGCGAATTACCGCGACGAAAGCTTTGTTCTGCAGCATCTGAGCCCCGCCATCATTCGGCGCTTTCGCCTTTTTCACGTCTCGGACGACAGCACGAAGCCGGCATTGCGCGTCGAGGCGATCCATGACGACATCGGGTATCGCAAGGTTCGCAGCGCCTTGTCGCGGCAATACGACCTGTCGCGGCGCGAGCCCGACATTCAAGTGGTCGATGTCGACCTGCGGGGAGACCGATGCCTCATCCTCGCACACTACGTTCATAACGGCGTACTGCTCGAAGAGAAGAGCTGCCGTGCGGTCATCCGGCATGCCGCGACGTTGTGGGGCTATTCGGTCAAGCTGCTCGAGATCGACGCCACAACCGACAAGACCTTGAAGACCTACGAAGTCGCGCCGCCAGGCTGACGCCTTCCGGCAGGTTTGAGGCGGGGGGAGGCCGCGGCCCCCGGCGGCAGAGAGCGCATGAGCGCATGATCGTACTCGGGATCGAAACCAGCTGCGACGAGACTGCGGCGGCGGTTGTGGCCGCGACGGACTGTGGTCCGAAGGTGCTATCGAATTTGGTACGGGCGCAGCTCGCCGAGCACGTGCGTTATGGCGGCGTCGTGCCGGAGATCGCTGCGCGCGCCCATCTCGAATACCTCGATCCGCTCGTCTCTCGCGCCCTCGCCGAGGCTGGCCTCACGCTCGGCGATCTGGACGGGATCGCCGCCGCGGCCGGCCCGGGGTTGATCGGAGGTCTTGCGGTTGGCGCGACAATGGCAAAGGCGTTGGCCTGGGCCACAGGAAAGGCGTTTCTTGCTGTAAACCACCTCGAAGCGCACGCTCTGACGGTCCGCATGACCGATCGCGTCGAATTCCCGTATCTGCTGCTGCTGGTCTCTGGCGGACACTGCCAACTCCTCGTCTGCGCCGGGGTTGGCCGCTACACCCGTCTCGGGACAACGCTGGACGACGCCGCCGGTGAAGCGTTCGACAAGGCGGCAAAGCTGATCGGTCTCGGTTATCCGGGAGGTCCGGCAATCGAGGCGGCCGCGCGCGACGGCGACCCCTCGCGTTTCGTCCTGCCGCGGCCGATGAAGGGAAGGCCCGGTTGCGACTTTTCGTTCTCCGGTCTGAAAACGGCGGTGCGGCATCTCGTCTCGGAAAGCGCCGGTCTCGATCCGCAGCAACGGGCTGATCTCGCGGCTTCGGTCGAGGCGGCGATCTGCGATGCGCTGGCCGATCGGACCGCGAATGCGATTGCCTGGTTCCGCGCCCATTATCCGGCGGGAACGACTTTGGTGATCAGCGGCGGCGTTGCCGCGAACAAGAGATTGCGCCGGTGCTTGGGAGCCCTCGCCGAGAATGCCGGGTTGCGCTGTGTTGCGCCGCCTCCCGCTCTGTGCACCGACAACGGCGCGATGATCGCCTGGGCCGGTATCGAGCGCCTCAGACTCGGCCTCATCGACGCCCTCGATGCCCCGCTTCGGCCGCGCTGGCCGCTCGATGCCAGCGCGCCGCCGCGACGAGGGGCGGGTGTGAAAGCGTAAATCGTCCAACGTCGATTGCACTCGATGAAGCGTCTGGCAATCGTTGGAGGCGGAGCCTGGGGCCGCGCGCTGGCGATGGTTACCCGCCGCGCCGGCTCGATCCCGGTGGTGTGGGCGCGCGACCGCGAGGTTGTCGCAGCGATTAACCGAGAGCACCAGAACCCCGCATTCCATCCTGGTGTAAGCCTCGATCCTGTCATTGCGGCAACTGGCGATATGTCCTTGGCAATCCAGGGAGCCCAGTGCGTAGCGCTGGTCGTGCCCGCGCAAACTCTGCGCGAAGTAGGCCAAATCGTAGCATCCCATCTCGACCGAACACTCCCAGTGCTGCTGTGTGCCAAGGGGATCGAAACCCGTTCGCTGCAAACGATGACCGAGGTTGCAGCCGAGGTCCTGCCCGGCTCCCCCGTGGCGGTCCTCTCCGGACCGACTTTTGCGGCGGAAGTCGCGGGCAACCTCCCTACCGCGGTCACGATCGCCAGCACCGATGCGGCCGTCGGTCGCGCCTTCGCCGAAGCTCTCGGAAGCAGCCGCTTCCGGCCTTATCTTTCAAGTGATCCGGTCGGCGCCGAAATCGGAGGCGCGGTAAAGAATGTCTTGGCAATTGCCTGCGGCATTGTCGTCGGCCGGGGGCTGGGTGAGAATGCCCGAGCTTCGCTGATTACCCGCGGTTTGGCGGAAATGACGCGGCTCGGGATCGCGAATGGCGCTCGGGCGGCGAGTTTCAGCGGCCTCTCTGGGCTCGGAGATCTCGTCCTGACCTGCAGTTCCGCGCAGTCGCGCAACTACGCGCTCGGCCTCGCACTCGGTCGGGGAGAGGCTCTCGAGGCGGTGCTAGGCGGCAGCCGCTCGGTGATCGAGGGAGTAGCTACTGCTGCCGCCGTCGTCCAATTGGCGGCGCGGCAGGGCATCGAGATGCCGATTTGCGCGAGTGTCGATGCGATTTTGCACCGAGGCGAGCAAATCGATGCCGTCATCGATCTGCTGCTGCAGCGGCCATATCGGACCGAGTGATGTGCGGGGAACTGAGGCCCGGGTGGAGTGGGTTTGCGGAGGTGGAAAACACTTTTCTGGACCCGCCAAAAGCCAATATCATTGAGGGAGAGCAGCGCTACCGGCTCGGATCAAAATGAGCGACAACGGAAAACGCGGCGAGGAAGGACCGGGAACCGGCGTCGTCGTCAAGGCAAAGCCGAAGACGAAGAAGCCCTCTATGTACAAGGTGCTAATGTTGAATGACGACTACACTCCGATGGAGTTTGTCGTCCACATTCTCGAACGGTTCTTCAACAAAAATCGGCAGGAGGCAACCCGCATTATGTTGCATGTACACCGGCGCGGTGTCGGAATCTGCGGAGTCTATACCTATGAAGTCGCCGAGACGAAAGTGACGCAGGTGATGGATTTCGCCCGCCAGCACCAGCATCCGCTGCAGTGTACGCTGGAAAAGGACTAGCCCAAGGAAGGTAGGCAGGCGTGTTGTCACGCAATCTCGAGAAATCGCTGCACCGCGCTCTCGGCCATGCCAACGAGCGCCGGCATGAATACGCCACGCTCGAACATCTGTTGCTCGCGCTGACCGAGGATCAAGACGCAGTCGCGGTATTGCGCGCGTGCAGTGTCGATCTCGACCGGCTGCGGCGCGAGGTATTGAACTACGTCGACAACGAACTCGCCAACCTGGTCGCGGCGCACGGCGACGATGCGAAGCCGACCGCGAGCTTCCAGCGTGTGCTGCAGCGCGCGGCGATCCACGTCCAATCCTCGGGACGCGAAGAGGTAACCGGCGCGAACGTGCTGGTCGCGATGTTCGCCGAGCGGGAGAGCCACGCTGTTTATTTCCTGCAAGAACAGGACATGACCCGGTTCGATGCGGTGAATTACATATCGCACGGCATCGCCAAGGCGCCCGGGCGCTCCGAGACGCGCCGGGTTCAAGGCGCGGACGAGGACGAGCGCAGCGAAAAGTCGCAGAAGCGCAATCACGACGCGCTCGATGCGTACTGCGTCAACCTCAACAAGAAGGCGAAAGGCGGCAAGATCGACCCGCTGATCGGCCGCGAGGCCGAGGTCGAGCGCACGATCCAGATCCTCTGCCGTCGTGCCAAGAACAACCCGCTTTATGTCGGCGACCCCGGGGTCGGAAAGACGGCGATTGCCGAGGGGCTGGCGCGGCGGATCGTCCAGCGCGAGGTCCCGGAAGTCCTGGTGAACGCGACGATCTATGCGCTCGACATGGGCGCCTTGCTGGCCGGCACGAGGTATCGCGGCGATTTCGAGGAGCGGCTGAAAGCCGTCCTCTCCGAACTTGAAGCTCAACCCGGTGCGATCTTGTTCATCGACGAGATACACACAGTCATCGGCGCCGGGGCAACGAGCGGCGGCGCAATGGACGCGTCGAACCTGCTGAAGCCAGCGCTCGCCGGCGGTGCGATCCGCTGCATCGGCTCTACGACGTACAAGGAATACCGCAACTATTTCGAAAAAGACCGCGCGCTGGTTCGGCGGTTCCAGAAGATCGACGTCAATGAGCCGACGGTCGAGGACTCGGTCAAAATCCTGCGCGGCCTGAAACCCTATTATGAGCGGCACCACAAGGTCCGCTATACGAGTGAGGCGTTGCGCGCGGCGGTCGAGCTATCGCATCGCTATATCGGCGACCGCAAGCTTCCAGATAAGGCGATTGACGTGATCGATGAGACCGGCGCAGCTCAGATGTTGGTGCCCGAGAGCCGGCGGCGGAAGACGATTACCGCCAAGGAAGTTGAAGCGGTGATCGCGACGATGGCGCGGATCCCGCCAAAAAGCGTGTCGCGCGACGATCGCGAGGTGCTGAAGAACCTCGATCGTGATCTGAAGACGATGGTCTTCGGCCAGGATCCGGCGATCGAGGCGCTGGTTTCAGCCATCAAGCTGGCGCGCGCCGGTCTGCGCGATCCCGAAAAGCCGATCGGTTCCTACCTGTTCTCCGGTCCGACCGGGGTCGGTAAGACCGAGGTGGCGCGCCAGCTCGCCCGCACGCTCGGCATCGAGATCACACGGTTCGACATGTCGGAATATATGGAGCGGCATACCGTATCGCGTCTGATCGGCGCGCCGCCGGGCTATGTCGGCTTCGACCAAGGCGGCCTGTTGACTGACGCGATCGACCAGCACCCGCACAGCGTCCTGCTGTTGGATGAAATCGAGAAGGCGCATCCCGACCTGTTCAACATCCTGCTGCAGGTCATGGATTACGGAAAGCTGACCGACCACAACGGCAAGATCGTCGATTTCCGGAATGTCATCCTGATCATGACCACCAATGCGGGGGCGTGGGATCTGGCCAAGCCGGCGATCGGCTTTGGCAGCGGCGTTCGCGAGGGCGACGATCAGGAAGCCATCAACCGCATGTTCACGCCCGAATTTCGGAACCGGCTCGATGCGGTGATATCCTTTGCGCCACTCTCCTCGGAGACGATCGGGCGCGTTGTGGACAAATTCGTGCTGCAATTGGAAGAGCAGCTCGCCGACCGCAACGTCGTCATCGAGCTCGACGACAGCGCACGCGCTTGGCTTTCCGAGAAGGGCTACGACCGGCTGTTCGGCGCGCGACCGCTGGCCCGCGTCATCCAGGAGCACATCAAAAAGCCGCTGGCCGAGGAACTCCTGTTCGGGCGCTTGTCAAAGGGCGGGATCGTCCGTGTGACGCGAAAACTAGACGAGGACAAGCTCTCCTTCTCATACGAGGAGGGCCCGGCCGAACTGGTGCCAAAAGAACCCGAACTGGTCGAGTAGCTCAGTCTCCCTCCGCCGGCTCGGCGGCGTTGCACACGTTCTCTTCGCGCCGAAACGGCGAGAACTCCGCAAGACCTTCGATCTTGCGCTCTATCATCTGGCGCTCTCGTGCCAGAAACTGGGCGACGGCGCGACGGAACCCCGGATCGGGGATCCAGTGTGCGCTGTATGTCGGCACCGGAAGATAGCCGCGCTGAATCTTGTGAGGGCCTTGCGCGCCGGCCTCGACGCGCTTCAGCCCGTGCGAGATCGCAAATTCTATCGCCCGGTAATAGCAGCACTCGAAATGTAGAAATTTGTAATCGCCGTAGCTGCCCCAGTTGCGGCCGTAGATTGTATCCTTGCCCAGCAGATTGAGCGCGCCGGCGACGTAATTGGCGCCGCGCCGGGCCATTACCAGCACAACCTTTTCGGGCATGCGCTCGCCGATCAGCGCAAAGAAACGACGGTTGAGATAGGCCGAGCCCCATTTGCGATCGGAGGTGGCGAGATAAAATTCGAAGAACGCATCCCAATGTCGAGGTTTCAGATCGGCCCCGGTCAGCACGTCGATCTCAAGGCCTCGGACGAGCGCCTCGCGGCGCTCCTTTTTGACTGCTTTGCGTTTTCGTGAATTCAACGCGGCGAGATAGTCGTCGAAGTCGCGGTATCCGGCATTGGCCCAGTGAAACTGCTGTCCAAGGCGTTGCAGAAACCCTGCCTCGGCTAGCGTCTCGGCCTCGGACGGTTCGGGGAAGTTGACGTGCAGCGACGAGATTCGGCGCCGGTTTGTGAACTCGACCATTCCGGCCAGAAGATGCGAGCGGGTCTCGGCAGCTGCACCAGGACGAATCAGCAGCCGGGGGCCAGGCACCGGGGTGAATGGCACCGCCGACAACAGCTTAGGGTAATAACGACCCCCGGCCCGTTCGTACGCATCCGCCCAGCCATAATCGAAAATGTATTCGCCGTGGGAGTGGGTCTTCGCATAGAGCGGCACGACACCCGCGATTTCTCCGTCGGGGCCTGTCAGAGAGAGGTGCTGTGGCATCCACCCGGTCCGGGGCGTGGTCGACCCGCTTTCCTCCAGCGCGTTCAGAAAAGTGTGCGAAACGGTAGGATTGACCTCGCCCGCGCAGGCATTCCAGGCACCGGCGGGAATTTCGGCTATCGCCGAGTGGACGCAAACCGTGACCGTGTCGTTGCGGTCCGTCATCTCGTGCTCGGCACCTGAGTTCCTGAACAGCGGGTCTTGTGGCTCTTCTCCATCGCCCGTTTCCGTCTTGTGCAAGTATCCGCGTGCAAGGATAGGGCTTGCATCGGTGCTGTCCAGCATGCCGCGAAACCGCCCCATTCACGGACTAGCAGCGCAGCCACAATCGAGGGACCAAGTGCGCTTTCTCCGGCCTGTTCTATTTGCGTTTCCGATAGTGGCGGCGCCGCTGGCTGGCGCCGCGCCGCGTGCCGAGACGCTCGGCAACGCTCGCGTCGGCTTCAGCGCCGAACGGGTGCTGACGATCGACGGGAAGAGCTACGTCGGCAAGATGTGGCATATGCCCGGCGAACAGCGTCACGAGCAGGATTTGCCGGCATTAAAGGCGATTTTCATCCTGCACCACGACAGCACGATCGGCGATGTCATCTTGCCCAAATTGCATACCGTCGTTGAATTCGCACTGCCGCGGGAGTTATCGGTTCTGGACGATGCCGGCTTGCTGCGCACACCGGTGGCACGGGATACCATCGACGGCGTCGAGACGATCAAATACGCGGTCGATGAGGAAACTCCGCAAGGCCGTGCGACCGGCTGGCTGTGGCTCAGCGACGACGGCATTCCGATGAAGTGCGAGGCCACATTCACGGGCAAGAAGGGTAAGGCATCGTCGATCCGCTGGGAGCTGCGCCACGTCAAGACGGGCCACCAGGATACTGCGCTGTTCGGCATTCCGAAGGGCTATGCAAAGCTGTCTGCCGAAGCCGCCGCCCCGCTGCTCGGGATGCGAATGGCGCGGCCTCAAGCCAAATAGGCGCTGCTGCGCTACTGCGGTCCCGCTTGCCCGGCTGGGGTGAATGCGGCGTAATTCTGAGGCGTTGCACCCGTTCGAGGAGAGAAGTCATGGATGACCCGTCCGCTGCGCCGATCGCGGTTCCCGGCAACGAGATTGACCGGCCGGTGGCCAGCCCGGCCTCGCCGCGGTTCTGGGGCAGCGACGCGATCGCCGCAATGCTGCGCGAGCTTGACATTCCTTATGTCGCGCTCAATCCCGGATCGAGCTATCGCGGTCTGCACGACAGTCTCGTCAACTATCTCGGGAATACCCGGCCGCGCATGCTGTTGTGCCTGCACGAGGAGAGCGCCGTGGCGCTCGCCCATGGCTGGGCCAAAGTGACGGGGCGGCCGCTCGCCGTGATCGCGCACGCCAATGTCGGGCTGATGCATGCGGCGATGGCAATCTTTAATGCCTGGTGCGATCGAGTGCCGATGATCGTGCTCGGCGCGACGGGCGCAGTCGATGCGGTGCGGCGCCGGCCGTGGATCGAATGGATCCACACCGCGCGCGATCAGGGCGCTTTAATCCGCAACTACACCAAATGGGACGACCAGCCGTCCTCGATCGGCGCCGCCCAGGAAGCGCTGCTGCGCGCCAACATGATCGCGCAGACGGCACCCTGCGGCCCCGTCTACATCAATCTGAATCTGGAACTGCAAGAGGACGAAGTCGCTGCGCGGCCGCCCCGCCCGGAGATTGCCCGCTTCGCGCCGCCCACGCCCGTCCAACCCGCGGGCCCGGCGTTGCGCCGTGCCGCGGAACTTCTCGCCCGCGCCGAACGCCCTGTCATTCTGATGGGACGCACCTCTCGCGACCTTAAAGCGTGGCGGCAGCGGGTCGAACTCGCCGAAGCGATCGGGGCGCGGGTCATGACCGACCGCAAGGCCGGTGCCGCGTTTCCGACCGACCACCCGCTGCATGCTGCCGGTCCCGCGACGTCACTGTCGCCGGCCGGCGCCGAGCTGGTCGCGGCGGCTGATGTGATCCTAAGCCTCGACTGGATCGACCTCGCCGGCACATTGAAGGCAGCGTGCCGTGGCGACGCTCCGGCCGGCGAGGTGATCCAGGTCTCGGTCGATCAATATGTCCACAACGGCTGGAGCATGGATTATCAAGGGCTGCCGCCGGCCGATGTCTATTTGCTGACCGAACCCGACGCAGCGGTTCCGGCGCTACTGGACGAAATCAAGCGATTGCGCCCGAATGCGCCGTCCCTCCCCGCGTCGCGCGAGCGCCGTGGTCCGCCACCCTTGCTGGCGCTCGAAAACGCCTCGATTATCGAGGTGCCGATGTTGGCGACAGCGCTGAAGGAGGTGCTGGGCGGCGCGCCGGTTTCGATGATCCGGTTGCCACTCAGCTGGGGCGAGCATCTGTGGGATTTCCGCCATCCGCTCGATTTTCTCGGGGCCGATGGCGGCGGCGGCATCGGCTCCGGGCCGGGGATGGCGGTCGGCGCGGCATTGGCGTTGCGCGACGGCGAGCGCCTGCCAGTCGCAGTGCTCGGCGACGGCGATTTTCTGATGGGCGCGACGGCGTTGTGGACGGCGGTGCGCAACTCTGTGCCTCTGCTGGTCGTAATCGCCAACAACCGCTCGTTCTTTAACGACGAACTGCACCAGGAGCGAGTCGCCCGCCAGCGCGGCCGGTCGGTTGAGAACCGCTGGATCGGCCAGGCGATCCGCGACCCCGACATCGACCTCGCCGCAATGGCGCGCGCGCAAGGTTGCGCCGGCATCGGCCCCATCGACGACCCGCGCCGCCTCGTCGCGGCGCTCACCGAAGCCGTCGCCGCAGTGCGCGCCGGCAAAGTCTGCGTCGTCGACGTTCGCGTCGCCGCCGGCTACGACCCCGGCGCCGCCAGCGGCATCATGCAGCGCTCATCCGGTGGCTGATCGGCGTCAGCGCGGTTTGTCGCCGGCCAAGGTCACGCGGTGCATGACCCGGCGGTGGCCGTGGTAATCGTTGACCGGGTGGTGTTGCGTACAGCGATTGTCCCAGAAAGCGATCGAGCCGACTTCCCACCGGAAGCGGCAGGTGAACTCGGGGCGCTGCTGATGCGCGAATAAATACTGCAACAACGCCGTGCTTTCCGCCTCGGTCATGTCCTTGAAGCGCACGGTGTGGCCGCCATTGACGTAAAGCGCCTTCCGGCCGGTCTCCGGGTGCGTGCGGACCACGGGATGCTCGGCGACATATTCGCGTTTTGCATCGGTGCGGGCGCCGTCGCGAACCCGATCCTCGCGGGT
>Ga0126373_10000425_pt1 | contig 27782 bp, 24 predicted proteins | sample PanSoiMetPlot_11_FD_92545 | JGI IMG/M metagenome (GOLD analysis project Ga0126373, IMG submission 92545) | Tropical forest soil microbial communities from Panama - MetaG Plot_11 | ecosystem: Environmental > Terrestrial > Soil > Tropical forest > Bulk soil | place: Panama | collected 2016-02-17 | reverse complement strand
GTGCGGGCCCGCCCCTTCGCGAACCAACACCGAAAGATGGAGCCGGGGGATTTCGAGCCGGCCGATGATTGCTGCTTGCTCGGCAATCGAACCAGCCCTGATCGAATCCTCGTTCGTACTTTTAGGGCTCTCACCCAGGCAGCATAAAGTGAAAGCAACGAGAACAGTGCAGAGTCTAGCCAGTTTTTTCATCGCAAGGTCACGTTATCTTGATTTCACTGGACCAGTCTGCGTGTCACCATACCGTTACATCGCCATTTACAGGGTAATATTCGGGTAGCCTCGGGCTGTGGCGTCCTTTCGCTTAGCAGTGTAATGGAAATCCGAAGCAACCCATGAACTGCGACTGGGAGCAACCTGATCCGTAGTCATTCGCAAGCAGAGTCTTCCGGTTCAAGGCTAACGTGGACTTCGCGAAATGTCATTGCTCGCGGACAGCATGTTCAAAGGATCGGCCTCACCACGTTCGCCGGGCCACGCCAAATACTCAGGAATGTACTAGCACATTAGTCTCTGGCGACTGCCACTTCCAACAGTTTCAGCTTTGCAGTTTAGCGCCGATGCTACACAAACGCCAAAACGAACCTTGGGGGCAGGTGCGTTCCGCGTCAGTCGGAGGCTCTTTGGAACGATTCCGGGTTCAAATCGTGGATGATTACGAGCCTTGGCGCCGGTTTATCCGTTCCGCGTTTCGCAAGAGAAAAGAACTGGAAATTGTTGGCGAATCCTCAGACGGTCTCCAGGCGATTCAGCAAGCCCAACAGCTGCGGCCAGACCTGATCCTGCTCGACCTCGGACTTCCGACGATCGATGGCATCGAGACGGCTCGACGCCTTCGAAAGCTGCTACCTCAGTGCAAAATCCTGTTCCTCAGTCAAGAATCCTCGCCTGAAATCGTGCAGGAAGCCTTGAGCACGGGCGCACGTGGCTATGTCGTCAAACAGAGCCTGAACGAACTCATGAAGGCCGTAACTGCTGCCTTGGCAGCGTAAGATCAAACTGGTAAGACTACCAGTTGTCCTCTGCCGATTTTCCCCGCTAGAGTTCCCGCTAGCGGCCATAGCTGCGAAGATCTTTTCTCGTGTCGTGTTGCGAATCCACCCAGAGCCCTGCCGAGGCTAAGGTCTGAATGACAACTGCCATAATCGTCGCGACCACTCCGTGAACTATTTCTCTGGAAGCGGAGGTATCAGGCAGTCGTGAGCTCATTGAACCCAAATTACTTTCTTCACGCCGCAAATATTCTGTTATTGGTCGCTTACAGCGTTCGAGACATTTTGTGGCTTCGACTTTTTGCCGTAGCATCCGCCCTGATTGCGATCCCGTATTTTGTCTTTCAGCCGTCTCCTCTTTGGGTACCAATTGGTTGGAGCGCTCTTTTTGCCTCAATCAACCTCTTCCAGTCGTGGCGCATTTTCCTGGAACGGCGCCCCATCAAACTAACTCCCGACGAGGAAACGATCCGTCGCCTCGTCTTTAAAGACCTGCCGCCCAGGAAGGTCTTGCAATTGTTGAGCGTTGGAACGTGGACTACCCCTCGCATGGGGGAACCGATGTTAGAGCGTGGCAAACGTCCTGAGAACATCTCACTCATCGTGCAAGGGACAGTCCGAATTGAAAGAAATGGGGACGCGCTCGGGGAACTGGTTCCGGGCAATCTTGTCGGTTCTGCTCTTCTGCTCACTGGCGTCCCCGCCGAGGTGGATGCAGTACCCATCGGACCCGTCCGAGCCTACTGCTGGCAGATTGATACGTTGGAGCGTTACCTGGTTGCCCATCCCGAAGTTCGCATCGCCGTGCAACGGCATCTGGCCCGCGACCTGGCTGGAAAGCTGGTTTCCTATGCGGAGAGCGAATCTCGGTAATTCCAAAACGCTGTCGAGCCCGCAAACGATTCGGCGGCTGATTGGGCAACCCGGTTAAGGTATGATTGGCGCGAAGTCCACCATGGCACTGCTGGAGGTGTAGCTATTTTGGTCCTTGATCAAGGTTGTTAGCACAAACTGAGCGTAATCATGGCGGAGTCGCCGCCTTAAGCTGGTGTCGATGCTGCAGCACGATCTCAACCGCTCCCGCCGTTCTCACGGCAGTGGAACCTCTTTTATCCGATCGGCCATTGCGGTGGCCGGCGTTTTCGTCTGCTCTTATCTGGCAGCCTGGCTCAGCGATCTTTTGGTATTGCGCCCGCAAATGATCTGGCCCTTGTGGCCCGGTTGCGCGTTTTTGGTTTCGGTGTTGCTGCGAACCCGAACCAAGATCCTCTGGCCTGCGCTTTTGCTTTCGGGACTCGCAGGCTTCGCTCTCTACGACATCCAGATCGGTCTCAATGCCCGGTCAACCGTCTTGTTTCTCCTGAGTGATGCGGTCCAGATTCTGATTGCCGCCTCAGGCATGCGCCTGGTTGTATCCGGTGTAGGGTGCCTTAACAGCGTTTCCTCACTAGCCCAGTATTCGTTCTTCGTCATCCTGGCTCCAATGTTAGTGACTCCACTCGTTGCCAGATCCTTGGGCGGGGTCTACCGGACAACCTGGCCGATCAGTTTCCTTAGCGAGGCATTGGCTCTGCTGACCCTGACGCCAGCCCTCTTGAGCTGGTCCCGAATCGCGCTCACGCGACAGAAAAAAACATTCGCTCACTACTTCGAAGCCACTAGCATGTTCCTGGGTTTGCTGATCCTGTCTTATCTGGCGTTTGCCTCACCGGCCTACGGATTTCGTCCTGCGCGTTTGTATGCCCTGGTCCCATTCCTGTTGTGGTCGGCGTTGCGCTTTGGAGTGCCGGGTATCAGCAACTCGCTCGTCATCGTCGCATTCCTTTCAATTTGGGGGAGTACTCACGGACGCGGACCCTTTATCGGTGACTCGCCAATCGCGAACGTTCTCTCATTGCAATTTTTCCTCCTCTTCGCCGCGGCGTCTTTTATGGTCCTGGCCGCCCTGGTCGAGGAGAAAAAATCAGACGAGCAACAACTTCGCGAGAGTGAACAGCGTTTCCGCCTGGTAGCCGATACTGCACCCGCCCTCATCTGGATGGCTGGCCCCGACAAACTTTGCACCTACGTCAACCAGTGTTGGCGGGACTTCACCGGACGATCCCTGCAACAGGAACTGGGGAACGGCTGGACGGAAGTGGTACATCCAGACGATTTGCAGGCGTGCCTTCACGCCTACACGCGCTCCTTTGACCAAAGAGACAAATTTTCCATGGAGTACCGCGTGCGACGGCATGGTGGAGACTATCGCTGGATCATGGCCGCTGGCGTACCCAGGTTCAATCTGGACAGCTCGTTCGCTGGTTATATCGGCATTGCCATTGACGTGACCGAACGCAAGAAGGCGGAAGAGGCAATGCTGGGAATCAATCGCAGGCTGATCGAGGCCCAGGAAAGAGAGCGCACCAGGATCGGGCGCGAACTCCACGACGATATCAACCAACGCCTCGCACTGCTTGCAATGGAACTCGAGAACTTGCGGGAGAATCCTTCGAGAGTTCGTAAACGTGCTCAGGAGCTCTGGCAGCACACCCACGAGATTGCCGCCGATGTGCAGGCTCTCTCGCACGAACTGCACTCCACGAAACTCGAGTATCTGGGCGTCGTCGCCGGCATCAGAAGCTGGTGTAAGGAATTCGCCGAGCGTCAGAACCTGGAGGTCGACTTCCACGCCGACGTTGTCGGGGTTCTCCCACCCGAAATTGGACTGACACTCTTTCGCATTTTGCAGGAAGCCTTGCACAACGCGGTCAAGCACAGCGGCGTGAAGCGGATGGAGGTGCAATTGTCGGAGCGCGCCAACGCGATTCAACTTGTCATCAGCGATTCCGGCAAAGGATTCGATCTCCACACAGCATTGCTGGGCAAAGGTCTAGGTCTCACCACAATGCGCGAGCGCGTTCGCCTGGTGAATGGAAACATCGCGATTGACTCCAGACCGATGGGTGGAACGACCATCCAAATCTCTGTTCCGCTGGCCTCCGACCAACCGGCTGAACAGAAGGCAATATAGCCAAAACAGCTGGCGAGCCCTTACTAGTCCCCGGAACTATTCCGACGACCCCTTGCTAACCGAGAGGAACCAGGCTAGTCTAACTCGGTAACCGAGGGGAGATTCCATGAGCAAGCCGTCAGATCTCGTCCAGGGCACCCTGGACATGCTGATCCTCAAAATCCTGGCGCTGGAGGCTTTGAACGGATGGGCCATCAGTCAGCGCTTGAAGCAGATTTCCGCTGACGTGCTGGGCGTCAGCGATGGCTCCCTTTACCCCGCGCTGCAAAAACTCGAACGCCGCGGCTGGATCCGGGCCGAGTGGAAGTTCAGCGAAAACAATCGTCGCGCGAAATTCTATTCGCCAACGCGCTTGGGGCGAAAGCAGCTCGAAAAGGAGACCGCCCATTGGAACCGCGTCTCCACCGCCATCTCCGGCATCGTGAAGCTCAAAGAGGCATGAACATGACTCTCGAACAATGGCTCTATTCCTTGCCGGTTCGTTTCCGTTCCTTCCTCCATCGCAGCCAGGTGGATCAGGAAATGCAAGCCGAGCTTCGCCAGCATCTCGATCAGCAAACCCGGGAGAACATTGCGCAAGGTATGTCACCGGAGGAAGCGCGCCGCTCCGCCGTGCTCACCCTGGGCGGCATCACCCAGATCGAGCAGCAGTGCCGCGACGCCCGCGGCGGAAATTTCCTCGGGGACTTGATGCAGGACTTTCGCTACGGTTTTCGTCAGTTGTGGCGCAGCCCTGGTTTTTCGGTGCTGGCCATCGTGTGCCTGACTCTGGGCATCGGCGCCAACGCCGCGGTATTCAGCTGGATGGAAGGCATTCTCTTCCGTCCCTACCCCTTAGTGGCGCATCAAGACCGCCTGTACGCTGTTGGCGGCATCGTTCAAGGACAAAGTAATGGCGACTTCCTCTCCTGGCCCGACTTCATCGACCTGCGCCGGAACTGCACGCTTTGCGAGGACGCCTTCGTAACTTCGATTACTGGCAGCACGCTGAATATCGGTGACCACGCCGAAGTCACGACCGGCAGCATCGTCTCAGCCAACTATTTTGACGTTATCGGGGTTCGTCCGATTCTCGGACGCGGGTTTCAACCGGGCGAGGATGCAGGCAGCAATTCGCACCCTGTGGTCGTTATCAGCTATCAGTTTTGGCGCAATCACTTCAAAGGCGACCCGGAGATCATCGGCAAAACGCAGCGCCTGAAAAACGTGCCGCACACCATCATTGGCGTGACGCCTGACGGATTCTACGGGACGTTCGTCGGCAGAGCGATCCAATTCTGGGTGCCCGCCTGCATGGAGGAAACCTTCCATGGCGGGGGATACAAGCTCGAGGATCGCGGCGCGCGATGGATCGAATCGTATGTACACCTGAAACCCGGCGTCAGTCGGGCACAAGCGCAAGAACAGATCTCCGCGCTCGGAGCGCGATTGCAGAATGACTACACAGCCACAAATCGCGGGCGCAGCATCAAGCTGTGGCCGCTATATGAAACTCCGTTCAACCACGCCGGCGAACTGCTGCCCATTCTCGAGGTGATGGTCGCCGTAGTCGCGTTTGTTCTACTTATCGCCTGCGCTAACGTGGGCAATCTGCTGCTGGTCCGGGCGTTTGTTCGCCGCCATGAAATGAGCGTCCGCCTCGCCATCGGAGCCAGCCGCCTGCGTTTAGTGAAGCAGCTTCTCACCGAAGGACTCATGCTCTCCGCCATCGGCACAGCCGGTGGACTTCTTGTCGCGTACTTTTGCCGCCATGCGCTGGTCTTGTTGTTGCCGACCGGTGTAGGAGCAGCAATGTACCTGCCCGGGCAAATGGATGCCCGCGTAATTGCAGTGAGCGTCGGCGTCTGCCTGCTCGTCACGTTAATTGTGGGGATGGTTCCCGCATTTCAAACACGTCACCTTGATGTGGCGGGCCCTTTGAAGGCCGACTCTTCCGGCGTGGTCGGGGCCCGGGGTCGAGCTTGGGTGCGTTCCGCCCTGGTCGTCTTCCAGGTAAGCCTCAGCTTCATCCTCTTGGTCGGCGCGGCTCTCTTGCTGGAGAGCCTTCAGAAGATTCGAACCACGAGCCCAGGCTTTTCAACGACAAACGTGGCAGTGACAGGTGTATCGCTGGTGGCGGCTGGCTACGACATTCCGCGAGCCAGCACATTTCAGAACGAACTTATCGACCGGCTGAGTGGAGTGCCCGGCATTGAGTCCGCCGCATTCGCAGCGGTCACACCGCTCGGATACATGACCTATCCATCTTCTCCCATTGCCGTGGATGGCTATCAACCTGCCCCGGACGAACAACCGGAAATTGAGTACAACCGAGTCGGCCCAAACTATCTCGCGACCTTGGGCATTCCTCTTCTTTCCGGCCGCGAATTTGCACGAAGCGATGATGAGAACGCCCCGCTGGTAGCGGTCGTAAATCGAACTATGATGATGCGCTACTGGCGTGGTCAGGATCCGACCGGCCTTCGGCTGCAGGTGAAAGGCCGCTGGGCACGGGTCATTGGTGTGGCCGCTGACGCGAAATACGAAAGCATGGCCGAAACTCCAAAGCCATTCTTCTACCTACCGCTGCGGCAGGATTCCTCCCGCGAGCCGGAGTTGAATATCCGCACGACACAACCCTTGCAGAGCACATCGGCCGCGGTTCTCCGCGAAGTTCACGCGTTGGACGAAAATCTTGCCCTCTACGAAATCATCTCGCTGCAAGAACAGGTAAACCGCGCTACCTCTCCGCAACTCGTCGCCGTGACCTTGGTCTCAATTCTCGGAGGCCTCGCTCTGCTTCTCGCCGCCGTTGGCCTCTACGGAGTCATGTCCTACGCAGTCGCCCAGAGTACTCGGGAACTGGGACTGCGCATGGCTCTAGGCGCCCGCGCCGACAATTTGCTACGTCTCGTTCTCTCGCGTGGGCTGGGCCTGACCGCGGCCGGCGTCCTGTTCGGCACAGTCATGGCGCTCGCCCTGACAAGGCTACTCGGAAGACTTCTCTACAACGTGAGCCCGCACGATCCCGTTCTGTTCGGATCAGCGTTGGTTGTAATGACGATTACGGCACTCTCTGCTTGCCTGCTGCCCGCTTGGCGCGCCGCACGCACCGACCCAGCACGTGTCCTGCGGAGCTGACATGCCCTTGTTTTTCAACAACTCGTCACCGCACCCCTCAGAGGTTTTCCTGAACGAACCGTGGACCAAGATGCACGTCGACTTGTACAAGCGGCGAGTCCCCCACTGCCTTGAAACTGTGCACCTCACCCGCCTTGATCACAAAAATGTCTCCCGCGCTCCCCTCGAATGTCCTGCCGTTCACCGTCCACACTCCTCGTCCTTCGCGAATAAATTGGATCTCATCATAAGGATGCCGATGCGGTCCCGGTCCCGCACCCGGTTTCCCATAAAACAGAAAGACAGAAACGCCCGCCCCTCCCTGCTCCTCCCCCACAAACTCGTACGAACTCCCCACAAAAGGCAGGTTCTCCTGCCGCACATGATGCATGCTCGTTTGACCCTCCACCCTCATTGGATGAGCGAGCCGACGCGCCGATTCTCCAATCCGCGAGCTCCACGCACGCAGGTATTGAATGCCTCGGCCCGAACGACACCGACCAAATGCACAGGCAGGCGAAGCGCCCATGGCGAAGCGCTGCGTGCATGTTCTCCCCCGAACGCCGAAATTAGTCTGGGGCCGCCCTTAGTCAGGCTTTGCAGACCGGCGAGAAAGATCCGCTTCAGGCGACCCTATCTACAAAGGCGCAAAGGGTGGCGCCTTTTGGTTCACATGCCGTTGTGATTTTCGTAATCTTTGCTCCCGCTTCGAACCCGGCAAGATAGAAGCACGATGCGCAAGCCCATCCACCTTCCTGTGCTATTCCTGTTCGCGGTAACGACCACCTTCGCCGCCGACACTGTCCTCACTTGGCCCCCCGACGCCAAAGGCGCCACCCTGCGCTTCACCATCGGCAAGCTCCGTCAAGTGAGTTCCAATTCCGGCCAGAGCGATCTTCTCGGCGAAGCGACTGCCGAAAACCTCAGCGCGAAACCCATCCCTTCCGCGTCCTTCTATCTTTATCTCTTGGACAAGAGCGGCGAGCGCGTCGGTGAGGGATATCTCGAAGTCTCCAATCTCCCGGCCGGACAGCGCGCCAAGATCCCGGTCAGCGTGCATGCCATGGGCTCATACGTCAGCATGCAATTGCAACCGCAGCATCTCTCCGACGAACCGCTCAAGGTGAGAATGAACATCACCAGCCTGCCTCCCGGAGCCAACGTCAGACTCGATTCCCAGCCCTCCGGCTTGACTCCGCAGATACTTCCGATCGCTCCGGGCAAGCATGTTCTGGAGTTCACCAAAGAAGGCTATGCCACCGCCAGTACGCCCGTGGAGCTCGGCGCCAACACCCCGGCCGGCGCCGTAGACATCGAGTTGACTCCATTGACACTCGACACCGTGGTCCTGCAAGACGAAACGGTCCTGTTAGGCGATGTCGTGTCGATGACCGCAACATCGCTAAACCTCACGGTGAAAGGCAAGCCCACCAGGCTCGACCGCAATCGCGTTGCCCGCATCGTCTTGGGCCACCACAAACGTTCGGCCGGCACGTATCGGCCGTAATCTCCGGCCCGACGCTGTCATCTTTGACAGTGTTCCGTTAATCGAGAGCGCTGTTCAACTGAGTTTCGCTACTAATATGACGAACTCACCCATGGACCTCCTGACCGATGAAGCCGCGTACGTGCTCGGAGTCTTGCACCAGATGCGAGATCAAGTGAAAGAAACCCCCGCTCTCTTTGATCCCAATGCTCTTCAATTGATCGACGCAGAGATCGCCCGTTACCAGAACAAGGCGCACGAGCTCGACGCGGCCTGAGATACCTCTGAGGGTCCGACAGTCTGCGAACGCTCGCGCCGCTGTGATGTTCAGACAGAGAATTGCGAGCGCCTACGACAATTGCAAGGAGCGCCCTGTGAAGCCTCCAATTCCACCTCTTCTTTTTGCGATTCTGCTCTTCGCCGGCATGCGCATCCTGCTCGAGACCGGCCGGCCGTGGTTTCGCAATCGGGCGCCGGCCAAAAGAATCGGAAGGCGAGCGCGGCAGCCCGAGCACCATCAAGGGTGCGGTGTTCGCGTTATTCGGATGGGTAGTGGCATTCACGTTTTCGGGTGCGGCTTCGCGATTCAACGAAAAACGGGGGTTGATCGCCGCGGAAGCCAACTACATCGAAACCGCCTCTCTGCGGCTGAACTTGTTATCTGAAACAGCGCAACCCGAACTAAAGGACCTATTCCGTCATGATCTTGATTCCCGGCTGGGAACGTACCGCAGGCTGCCCGATATGGAATCAGCGAAACCGGAGATGGTTAATTCCAAAAAGATACAGAGAAAAATTGGTCAAAAGCAATATCCGCAACGACGCTCCGCGATTCTCATGTAGACGCAGCCAAGTTGCTGCTCCCCGCACTGAACAACATGATCGACATGAACACCACGTGAACCGTGGTGTTGCACAATCATCCACCAAGCGTCATCTACCTCTTGCGGTTTATCCTGGGATTAATCTGCTCGTTGCTGGCAGGCTATCGCACGGCGGTCGGGCTGAATCGGAGCTGGCTCCACATTCCCACATTCTTAGTTTCCTGCTGCTCACTGTCACCGCTATCTATGTTGTCGTCGACGTCGAATACCCGCGCGCAGGCCTGATCCGCCCCGGAAGCTTCGATCAGATATTGGTCGATGTCCACGCCCACATGGAATAGAGGATTTTCATGTAGTGCGAGCGACGCCTCTCTAAGTCGCAACTCATTCTTCATCAGGTTGTGCACTTTTTTCTCGCACTCCTCCCTTGCAGGGAACACCTGATTGTGACCGGCAGCCTCGCCGCCCTAATCTGAACATGTTCATAGGGAACACGGATTCATTGCGTGATGGACCGCACACCGAATTTGCAGCCAGGGAAAGGAGGGCCTCTCCGCGCCCGACGGGAGGCCGGAGGCGCTAGACCCGAACGTTTGTACGACAAATCACACTCTCGAGGTTGGAATGAGGATTGCCCAGGTGTCGCCACTGTACGAAAGCGTACCACCCAGACTGTATGGAGGAACGGAACGGGTCGTCTCCTGGCTTACCGAAGAATTGGTACGCCAGGGCCACGAAGTCTCGCTTTTTGCGAGCGGCGACTCTCTTACCAATGCACGCCTGGTTCCCGTCTGTCCCAAGGCTTTGCGTCTCGATCCTAATTGTATTGACCCTCTGGCTCATCATATTCACCTGCTGGAACAGGTGCTTCAGCAAAAAGAAGAGTTCGACGTTATTCACTTTCATATCGATTACCTCCACTTCTGCCTCAGCCGCAGAGAAGAACTTCCGCAACTCACGACTCTGCACGGCCGCCTCGATATTCCTGATCTGGTGCCGCTGTATCGCGAGTTTTCCGAAATGCCGGTGGTCTCGATCTCCTACGCTCAACGCGCTCCGCTCCCCTGGGTCAACTGGCAAGGCACCGTCCACCACGGCATGCCCGAGGACCGCTTCGTGCCCGGCCTCGAGCCCGGCAAGTATCTCGCTGTTCTCGGACGAATTTCTCCCGAGAAAGGTGTGGATCGCGCCATCGAAATCGCACTCGGCGCAGAGATGCCCTTGAAGATTGCCGCCAAAGTCGATAAGACTGACCGCGAGTATTTCGAGGCTCGGATCAAACCCATGCTTGATCACGAACTCATCGAGTTCCTGGGCGAGATTAGTGACCTCGAAAAAAATGAATTCCTGGGGAACGCGACCGCTTTCCTGTTTCCCATCAACTGGTCCGAGCCATTCGGAATCGTGCTCATCGAAGCCATAGCCTGCGGACTGCCCGTCGTTGCATATCCGCTCGGCTCCGTCCCCGAGATCATCGAAGAGGGCGTCTCCGGCTTCCTCGTCGAAAGTGTTGACGACGCTGTCAAAGCCGTTAAAAATATCTCTAAGATCGATCGCCGGAAATGTCGCAAAGCCTTCGAGCGCCGCTTTTCCGACCGGCGCATGGCCCACGACTACTTGACAATCTACGAACGAATCGTCAAACGTGAACCTCAACCGATTGCTCTTACCGATGGAGATCTACGTTGGATGAAGTTGGAACCGCCCAGCAGTACTACATAGCCGCCGGATCGTCACCGTCCGACGATCGGGCCCGGGTATTGAAATACGGAAAATGTTTCGCCGTCTTCAACCGTTACGGCGATGTAGAACCGCTCGGCCTTGGCGAGCACGGAGTGTTCTTTCGCGGCACCCGCCACCTCTCCGAGTTTGCGCTCGGACTGTGGCAGGCCCGCCCCCTGCTGCTCAGTTCGACGGTGAAATCCGACAACTTCGTTTTCATCGCCGACCTCGCGAACGTTGACGTCGCCAAGCACGACAGCATTGTCGTTCCCCGCGGCACCTTGCACATCGTCCGCTCGCGCTTCCTCTGGCGCGACGTCGTCCACGAGGAACTGCGCCTGGTCAACTACGGCCAGGAGACATTGCGCGTCCCCATCCGCGTTGCTTTTGCCGCGGACTACGCCGACATCTTTGAGGTCCGCGGCATGCGCCGCGATCGCCGCGGACGTCGCCTCGACGATCAGATCACTCCCAGTTCCATCCTGATGACCTACGAGGGTCTGGATCACGAACTGCGTCGCACGTGCATCGAATGCGATCCTCCGCCTCTCAAAATCACGTCCTCCGATCTGCAATTCGAGGCCTCGCTCGCGCCTTCCCAATCTGCGACCTTTCACTTCTCCGTCGATTGCAACCCGATGTCGGAGCATCGGTCCGTTGGTTATGCCCGCGCGATCTCCGGAGCAGAAACCGAACTGCAAGCCGCCTCGTCCAAGCTCTGCGAAATCTCCAGCTCCAACGATCGCATGAGCCGCTGGATTCGCCGCTCCATCGCCGATGTCGAGATGATGACCATGGGCAATCCGGAAACCAATTACCCCTATGCCGGCGTCCCGTGGTTCAGCACCATTTTCGGTCGCGACGGCATCATCACCGCCATGCAGATGCTTTGGATCGCCCCGCAAATCGCTAAAGGAGTCCTTCAGCATCTGGCTTCCACCCAGGCCACCGAAGTCGATCTCAAGAATGAAGCAGAGCCCGGCAAGATCATCCACGAAACCCGCGGGGGAGAGATGGCCAAACTGGGGGAAGTTCCGTTCGGCCGCTACTACGGCAGTATTGACAGCACGCCGCTCTTTCTTATGCTCGCCGGCTGCTATCTCGACTGCACCGGCGATACGAGATTCCTCCAGCACCTTCGCCCCCACATCGACCTCGCTCTTGAATGGATCGATCGCTACGGCGATGTGGATGGTGACGGTTTCGTCGAGTACGCGCCCCACGGCGACAAAGGCCTGGTGCAGCAGGGATGGAAAGATTCCAATGACTCCGTGTTTCACGCTGACGGCAAAATCGCCGATGCCCCGATCGCATTATGCGAAGTGCAGGGCTACGTCTATGCCGCCAAAATGGCTGCCGCGCGCATCTATGCTGCCTGGGGCGACGCGGATCGTCAGCGCTCGCTCGAGAACGAAGCTGAGGAACTGCAGCATCGCTTTGAAGAGGCGTTCTGGTGCGACGACATTTCGACCTACGCTCTGGCCCTCGATGGTCACAAAAAGCCGTGTCGCGTGCGCACCTCAAATCCCGGCCACTGCCTCTACTCCGGCATTGTGAGCCCGGAGCGCGCGAACCTGGTCGCGCACACGCTGGTCAGCCACGACTTTTTCAGCGGATGGGGTATCCGCACAGTCGGCTGTCACGAATCCCGCTACAACCCGCTCTCGTATCATAACGGTTCCGTCTGGCCACACGACAATGCGATCATCGCGGCCGGCATGGCCCGTTACGGATTCCGTGAATTCGCCGGACGTGTCCTGATGAGCCTCCTCGACCTCAGCGGCGCGGTCGAACTCCATCGCCTCCCCGAACTCATCTGCGGTGTCGATCGCCGCGAAGGCCAGGGACCGACCCTTTACCCGGTTGCCTGCTCTCCACAGGCGTGGGCTGCAGGTGCGGTCTTCATGGTCCTGCAGGCCTGCCTTGGGATCACCATCGATGCCGGCAAACGGCGCGTGATCTTCGATCGTCCGTACCTGCCTCAAGGCATTCCGCAGCTTTCGGTTCGCGATCTGCGCATCGAGGACAACCAAATCAGCCTCTTCATGGAACGAGACAGGGGCCCCGTCCGAATCCAGGTACTGGAAAAGCACGGCGAAGTAGCCGTAGTCGTGAAGTAACGTCATCTACCACGAAGGAATGCCCGAATGATCCATGGGTCTTCCGTCGACCGACCAATATGAAAAGGGGTGCCCCACTTCCGGCCGATTTGGCCAGAGGTGGGGAATTTTCGACGGAGCGTCGTAGAAGGGGTCTTTAGTGGTTGAGGCTCGTTGCTTACGCGCTCTTGCCCACGCTAGTAATGCACTCCTCAAGTACATCCACTGCGACATCTGCCTCTTCCTTGGTCACGATAAGCGGCGGACACAGCCGGATGCTGCTAGGCCCACAGCCTAGGAAGAGAATGCCCTTCTCGAATGCCATCTCAACGATGCGGTCGCGCTCCGCAGCGGCGTATTCCTTCGTGATTTTGTCCTTCACGATGTCCACGCCAATCATCAACCCGCGCCCGCGCACATCCCCGATCAGTTTCAGTCGCGAAGGCCACCCCGCCATGCGTGAAAGGATGTGCTTCCCCACCTTCGCGGAATTCTCCAGCAAATGTTCCTTCTCGATCACATCCAAGGTAGCAAGTGCCGCCGCGATCGCCACCGGATTCCCACCAAAAGTCGACGCATGCGAACCCGGCACCCAATCCATGATTTCCGCGCGCGTCACCGTTACACCCAGCGGCATCCCGGACGCAATGCCTTTTGCCATGCAGACGATGTCCGGCTCGACTCCGGTGTGCTCCACCGCAAACCACTTTCCCGTGCGGGCCACGCCGCTCTGCACTTCGTCGACCACCAGTAGAATCCCGTGCCGGTCGCAGATCCGCCGCAATTCCTGCATGAAGACGGTAGGAGCAACGACATATCCGCCCTCTCCCTGGATAGGCTCAACGAAGATCGCCGCCACTTCTTCCGGCGCCAGCGTAGTCTTGAACAGCTTCTCCTCAATAAAGCGTGCGCAGCCAAGCGCGAACTTCTCCGCCTCCTGCGCCCCTCCCCCGCATCCACGATAGACATCGGGATACCGTACGTGCGTCACACCCGGGACCAGCGGAGCAAACCGCCGCCGCTGCTGCGGCTTCGAAGCTGTCAGCGACAAAGCTCCCATCGTGCGCCCGTGAAACGCACCGAAGAACGCAATCACGTTTTGTCGCTTCGTGTGATACCGCGCTAACTTGAGCGCGCACTCGATCGCCTCCGCGCCCGAGTTGCCGTAATAAATCCGGTGCGGGCCAGGCATCGGTGCGATCTTCGACAGCCGCGACGCCAGCTCGACCATGTTCTCGTAATAGAAGTCAGTCCCCGACATGTGGATTAACTGGCCCGCCTGCCGCTGAATGGCAGCCACCACGTCAGGATGGCAATGCCCAGTCGATGTCACGGCAATGCCCGCAGAAAAATCGAAGAACTCGTTTCCGTCCACATCCGTCACAACGATCCCGCGTCCGCTCTTCGCAACCAGCGGATACGACCGTGTATAGGACGGCGAAATGTATTTCTCATCGCCCTCCAGCACGCGCTTGGCGTTCGGCCCGGGCAGGGCGGTCTTGATCTTGGGCCCGATGGTAGCGGTCATCATTTTGGTAGTCATTGCAATCTCCTCTGTCGCCAGTGGCCAGTGGTTAGTGGCCAGTTGTCAGTAAAAGCAGCCTCGAGGACACGATCCGGTTTGAACGTGCGAATCCCGAGGCGAATCAGGCGATGGATGGAGTTAGTCGCTACCGAACAGAGAGGGACGCAACCGCGAAGGCAGAATGGCCCGATAGCGCCGCGGACACACCAGGCCGTCCAGCCAGCACTCGGCAGACTGGGCGTGAACAAGGCGCGAATTGGGGTTCCGTGGCAGCATCGCTTGCGGACGACATCACCTCAATTATATCCGGACGCGATGGCCCAGCGGAACCCCAAAGTAACCCGCCGGTGTTGGGCGGACGCATTGGTTTGCCCGGGTCGCGAAAGCGACCGTGCCCCCTCACTGGTTCTCAGTGGGTGGCCCACTCAAGCCCGCATTGGGCTTGAGTGGGGCACTTCGGTTGCCGCACCCGGGAACAAACATCCTTTTTTGAATTTTTTTTCAACTATGTGAGGACGCTGTGTGGATCTTCCAAAACGGAATTTCATAGTCAGGACGAAGGCCAGTTTGCAGCTTCCGATGCAGATACACCGCCGGAAGTGCGGGAATGTCTGGCAGGAGAGCAATACTTCCGATACTTCGTTGCGAGCAATCCCCGCGCTCCAATCGCCATCCTCGAACGGCTCACTCCGTCGGACGTCGACGCGCCAACTCGGAAGGCAGCCCAAGAAAACATCGCCAACCACGGGTCCGAGAAGCAGTAGCCCTCAGCAATTGCCCTATCAAGGCCGACGGCGGGTCATTCCCCACCGGTTCGCCGCCACCAACGTTTTCGCACTTTTCAGCTCCGGCCGTTCCGAATGCTTGCCGTCATCGCAATTCTTCAACAGCTGGCTGTAATAGGTATTCGCCTTCTTCGCCTGATGCGCCACTTCCGCCGCCTGCGCCGCGCCGGCAAGACCGTTGAACCGGTTCGGATCAATCTTCATCGACTGCTCGTACTCCGCCAGCGCCTTCTCCGGCCGCTTCAGTTCGAGCAGCATATCGGCCAGCATCTCGCGCGCTGGGATATCAACTTCCGCCTTCCCCGCGCGATCCTGCAGGTCGGCCACTTCTCCCATCAACTTGACCGCGTCGTCATTTTTCTTTTCGACGAATGCCAGCCAGGCATGCACTTCATTGTGCGCTGACGATGCCTTCGGCCCTTCGAGCACATACGCATATTTCGAGCGTCGGACCGCCTCCTCGGCAGCATCGAACATCTTTGCGTTGTTCCTCGTGGCTTCGACATCGCCCACGCGCGCCGATCCGATCGTCCGCGCCCAATAGGTAATCGTCTGCAGATGCGGAGCCGCATTCGCCGCAGGTTGCAGCGCCGAAGCCTCAGCCCAGTGGTGCATCTCCAGATCGTAAAGAGCCGGGAAATGCGCGGCCGCGTATCCCATGTATTCCAGCATCCCGGTATCATCCATGGTTGTGGTGCCTGCCACGATCTGCTTCGACTTCTCCACAATCTGCTTCGCGGCCTCATCCTGCCCCGTTTGCAGATACGCGTAGAGCAGGAAGTGCATGGCATGCAGTTCATGCCCCCGCATGTACATCGCCTCGGACTTCTCGGTAAGCCCAACAGATTTCAAATTGGCCTGAATATCTTCCGGCCACAGCCCCAGCCGCGCAAAGATGTGCGAAGGCATATGCACCGCATGCGCCGACGACGGTGCGATATCCGCATACCGTCGAGCCGCATCCAGCCCCATCCCCGCCATATCGGGCGAGTCGCACGCGTGAATGATGTAATGCGCCAGCCCAGGATGATCCGGCTGTTTCAAGAACAACGGGTTGAGCACCGAGACCGCCTTCTTGGTCGCCTCATGCGAGCTGTCGCCCGGCTTCTCCGCTGCCATCAGCGAAAGCGCATAGAACGCTCCCGCCTCCAGATCGTCTGGATATTTCTGATATAGCTTCGCCATCGCATCCGAGTACGCGGCCGCCTGCTTCAGATAATTCGTCTTCGAAGGATCGCTATAAAACACGCCCAGCGCCGAGATGTAGGCATGCTCACGTTCAGTCCTTGCCCCAACCTTCTGTGCCGTCTCGATCTCCTCCTGCCCATGCTTCAGGGTCGCGTCCTCAGGCCGCTCCCAGATCTGAGGAAACAGGCTCATCGCGATGCCCCAGTGAGCCATCGCGCATGCGGGATCCTTCTTCGCGACATCGCTGAACTGCTCGCCGGCCTCCTCGTATCCAAACGAGTGCAGCAGCGCCACTCCCCGCTCAAATTCGGCTTGCGACCCGGCGGCACAAGAAATCGGAAACGAAACCTGCCCCAGTTTCTCCGTAGCTTCATGATGGTGCCCGTGCATGTCGTCGTCGAGCCCAACCGCAGGCACAGCACACCAGACTCCGATCAGAAAACAGCCCAGCAGTCTCACGCGGATCATCTTCCCCTCCCCACAAACACTGAGGTAACTGTACTCAACTTTCGCGCGTTTCACCAACTCGGTAGAAGAATTTCTCCGCAGTAGCCGGCGTTGATGCGCCTCCGTGGGTGCCCCCGGACTGAAACGCCATCACATTGTCATCGTGAGGCCGTCAGCGGGTGGAGAAAACAGCGTATACTAGAGCTACTTAACCTCGAAGACACTGTCGCTCCAGCAATGTGCGGCTTCGCGATTGAGAGATCAAAAAGGCGTGTTTCTTGAACAGTGGCTTCTCCTTGCAATGCGCACCGCCCAGGCCGCTGGTATCAAGAAAATTGGGTTTGCATACTGGCAGCAGCCGAATCAAGGGGAGTTCTGTATGTCTGCACGCAATGGCGATAAGTCCAGATTTAACCGAAAACGCAAACAGAAGATTGCTCGGCGCAAGCACACCCATGAACTGCTGGAGCGCGCCAAAAAGGCACGTCACTCAGTCGACGCCACAGCCCATGCATGATTTAGTGAAAGAGGAATTGCGATGAAGAACCTTTACGTTGGGAATCTGCCCCACAGTACAACCGAAGCCGAACTGCGAAATCTCTTTGAAGCACACGGTGCGGTGGAGAAGATCACGCTCGTAACCGACCGGGATACCGGACGCTCTCGTGGGTTTGGGTTCGTAGAAATGACCAATGCCAGTGAGGCCGACAAGGCCATCGCGACTCTAAATGGGACAGATCTCGGCGGACGAACGTTGACCATTAACGAGGCCAAACCTAAGACAGATCGTCCTCGGGGCGGCGGCCATCGTTTTGGTGGTGGAAGCGGGCGTGGGCGCGACGATTATCGCGGACATCCACGGCAGCCACGCGAACCGCGCTGGTAGCTTTTCGAATGCATAAAAGTCGTCCGATCAGGCGACCAAATGTCTGTCGGGGACGAACAAGAGATTCCAGGGGGATACGTATGCCAACAGGCCGATCAACATTCACAAAGCGTCAGAAAGAACATACCCGGCAACAGAGACAACGGGACAAAGCAGAGCGCAGAAATCAGCGGAAACAGGAGAAGGCTGTTGCGGGCACCGTGGACGAGATGGCCGAATTGCGCGAACATGCTGCGCAGCAGGCAGCGCTTTTCAATCTTGGCGCAGAGGACGCGGGCACCGCGGACGAGTCCCCCCGTGACCACCACGGCGAGTAACTCAGGTTTACACGTTTGCGGGGGCTTCACGCCTTGGCAAACCGAATTGAATGTAAGAAATGTTCGGCTATAAAACATCCGCATCGGCGGAAATTGTTGGGGGGTGAGTGTGGCAGAAATTCGATTGCAAGAGGGCGAATCCTTAGAAAATGCGCTCCGTCGATTCAAACGTAAGGTTCAGTCCGAAGACATCATTCGAGAAGTGAAACGTCACTCGTTCTACCTGAAGCCGGGTGAGAGGCGTCGGGTAAAACAGGCGCTGGCTCGGAAGCGTGCGCGGAAAAAGATCCGAAAAGAAGGTTCCTTCACAAAAGATAAATAATTCCGGAGAGTAACCTGACGCTTGCGGCGAAGCAGCACCCATTGACCCTCCGGCAAGGTTCTTAGAGCGTAGTCCCCTGATACCGCGCACAATCGCTCTGCGGTCTAGGGGCTACGCGGGAACGTAAGGTTTATGAAGCGTTCTTGACCAGGTGCAGCCGGGAGCGATGCTTTTCCCTGATCTGCTCAATCGAAAGAGTTTTGTGACTGAGTCGGGAGAGTTGAACAAGTTCTTCCTGAATCTCCTGCAGTCGTTCCTGCCTGTGGCTGTGAGCGATGTCGGCTTCTGGTCCCTTCGGGCCTCGAAACCGATACTGCTCATTCAACTCCTGAATGTCAGCAATTTCCGACCGAAGCCGCGCTATCTTTTCCCGAAGAACTTCAAGATGATCCATAGTGAACAGGATAACGCATCTGTCAGTTCGGAGCGTGGAAGCCGGCCGGCCAGGGCCCACTCCGGCCTGATTTTTGGCTTGAGCGGGACGGCCAAGTACCCCGTCCTGAATGGCTCTCTGCCACTTTAGGGTGAGGACTTTGATCATTACGAGTTCATCCCCAGCTCAGTCGAAGCATCTCTACCCTCGAATCTGCTGGCGGGATTGCTCCCAAATTAAGATCGTCACCACGTTGTCATCCTACGTTCCGTTTCGCCCGCTGGAATAATCGCGACCACTCGCCTTCCGACGCATGTTGCATACGCAACATATGTATGTTGTAATAGCAACATGGAGGCCTATATGAACGACACTCTGGAGACGATCTTCAAAAGGAGAGCGGTCAAAGTCTTTGAGCCAGTCGCAATCTCGAAGGGGATACGCGAACAAATCCTCAATGCAGCCCGCCACGCTCCCTCTAGCTTCAACAGTCAGCCGTACCGGTTCTATTGGATAGAAACTGCAAAAGAGAGGACAGCGGTGGCGAGACTCTGCATGGGACAGATGCCTGCGGAAACCGCGTCGGCCCTGGTCGTGGTCGTCGCCGACATTGGAGCGTTGGCCGCAACCTCGCAAAGCCAATTGGAGTGGATGCGCAGCCGGAGCGAGTTCAGCGAGACGAAAATCCGCGACTACGAAAGGACAGCAAAGATCGGCCGGATCCTCTTCCTGCCCGGGCCATTCGGTATCTTTGGCGCCGTGAAATGGGGAATGTTCTGGCTGTTGAATCTGTGGAAGGTGATGGGGATGCCCCCCACATCGCGCCGGGACTTGTTCAAATGGGCGACCAAGAGTACATCGCTGGCCTGCGAGAATCTCATGATTGCTGCCGAAGCGCTGGGCATCAACACCTGCCCCATGGAGGGCTTCGATGGCCGCAGGCTTTCGAAATATCTCAGCTTGTCACGCCGTGATCATGAGATTGTGATGGTGATTGCGATGGGAAAGAAAGCGCAGACCTACGTTGAACCGCCCCAGTGGCGCAGACCTCTCCAGGCGACGGTAAGCATCCTATGAACATCATTCCCAGGAAAGAGGTTCCTGAACACATCCTGGAAGATTCCGTTCTGGCCCATATCGCCGCCGCCTATTTTTCGGTAGGGAAAAGGCTGGAACGAAAGACTCAGTGTTCCGCAACTCGCGGCTTCATCCTTTCAACCCTGCGCGGCAGCGCTACGCTCAATCAGAATCAGATCGCCAGGCTTCTCGGTCTTGACCGGACTGTTGTGCACCGGGCCATCAAGTCCATGGCTCAGGAAGGACTTGTTTCGGAGCGAAAGGCAAAATCTGGCAGGGCAATTCACGTCCAACTAACCCGCAAAGGAAACCAGTATAGGGACCGGCTAATCAAGGCCCGGGTGGCCGCCGATGAGAATGTCCGGCATAAACTAACTTCGGATGAACGCGCAACCCTGATTCGACTCCTGAAGTTGATCGCCGAATTGGAGTTCTAAACTTTTGCTTCGTCCATGCGGGCGGATTGCTAATAAAACGGAAAGTGGCCGCGTTTTAGTGAGCGTAACATCCCCGGACCGAACCAACAATTATTGCAAGTGGCTCTACGTTTGCTGCAAACGAGTCGAACCACAGCGGCCAGATTAAGCTCCTAAGAAAGCGCAAACCGGGGGCAGGTCGGACAGCGAATGAGGAGTTGGTTACCGGGGCGCGCGCTCTTGCATACCCGGCAATAGTATTCAAGGTTGTCGCCCAAATTATTTGCGGTCCTGGCCTCAGCTGCTATCGAAATCCTCCGAATATCACTACATCACTGTCGTTGTCACCGGCGCGAGGGAGAGCGATGTTCTTGCCATCTTGCGACCACGCATATGCCGCAAATGACCCCGGGGCGGAATCGAAGTGCGTGAACTGCACTTCTTTGCCACCTTTGCGCGGGATCATGAACAGGTTCTGGACGCCCGGAGTTGTGGGACGAAACCGCCCACAATCAGGCCGACTGCAAGAGCGAGAACCGTCAACTTGCTCCTCTGTGGAGGCTACATCGGGTGTAAACTCGCTTGCCGGGGTACGCGACGACATATCCCATCGATTGTCGCAGAGTATTAAAACCGTTGTAGTTAACTCCGTATCACGGAACCAGCGTAGAATTTGCACCAAGCAGGCGACCCCTCATCCTTCCATGGTCTTCGCCAAGTCCTGCAAAATTAGTTTTGTTGGTCGCGGAGTCTAAGCAGTGCGGCGAAGTCCAACCCCAATTGAGCAAGCGCTGATGAAGCTTTATCAGCTTCTGGAACAATACGCGCCATCTTGGTACACCCAAGAGCACCGGGAAATGGCCGAAAGAGCGCTAGCTCGGTCTCAAGGTTATCGACAGCCCACAAAAACTCGCCACGGCATTTACGATTTCGGCGACCTGCGCGTGGACGTTCGCCGCATAGAAGTAACACTTAACGGAGAGCTCGTCTGTCTTGCTGCTCGCGAATTCCAGTTACTACGCTACCTCATCGAAAGGCCCGGTATTGCGGTTTCGCGAACTGAGCTGCTGCAGGCCGTCTGGGGATATGCTGCCCAAAGTTCTACGCGCACAGTAGACGTTCATATCGCAAGTCTGAGGAGAAAGCTGGAAAAGGATCCTGTCTCACCGGAAATGATTATCACCATCAAAGGCATCGGATATCGGTTCGACTGGAGAAGATGACTTCCTTCGATGGCGGCACCGTTTGGCGACTCATTCCGACCCAGCCATCTCTTCGATCCCTGACCGCGGTCAAATTCGGTTTACTCGAGCTGCCTCTTACAAGCAGTGGGAAGCCCCATCATTACGTCGGTGATGGACCGCACTCCATCGGATGTCCGGGCTCTCCTGCGTGCGAACTGGAATCTAATGCCCAAGCCGACACCCACCCTACCTTTGTCACTGCAATGGCATCGAAGAGTCTGGAACTATGGGCAAACTTACTCGCCGGGAGACGCTCAAACTCGGAAGCGCTGCAGCCCTGGCAGAGTTCACAGCTCTCGGTTGGGGTGGATGCGGCATCTCCAAAGTCACGTCCTCCACCTCATCCGGTTGCGCCAAGATCACTGATATTGAACACGTCGTGATCCTGACGCAGGAGAACCGCTCTTTCGATCATTACTTCGGCAGCTATCGCGGCGTCCGTGGATTCTCCGACAGCAGCCCTGCCTTCCGCCAACCTGACTCCTCAAATACTGCGATCCCCCCGCTTGGAACGCTCCTCCCTTTTCACCTCGACACCTCGCAGGTGAATGGGGCGTGTACCCACGATATTAGCCACGATTGGGTGCCGCAGCATCAGAGCTGGAATAACGGCAACATGGAGGGCTTTGTGAATTCGCGGCTGCCCATCAATGCCAGCGACGCGATACTCGCCATGGGCTACTACACGCGCGCAGATCTCCCCTACTACTACGCGCTTGCCGATGCGTTCACGATTTGCGACAGCTACTTCTGCTCTGTCATCGGTCCCACCGATCCGAATCGCCTCTATTGCATGGCTGCCTCCCTCGACCCCGACGGCAGGAATGGCGGACCAGTTCTCCAGACCATCGTCAATAACCGTTCGTCGCTGTACGGACGCTTGACGTATACAACGATGCCCGAACAACTTCAGACCCGGGGAATTTCCTGGAAGGTCTATTCAGCGCCGGACGAAACTATCTTGGGCGGGATTCTCTCCGATAATGTGCTCTCGTATTTCGCAAATTATCAGGATCCTTCCTCGGTTCTGCATCGGAATGCGTTTGGGCCGCAATTCCCGGTCGACTTCCTCTCCGATGTCGCGACGGGCAACTTGCCGCAAGTGTCGTGGCTGATAGGATCGGTCGTAACCTCGGATCACCCGCCGGCACCTTCAGTGTTTGGCGAGAATATTCTTTCGCTCATCATCACGACTCTCATGGCGAATCCCCCACTCTGGGCGAAGACCGTTCTCTTTGTGAACTACGATGAGAATGGCGGATTCTTCGATCATGTTCCCCCAGTCACTGCGCCTCCAGCAACGCCCGGAGAATATGTGACTGCGCCCGCGGTTCCCGATCCTAACGCCCTCGGCAACCCGCCGATCAACGGCCCCATTGGCTTGGGATTTCGCGTCCCTATGTTGATCATCTCGCCCTTCAGCCGCGGCGGATTCGTCTCCTCGGGCCTTTTCGATCACACCTCAGTATTGCGATTCCTCGAAACTCTATTCGGCGCCGAAGTACCGAACTTAAGTGCCTGGAGGCGGGCGACCGTCGGCGATCTAACCACCGCTTTCAATTTCAACCGCCCCGATTTTTCCATTCCGAGCCTGCCCTCAACTCTGCCGGCCGATTCACAAGCAATTCAGGAGTGCATCAGAAATCTGGCAGGCACAACCCCATTCACCGTGCCCTCGACGCAGCAACTTCCAACTCAGGAGTCCGGCAGCCCGACCCGCCCCAGCGGACCATGCTGACCACGAACCCGCGGCTCGCGGCGCTAGCCTGGCCACCTCGATGGGGCAAAGATCCAACAACCCATTCCGGTTCCCGCCATTGCAGTACAATTAACCAGCCCGACAGTCGCCTGTCCTCGTAAAAGAAGTGATGAGTACTCTTCTTGCCGATCTCCGTTATGCTGTCCGGCTCCTTACCCAGTCCCCAACATTCACGGCGATCGCTGCTTTGACGCTCGCGCTCGGGATCGGTGCAACTACCGCGCTCTTCTCCGTTGTGAATGGACTGCTGCTGAACCCGCTCGCGTATCCGCATTCCCAGCGATTGTTCGTGATCTATGCAAGGATTGCTGGTCTCGACAGCGCTCCCATCGAATACCCGAACTTCCTCGATTGGCAACGCGACAGCCGCTCGTTCGCCTCGATGGCCGCGTATCGCAACGAAGACTACAACTTCATCGGCAACGGCGAAGGCGAGCGCCTCAGCGGATACATGATTTCGGCCAGCTTCTTCGACACTCTCGGCGTGGTGCCCGTACTCGGGCGCACGTTTCGCATCGATGACGATCAAATCGGCGCGGCACCGGTCGTCGTGCTGAGCGGAGGTTTCTGGAAGCGTAAATTCGGTTCTTCGCCCGACGTTATCGGCAAGCCCATCACCCTGAACGGAACCGACTACACGATCGTGGGCGTCATTCCCGACACATTCAGCTTCTACGGCAACATGAGAGATGTGTACACACCGATCGGGCAGTGGAACGATCCCTCATTCCGCGATCGACGCATCTCTGTCGGGGCTCACGCCTTTGGCAGACTGAATCCAGGAATCACCGCCTCCCAGGCACAAGCCGAAATGGACGCAGTGGCCCGCAACCTCGCGATCGCTTATCCGGAAGCCGACGCCGGTCACACACTCACGCTGGTTTCCATGAAAGAAGACCAGGTCGGGAACGTTCAACCTTTGCTGCTGGTACTGTTGGCGGCCGTCGGATTTCTGCTGCTGATTGCCTGCGCCAATGTTGCGAACCTGCTGCTGGCACGTTCCGTTACCCGCTCCCGCGAGTTCGCAATTCGCTCGGCGCTGGGTGCCAGCTACGCACGAATGATTCGCCAGCTTTTGACGGAGAGCATCTTGCTTTCCGCCGTCGGAGGATGCCTTGGACTTCTGCTTGCCTATTGCGGAATGAAAACGCTACTAAAAGCGTTACCTGCGGCATTACCCAGATTCAGTGAGGTTTCTCTCGATTCCAAGGTTCTGCTCTTTACGCTTGTGTTGTCGCTCGCAACCGGCGTGATCTTCGGGCTGGCGCCTGCACTGAAGGCGTCGCGAACTAACCTGCAAGAGATCATGAAGCAAAGCGGACGCGGTTCCAGCGGCTTGCGGCATCGGCTGCAGGGAGCCTTTGTCGCGGCCGAGATTGCCTTGGCGCTAGTTCTGCTGGTCGGCGCCGGCCTCATGGTCCGCACACTGGGCGCGCTGTGGCGAGTCGATCCCGGATTCAACCCGAGTCACGCGATCACCTTCTCTTTAGCAATGCCGGCAACATCGAATACAACTCCGGCGGAGACTCGAGCCCGCCTCCGTAACTTCGACGACAAGGTGCGATCGATACCCAGCGTGCAAGCGGTGTCGGTCACTTTGGGTTCGCGCCCCATGATCCATGATTCCGCGCTGCCGTTCTGGATCGAAGGCGATCCCAAGCCCGCTCACGACAGCGACATGCACGCAGCCACATTCTTTCTCGTCGAGTCCGGCTTTCGCGAGGCCATGGGAATTAGCTTACGCCGCGGCCGATTCGTAACCGACCAGGACAACGAGAGCGCGCCCATCGTGATCGACATCGACGATAATTTCGCGCGCACGTATTTCCCTGGCCAGAATCCCATCGGAAAGCACATCAATTTCACAGAATTCAACGTGCAAGCCGAAGTCGTTGGCGTCGTCGGACACGTGAAGCAGTACGCACTCGACGCCGATCCCCCGGGCGCCATCCAGGCTCAGTTCTTTTACCCGTTCATGCAGATTCCCGAAAAAGTCATGCCTCTGGTCGCAAAGTCTGTTGCCGTTGTGCTGCGCGCGCAGGGCGATCCGGCTGCCATCGTGGGCCAAGTTCGCGGAACGGTAAGGGAGATCGATCCGCGCGACGTGATCTACAACGTGCAAACCATGGACGACGTGGTTGCCACCTCGTACGCCGCCCGCCGCCTCACGATGATTCTGCTCACCGGGTTCGCCGCACTGGCAATCCTGTTGGCTTGTGTCGGCATCTACGGCGTGATTTCGTACCTGGTCGGACAGCGTACGCAGGAAATCGGCATTCGCATGGCACTGGGTGCGCAACGCCGTGACATCCTGGTTCTAGTGCTCGGTGAGGGAACAAAGATGGCGTTGGTCGGTGCGGTGCTCGGTGTGGCGGCCTCCTTGCTGTTAACACGCCTGATGGCCAAGCAACTGTTCGGCGTCAGTGCACACGATCCCTTCACCTATGGGAGTGTCGCTTTCGTTCTAATGCTGGTAGCAATCGCCGCCTGTTTTGTCCCCGCGCGCCGAGCCGTGCGAACGGACCCCATGAAGTCCCTACGCTGGGAATAAGCCGCTGTTGATCCCCGGACAGCCGCCCATCCGAGCAATTCCGAGGATAAGCAAATCCTCGGGTGGCCCACTCAATCCCGATTTTTGGCTTGAGTTCCTGCGCGGAGCAGGAGAGCAAAGCAAACTCGCCTGCGCAGTCGAAGGATCTCTGCCCTCCGATCGGTTTCGGTGGATTGCCCCAACCTGAAATCGCATCCTGAGGTGCGCACTATCTGCACGGCGAAGACCTGCCTAGTCGAAGGGACCTATTCAACACGCGGACCCCCGTTACCAAGCACAAGTAAGTCGCCCCTTGGCGATGCAGTGACAATCGGATCAACTTGCCGACAAAGCGTCCGGTAAATAGAATCGCTCTTCCCCGGCAGTGCACCCTTTCTGTATCGGACGAGGAGGCCATCATGTTTCTTCGTTTTCTTAGCTTCAGGGCGCAAGCAGCGCCCATCGCGCTGGTCATGATAGCCGTGTCGGCGCGTGCGCAAGACGCCCCACCAGCCGCGCACAGCGAGGTCTTGATCAAGAATGCCGTGATCATGACGGCCAGCCACGGCAACATTGCGAACCGGCAGTGTCTCCATTAAGGACGGCAAAATCGTCGCGGTCGGGAAGGATGTGAGCGCTCCTGCGAGCGCCACCGTCATCGACGCCGAAGGCAAGTACTTGACGCCGGGCATTATCGATTCACACTCGCATATCGCACTCGATGACGACATCAACGAGGCCACGAGCCCGATCACTCCGCAAATGATGATGCTTGACGCCTTCGACTATCAAGACAAGGAGATCTATCACGGTCTGGCGGGAGGAGTTACGACTTCCCTGTTACTGCATGGCTCGGCCAACATGATTGGCGGTCAGGCCATCGTCATCAAGCACAAATATGGCGCGACCCGCCACGCTATGCTTTTTCCTGGAGCTCCGCGCTCCATCAAGTTCGCCAGCGGCGAGAATCCCAAGCGCCTCTACGGCAGCAGGGACCAACTTCCTTCCACCAGGATGGGCAACTTTGAAGTCCAGCGCGAGGCCCTGGTACAGGCGCAGGATTACATGCGCGAGTGGGACGCATATAACGCCAAAGTTAAGAACGGCGACAAAGACGCAACGCCCCCCAAGCACGATCTAAAGATGGACGCGCTGGCGGACGTGCTTCGGGGAAAATTGCTCGTGCAGATTCACTGCTACCGCGCCGACGAAATGCTCACCGAAATCGCCATGGCCAAAGAATTCGGCTATAAACTGCGCGCCTTTCATCACGCGCTTGAGGCATACAAAGTAGCCGACCAGTTGGCGGCGGCAGGCGTGGGCATAGCCACCTTCTCGGACTGGTGGGGCTTCAAACAGGAAGCGTGGGACGCGATTCCTTGGAATGCGGTCATAGCTATGCGCAAGGGAGTCAAGGTCGCGATCAAAAGCGATTCCGAAGACTTCGCCCGCCGGCTGAACCAGGAAGCAGCCAAGAGCATGAGGTACGGCGGTGCAACCGAGCAGGAAGCCCTGCAGATGATTACACTCAATGCAGCCTGGGTCATTGGTGTCGAGGATCGTGTCGGCTCGATTGATGTAGGCAAGGACGCTGACTTGGTGATCTGGGATGGTTATCCCCTCTCCAGCTATGGAGTACCCGACAAAGTTTTCATTGACGGCGATGTGTATTTCGACC
>Ga0126373_10000423_pt1 | contig 27906 bp, 27 predicted proteins | sample PanSoiMetPlot_11_FD_92545 | JGI IMG/M metagenome (GOLD analysis project Ga0126373, IMG submission 92545) | Tropical forest soil microbial communities from Panama - MetaG Plot_11 | ecosystem: Environmental > Terrestrial > Soil > Tropical forest > Bulk soil | place: Panama | collected 2016-02-17 | reverse complement strand
GCCCTGCATGCCTTCCGTGATGAGCGCCACGGAGGCGTCGCCGGACCGGACCAGGAGCAGAGGGATGGGGGTGAGCTCCTCGGGGAATTGCGGGGCGCCGATGCCGAGCAGCACGGAGAGGTGCTGCAGGGTGTACTGCCGGCCGCCGTAGGCGTACACCGGGTTCTCCTGGGCCATGAGCTGCTCGAGCTGGGTGCGCGGGATGCGCGCGATGGCCTCGATGGCCGGCAGCGGCACGGCGTAAGGCTGCTCGGCTACCTTCACCAGGAGGCCCTGGGTGATGGACAGGGTGAAGGGCAGGCGCACCGTGAACTTGGCGCCCTGGCCCTCCTTCGATTCCATGCGGAAGGAACCGGAGAGCTGCTTGATCTCGCTCGCCACCACGTCCATGCCCACGCCGCGGCCGGCGGACTGGGTGACCTTGGCGGCGGTAGAGAAACCGGGCTCCAGGATGAACTGCATGATGTCGCGCTCGCTGAGCCGCGCGTCCTTGGTGGCCATGCCGAGTTCCTCGGCCTTCTTGCGGATGGCCTTGAGGTTCAGGCCCGCGCCGTCGTCGGCGACCTCCATCACCACTTCGGAGCCTTCGCGGTGCAGCGCGATGGTGATGGTGCCGACGGCGGGCTTCTTACGCTGCTGGCGGGTCTTGGCGTCTTCGATGCCGTGCACCACGGAGTTGCGCAGCATGTGCTCCAATGGCGCCAGCACACGCTCCAGCACCTGGCGGTCCATTTCGCCTTCGGCGCCGACGAAGCGCAGTTCCACCTGCTTGCCATCCTCGTCCGCCGTCTGCCGCACCACGCGGCGCAGGCGCTGGGCGTGGCGGGAGAAGGGCACCATGCGGGTGCGCATGAGGCCGTCCTGCAGTTCCGTGGTGACGCGCGACTGCTGCAGCAGCAGGGTCTCGGCCTCGCGGGCCTGGTTCAAGAGCAAGCCCTGGATGCTGACCAGGTCGCCCACGGACTCGGCGAGCGCGCGGGAGAGCTGCTGCATGGTGGAGAACTGGTCGAGTTCCAGCGGGTCGAAATCGGGGTTCGCCTCCTGGCCCGCTTCCTGGACGTACTGCGAGCGGATCTGCGCCTCGGTCTCGATTTCCAGCTTGCGCAGCTGGTCGCGCAGGCGCGCCACCGTCTGCTCGAGCTCGCCCAGGTTGAAGTTGATGGTGGTGACCTGCTGCTCCAGGCGGGCGCGGTAGATGCCTACCTCGCCGGCGTAATTGAGGGCGTGCTCCAGCAGGTCGGCGCGCACGCGCACCAGTTCGTACTGGATGCGCGAGCCGCTGCGCCGGTCTCCGGGTCCGCCCAGCGCCTCTTCCGCCGCGGCGCCCTCCTCCTCGGGTTCCGCCGCGCTCTCCTTGGGCTCGACCGGCAGCGAAGCCCGGCCGGGGCTGGTGGCGGTGCCCGGGGAGCTGGCCGTGTGGTCGATGATGGGCGGAGCCGGCGGAATTGTGACCGTCTCGAACTTATCCTCCGGCTTCTCCGGCTCCAACTCCTCGTCCACGGTGTGGCCGTGCACGCGCTTCAGGTCCACCACCAGGTCACCGGCGTCGAAGATGGGCTGGTTCGCGTAGGCCTGCTCCATCATGCGGTGCAGGCGGTCCACGGAACGGTTCAGCAGGATGAAGAGTTCGCCGGAGGCGGTGATGCGGCCGTCCACCACGTCGGTGAGCACGGTCTCCATCTCGTGGGAGAGGTCGCCCATGGGGGTCAGGCCCGCCATGCGCGCACCGCCCTTCAGGGTGTGGAGGTTGCGCTGCAACTGGGTGACGAGAGTCGGGTCGGTTTTGTTCTGGGACCACTGATGCATAGTGTTGTCGGTGGACTCCAGGAGCTCCGAAGCTTCCTCGAAGAAGATGGCGGCCAGGTCCGCGTCGAAATCCTTGAGGTCGGAGAGCTGCACCAGCTTGGTGGGTACGGGCGCGGTGGGCTTCTTCTTGGGCGCCTGGGCCTTCTTCTTGGGTGCCGTGGGCATGGCCTTGGGTTCATCCACCTCCGCCGGGCCGGACATGACGATCTGCTCGCCGGCCTCGTCGGCGGTGAGCTCGATGCCGGTCAGGGTATTGGTGCCGTCGGGGCGCAGCACCTTGAGGCGTTCCATCAGGGCCCTGGGCGGCGGCAGCGCCTGGCCGCCGGCGAGCGCCTCGATCATGGCGCGCGCCGAGCCGATCACGTCCTTCACCAGGCCGATGTTGTCGCCCGGCATCATCTGGTCCTGCTCCCGCAGGCTCGCCACGTAACGGTGCAGGGGCTCCACCAGCATCGCCAGGTTGGTGGCGCCGGCGAGAGCCGCGCTGCCATGCAGGGTGTGCAGGGCCCGCACCGCCTCCTCGCTGATAGTGCGGTCGGTGATGAGCTGGGAGCGGAACTCCTCCAGCACGCCGAGGTGGGAGTCGGCCTCGCGCTTGAAGATCTCGTAGAGCGTGGGGTCCATCACCATCGCGGCGGGCAGCACTTCCACCCGCGGCATGATCACCGTGGGCTCCTCCAGGCCGTGCAGCGTCATGCCCGCCGGGCGGATCATGGTGGGCTCCTCCGCTGGCTGGGCCGGCGCCGTGGACGCAGCGCCCGGCAGCCCCGGCTGCTCGCCGCGGCTGAAGGCGGAGGCTGCATCCATCATGGGCTGCACGTTCACCTTGGGCGCGCTGCCGACCTCGAGCTGTTCCACCAGCTCCGGCAGGGCGGCGATGGCCATATCGATTAGCGCGAACATGTCGTCGTTGGGCGCGACCGTCTGGTCGATAACCCGGTTAAGCATGTTCTCCAGGGACCAGGCGAACTCGCCGATGAGGCGCGCGCCCACCATGCGGCCGCTGCCCTTCAGGGTATGGAAGGAGCGGCGCAGGGTGGTGAGCGCTTCCCGGTCCGCCGGGTTACTGCGCCAGCGCGGGAAGGTCTCACGCAGGGAATTCATCTCCTCCTGGGCCTCTTCCAGGAAGATCTCCACGATCTCCGGGTCCACGTCTTCCGCCACCACCGCCGCGGGAGGTGGGGCGGCGGGCGCCGGCGCCTTAGGTTTGGCCGGCAGGACCTTGGGAGCCGCAGCGGCCGGCACCGTGAGGGTCGGCTCCTCCTTCATAAGGGTGGACTCGCCCGGCTCGCCTTCGCTCAGGGTGATGCCCTCCGCCGACGGCTCCTCCGAGACCTCGATGTTCTCCGGCACCGGAATCTCGCTGCCGCTTTGGGTGCCGGTCCCCTCGATCTCCAGGGACGGTTCGTCGTCCTCGGGATAGTCCTGGCTGACTGGGAAGCCCAAGGCCGCGACGCAGGCCTCGGCATTGTCCAGCATGGAGACCGGGTTGCCGCGGCCCTGCTGCACGGTCTCGAGGTAGAACTCCATGCTGACGATGGCGTCCGCCATGCGATCCAGCTCGTTATGCGGCGGCACGCCCTTGGCCACCAGCAGCTTCCTGAGGATGTACTGGCGCAGGCTGGCGAGCAGCTTGACCACCTGCGGCATGTCCAGGAAGCGGAAGCTCGCCTGGATCTCGCGGATGTGGTGCGGCAGCGGCCTTAAGACCTCGCGGCGCGAGGGATCATTGACGTATTCGACGATGGCTTCCTTGACCCGTGCCATGTTGATGATGGATTCGCGGATGACCGCCGACTGCACCTCGCGCAGATCCGCCTGGTTGGCGGTGTCGCGTGCCGCGCCCTTGCCCTCGGGCGCCACGAGCTCGGCCACGGCCTCGTCCAGGCCGGTCTCCACCTTGACGATGCCGGCCGCGATGTCCATGAGCGCGGCTTCGTCCGGCGCCGCCTTGGCGGCGAGGATCTTCTGCAGGTTCTTGCGCTGGGCCTCGAGCTCCTGGTTGAGCGCCGGCAGGCCGAGCACCGTGAGCGTGTCGCCGACCTTCTTGATGAGCTCATCCAGGGGGGCGAGCTCGGCCGTGTCCGACTTGCCCATGCGCACGAAGATGTCGAGGGTGTCCTTGATGCGCGCGATGTCCTCGTGGATGGCGCCGGACACGGTGCGCATGAGATTGACGTTCGGTCCGGAGAGACTCTCGCGGGCCTCCGCCACTTCCTCCGCCTCGGGCAGGAGCTCGCCGAGCTTGAAGGATTCCTTGATGGCGGCGATGCGCTTGCCGGCCGTGGCGGCACGGCCGATGTAATAGAGGAGGTTGTTCACGAGTTCCTGGGCCGGGTCCTCGGCGCCCGCCGGCGCCTCGCCGTGCTCCATGAGCTTCTTGATCTGGCGGTCCACCTGGCCGAGGAGCTGCTTCAGGCTCACGTCCGCCTGGATGCCGCCCTCGCGCAGGCCCTCGATGATGCCGCCCACGATCCACCACAGCTCGAACACCGCCGGGGTGGTGGCGCCCTGCTCCAGCTTTTCGGCGGAATCCGCCAGGATCTCGAGGTGCTTCGCAGCGTCGTCGCCCTTGTACCAACCGAGCAGCGCCGCCTGGAACTTGGGACGCACCTTGGCGGCCAGGCTCTTGACGTCCACCGGCTTGGCGGGCGCGACCTGCGCCGCCATGCTGGCGGTGCCGCGTCCGGCCAGGTTGTAGGCGAACAAGGCGCTCTCGGAGAGCAGCGGCTGCTTGCGCACCGTGCGCAGGTCGTTCAACAGGGACAGGAGCGCCAGCGGCATGTCGCGGCGCCCGCCGATGACGCGCTCCAGGTAGTCCGGGAGCTGCAGCATGGCGCGCATCAGCACTTCGAAGGCGGCGTCGTTGCGCGGCACCTCGCCCGAGTCGAAGCCGCGCACCACGGCCTCCATCTCTTCGGCCAGCATCGCCGCGCCGTACACCTCGACGATGCGCAGCGTGCCCTGCACCTGGTGCAGCAGCTCGAGGCACTGGATCAGGGACTCCTTGTCCTCGGCGCGCTCGACGTAGGTCTCGAGAGCCGTACGCGCGCGCACCAACGTGTGATCAAGTTCGTTCTTGATCCACAGCAGGGAGTCTGACGCGACCTGGCTCATGCCTGCGTTACGCCTCCTGAATCAATCCGCTCAAGCCGCCTGACCGGGGCGCATCACCATGGTCTCCTCGCTGCGGCCGCTGGGCAGCTTGAAGCCGGAGACCGATTTGCGCATTTCCGTGGCGAGGGCCGCGAGCTTGCCTACGCTCACGGCCGTGGCGTTGGTGCCCTCGGTGGTCTGAGCGGTGATCTCGCGAATCACGTTCATGGTGCGGGACACCTCGCCGGCGGTGTGCGCCTGTTGGCGCGCGGCGTTGGAGATGCTTTGCACCAGCGTGGCGATGTGGTTCGCCACCTTTTCGATCTCGTCCAGAGCCGAACCGGCGTTCTCGGCGAGCTGGGCTCCGCCCACCACGCCCGCGGTTGACTGTTCCATGGAGATGACCGCTTCGTTGGTGTCGGTTTGAATGGTCTTCACCAGCGCTTCGATCTGCCGCGTGGCGTTGGCGGAGCGTTCTGCGAGGCGTTGCACTTCGTCGGCCACCACCGCGAAACCGCGGCCCGCTTCGCCGGCCATGGACGCCTGAATGGCCGCATTCAAGGCCAGGATGTTCGTCTGCTCCGCGATGTCGTTGATGAGTTCCACGATGTCGCCGATTTCCTGCGAGGATTCGCCCAGTCGCTTGATGCGCTTGGAGGTTTCCTGAATCGTTTCACGGATGGAGTTCATGCCATCGATGGTGCGGCGCACCGCCTGGCCGCCCTTGTGGGCGATTTCCACGGACTGCGCCGCCACCTTCGCCGAGCGTTCGGCGTTGGCGGACACCTGCTCGATGGACTTCGCCATCTCGGTGATGGATTGCGAGGCGGTGTTGATCTGTTTGGACTGGTTCACGGAGGCTTCGGCCAGGTGGGTGGTGGTCGCCTGCGTCTGGCGGGCGGCGGCGTCCACCTGCACGGCCGTGTCGTTGATCGTCGCCACCAGGCCGCGCAGGGCCTCGAGGGCGTAGTTAATGGAGTCGGCGATGGCACCCGTGATGTCCTCGGTCACCGTCACCTGCACGGTCAGGTCACCGTCGGCCAGGGAGCCGAGTTCGTCCAGCAACCGCAGAATTGCCTGTTGGTTGCGCTCGTTGGTCTCCTGCTGCATCTGGGCCGCCCGGCGGGCGTCGCCGCCGATGACGTAGCGCCACAACACTAACAGGAGCCACAACACCGCCAGGCCGAAGAGCACGTAACCCAGGGACGGGCGGAAGATGCGCTCGCTCGCGTTGCGCTCGTAGCTGGTGCTGATGGCCTGGGCGTTGGTGAGGAGCTGCTCGCTCAGGTCGTGGACGGTGGCGTTGGCCTTCTGCACGTTGGTCAGGAGCCCGATCATCGGGGTCAGGGAATTCAGGTTGTTGTTGAGAGCGTTGAACTTGAGGTTCGCCTGGGTCTGCAGCGGCAAGAGCGCGCCGTCCGTGAGCGGCGAGAGCCCGAGCTGGAGATTCCCCTCGAAAATGCCGTTGTTGATGCGGATCATGTTCTGGATGCTGTCGGTGAGCTCCTGGCCCACCGCGGACACGTCGCCGCGGGCGCCGCCGGTGGTCAGCAGGTTCACGTCGCGCAGGATCGCCTGGCCGTAGTAGCTGCGGCGGGTGGCGTAATACACCAGGTTATGGGGGGCATTGCGGGCGTTGGCTTCGGTGGCGAACTTGTCCCAGGCCGCGAGCAGGTCCGGCATGGTCTGACGGATGCCGTTAGCGGCCTGGCTCGCCACCAGCAATTGGTCCTTGGCCGAGAGGATGGTCTGCACCGAGCCCTTCACCTGCGACCACTGGCTCTGCAGCACGTTCAATTCCGAAAGTACTTCGCCGCTCGCGGCGGGCATGAGGGTTTGCGGGTCGCCGTTACCCATCAGGTTGATGCTGTTGTCGAACTGGTCGCGGCTGTTGGCGAGCTGCTGGAAGGCGTCCTGGTTGCCGGCCACCGCCTCATCCGCGGCGCGCACCACGCTCTGGGAGATCAGCGATTGCTGCGCCGAGAGGTTGCGGAACTCCTTGTCGCGGCTGGCGTACATGCCCACCTGCACGGAGTTCCAGACCGCCAAGCCCAGCGACGCTGCGAACAGCAACAACAGGACCACCAGGGCTGTGTTGGATCGCTTCTCGTTATCGGCCATATGCATTCACCTTAACGATGTATGAGCCAGTCATCAGTAGCGTGCGGCGCGCGTGCGGCTCAGTCCGCGTGCCGGCATCCATCAACGCGAGGCCTGCAGGAACACGGCGCTCTCCACGAGCCCGTGCAGTCCCAGCACGCCCCACACCTCGTCTTCGTTGCCGTAGGCGCCAGACAGGAACGGCGTCATGCCCGGCAGGGTCTCCGGCATCACCTCGGCCTTGTCGGAGGCGATGAAACGGCGGAAACCGCGCACCTCGTCCACCAGGAGGCCGGCGGGGATGTCCCCGTGGTTCACCATCAGCACCCGCGTCGAGCGCCCGATGGAGGTCGCCTCGCCGCCGAAGAACGCGGCGAGGTCGGTGATCGGCAGCAACTGGCCGCGCACGTTGGCGAGGCCGAGCAGCCAGGGCTTGGCGCCGGGCAGGGCAGTCACGCCGGGCCAGGTCAGCACCTCGCGCACTTCCTCGCGTGCGACCACAAGCCGGGTCTGGCCGACGCGGAAACCCACGCCCACCCACTCCTCCTGCTGCGCCGCTTCCTGGCCGCGGCCCGAGGCAGCGATGCGGCTGCGCCGTTCGAGTTCCTGCAGGAGCTCGAAGGGGCGTTCGCGGAGTTCGAGGAGCGCGCTTGCCATGGCTTAACCCGCGATCACTTCCTTGATCTTGTCCACGAGCTGCTTCTCGGTGACGGGCTTCGGCAGGTAGGCCACCGCCCCCTGGCGCATGCCCCAGATCTTGTCGGTCTCCTGGTCCTTGGTGGTGACCATCACCACCGGGATGCGGGAGGTGTCCGGGTCCTTCGAGAGCTGGCGCGTGGCCTGGAAACCGCTCATGCCCGGCATCACCACGTCCATGATGATGGCGTCCGGCTTGTCGGCCTTGGCCTTCTCGATGCCCTCCTCGCCGCTTTCCGCGGTGATGGTGCTGAAGCCGTTCTTCTCCAGCCAAGTCTTGAGGACATGCACTTCGGTCGGCGAATCGTCAATGATGAGCACGGTCGACATATCTACTCTTCCTCTGTTACGCGACGTCCGGGTCCACCCGGACGCCTGAAATCAGGCGCTCTTCCGCACGTGGCGGTGGATAGCGCCCACCAGTTCGTCTTTCGTGAAAGGCTTGGTCAGGTACTGCTCGGAGCCGACGATGCGTCCGCGCGCGCGGTCGAACAGGCCGTCCTTGCTGGACAGCATGATCACGGGCGTGGCCTTGAAGTTGTTGTTGTGCTTGATGAGCGCGCAGGTCTGGTAGCCGTCCAGGCGCGGCATCATGATGTCCACGAAGATGATGTCCGGCTTGTGGTCGGCGATCTTGGAGAGCGCCTCGAAGCCGTCCACGGCCGTCACCACCTCGCAACCTTCCTTGGACAAAAGCGTCTCCGCCGTCTTACGGATCGTCTTGCTGTCGTCGATCACCAGGACCTTCAGTCCCTGCAGACCGCCATCCGGATTGTCGCTAGCCACCGTCACCTCCGCGCATAGGCCCCTTTACCGCCGCGCCAAGGCGAGGCAGCCTTGACATATTATGCCAATTGGCCCGCGCTTAGGTCGCCGGCGGGACCGGCCCCGAGGGCCTCACGGCATCGCTGTCAAAACTTGGACTTCAAGCATAATATCCGCGCTTAATCCCTTGAATGCAATAAATTTCAGCACCTGGCAGGCCGGTGCGACGCGACCCGGAGGGGACCCCTAAACATGGCCAAAAGCCGCCCCATTTCCCTGGGGGTCATCATGGACCCCATCGGGTCCATCAAGCCCGCCAAGGACAGCACCTTGGCGATGCTGTTGGCGGCCCAGCACCGGGGTTGGTCCCTCGCCTACATGGAGCAGGCGGATCTCTATCTCACCGGAGGGGAGGCCCGGGCGCGACGCCGGGCGCTGACGGTCAAGGACGACCCCAAGAACTGGTTCAGTCTGGGGGCTGAGGTCGACGGGTTCCTCAAGGACCTGGACCTGATCCTCATGCGCAAAGACCCCCCCTTCGACATGGAATACGTGTCCAGCACCTACATCCTGGAGCGGGCCGAGGCCGCCGGAGTGATGGTGGTGAACCGGCCCCAAGCCCTGCGCGATGCCAATGAGAAGGCTTTCACTGCCTGGTTCCCGCAGTGCTGCCCGCCCACCCTCATCACCCGCGACATGGGCCGGATCCGCGCTTTCCTGACAGAGCAGCAGAAGATCGTGGTGAAGCCCCTGGACGGCATGGGTGGCACGATGGTGTTCGTGCTCGCCGCCGGCGACCCCAACACTTCGGTGGTGCTGGAAACCCTCACCGCGCTGGGCCGGCGGCTCGCGGTGGCCCAGAAATACATCCCCGAGATCAAAGCCGGCGACAAGCGCATCCTGCTCATCGAAGGCGAGCCCGTACCCTACGCGCTGGCGCGGGTGCCGGCACCGGGGGAATCCCGCGGCAACCTGGCGGCTGGCGGCACGGGCGTGGGCGTCGCGCTCACCGAGCGCGACCGCTGGATCTGCAGCCAAGTGGCTCCCAAGCTCAAGGAGAAAGGCCTGAGCTTCGTCGGCCTCGACGTGATCGGCGACTGGCTCACGGAGATCAACGTGACGAGTCCCACCTGCATCCGCGAGCTGGACAAGCTCTACAAGCTCGACATCGCCGGCCAGCTCATGGACACGCTGGCGAGGAAGCTTTCCGCATGAACGCGGTGCTGCGGCGGCCGCGGCCCCCGCCCAGGGGCACGCTGGAATCCCCGGCAGTCACGGCTCATGACCGGCTGGTAACCACCCTGTTCTTCGCTGCGCTCATCCACGGCGTGGTGATCCTCGGCATCACCTTCACGCCGGACAAACCCTCCGGCAGCGCCACGCTCGAAGTCACCATGGTGCAGACCCGCAGCGTGACCCCACCCGCCGAGGCGGATTACATCGCCCAGGCGAACCAACGGGGCGAGGGCAACACCAAGGAACTAGTGCGGCCCGAAAGCCCGCTGTCCATGCCGGCGGCGCTGAACAACAAAGGGCGCCCCGACGCGCCGGATTTCCTGGACAACGCAGGATTGAACGCCTTTTCCGGCAAGGACCAGGATTCCCAGAAGGGCAGCCGGCTGGACGGCGCTGCGGCCGTGACCACCACTGCCTTGACAGGCCAGACCGCCAACGCCCAGGCGGCGGCGGCGCCGAGCGCGCAGCCGCAGGTGATGGTGGCGAGGCTTTTGACTCCCGGCGACGACGCGCTCATGCCGAGCGAGGATGGACTGGAGTTGCCCCAGGCCACGAGCCCCGATCCGCGGGTGGCTTTCGTCTCGGTGAACGCCCGCGAGTCGCGCTTCGCGCCCTATCTCGACGCCTGGCGCCGCAAAGTGGAACACATCGGCAACCTCAACCTGCCGGCGGAGATCCACTCACGTCACCTCACGGGATCCCTGGCTCTCGAAGTCTCGTTGAACGCCGACGGTAGCATCCGCGATCTGAGCCTCAACCAGTCTTCCAACCAGCCGATGCTGGACGATTCGGCACTGCGCATCGTGAAACTGGCGGCTCCCTTCGCGCCCTTCCCTACAGAAATCAAACGCGACACGTCGGTATTGAGCTTCGTTTATGTATGGCGATTCAACGGCGGCAAGCTGCATTCAGGTGTAAGCAGTACACAAGCCCTTAATAAGTAAGGCCGATTTGTGTCATCCCGGCATGGTGAGATACTAATGCCATGCCCCCGCAAGACTTCTTAACTAATCAAGTTCGCCGCGTGAGCGGCGAACGGGCATACATGGGCTGGAAGCGAAGCTTCCAGCGGACATGCGGGACGCATGTCCTGGACCTTGAAGCGCAGCAGGATGCGAAGCGAAAGGTATGCCCTATGCCGCGAGTGCAGCTGGATGCGGAGCGCCGCGGCCCGTGGTCATCTGTAAAGAGATGACTATGACCCAGGATTTCCTAACAAACCAGTTCTTGGTTGCCATGCCCTCGCTTGAAGATCCGAATTTCCGCGAGAGCGTGACCTTCATCTGCGAGCACAACCCCAAGGGGGCGCTGGGGATCGTCATCAACCGGCCCATGAACGTGGTGCTGGAGGACATCCTCAAGCAACTCTCCCTCAAGGCCCACGACCAAACCACGGCGGCGACGCCGGTCTACCTCGGGGGCCCGGTGCAGCCGGAGCGCGGCTTCGTAATCCACGAACCCGCGGGCCGCTGGGAGGCGACGCTCAAGGTGGGCGGCTCACTGGGGGTCACCACCTCCCGCGACGTGCTGGCGGCGCTGGCCGAAGGCTTGGGCCCGAAGCGCAGCTTCGTGGCCTTGGGCTACGCCGGCTGGACCGCCGGGCAGCTGGAAGACGAACTCAAGAGCAACTCCTGGCTGTCGGCTCCCGCCGACCCGCACATCATCTTCGACACGCCGGTGGAACAGCGCTGGCAGGCGGCCGCACGCCTTATCGGTGTGGACCTCTCCCTGCTCTCGGGCGACACCGGCCATGCCTGACAATTCCCCGGAAACCGCCCTCGGCTTCGACTTCGGCCTGAAACGCATCGGCGTGGCCGTGGGCCAGAGCCTCACGGGCAGCGCTTCGCCCCTGGGGGTGGTGGCGGTGCGGGGCGGGGAACCGGACTGGGAGGCCATCGCGAAGCTCATCGGCGAATGGCGGCCCGCGTCCCTGGTGGTGGGCCTGCCGTATAATATGGACCTAAGCGAGCAGGAAATGACCCAGAAAGCCCGCCACTTCGCCCAAGCCCTCTCCGAACGCTTCCCATTGCCCGTGCATACCGTGGATGAACGCCTGTCGTCCCGCGAGGCCGAGGCCGCGCTCAAAGAACGCCGCCAGCAGGGCCGCCGGCGCGTCACCCGCGAGGACATCGACGCCTCCGCGGCTTGCGTGATCCTGGAGAGCTGGTTCAATTCACGGCGCGGCGAACGCCGCGCATGAGCGCCCTGCAGTTCTCTCCCGACGGCCGCCTGCAGCACCTCCTCACTTTGGAAGGCCTCGACCGCGCCACCCTGACGGCGCTCATGGATGCGGCGGAAAGCTTCCGCACCGCGCCCGGTACCAAGCCTCGCCGCCACGACGCGCTCGCGGGCCGCACGGTGGTGAACCTCTTCTTCGAGCCCAGCACCCGCACCCGCTCCTCCTTCGAGCTGGCGGCGCGGCGCCTCGGGGCCGACGTCTTGAACCTGGAGATCGGCGCCTCCTCGGCGGTGAAGGGCGAATCCCTGGAGGACACCCTCTACACCCTGGAAGCCATGAACGCGGACGTGTTCGTGGTGCGCCACAAGGTTGCGGGCGTGCCGGAACGCCTGGCGCACCACGCCGCGCCCCAGGTGCATGTGCTGAACGCCGGCGAGGCGCACCTCAACCATCCGACCCAGGGTTTGCTGGATGCCCTGACCATCCGCCGGCACAAACCAGATTTCGCTTCCTTGAGTGTCGCCATCGTGGGCGACATCAAGCATTCCCGCGTGGCCCGCTCCGCCGTGCAGGCCCTCGCCATCCTGGGCACCCAGGACATCCGCCTGGCGGGCCCCAAGAGCCTCTTGCCCAAGAAGGGCGAACTTCAAGGCGAGCTCTACACCAATGCGGACCGGGCGGTGGCCGGCACCGACGTGGTGATGATGCTGCGCATCCAGAAAGAGCGCATGCAGAAGGCGGACGTACCGAGCGCCGCCGCCTACTTCAAGCGCTACGGTCTCGACGCGAAACGCCTGAAGAAGGCGAAGCCGGGCGCCATCGTGATGCACCCGGGACCCATGAACCGCGGCATCGAGATCGCTCCCGAGGTGGCGGACGGGCCCCAGTCCGTGATCCGTGAGCAGGTGGCGAACGGCGTGGCGGTGCGCATGGCCGTGCTGAAGAGTTTCTACAGCTGAAGGCAGGCATGGAACACCCGGCACACCGCGGCAGCCTCCACCTGGAGGACGCAGAAATCCTGAGCCACGAGCATTTCCCCGGCGAACAGCACGTGCTGCGCCTGAAGGCGCCGCGTTGCGCCGGAAAGGCGCTGCCCGGAAGCTTCGTGCATCTTTCCTGCGACGCGGCCCTGCCGATGCGGCGGCCCATGTCCATCATGCGGGTGTCGGCCGAGGATGGCTGGGTGGAATGCCTTTACAAGGTGGTGGGGGAAGGCAGCCGGCTCCTGGCGCAGCGCCACAAGGGCGACGTGCTCTCCTGCCTCGGCCCCATCGGCAAGCCCTTCGTGCTGCATCCCGACAGGCCGCGGCCCCTGCTGCTCGGCGGCGGTGTAGGCATCCCGCCCATGGTGTTCATCGCCGACGCCATGCGCGCCGACAAGCGCGCGCCATGGAAGCCGCTCGTCTTGATGGGCTCTGAAGTGCCCTTCCCCTTCAAGACCCGGCCCTCCACCATCCTGGTGCCGGGCATGCCGGAAGGCGTCATCGGTTGCATGCCGCTCATGGAGGACTGGGGCATCCCCAGTCGCCTCGCGAGCCTCAAGGGCTACGCCGGCTGCTTCGAGGGCTACATCACCGATCTCGCCCGGACTTGGTTGAAGTCCCTGGACGCGAAAGCCCTCATGGAAGTGGAAATCTTCGCCTGCGGTCCCACGCCCATGTTGAAGGCGGCGGCGCGCCTCGCCCAGGAATTCAAGATTCCGAGCCAGGTGTCACTGGAGGAATTCATGGCCTGCGCCGTGGGCGGCTGCGCCGGCTGCACCGTGGAGGTGCGCACCCCGGACGGGCCGGCCATGAAGCGCGTGTGCGTGGATGGGCCGGTGTTCGATGGTGCCTCAGTGTTCCCTACCAACTAACGCTCCGCAAAATCTGAAAAAGAAAAGGCGCTGCGAGGCGCCTTTTCTTTCGGAACGAACAGGTTCATTTCACCGAAGGCGCGTTCTTGGCCGCATCCGGGCCGATGTACTTGTCGAAAAACGCCAGCATCTTGGTGTACAACTCGTAGTTGTGTTCCTGTTGGACGAAGCCGTGGCCCTCGAGAGGTTCGTACAAACGTTCGTATGGTTTTCCGGCCTTATCAAGCGCCTTCATCATCTCTTCGGCATTGTCCGGCACCACCAGCATATCCCTACCGCCGTAGATGATGAATGCAGGTGCCTTCACCAGGTCGGCGTGATCCACCGGAGAATAAGTCTTCAGTTCCGCGGCATCGTTACCCAACTCTACCGAGATCGCTGCCTCTCCGCTGGCATAGTGACGCACGTAGTAATGCTCGTTGGCCAGCTCAAGATCGTAGAGCCCGACATAGCCTACGATGCACTTATACAAGTCCGGGTAGCGAATATCGTTCTCGAAAGCCGCATATCCGCCGTAGCTGGCACCGTAGACGCAGATGCGCTTGGGATCGGCCGTCCCCTGCTGTATCGCCCATCGCACGCCGTCGGCAAGATCATCCTGCATGCTAGTGCCCCAATGGCGATAACCGGCGTCCTGAAAATTCATGCCGTAGCCGCCAGACCCCCTGTAGTTCACTTGCAACACCGCATAGCCACGGCTGGCAAAGAATTGAGCTTCAGGATTCCACCCCCATTCATCTCGTATGCCATGGGGACCGCCGTGCACGATCAAAATCATCGGCAGATTCTTCGCCACCACGCCCGACGGGGTGGTCAGATATCCATGGATTGGCAGACCGTCTCGCGCCTTGAAGTTGATCGGCTGCATGCTCGCCATGGCGTCCGGATCTATCTCCGTCTTGGCGGAAAATAGCAGGCTAGCTTTGTTTGTCTTGGTGTCGAACAGGTAGAAATCACCCGGGTTCTTGTCGCTCGATACCATCACAACCATCTTTGAATGGTCGCGGGTATTGCTCGTGATGACTACTTTCTGGTTGGGAAACGCCTGGTAGAGTTCTGCAAGTAATTGCGCTTTTAGGTCGTCATTGTCGATTATATGGATCGCAGGAAAACCCGGCATGGTTTCGGCGGCCACGATGTGGCGGTGTGGATCGAAATCGAACGACCAGACGACGCCGCCTCTGCCAGAGAACGGGTTCTCATCGACGTCGTTGTCCGGATCCTCAAACAGGGCTTGCTTCGTACCAGTGGCCGGATCAACGGCATATAACCCCAGCGTGGAAGTCGCGGTGCGGCCGAGCCAATAGAACTGCTTGTTATCGGCCGTGAACCCGAGAGGCCGCAAAGGCGTCGCAGCAGGGTCATCGTGGTCGTAAAAGCGACTCATGTCCGTCCAATCCAGGACGCTTTGGGACGGCCTATAGAAAAACTCCGCCACTCCCGTCTTTACATTGCCGCCGAGTGCGAGACGTATCTCACCGTTGTTGTCGGTCAACAATCCCCCATCTGCAGTCGGTGCAGTGCCTATCAGGCGCAGATCGCCGTCATAGGTGTTGAGCAGATACGCCTGGTTGGGGGCATGCCGGTCCACGTATACGTCCACGACCACGTGCTTGGGATCGTCCGGCGGTACGAACAGCAGGCTCCTGAAATAGGAAACCTTCTCTTCGTGTTTGAGGTGCGTAAATTGATCTGCGCTGTACAGCTTCGCGGGATCCCCCATCAATTCCACGGACGAGGTGCCATCTACATTGACGGCATAGAGCTTGCCGTCAGGCCCCGGCGAGTCGAAGCCGCCGATGCGGGTCTGGCTGGCCACGAGCACGCGCTCGTCGTTCACCCACCAAAAATCGAAGATCGACTGGTCACCTATGAGGGAGACGCTTCCCGTCGCCTTGAGATCATCAGTTGCGACGATCACGAGAGTGCTCTTCTCGAGGCCGGTTTTGTCGTTCGCCACGGCCATGGCGAGATATTTACCGTCCGGCGAGATTTTGGCTGCCGAGATCTGTGGATACTTGAAAAAAGCTTCCATCGGGAGCGGCACGGCCTTAGCCGTAAACGGCGCAGCCGCGATTCCCAGGACTAAACCTGCAAATACGTTCCGCAACATGTGATCCCCAATGTCCCTAATGGTTATGTGATTATCGAACTGTCGACGTGGTGATCGTCAGCCGAAATTGATTTTCGCCTCGAGGTTGGCGCGGGAATCGGCGTTCTTGAGGGCCTCCTCGAGCTCGATGCGGCCCTCCTTGTAGAGACGGTGCAGGGCCTCGTCGAAGGACTGCATGCCGCCCTCGGGGCTCTCTTCCATGGCTTCGCGGATGGCGTCGATCTGGCCCTTGAGGATGAGGTCGGCGATATGGGGCGTGTTGAGCATCACTTCGACCGCCGCCACGCGCTTGCCGTCCTTGCCGATGACCAAGCGCTGGGAAATGATGGCGCGCAGGTTGAGCGACAGGTCCATGAACAGCTGCTTGTGCAGCTCCTGCGGGAACATGTTGACGATGCGGTCCATGGTCTGGTGCGCGTTGTTGGCGTGCAGTGTGGAGATGGCGAGATGGCCGGTGCCGGCGAGCTCGACGGCCGCCTCCATGGTCTCGCGGTCGCGGATCTCGCCGATGAGGATCACGTCCGGCGCCTCGCGGAGCGAGCTCTTGAGGGCGTTGGCGTAGGACAGGGTGTCCTGGCCCACTTCGCGCTGGTTCACGATGGACTGCACGTTCGGATGGCTGAACTCGATCGGGTCCTCGATGGTGAGGATGTGGCCCGCCTGGCTCTCGTTGCGGTGGTTCACCATCGCGGCCAAAGTCGTGGATTTGCCGGAGCCCGTGGAACCCACCATCAGGAGCAGCCCGCGCCTGTGCAGGATCAGATCCTTCAGGATGGTCGGCAGCTTCAGGGTCTCGAACTTGGGGATCGACGAGGGGATGTAGCGCAGCACCATGGCCACCTGGCCGCGCTGCACGAACACGTTCACGCGGAAGCGGCCCACGCCTTCCTCGGCGATGGCGAAGTCGCACTCATGCTTCACCTCGTAGGATTTGCGCTGCTTCTCGCTCATGATGTTGTAGGCGGCCGCCTTCACCATCTCGCCCGTCAGCAGGGTCTTGCCCACCGGCACCTGCTTGCCCTCGATCTTGATCTTCACCGGCGCATTGACGGTGAAATACAGGTCGGAGGCGTTCTTCTCCACCATGAGCTTTAGGTAGGGGCTGATTTCCATGGACCGTTCCCGTTGTTATGCTTCTAGTGCGGTCTACGCGCGGCTCAGAGCTTGTGACCCTTGCCAGGATCTACAAGCTGAATAGCGTCGACGCCTTCGTCGATCGGCGGCTTCTCGCGCTTGCTCTCCAGCTTGATCCTCAGGCGCAACTCGTTCTGGGAGTCGGCATTGCGGATCGCCTCCTCGTAGCTGATGTTGCCCGCCTCGTAGTGGAAGAACAGCGCCTGGTCGAAGGTCTGCATGCCGAGCTGGGTGGACTTGGCCATGATCTCCTTGATCTGCGCCACCTCGCCTTTGAAGATCAGGTCCGAGATCAGGGGCGAGTTGAGCATGATCTCCAGCGCCGCCACGCGGCCCTTGCCGTCGGGCTTCTTGATGAGACGCTGCGAGATGATGCCTTTGATGTTGAGCGATAGGTCCATGAGCAGCTGCGTACGCCGCTCCTCGGGGAACAGGTTGATGATGCGGTCCAGGGCCTGGTTGGCGCTGTTGGCGTGCAGCGTGGAGAGGCACAGGTGGCCGGTCTCGGCGAACTGCACCGCGTGCTCCATGGTCTCGCGGTCGCGGATTTCGCCGATGAGGATCACGTCCGGCGCCTGGCGCAGGGTGTTCTTGAGGGCGATCTCCCAGGAGTCGGTGTCCACGCCCACTTCGCGCTGCATGATGATGCAGCCCAGGTGCGGGTGCACGTACTCGATGGGGTCTTCGATGGTGATGATGTGGCCCTTGGTGTTCTTGTTGCGGTGGCCGAGCATGGCCGCGAGCGAGGTGGATTTGCCGGAACCCGTGCCGCCCACCATGATCACCAGACCGCGCTTCTCCATCACCACGTCCTTGAGCACCGGCGGCAGGCCCATCTTGTCGAAGTCCGGGATCTCAGCCGTGATGGTGCGCAGCACCGCGCCGGCGCGGCCCTGCTGCACGAAGGCGTTGACGCGGAAGCGCCCGATGCCCGGCGGGTTGATGGCGAAGTTGCACTCCTTGGAGGCGTCGAACTCCTTGGTCTGACGGTCGTTCATGATGGCGCGCACCAGCATGGCGCTCTGGTCCGGGGACAGCGGCTTGTCCGTGACCGGCGTGATCTGGCCGTCCACCTTCATGGCCGGCGGGAAACCGGCGGTGATGAATAGGTCGGAGCCCTTGCGGCTGACCATGGCCCGCAACAGGTCCTGCATGAACTTGATGGCTTGATCTCTTTCCATCTCCGACTCCGCGCCTCACCTAAGGTAGGCTCTATTCTATGCGGTGCAGGGATGCACCGCACGCGGATCAAGCACTCCCGTGCTTGATCCGGCGGAAGCGAGTCCGGACATGTGACGGACTCACCGTGCCTGAAAATCCCGGGATGGATTTTTCAGGTTGTGATTCAGTTAAACAGTTCTTTTTGAGTCGCCTTGCCGCGGGCCTCGTCCTTGGTGATGATGCCCTTGCGGATCATATCCTGCAGGCACTGGTCGAGCGTCTGCATGCCGTACTGCTGGCCGGTCTGGATCGCGGAGTACATCTGCGCGATCTTGTTCTCGCGGATCAGGTTGCGGATCGCGCCGGTGCCGATCATGATCTCGTGGGCCGCAGCACGGCCGCCGCCGATCTTCTTCAGCAACGATTGCGAGATCACCGCCCGCAGCGACTCCGAGATCATGGACCGCACCATATCCTTCTCGGCCGCCGGGAACACGTCCACGATACGATCGATGGTCTTGGCGGCGGAACTGGTGTGCAGGGTACCGAACACCAGGTGGCCGGTCTCGGCGCCAGACAAGGCCAGGCGGATGGTCTCCAGGTCGCGCATCTCACCCACCAGGATCACGTCCGGGTCTTCTCGCAGGGCCGAGCGCAGCGCCTCGTTGAAGCCCAGGGTGTCGCGATGCACCTCGCGCTGGTTGATGAGGCACTTCTTGGACTCGTGCACGAACTCGATGGGATCCTCGATGGTGAGGATGTGCCCGAAGTCGTTCTCGTTGATGTAGTTGATCATCGCCGCCAGCGTGGTGGACTTGCCGGAACCCGTGGGTCCGGTCACCAACACGATGCCGCGCGGGGTCTCGGAGATCTCCTGGAAGATCTTCGGCGCGTTCAGGTCCTCCAGGGACAGGATCTTGGAGGGGATGGTGCGGAACACGGCACCGGAGCCGCGGTTCTGGTTGAAGGCGTTGACGCGGAAGCGTGCGAGGCCAGGGATCTCGAACGAGAAGTCGCATTCGAGGAATTCCTCGTAGTCCTTGCGTTGCTTATCGTTCATGATGTCGTACACCATATCGTGCACGTCCTTGTGTTCAAGCGCCGGCATGTTGATGCGGCGCACGTCGCCGTCCACCCGAATCATGGGGGGCACGCCGGCGGACAGGTGCAGGTCGGAAGCCTTGTTCTTGACGCCGAAGGCCAGCAATTGAGAGATGTCAGCTGCCATTGAGTTTTCCCCTGGACTTGTGGCCCTAGCGCGCCGATGGACCCGGCCCGACAGGGCGGGCAGGTGGGCTAGAGTATAACGAACTCATTTTGCGTGCATGTCGGCGCCACCCCGTATATAAGGAGACCTGCCTGAACCCGTTCGCCGCTAACCTTGCCGCCGTGCGTGCGCGCATCGTCGCCGCCGCCGCGCGCGCCGGGCGCGACCCTGCGTCGGTGCGGCTCGTGGCGGTGAGCAAGACCCAGGTCCCCGCCGCGGTCCTGGCCGCCGCCGAAGCTGGCCAGGGGGACTTCGGGGAAAACTACCTGCAGGAGGCCCTGCCCAAGCTCGACGCCCTCGCGAGCCGGCCCCTCACCTGGCATTTCATCGGCGCCCTGCAGTCCAACAAGACCAGGGTCCTGGCGGAACGCTTCCATTGGGTGCATACCCTGGACCGGGAGAGCCTCGCGAGACGCCTCTCGGACCAGCGCCCCGCCTCGCTGCCTCCCCTTCAAGTGTGCCTGCAGGTGAACGTCTCGGGGGAATCCAGCAAGGGCGGCGTGGCGCCGGACCGCGCGGCGGAACTGGCCGCCGCGGTGGCCACCTTGCCGCGCCTCACGCTGCGTGGGCTCATGGCGATCCCGGCGCCGGCCCAAGACCAAGCCGCGCAGCGCGCGCCCTTCCGTAAGCTGCGGGAGCTGCAGGACGCTTTGAACGCCAAGGGCTTTGCACTGGACACGCTTTCCATGGGCATGACCGAGGACATGGAAGCCGCCATCCTGGAAGGCAGCACGATTGTCCGCATAGGGACTGCCATATTCGGTAGACGCCCGCCGAAGTGAAGCGCATGGCTTACGGTATCCTGTAGACCGGAGGGAGAAATGCTTCAAGACCTGCGCATCGCCTTCATCGGCGGCGGCAACATGGCGCGCAGCCTTATCGGCGGCCTGGTGGCCAAGGGCTGCAAGCCGGGGCGCATCAGCGTCTCGGAACCGAACGCCGAGCAGCGCGCCTTGCTCGCCAAGCGCTTCCCGGTACGCATGAGCGAAGACGGCGCCGCCGCGGTCCAGGACGCGGACGTGGTGGTGTTCGCCGTGAAACCCCAGGTGATGAAGCCCGTGGCCGAGTCCGTAGCCGTCGCGGCGCAGTCCCGCAAGCCGCTCATCGTCACCATCGCCGCCGGCATCACCATCGCCGATCTGGACCGCTGGCTCGGCGGCGGCCATGCCATCGTTCGGGTGGTGCCCAACACCCCGGCGTTGTTGGGCTCAGGGGCGGCGGCGCTCTACGCCAACCCCAAGGCGAGCGCCGACCAGCGCGCCGTGGGCCAGGCGCTCCTGGAAGCGGTGGGCACAGCCCTCTGGATCGAGGACGAATCCCTGATGGATGCGGTCACCGCGCTCTCAGGCAGCGGCCCCGCCTATTTCTTCCTGCTCATGGAACACATGGAGACCGCGGCGCTGGAATTGGGCCTGCCGGCGGCGGCGGCGCGCCAGCTCACGCTGCAGACAGCCCTCGGCGCGGCCCGCATGGCGCTGGAATCCGGCGAGGCGCCGGAGGCCCTGCGCAAGCACGTCACCTCCCCCCACGGCACCACCGCTGCGGCACTCGCGGTCTTCGAGGAATCGGGTCTCAAGGCCATCGTCGCCCGCGCGCTCACTGCCGCACGCGACCGTGGCCGGCAGCTCTCCCGGGAATCCGCGGGGCACAAACCGACATGATCGCCTCCAGTTCCATCCACGCCCTGGTGTTCGTGATCAACACCCTCCTCGGGCTGTTCACCGCCGCCGTGCTGCTCCGCTTCCTGATGCAGCAAGTGCGGGCGGATTTCTACAACCCCCTGGCCCGGGTCATGATGCGGCTCACCAATCCGCTGCTCTTGCCGCTGCGGCGCTTCATCCCGCCCTGGCACCGGATCGACCTGGCGTCGTTGGTCCTGATCCTGGTGCTGCAGCTCGGGAACGTCTGGGTGGTGCTGTTCGTCAGCGGCAGTCCCTATACCTATTCCTGGGGACTGATCGCTTACTGGACGGTCCTGAAGCTGCTCTACATCCTGGTGAACCTGTACTTCTTCACCATCCTGCTGGAAGTCATCCTGAGCTGGGTCGGCCAGGGACGCAGCCCCATGGACGGCCTGCTGCGGCCGCTGAACGCACCTCTGCTCCGGCCCGTGCGGCGTCTGCTGCCGCCCATCGAGGGCATGGATTTCTCCCCGCTGCTGGTCACCTTGGTGCTGGTGGTGATCGGCAACTATTTCATCCCGCTCGCCTGGCCCATGGTGGGATGGTAAATCGCCCCTTCTGGCGCCGTGACGGCGATGCCCTCCTGCTCACGGTGCGGGTGCAGCCTGGCGCGAAAAAAGACGAGATCACAGGCTTCGAAGACGGGGTGCTGCAGCTCCGGCTGCGGGCGCCGGCGGTGGAGAACCAGGCCAATGCGGCCCTGTGCGAGTACCTGGTGGAGCTGTTTGGCACCGCAAAAACCAGGGTGAAACTGCTCAAAGGCGCCCGCGGCCGGCTCAAGCGGGTGGAGGTGCGCGGTGCCCGGCGCGGACCCGAATCGCTGTTTTCCCCGGAAAAAACCGCCCCTTGAAGCAAAAAACCCGGTTTTCCCCGGAAAATACCTACGCATTTGCCCTTGGCATGTGCTAGATTTCGCGCGTGTATCCGCATTTGCCATCTAAGAGGAGACCTAAATGGCTGCGAAGAAAAAGGCTGTCGTGACCGTTGCCGCCAAGGCCACCAAGGCCCCGGCGGTGTCCGCCGACAAGCCGTTCACCAAGTCCGAGACCTATGCTTACCTCGCCCACTCCTGCGGCCTGAGCCGCAAGCAGGTGGCCGGGATCTTCGAGGAACTGGCGGGACTGATCGGCAAGAGCCTGGGCAAGAAAGGCCCCGGCATCTACGTCGTGCCCGGCCTCATGAAGATCAAAGTGGTGCGCAAGCCCGCCACCAAGGAACGTGAAGGCATCAACCCCTTCACGGGCGAGAAGACCATCTTCAAGGCGAAGCCCGCCCGGAACGTGGTCAAGGTGCAGGCCCTCAAGGGTCTCAAGGACATGGTGAAGTAAGGCCATTCCTGGCCGGAGCCGTGCCCGGGAGGCACGGCTCCGGCACTTGAATGGTGATCCAATCCGAAGCCCGGCATCCCCTGCCGGCAGGTGCTATCTCTCTCTCGTTTTCAGACGCCGCTTCGCCTGGTCTTTGGCGTACATCAGGTCCTTGAGCGGCACGTACAAGAGATCCGCCAGCTTGTGCATGAGCGCGTCCTCGTGCTTGTCGAGGCGCCCGTCCGCATAGGCCACGTCCCAGAGCATGTCCATGAGCTTGAGCTTGTCGGGCATGTCGAGGTGCTGGTTGATGAGATGGGTGAAACGGAAAAGCGACACCGCGTGGTCCGATTCGGCCCGCGCCGCAGTCAAGAGCGCGGCCGCGTCCTGGCTTTCCAGGCCGTAGCGCTCGGTCAGGAGCTCGCCGGCCTTCTCCAACTCTACCTCCGCCTCCTCCAGGTCCGCCCGCGACATCTCGATCAAGAGCGCGGCGGTGGCGACACGCAGGTCGGAAGACGGCAGCGGGGGCATGACGGCGCCGGGGGAAAACCGCTGCTCGAGGAAGGAGACCAGGGAAGTGAACATGGGCATGCTGGGCAAATCGCGAGGGCTCGTAACCAGAATTGGCCTGTCCGCCGGCTTGAACCGGCGGACAGGCCGCCGCGTCAGAAGCCGAAACCGAACTTGACGGTGTAGGTGCTGTTGCCCGCCAGGTGGTCGTACTGCAGCGCCATGTGCACGCCGAGTTCGAAGGTGAAGCCGGCGAAGAAGTCGGTGTTGCTCTGGCTGAAGCTCGTGAGTCCGGTGGAAGCGTCGGGGGTACTGCTTAACCAGACCTCGCCCACGCCCGCGTAGGGCGTGATGGGGCCGATGCCCTTGGACACGGACACGTCCAGGGAGTGGGTGCTGTAGGACAGGTTGTCCACGCCCGTGATGTGGTTGTAGGCGAGACGCAAGCTCACGGCCGGCTCGGCGACGCCGCCGTCCAGGATGGCGTAACGGCCTTCCAGGCCGTAGAGCTTCACGTTGGAACCGGGCAATGCGCTGTATTCACCGCCGATGTCGAAGCCGAAGGGCAGCCCCTTGGAGACCGTCAGGTTCCAGAACGGCACGTTGGAGACGCTGCTGCCGGTCGCCGCAGCCCACGCGGTCTTGTGGTTCACCTGGGTGTCACCCACATTCAGGCCGAAGTCGAAGCCGGCTAGCCCCAACGAGGACGAACCCTCCACCTGTTTGTAGCTCGTGACGGCGCTCAAATCCGTGGACAGGTCGTTGAAATCGGTCTGGCTCAAGCCGCTGACGGTGATGTTGTTGTTGGCATGGGCGCTGACAGCCAGGGCCAGAAGCCCTAAGGCCAATAGGATGCGTCGCATGGGCATACTCCTGGGGAAATCGTGGTTTGGGCGGCTGCAAGTTTAACAAAACGCCCAAATGTCGTATGCGAGACCCTAGAACCCTCGGATTACCGCGTCCCGCAGCTCATTTAACCGTCCGTGGAAGAAATGTCCCGCACCCGCCAGAACCACGAGTTGGGGCGGGCGCGGCCGCGCTTTGGCCCAAGCCAGCACCGCCGCGGGCGCCACCACTTCGTCCGCGTCGCCCTGCACCAGCAGCCAGGGACATGCGGGCTCCCGGATCGCGTCCTGGTCGAAGCGCTCCACCGCCGGCGCCACGGTGACGAGACGACGCACCGGGCGTTTGCTCTGCGCACGCAAAGCCACATACGCGCCGAAGGAAAATCCGCCGAGCCAGAGCGGCAGGCCGGGGTGACGCGCGGCGATCCAATCGAGCGCCGCAAGAGCGTCCTGGGTCTCGCCCACGCCCTGGTCGAAACGGCCTTCGCTCCTGCCCACGCCGCGGAAATTGAAACGCAGGGAAACGGCACCCATGTCGTTGAACGCGCGCGCCAGGATGTAGGCCACCTTGTTGGTCATGGCGCCGCCCTGCAGGGGATGGGGATGACAGACCACTGCGGCGGCGACTGGCGAGGACGCAGGCTGATCCAGCAGCCCCTCGATCGAGCCGGCGGGACCCTGGAACATGCATGGCTCGTTGTGGCGCGACTCGCTCATTTCTCTGCGGGTTTTGGGGGTTAAGACGGATTTCGCCGCCCGGTATAATAGTCGTTCGCCCCGCGTCGACGCATTACGAGAATTGCCATGCACAAGACCATCGAGCTGGAAAACCAATACGCCGCCCACAACTACCACCCCCTGCCGGTGGTGCTCACGCGCGGTCAGGGTACGCAGGTCTGGGACGACGCGGGCAACCGTTACCTCGACATGATGAGCGCCTACTCCGCCGTGAGCCACGGCCACTGCCATCCGCGCCTCGTGAAGACTCTCACGGAGCAGGCGGCCAAGCTCGCGGTCTGCTCCCGCGCCTTCCACAGCGAGAAGCTCGGCGCCTTCCTGAAACGCCTCTGCGGGCTCACCGGGATGGCCCGGGCGCTGCCCATGAACACCGGCGCCGAGGCGGTGGAAACCGCCCTCAAGGCGGCGCGCAAGTGGGCCTACAAGGTGAAGGGCGTTCCCGCCGACCAGGCGGAGATCGTCGTCTGCAACGGCAACTTCCACGGCCGCACCATCGCCATCGTGGGCATGTCCAGCGAGCCGCAATACCGGGACGGCTTCGGCCCCTTCACAGGCGGTTTCAAGCTCATCCCCTACGGCGACGCCGCGGCGCTGCAAAAGGCCGTCGGCCCGAACACCGCCGCTTTCCTGGTAGAACCCATCCAGGGCGAGGCCGGCATCGTGGCGCCGCCCACGGGCTATCTCAAGCAGTGCGCCGAGATCTGCAAGAAGCACAACGTGCTCCTGATCGCGGACGAGATCCAGACGGGCCTCGGCCGCACCGGCAAGCTGCTCGCCTGCCAGCACGAGGACGTGAAACCCGACGGCCTGATCCTCGGCAAGGCCTTGGGGGGCGGCCTGCTGCCCGTGTCCGCCTTCCTGGCGAAGCGCGAGGTCATGGACGTGTTCCATCCCGGCGACCACGGCAGCACCTTCGGCGGCAACCCGCTGGCGGCGGCGGTGGGCCTGGAGGCGCTCGACACGCTGGTGGACGAGAAACTCGCGGAGCGTTCCGCGGAACTCGGCGCCTATCTCCTGGACAAGCTCGCGGCCCTCAAGAGCCCGCTCATCAAGGGCCTGAGGGGCAAAGGGCTGTTCATTGGCGTGGAGATCGACCCGCGCAAGGCCCGGGCGCGCGAGGTCTGTGAGCGTTTGATGGCGCAAGGCATCCTGAGCAAGGAGACCCATGAGACGGTGGTGCGCTTCGCCCCGCCTCTGGTCATCACCCGCGAGGAGATCGACTGGGCGGTGGAACGCATCGTGCTGGTCTTGAATGAAATGGGGAAAATGAAAGCGGCGTCCTGAACCGGGGCACCAGCGTGGAAAGAAGCCGGCGCGAGCCGGCTTCTTTGCTTTAGACCAGCGAGCTCGCCGACATGCTCTTGCTTTCGGCGAGATCGATAAGTCCTTTTATATGCCGGTAGATGTACCAGATCCAGACGCTGATGGCGCCGAGCCAGGCGAGGGGGATGCCGATCACGGTGATCACCAGGGCGACGCAGATGAGGAAGCCCAGCAGTGCGTACCAGAAGCTCTTGATCATCCAGCGCTGGTGGCTGTCCATCATCTCGCCGTGCTCGCCCAGGACCACGTAGTTCATGATGAGCGCGATGACGCTCAGCAGACCGGTCACTGCACCCAGCAGGTGCAGCACGTAGGCGACGATGGTGATGGTGCGGCCGTTGTCGGAACTCATATTCCCTATCCCCCGGTGACTGTTAGCCGATTGTAGCGCCTGCCCCCGGAAACTCGAGTCTTACCCGCCTATTCATCTTCCCCTTCTTCTCCACCTTCGCGATCAGCACCTCGCCGATCTCGCCGATGCGCCGGACATGGGTACCGCCGCACGGCTGCAGGTCGATGCCCTCCACGCTCACCAGCCGGACCCGTCCGGCACCCCGGGGAGGCTGGACGGACATGGTTTTGACGAGCTCCGGATGGGCGTCGAGCTCCGCGTCGGTGATCCAGCGGAAGGATACGGGTGCGTCCCCGCGGATGAGCGCGTTGAGCTTCTGCTGCACCTCTTCCCGCTCGGGGCTCTCCGGCAGGTCGAAATCCAGGCGGCCGTAACCATCCCCCACGGCGCCGCCGGTGACCGGGGCGACGATGACGGCGGATAGGAGGTGCAGACAGGTGTGCATGCGCATGAGCCGGTGGCGCCGGTCCCAATCTATCCGCCCCTTCAGCCGGGTCCCCGGCGCGAGCGTGAGCCCGGGATCGGCGAGCACGTGGGCCACCTCACCGGCCTCCACGCCTTTCTTGGTGTCGGTGACTTTGAGCTCGAGGCCGTCCTCCAAGAACAGCGCGCCCGTGTCCCCCGGCTGGCCGCCGCCCTCCGGATAGAAAAGCGTGCGGTCCAGCACCGGCCGGCCCGGCACCCCACCCGCGACCTCCGCCTCGAACTCGACGGCGTAGGCGTCGTCCCGGAACAGGAGCTCGGTCACGGGCTCACTTCTTCTCGAAATCCAGGGAGCAGGAATTGATGCAATAACGCAGGCCATCCGGGCCCGGGCCGTCGTCGAACACGTGGCCGAGATGGGCGCCGCACTTCGCGCAGACCACCTCGGTGCGCTCCATGAAGTGGCTGCGGTCGTGGTGCATCTCCACGTTCTGCCCGTCCGCGGGCGCGGTGAAGCTCGGCCAGCCCGAGCCCGAATCGTACTTGGTCTCGGAAGAGAAAAGCGGGGTCCCGCAGCAGGCGCAGCGGTACAGGCCGGCCTCGTGGTTGTCCCAGTACTTGCCGGCGAAGGCCCGCTCGGTGCCCTTCTTGCGGGCCACGGCGTATTGGTCGGGGGTGAGCTCTTTCTGCCATTCGGCGTCGGTCTTGCGGATTTTTTCCATGCCTGCCTCTAAAATCTCTCTGGGGTCCAATGGTATGGCGGCGCGGCCGCCCGGTATCAAGACCCGTCCGGAGCCCGACTCATTACCGGCGAGTATGCGCTAAAGCCCTAAGCCAAGCCGCGGGCTACAGGAATGCCGCGGGTTTTGATACCCTAAGCGCCCTTAAGAATCCTGTTCCGTCCTCATCCAGATAGGGAGTGTCCCGATGCGCCTGCGCGCTCTCGCCCTGATCCTTGCCTGTGCCGCCCTGGCCGTAAGCGCCTCCGCCCGCGCGGACGGCGACCCCGCCAAGGGCAAGGTGACCGCCTATGCTTGCATCGGCTGCCACGGCATCCCGAACTACACCACCAACTACCCGAACTACCGCGTGCCGAAGCTCGCGGGCCAGCACGCCGATTACATCGTGGCGGCGCTGAAGGAATACAGGTCCGGCGACCGCACCCACAAGACCATGCACGCCCAGGCCGCGTCCCTGAGCGACGCGCAGATGCAGGACATCGCCGCCTATTTCGAGAGCCTGGGCAAGAGCTCGGGCAGCGGGAAGTGAGGGGAAACGCCATGAACAAGAAAATCATCCTCGCTGCTGCGCTCTTCCT
>Ga0126373_10000422_pt1 | contig 27918 bp, 27 predicted proteins | sample PanSoiMetPlot_11_FD_92545 | JGI IMG/M metagenome (GOLD analysis project Ga0126373, IMG submission 92545) | Tropical forest soil microbial communities from Panama - MetaG Plot_11 | ecosystem: Environmental > Terrestrial > Soil > Tropical forest > Bulk soil | place: Panama | collected 2016-02-17 | reverse complement strand
CCACGCCATCACCGCCGCCGCGCCCCGATAGAACGCAAACGGCGACTGTCGCATCCGCGCGTACCGGATGGGCAGCAGTTCCGGCACCCGGCCGCGGTCCGATTCCTTCAACACTTCGATCGGATCCGGACGCCCCGCCGCCGCGCTCCACTTCCCGTGCGACGGCCGCGGCACCTTCTCCCTCAGCGCCTTCCCCGCTGCCATCCGCTCTTCCGCGCTTGGTACCAGCCCATTCGCCTCGCGCCGGATGCTTTGAACCTTTGGCCTTTGCATTTTCCTCCCTCAACAGCTGGCTCGAAGACGCCGATTCGAGTCGATATCCCCACAGTGTACGCGCGCTCCTGGAGCGGTGAGCAGGAGAAACCGTAAAGGCCAGCTCCAGAGATTCTGCATGGCCGCCTCTCTCGCCAGCGATAATGAGGGAAAATGCTTACATGCTACAACCTGCCGGAGGGGCAGGTGCCATTCAAATGTCACCTCCGGCTCACGAGACGTACAGGCGTGCTGCCCGAAGCATTTTGGCCGAAATCCTGCTCAAAGTTCTGAACCAATTGTGTAGGGCGGGCTGGTGGTTGAATATTTCGAAGCCGACAATGCGGGGGAGGCAGCATGAAAGCCTGGAAGATCGATCGTTTGGGAGGCAAGCTCAGCTACGTTGACATTCCTGTTCCGGAGGTGCGCCCTGGAAGTGTCGTCGTTCGCGTTGAGGCGCAATCGCTGATGTCCTACCTGAAGCCTTACTTGGAAGGCAAACTCCCGGCTTATCGTGCTCCCGAGAATTTCGTTCCTGGCGGAAATGCGACCGGCAGGGTGGAGGCTGTAGGCAAGGATGTCTGGCATTTGAAAAAGGGACAACGCGTCGTAACGTCATCTCACCTTGCCGCCAACGAAAACGTACAGGAACCCGGGCGAATGCTCATCGGCATTACCTCGCCAGGCGGAGTTGGAGATCGGCTGCAGGAGTCGTGGAAAGACGGCACTCTTGCAGAATATGTCTTGCTTCCGGCTGAGAACGTCACGCCGATCGAGGGTCTCGATGACTACAGCCTGCCCCAGCTAACCGCCATAACGCGGTGCATCGTTCCGTTCGGGGGTCTCGTACGGGGCCGGCTCAGGGCCGGTGAAACGGTTATCGTGAATGGCGCAAGCGGTGCGTACGGCGGTGCCGCGGTCCTAGTAGCACTTGCTATGGGTGCGGCTCGTGTAGTCGCAGCAGGGCGCAAACGGGAAACTCTGGGTAGACTCGCGAGGGCCGGCGGTTCGCGAGTCGTTCCGGTGGTTAGCGAAGGAGATGTCGAAAAGGATATCGCCTCGCTGCGGTCGGCGGCGGGAGGCGGTGCGCACCTCGCATTCGACATAGTGGGAAACGCGAAAGATCCGAACTCAACTCTGGCTGCGCTCGGCTCACTTTATCGGTGGGGCCGCCTTGTGCTGATGGGTAGCATCACGACACCCATACCGATCAATTCGTTGTCGCTAATGTTCAACAATCTGGAGATTATCGGGAATTTCATGCACGCGCAGAATGCCTATCTGCCTCTTTTAGCTATGGTTCGTTCCGGCCAACTGAATTTAAGTCCGATCAAACCAAAGGTGTTCACGCTAGCCGACCTTCAACAAGCGATGGAATACGCCAGCGAGGCGGACAGCTTGGAAGTGGTCGTAGTGACGTCTACACCAAAATGATTTCTCGACTCGGCGCGCCAACGACCAATTCATGGCAGTGGCTCCATGCGCTCTTGTCAGTGTCGAGGAGTATTGAATACAATCGCGGGCGATTTTGTGGGGACAAAGAACGGAGAGGTGATGGGGAGACGGATAGCGGCGAAGATTACGGGCGTGGCGGGCTACGTTCCGCCGCGGGTGGTGACGAACGCGGAGCTCGAGAAGCGCGTCGATACGAATGATGAGTGGATCCGGACGCGCACGGGAATCCGCGAGCGGCATGTGGCGGAGGAGGGAATGGCGGCGTCGCATTTGGGGACGGAGGCGGCGCGGAAGCTGTTGGCAGCGAAGGGAGTGGCGGCGGAAGAGATCGAGTTGATCGTGCTGGCGACGGTGACGCCGGACATGATGTTTCCGGCGACGGCGTGCTTGATCCAGGATCGGCTGGGAGCGACGAAGGCGTGGGGATTTGATTTGTCGGCGGCGTGCTCGGGATTCGCGTATGCGTTGACGGTGGGCGCGCAGTTTGTGGGAAGCGGCGCGCACAAGAAAGTCCTGGTGATCGGCAGCGACAAGATGACGTCGATACTGGATTTTCAGGACCGCGCGACGTGCGTGCTGTTTGGCGACGGCGCGGGCGCGGTGCTGCTGGAACCGACGGAGAACGACAGCGAAGGAATCATCGACTTCGCGCACGACGTGGATGGGTCGGGCGGGAATTGCTTGTACATGCCGGGAGGAGGGTCGTTGAACCCGGCGAGCGCGGAGACGGTGGCGAAGCGGATGCATTACGTCCGTCAGGAAGGGCAAAGCGTGTTCAAGTACGCGGTGCGGCGGATGAGCGAGCTGGCGTGCCAGGTGCTGGCGAGGAACGGGCTGTCGAGCAAGGATCTGGCGTTGGTGGTGCCGCATCAGGCGAATTTGCGGATTATTCGCGCGATGCAAGAGCGGCTCGGCGTGGACGATTCGAAGGTGTTGGTGAATATTGATCGATTTGGGAATACGACGGCGGCGACGATTCCGCTGGGGTTGATGGATGCGGTGGAGCAGAAGCGGCTGCGCAAGGGCGATCTGGTGATGTTGATTGCGGTGGGCGCGGGGTACACGACAGGCGCGGTGCTGATGAGATGGGCATACTAAAGGTGGAGGCGAGAGACTGAAAGCTGGGGCTCGAGAGAGTCAGGGCTCCTGAGGCCACCACAAAGTCATTAAGGTGAAGGCAACCGAGTAAAACGGAAGCGCCCGAAACAGGGTGGCACCGACAACCCGGAGCGCGAAGCCAAAAAGACGGAGCCCGAAAGGACGTCCGGGACGATCACACCTTTCCGCCAGCTGGCCAGAGCGGCCTGATCGTCGCGATTCCTTTGCAGCCTTTCCGCAGCGCTTCGAACGAAGCGAAGACGCAAGAACAACGCCAATCCGACAACGATTCCGGCAGTGGCCGCAATGGCATCGTAGAAGACTGGGTCTTTGGTCTTTGCTTGATGAGCGATGACCCTCTCAGCGACGAAAACATTCAGGCACATAGAAAATAGCAAAACGGAATGGAGCACGCGGCCAGATCGGAGGCTGGCGGCCAACGTCAACATCGCCATGAGCCAAATTCTCGGTCGAGGACCGGCACAGCAGTGTACGGTTCTAAACAGTGATGGCTAGAAGGAGCGGACTTCGGCGAGGCAGGCCTGGTTGCGCTCGATGCGCTGAGCGAGGACGGCGGTGGCGTACTGGGCGCAGAGCGTCATTTCCCGGCTGGCCCAGTTTTCTGAAAGCGACTTCACGGATTCGAGCAGCGTGTAGTAGAGCTTGACGGTGGTCAGCTTGGGCGCGGAGCTGGAGCTGAGGTCGGGGCACAGGCTTTGGTAAGCCGAGACGTCCGGAAAAGCGCCGGCGATTGCGAGGCTGGCGGCCGGGGACGCGCTCTGCATGGCGATTCGGGCAAGTTCGCCGCGCCAGGTCATGATGGCGAACTGCACGGCTGCCGCGAGCGAGATCACGAAAATAAAGGACGCGATAAGCATGGCCTTGACCTAGGCACAGTGTGCCGTTTAGGGGTGCGGGGGCCCATAGCGCAAAAGTACTGGCGCCGGCAAACTTCTTTGGCATACTATAACCTACTGATTGTAAAAGACTTGTCGGCGGATGCGGCATGAGAGGCTACGGAGGGAATGATGGCTTCGCGTTGGCGGGTTGCGGCAGGCGTTTGCGCAGTTCTTACGGCTCTTGTTGGGGTTTCGGCAGGGATTGCGAACGGCGGGAGGGGCCCAGTTAGCGCCCGAGAATGGCGAGGCGGAGGCGGGGCGGCGAGCGAGGCAGAGATTCGGGGCGTGCTCGAGAGGCAGACGGCAGCGTGGAATCGCGGGGAGATTGAGACGTTTATGACCGGGTATTGGAAGTCGGACGAAACGGAGTTCATCAGCGCGAACGGCGTGACGCGCGGGTGGCAGGCGGTGCTCGATCGGTACCGGCGCGGGTATCCGGACCGGAAGGCCATGGGGCATCTGACGTTTGCCAATCTAGAGGTTCACGTCGCGTGCGCGGATGCGGCGTTTGCGATTGGCGAATATCACCTGGCGCGGGAGAACGACAAGCTGGCGGGAGTGTTCACGCTGAATTTCCGGCGGTTCGACGAGGGCTGGAAGATCGTGGCGGACCACACGACGGCGTTTGCGGCAGCGACGGCGGTGAAATCCAATTAGAATAGTGGGATTGCGTGGCGGCTGTGCTGATGCCGAGCGCTGAGGAGCGAAATTGCGGGCAGTGGTGACGGGTGGCGCGGGGTTTCTGGGGTCGCATCTTTGCGATCTGCTGATTGAGAAGGGATGGGACGTATTCTGCGTCGACAACCTGCTGACGGGCGCAGGCGCGAACGTGGCGTCCTTGAAGAGGCACCCGCGATTCCGATTCGTGCAGCAGGATGTTTCGCAATTCATCGAAATCAACGAGCCGGTGGACGCGGTGCTGCATTTCGCGTCGCCGGCAAGCCCGCCGGATTACCTGAAGTATCCGATCGAAACGATGAAGGTGGGCGCGCTAGGGACGCACAACACTCTGGGCCTGGCGCTCGCGAAGCGCGCGCGCTTTATGCTGGCGTCCACGTCCGAGTGCTACGGCGATCCGGCGATCAGTCCGCAGCCGGAAAGCTACTGGGGCAACGTGAATCCGGTGGGACCGCGCGGCGTGTACGACGAAGCGAAGAGGTTCGCGGAAGCGCTGACGATGGCCTACTGCCGGTTCCACGGCGTGGACACGCGGATCGTGCGGATCTTCAATACGTACGGGCCGCGGATGCGGTTGAACGACGGGCGCGCGCTGCCGAATTTTCTGTACCAGGCGCTGAGCGGGCTGCCAATTACGGTGTACGGCGACGGGAAGCAGACGCGGAGCTTCTGCTACGTGTCGGATTTGATGGACGGGATTTACCGGCTGCTGGAATCGAAGGAGCACGAGCCCGTGAACATCGGGAACCCGCACGAGATCACGATCCTGGAGTTTGCGGAGCGAATCCGCCAGCTGGCGGGAACAAACACGCCGATCGAATTTCGTCCTCTGCCGCAGGACGATCCGAAGCAACGGTGTCCTGATATTTCGAAAGCCCGGCGAGTGCTGGGCTGGGAGCCGAAGGTAAGCCTGGAAGACGGCCTGCAGCGCACCTACGATTATTTCCGGCAAAAGGTGGCCGAGACCAGCGCGAAGAACTAGGCTTGGGCCGCGCCGTTGGCGGGCCCGCGCTGCTGCGGGTCCGATTCCCTTCCAACGGAATGATATTCGAAGCCGAGCGCCGTCATTTTCCGAGGATTCAGAAGATTGCGCCCGTCGAGAATGAGCGGGCGCGCCATAGAGTTGTGAATCTTCGGCCAATCGAGACGGCGGAACTCCTCCCATTCGGTGGCGATGACAAGGGCTTCGGCTTCTTCGGCGGCGGCGAGCGCGGAATCACTGAATTCGACTTCGGGCAGCGCGGCTTTCGCTTTTTCCATCGCTTCGGGATCGTAGGCGCGAACGCGAGCGCCTTCCTTCAGGAGCCGATGAATCAGATCGACAGCGGGCGCGAAGCGGATGTCGTCGGTATTCGGCTTGAAGGCGAGGCCCAGGACGGCGATCTGCTTGTCCTTGATAACCCAGAGAGCGCGCCGAATTTTTTCGACGAATTTGTCGATGCGGTTGCGGTTGACGCGCTCGACTTCCTTGAGCAGCGAAAAATCAGCGCCGGAACGTTCTGCTAGATGCACGAAGGCCTGCAAATCCTTTGGCAGGCAGAAGCCCCCAAAGCCAATGCCCGGGCGAAGAAACGCTTTGCCGATGCGAGGATCGAGGCCGACGGCATGGAGAACTTCGTCCACGTCGGCACCGAGGCGTTCGGCAAGGTCCGCGACGATGTTGGCGTAGGAAATCTTCATCGCGAGGAATGAATTCGAGGCGTGCTTGATCAGTTCGGCGCTGTTGATGGTGGTGACGAGCCAGGCTGGAGGGGGCGCCTGTGGGCATGCGGGCGCGTGCACAGGGCAATTGAATTTCTGGTCGAGCACGGGCTTATAGATGTCGCGGAGCTGGCGCTCGGCGGCTTCGCTCTCGACACCGACGACGATGCGGTCCGGATGGAGAAAATCTGCAACGGCAGTGCCTTCGCGCAAGAACTCGGGATTCGAAGCGACCTGGAAGGAGATGCCGCCTTTGCGGCCGTAAACGGACAGCGCACGCTGGAGTTCCTGGCCGGTCTGAGCAGGCACGGTGCTTTTTTCGATGACGAGCTTTGGTGAACGCGCCTCAGTGGCGACGAGACGAGCGACGCGGTCGATGGAGCTGAGGTCGGCGTCGCCATTGGGCAGAGGCGGCGTGCCGACGCAGATGAAAATGGCGTCGCCCGCGGCGACGGCTTCGGCCGGATTCTCCGCGAATTTCAGACGGCCGGCGGCGCGCGTTTTTTCGAAGACTTTTTCGAGGCTCGGCTCATAGATGGGAAGTTGGCCGGATTCGAGCGTTTTTACCTTGGCGAGATCGCTATCGGTGCAAACAACGTCGTGGCCCACTTCGGCTAGGCAGCCTCCCGTGACGAGGCCGACATAACCCGAACCAATGACCGAGATTTTCAAACCAACGCCTCCCTTTGGGAAGGTTCGAGGAGAGCCGGGCGCGAACGCTTTATTGTCGTACAGAGGCTGTCGCCTCGCCAAGCGATTCTGCGCGGGCGGTATTGCGAAAGGAATAAGCGGTAGTAGAATCGCGCCCGAGAACCACGAAATCGAGCTCCCGCGCGAGAACTCTCTCGGCCCAGTTGAAAGGCAGGCGGAGTGGAAATCATCGGGACAGCCATGGCCATCAGCCTTGTGGTTGGGTTCGTGTTTTTCATTCTGGCCCAGCACTGGCAGCGCGTGCTGAAGCAGCAATCGTGGGCGATCCGGCGGCTGACGGAGCGCGTGCGCGACCTGGAAGAAATGGCCGATCCGGAATTTTTGCGGCGGCTGAACGAATCGACGCCGTCGCCTCTGGAAGAGGTGTTCACGTTTTCGTTTCGCGTGGGCGACTCATTCTGGCGGCAAACTGTCGGACTTAGCGAACCGGACTTTGAATATGTGCGCATGATCGGCAGCGTGCCGGGTTCGGTGAAGATCGAGCGATGGCGCGGACACATGGTGGCGCGAATTACCGAGGTGATGCCGGAAAGCAAGGCGGCGGGGTGGAATACGCGGACGCTCGATGTGTATCCGGAGAAGGCCTCGAAGAGCGAGCCGGTGGTACTGTGGGAAGTGCCGCTGGCACGGGCGAGCGGGCCGGATGAGCCGCCCTCGCTGCGATTGGTGCTGGACGACGCCCTGTTGAAACTCGAGGCGCAGAGCGCCTCCGGACGATGGTCCGACGAACCGGCCGCGCGGACCGAAGATGTGTTTTTCTCGGTGCCGCTGGACCCGGCGCGGCTTATCGAGTTTCGAAGCCGCGACTCCTTGCGGGCAGAGGACAACGGAGACAGTCACGCGGCGACGGACGGAGCCGCGTGGCAGGCCTTTTATTCGTTTGAAGACGAAGCGCGCGGCTTTGAATGGCATCTGTGGATTCGGGATTTGAGGAAGAAAGCCGAGTGGGACCGTTGGAAGATTTTGGAGGGCACGCCGGTTTCAGTGGACGCGCCGAAGCCGTAGTCCATCCCTTGTTATTGAGGGCGAACTGGGAGACCGGCCCAAGCATTCAGCAAACCTAGATATTCCCTTACAACCGACAGCGCATCGCGAGTGGTGCGCCACCAGTGTGCGGCGTCGAAGAGGTCGTTCGACGCGGCCCGGGCGATGGCGTTCGCGTCGTTTCCAGTCGCCTTCCGCCACAGGGTTTTCACGCGGCGGGTGTGCTGCGGGGACGTAACGAAAATGACGCGCGATTTTCCGGCGCGCTGAAGTTCCTGCGCGACTTCGTGGACTTCCTGTTCGGTATTCAGGATTTCGTCGGGCAGGATTCGAATCGCAGATGGAGGCACGCCTTCGCGGATCAGGATTTCGCGACTGTACTCTTCCTCACCAATGTAGTGAATGCCGATGCGTTCGAGATTGGCGGCCGGGCTGACGGGATACGTCACCCAAACTTCGGGAGCATAGCTTTCGCGGAAGATTCTGGCGGCTTCTTCAGCGCGGAACGGCATGCCTCCACTCAGGACGACGATCGTGTCGCTTTTCGCCAAGGTGTCTTGGCGAACGAGCCAGCGACCCGCGCCGCGCAACGCAAAAATCCCGCCAAATAGAGCCGCGACAACGATGACCAGAACAATGAGCGCGCGGCGTGACGGCGTGCGAGTTGTGGACGCCTCTTCTGGCATTTCGCTAGCGCTTGGTGAGGAGGAAGCTGCCGGCGACGAGCGCGTCCGTGCCGGAGCAGTAGAAGCTGCGGACGGCGTCGCGCGGCGAAACGACGAGAGGCTCACCGAAGAGATTGAACGACGTGTTGACCAGCATGGGCGCGGGAGCGGCCTGACCGCAGCGCTTCAGCAGCTTCCATAGCAGCGGGTTGGCGTCGCGCGCGACAACGTGAAGGCGCACGAGGCCCTGGCGTGAGATGAATGCAGATTCGGCGGAGTCGAAAAGCGCACGGGCCTTGTCGCGAGCGACGGCCATGGTGGCCATGAAGCGCGTGTTCGGCGTGCAGTCGAAATATTCGGCGGCGTCTTCCTCAGGAACCGCCAGCGCGAATGGGCGGTACGATTCGCGGTGCTTCACGTAGTCGTTTAGATTTTCCTTCACATACGGGCTCCACGGGGAGGCAAGAAGGCTGCGATTGCCGAGGGCGCGCGGGCCGAATTCCGCGCGGCCCTGGAACCAAGCAACGATGCGCCCGGCATGTAGAAGCTGCACGGTGGATTCGATTTTCTGATCGTCGGAGTCGCACCAGTGGTATGAGGCCTTGCAATTGTCGAGAACCCGCTTGATTTCTTCGTTCGAATAGCCAGGGCCCCAGTAGGTGTCAACGGGCGGGGCAAGATGCTGATCCTTACGGCGCGCGTACCAGGCTAGCCAAGCAGCGCCGAGCGCGGTGCCTTCGTTGCCGGCGGCCGGCTGGACAAAGACCTTTGTAAAGCCCGTAGTGCGCTCGATGGCATAAACGATCAGCGGATTCAGAAAGAGGCCGCCCGCGAGGCACAACGATGTGTGACCGGTTTGCTTGCGGAGGGATTCGAGCCAATCGCAGAGGACCGTAGCGCACGCCTGTTGAAGGCTGGCGGCAATCGTGGCGCGCGCGGCTTCGGGAATGTGTGGCGCGGCCCCCGCTCGAGGCGGAGCAACTCCGATACAGCGATAGAATTTGCTGCTAAACGGAAACGCACCGCCGAAGCTGCCATCAAAATACTGCGAGTTTAGATGCGGCGGACCCTGCGGGTGGCGGCGAAGCATCGCGACGAAAACGTCGGCGAGCGAAGGCTCGGCGGAGAGGCCGAGCCATTGCGTCTTGTGCTCGTCGATGCGCGAATGGAAACCGAGCAGCGAGGTGACCCTGGAGAAAAACCAGCCGAGCGAATGCGGCAAAGGAATGCGTGAGAGTTCGCGAATGGCCGTACCTTCGCCTACGGCGACGAGACCGGCCTGGCCGTCGCCTTGCTCGTCGAGGCTGACGATCAACGCGTGATCGTGCGGCGATGCGAAAAAGGAACTGGCGGCGTGGCTGAGGTGATGGTCGAAGGATTCGAGGCGGTCGGGCGAGGCTGCCATTTCGCGCAGGATGCGGAAATTGTTCAGCTCGCGACCGAGTTCGCCCATGACCTTGTTGATGAAGTAGGCGCTGCGAACGGGCGAGAACGGCGCACGGAGCATGCGAAACGCAGTGGTGTGCATCCATGCGGTGACGGGGCGGCTAGCGACAGCCACGCAGTCAACGTCTTTCCAATCGGCGGAGGCGGCGGCGAGACAAAACTGGATCGCTTGGCGCGGGATGCCGCCGAGTGAGCGAGTGCGCGCGAGCTTTCCTTCTTCTATCGCGGCGAGAACCTGCGCGTTTCCGGGAGACGCGTCACGCGGTTCGCCGACCAGGGCGGCTGCAGGATCGTGTCCCATCGCGGAGATGCCTAGGATACGCATCGCGCGATGGTGCTAGGACCGCTGCCAGCGGATCCGGCTGCGCGTGAGGAGGCCGCGAAGCCCGAGCCAGAGCAAGCGGGGCTGCGAGAGGCAAACGCGCCAGAGAATTTTCCAAGCTTCGTCACGAGAATATTCAGCGAGCGATTTCTTCGCAGGATCGTTGAGGAGATCGACGAGGCGGCTGTAGTCGGCTTGCTGGAAATCGTGGAGCGAGCGGCGCAAGAGAAGATGAAGATCAAGCTCGCGGCGAAGGCGACGAAGTTCGCGGCTGGCGCCGCCATTCAGGATGGCTTCGGCGACGCCGAGCGCACCGCGAAAACCGGTGACGATGCCGCCGACGGTGGTGACTTTGACTTGCGCGGCAGCATCGCCGACCAGATAGACGAAGCCCTTGCCCATGCGGCGACGGACTGGAATCCACCGTTTGTAGGCCGGAATACGGGCGCCCTGAAATTCGAGCGGTTCGAGGCGGCGCCTTTCGAGAAAATTTTCCAGGTGGCGGCGCGTGTCGGGGCCGGCTTCGCCGATCAGGCCGAGGGCGCCGCGCGTGGGCGATTCGGGAATGAGCCAGTAGAAGTACGGCGTGTCCTGGGGAACGAACCACACCCGCGCGGTGTCCGGCGACATGTCTTTTGGAAGGGCGACCATGGCCTGAACAAGAGGAACCGTGTCGAGCGGCACCCAACCGGCGGCGCGTGCCACGCGGCTGGCCGCGCCGTCGCTGCCAACAACCGCGTCGGCGTGAACTTCTTCGCGCCCGCCGTCCGCGGCACGCTCGACTTCGAGGACGAGTCCCTTTGAATTGGGGCTGAGCGAGTGGAACCAGCGGCCGAGCTCGAGCGAGGCGCCGGCGGCCTGCGCGTCGGCGGCGAGCTGCTGGATAAGCGAGCGGCGCTCGATGATAAGATCGGGATGCTGCAGCGTGACGGTGGCCGAGCGGCCGTCGGTGAAGAGTTCGAAGCGGCGGATTTCGTTAACGACGGAACGTTCGGCGGCAGTGCCGAGCAAGTCGCGCATGCGGTGCGTCACGATGAGGGTGCGGGCGGCGGGTTCGAGCGTTTCAATGCGCTCGAAGACGCGTACGTCCGCGCCCTGGCGCGCGAGGAGCGATGCCGTGAACAATCCGGCGGCGGAACCGCCGACGACCGCAACTCTGAGCTTACTCGGCTGCTTGCGGTGCAGCGCCGGGAGAGTTTGAATGTGCTGGAGTGTCACGCCGTTTAGTTCGCCGCGCTCCTTGATGTGCTGCAATCGGCCTCGTTCTGGATAATTCCAGGGGAATATGACAAAGCGATAAGCCAAGCGCGCGGCCCCAGGCTCCGCGTAGCCCCGCTGCGCTCCCCAGCGCGTCCGCCGATGACGGCGAGTGAAAAGTATATCCTACCGGCTTGGATTCGCGGAAGCACGGCAGTCGAGGGTCAGTCGGCGGAGGACGGAAGCGAGGTGGTTTTTTGAAGTTTCGCCTGGCGTTCGTAGGGGACGGTTTCGAGGAAGAAAATCACAGCGAGGGAGAGAAGCACGAGGAGTCCGACGGCCGTGTAGGTAGCAGCGGGGCTCAAGCGCGTGACGGCGAGCGCCAGCGTGCCGCAGAAGGCCCCAAAGGCGTAGAGAGCGAGCACGGCGCCGCGATGGCCGAGGCCCATGTTCGAGAGGCGGTGCGCCGTGTGGTCCTTGCCGGGCGAAGTGAACGGAAGCAGACCGCGGCGGGAGCGCGAGATGGAGACGAGCGTGGTGTCGAATATGGGCACCGCGAGAATCAGTAGGGGAACCAGCCACGTGAGAGGAAAGGGAGCGCCGTCGGGGCGGATTTTCAGGCCGAGCGTAGCCATCAGGAAGCCGAGAAACATCGCGCCGCCATCGCCCATGAATATTTTTGCTGGTTTGAAATTCCACGCAAGGAAACCTAGCGCGGCGCCGAATGCGGCGGCAGCGAGCGTTCGGACGAGGGTTTGGCCGTTCATCGCGGCGGCGATTGAAAAGAACAGGGCGGCCACGGCACCGACACCAGCGCAAAGGCCGTCCATGTGATCGAGGATGCTAAACGCGGCGGTGATGCCCATCACCCAGAGAACGGTGAAGCAGATGTCGAGAATGGCGCCCGGAGTGCCGGGGATGAACTGCGAGAAAAACTGCGCACGAATTCCGGTGGAGATCAGGAAGAGCGACGCAACGGGCATCCCGACGAACAACTTGATTTGGTGATGGAGCAGGCCGCCGTCGTCGAGGAAACCGATGAGTGCAACGAGCGTGGCGCCGCTAAGGATACCGGCGATCTGCTGCTCCGGAGCGGCGCGTACAACAAGAAGAATCGCGAGCAGGAAGCCGAGGTAAATGGCAACGCCGCCGAGCAGCGGCATCGGGTTGATGTGCACTTTTCGCGGGCCGGGCTGGTCCACCATCCCGTAGCGAAGAGCGAGAAGGCGCACCGGCACGGTGAGGCTGATCGACGCGATCAGCGCCACAAAAAACGCGATCAGATCGGCACGAATGAACATGACCGGCCCGTTCAGCGCGCGGTGAGCATGTGCTCGAGCACGCCGCGCACCTGTTCCTTTTGCTTGCTGGCAAAATACCAGTCCATGGTTTTCTTCAGGCCTTCGCGGAACGGCGTTTTGGGTTCCCAGCCGAGCAGCTTTTTCGCAAGGGAGTTGTCTGCCACCCGATTAGCCGGGCCGGTGGGCATGTGTGGGAGCAGGCGAATCTCCGCTTTGTGGCCGGAGAATTCCAAGACCATTTTTGCGGCATCGATCACGCGGATGCGTTCCATGGTGCCGAGATTGACGGCCGTACCATCGCTAATTTTCTCGGCGGCCAGGATGGTTCCGCTGACGATGTCGTCTACGTAGGTCCAGTTGCGGATCTGAGTGCCGTCGCCCCAGACCTCGAAAGGATTCTGGCCGACAAAGGCGCGGGCGATCATAGCGATGACAGCGTGATTTTCCACGCCACGCGGGCCGTAAACCGTGAAGTAACGGCAGGATGCGGCGCCGAGCTTGTGCTCCCGGTGATACGCCTGGAGCGTGAGCTCGGCCATGAGCTTGGCCCAGCCGTACATGTTGTCCGCGTCGTGCGGCGGCTTGACAACGTCTTCGGTGAGATAGATTTCCTTTTTTGTGTCGGTTTGGACGTGATTCGGATACACGCAGCCGGACGACGCGAAGACCACTTTTTCAACGCCGGCTTTTACGGCTTCCCAGAAAACAAGACCATCGAGGAAAAGATTCGAGGCGGGGCCAGCCTGATGCAGATCGACGTAGCCGCGGCCGCCATGATCGGCGGCAAGATGGAAAACGACCTGAATGCCCTTCATCGCGTCGCGCGTTATGCCGGGTTCGCGCAGGTCGGCTTCGATGAACTTCACTTTACCTTTGTGGAGATGGTCCTCGATGTTGCTGAGGCGGCCGCTAGTGAGATCATCCACGATCGTCACTTTGGCGCCGCGTTCGAGCAAGCGGTCAACAAGCGTGGAACCAATGAAGGATGTTCCTCCAGTGACGAGTATCTTTGTATTATTCCAGATGACGTCCCCCATTTTTTTCGTGAGAGGCTTCTTCGACGACTTCCACAAAACGCTGCAGCTCTTTAACTCTAGCATACCTCTCCGAGGCTTCCCGGGCGCGGCGGCTCATTTCGGCAAGCTGCGCGGGACAGTTTTTTAGGCGGCGAATTGCTTCTGCGACTCCCTGAGGGTCATCCGGATCCGCCGCTAGGCCGCAGGAAAAATCGAGAGCGATGCGCGCGGCATCGCTTTCGAGTGGCGCGACGGCAAGCACGGGGCGGCCGGCGGCAAGAGTCGAATACATTTTGCTGGGGACGACCACGCCCTCCAATCCGCGGCGAACTGTGATGACGTGCAAATCGCCAGCGGCCATCACATGCGAGATTTGCGACGACGGCCGAAACGGCAGAAAACGTACATTGGGCGCAGCGGCGGCAGACGATTCGAGCATGGCACGGTTTGCTCCGTCGCCTACAAACACAAAGCCGACGCCTTCGTTGCGCAGAATTTCGCCAGCCTTCAGCAGCGTTTGCCACGCGCCATAAAAGCCAAGGTTGCCGGCGTGAAGAACGACGAAAGGAAAACCACAGCGAATCTCTTGGACGACGGGATCGTCTGCCGCGGGCAATTCGGCGGGCGAGGACGTGCCATCGCGCACGACGACCACGCGTGACGGCTCAACACCCTTTGCCAAAATGCGGTCGCGCATGCAGTCGCCAAGAACGATCACGCGCGTGGCCTGCCGGAGGGCTTTTCGATGCATCGCCTCCCATCGTTCGACCCAACGGCTAGGGCGCACGATGTCGCCGCCGACGGCCATGTCCGGATACATGTCGCGAACGTTGTAAACGAATGGGCGTCCGCCCAAGCGCGCGACGAAGGCGCCCGCAATTCCGGCGATTGGCGGGTCCGTCATCGCCAGGACTACATCCGTAGGGATCGTAAGCGCGCGGGGAACCGCAAGCGCCAGATAAGACAAATAGTTGGAGACGCGGCGTCGCATCTGATGGCGTGGGTAAGCAGTGGACCCGACGCGCTCGACTTTGACATTGTTGCGCGTATCGCGGCGCAGCAACTGGAAGGGGTAGCGCTCGTCCGGGTCATAGGATGGCCTGCCGGCCAAAACGGTGACATCGTGGCGCTGCGCGAGCGACTCGGCGACGAGCGCGGCCATCTTCGCAGTGGCCGAGGTGTCCGGCGGATAGTATTCGTTCAAAAGCAGAATCTGCATCAGTTGTAGCGCCATCGAGCGAATCGGTCTGGGGCGGGCTGAACGATTCGGCTAGAGACTTGTGATTTCAGACGCGCTTTGCCAAGCCCTCGGCACCGCCAACTCTTCCGGCCGCGACGGGGGTTTTTTCCAAAACAAGATTGCCCATCACAAGCACATCCATCTGGGTGCGGCGGAAACAATCGAGCGCTTCTTCCGGGCGGCAAACAATGGGCTCGTTGTCGTTAAAGGACGTATTAACGACGGCCGGCACACCAGTCAAGTCGCCGAAAGCACGGAGCAATTTCCAGTACAGCGGGTTGTTCTCGCGGCTCACGGTCTGAAGCCGAGCGGTGCCGTCCACGTGTGTCGGCGCCTGCAGTTCGGCGCGTTTGACCGGCCGGACGGGATAGGCGAACGTCATGAATGGTGAAGGATTAGTGCGTTCGAAGTATTCGCCCGCCGCCCCCTCGACGATGGATGGTGCAAACGGCCGAAACGTTTCGCGGTGCTTGATGCGCCGATTCAGGATTTCCTTCATTTCCGCGCGGCGCGGGTCGGCCAGGATGCTTCGATTGCCGAGAGCGCGAGGCCCCCATTCGACGCGTCCCTGGAACCAGCCGATGATCTTTCCATCGGCAATATGGCGGGCGGTGGTGCGCACGAGTGTGTCTTCCGGAAGTTCCTCGATGCGAAAGCCGTTGTCCGCCGCGTGCGCGGATTCCAGCGCGCGCCGAATTTCCTGCGGCGAGAAGTCGGGGCCCCAGGCGGCCGTGTCCATTTTAAACTCACGAGGGCGGCCGAGAATCGAATGATTCACGGCGAAGGCGGCGCCAACGGAGAGGCCCGCGTCACCTGCTGCCGGCTGCACGTAAACGCGTTCGAAAGGCGTGTGATCGAAGATTTTGCCGTTTGCGAGGCAATTGAATGCGACGCCGCCCGCGAGGCAAAGTGATGTTTCGCCCGTCGTTTCAGCGACTGCGTTCCACTGTGCGACGAGAACCTCTTCGAGCGCGACCTGCATGCTAGCAGCGAGATTGTGATGGCGCTTCTCGAGCGGTTCTTCGGCTTTACGCGCGGGGCCGAGCCGCTTTTCGAGATATGGCGAGAATAGCTTGCCAAGGACGGGCGTGCTGTCGGCTTCGCGCCAAGTCATCTCCGGGCCTTCGGTGTGATGAATGAAGTATTCGAGGCCGAGACGGAATGACGGTGGATTGAGCGCGTAAACGATGCGGCGAAATTCGTCGAGGAATTCGGGCTGGCCATAGGCGGCGAGCCCCATCACTTTGTATTCGTCACCGAACTTCCAGAAGCCGAGAAACTGCGTAAGCGCGGTGTAATACATCCCGAGTGAATGTGGGAACCTGACTTCGCCCAGCGTATGCATATGGGAGCCTTCGCCGAGCGCCCACATGGCGCTGGCGAAATCGCCGAGTCCGTCGGCGGAAAGAACGGCGGCGCGTTCGAAGGGCGAGACGAAAAAAGCGCTGGCCATGTGCGCGGTGTGGTGCTCGATGTTATGGAACTGGCCGGCGATGCTTTCCGGAGCGATATCGAAGGCTCTGGCAAGGTCTTCGCGGACGCCCGCGAAGCGTGCCAGCGCGCGGGCGCGATCGATCGCGAAACGCGGCATGCGAATCGCGTAGCGAAGCTTGGTGAGCATTCGCGCACGGGGATCGCGCGGAATGGCGATGTGATCGACTTCTGTGAGCTTTACACCCGCGCGATCGAGGCAAAACTGGATCGCGCGCGACGGAAGCCCGGCAGCGTATTTCACGCGATTCAACCGCTCTTCTTCGACGGCGGCGACCAGGCGGCCGTCGACAACGATAGCCGCGGATGCATTCGCGTGATACGCGTTGATCCCAAGAATTATCATGTAAAGTTCGGTGGCCTATCTAGCAGCGCCTATTCAACTGTTTTGTCAGGCAACCGGCACGGTCGCGACCCCTCGCCGGTCAAAGCCTGCCGCTGCCTCGACGTTCAGGTTGCGCTTTACCCATTCATTCAGGACGTAGAGGCTCCACGGCCGCGACCACGACGTGCGGCCGCGCCGTAAGTCGTCCCACACGGTGAGCGCGTGCCGGCCGCTGAGCAGCGACTCAAGCGCCGGCGACCAGTCGGCCAGGCCCGACGCAATGCGATCACCCAACGGACCGCGCAACCAATTCTCCCACGGGAAGGTGAAGGTGCGCTTCGACTGGGCGGTGATTTCCTCAGGCAGCAAGTCGGCGAGCGCATGAATCAAAAGGGCCTTTGGCCGCACGGCAGAAGCTTTTTCCTCCTCAGGCAGCGAGAGGACGTAGGCCGCGAGCGGAGCATCGAGGAAAGGCACGCGCACTTCGAGCGAGTGGTGCATGCTCATCGAGTCGGTGTCGCGCAGCAGCGTATTCACCAGATAGGAGCGCAGCTCGAGCCACGAGACGGCGGTGAAGCGGTCCATCGAGCGCGTTTCTTCCGCCACCGCCGCGAGCCATTCTGTCCACGGCGCAGACCCGGATGATGCGCGACCCTCGGTCCAAGCAGCAATCTGTGCGGGAGTGAAAAGGGCACGGGTGAAGAAATAAGGGTGCGGGAACGCGGCCGGGTCCGTCCACGCGGCGAGCGCTTTGCGCGTGCGATCTGGCGCGGATTGGAAACTAGCGGTGTGCTCGAATTGCTTCGCGACAAACGAACGCAGCCCGCGCGGCCATAGCGGCGCGCTGGCCGCCAGCAAGTTCACGCGCGACGTAAAGCGAAAAGAGGAATAGCCGCCGAAGATTTCGTCGCTGCCAAGGCCGGAAAGCGCGACTTTCAGTCCTGCCTGACGCGCAGCCCACGACACCATACAGGTGTTGATTCCGTCCATGCTGGGCTGGTCAAACGCGGCGACAGCTTCTTCGAGCCGTGCGAGCATTTCCTGACCGGATAGCGTGAACTCGCTGTGCTCGGTGCCGAAGCGCTTCGCGGTTCGCCGGGCCTTCTCGGCTTCGCTGAAGGCTTCGTCGGGAAACGCAACGGTGAAGGTGCGGATGCCGCTTTGCACGCGGCTGGCCAGTGCAGCAAGCGCGGTGGAATCAAGACCACTGCTGAGAAAGACGCCGATTGGGACATCGGCGATCAGGTGGCTGCGAACCGCGTCCTCGAGCAGCGCGCGGACCGCGCGGGCGGCCGTGCCTTGCGTTTTCTGCGCGACCTCGTGAGTGGATTCAAGGTGCCGGACGAGGTGCCAATACGGCTCGGGTCGCGGCGGTTCGATCGACGCCTGCGAGGAATCCGGAATTGGTACGCTCAAGAAATGCCCCGGCGGAAGCGACAGGATCCCTTCGATGAGCGTCATCGGCTCGCATACGCAGCCGAAGAAAAGGTAGGAGGACACGGCTGCCGGCGAGAGACGAGCTTCGACGCAGTCACCGGCAAGCAAGGCGCGCACTTCGGACGCGAAGAAGAGCAGGCCGTCCGAAAATGCGTAGTAGAGCGGTTTGATACCGAGGCGGTCGCGCGCGATGAAGACTTTTGAGGCGCGTCCCGCGGCACCTTGCGGCAGTTCCACGGCGGCGAAGGCGAACATTCCGCGCAGATGGCGCACGCAATCGTCGCCCCACTCTTCGTAAGCGTGGACGATGCCTTCGGTGTCCGATTGCGTGTGAAAGCGATGGCCAGCGGACTCGAGTTCCTTACGGAGCTCGCGGAAATTGTAGATCTCACCGTTGAAGAGCACGGCGAGGGTGCCGGTTTCGTTCCAGATGGGCTGATTGCCACCGGGAAGATCGATGATGCTCAGACGCCGCGAGCCTAGGGCGGCACCGGGCGCGGCAACGATGCCTTCGCCATCCGGACCGCGATGGACAATCGCGGCGTTCATGCGGCGCACGATCGCTTCCGCATTGCCGCGCGATTCCATTCCGACGACGCCACAGATTCCGCACATAAGTCAGCTTGCCGTGTCTAAGAAAGTATGGCACGCGCGCAGGAATTGCCGGTGGATGCGCGGCGTACGCAGACCGAGACGCTTTTCGCCAAACCAGCGCAAGGCGACACGCAGGACGATGAAACCGACCACGATGAGCAACGCAACGATGGCAGCGGCAAACGACGAGCGTTCGACGAGGAGCGTGGCTGTCATGGAGTCCTCCCAACCCGGCGTAATGCGATCGAGTGCCGAGCGCATCGGCAGGCCGACGAAACGGAGCCGCGCGAGTCGGATGTGAGCGGTGTGGTCGAACGTGTAGGATGGATCGTAGTTGCGCACACCCTGCGTAACCGCAGTGAAAGTGACGGGATTAGCGAGCTCCTCACGCGTGAGCGGACGGCCGTCTGGGCCACGCCAGAGCACGCGGTAGGCCGGATCGGCGATGATCCAACGGCCGCTGACGAGAACTTCAGCGACGACGTGCTTCGTCATCTGGTGCGAATCGACGAGGAGCAGGCGGCGCGCTTCGAGGCCGCCGCTATCAACCAGATTGATGAAGGCGTTCGTGGCGGTGCCGCAAACTCGCAGCAAAGCGTCGTAGTTGAGGGTGTCGGTCGGATCACGATCAGGGACGGAACCGTCGGGGCGAAATGAACCGTCCGGGCTTTGCTTCAGGCGTGCCGGACCGAGCGCCATCCAGTTGAGGATGGCTTCGATTTTTTCCTCGGCGGACGCAGTGGCAGGGACGATCGCGTCCGAGAAGCCTCTGAGATAGCGGCGCGTGGACAATTCCCAGCTCAGGGCGTAGAGCGCCCACACTACGGCGACGACAAGCGCCGCATTCAGCAGATACCAGGCCGCGTTGTACACGGGGTGCCTGCGCAACTGGCCCGGACCTTGCTGTTGCGAAGCTGGACGGATGTTGCTGCCGGGGTTCTCGGATGCGCTGGGCGCGGGAACGGGAGCAGGTGCACGGGAGCTCGCGGCGGTCATGGACTCTCCTGGTTTTCGCCGATCAGCATTTCGACGGTGAGGGCGGGCTGGGTGTTTCGTTGTAGATCGAGCGCGGATGATTTTTTGCGCACGATGAAGGAGTGGACATTGAGGCCGCGGTTTTCGTTGTAGCGAAGAACTTCGGCGCCCCGGCAGGCGCACCATTCTTCCACTACATGGCGCGGAAGAAACTCGACGTGCGGGCTGACGAAATAATCATAGAAGAGGTTGCGGGCGCCGGTCCATGTGCGGCGGCCGTGCGACTTAACAAGGTGCGCCAGGAAATACGGGAGCTGGGCAAAAAGCTCCACGAGCGGCGCCGTGATGCGACGGCGCAAGCCGCGGCGGATGACTTCGCCAGGATATTTGTAAAGCCAAGGATAGTGGCCCGAGGGTTTGTACACGGCGACATACATCTGCCCGCCGGGTTTCAGTACACGGAGGTTTTCCTCGAACGCTTTTTGCGGATTGTCGGTGTGATGAATCACTCCGTCGGAGATCACGACGTCGGCTGCGCCCGTAGCGATGGGCAGCTGCAGATTGTCCGCTACGACGCCGGGGACGCTGCAACGTTCGACAGCGAGCGCGACAGAAACGCGACTGCGGTCGACGCCAACGCAACGCAGACCGCGGCGGCGGAGAAAACTAAGGACGCGGCCGGGGCCGCAACCGATATCGAGAACCAGCGAATCCGGTTCGATACATGCAATCAAATCGGCAAGAGCCGGCGGAACGGTGGCGTCGGCTTCGCGCGGAGAATCTGCTGGCGCCCAATCGAACGGATGCTCGTCGTAGAAGGTCATCGCCTAGTGGACACCCTGAGGTTCCGCGCGCGCCAATACGGCCGGAGGTGCCAGGGCCGCCCGGTAGTAACCTTCCATTTGTTCGCTGAGGCGGTTCCAATTTAGCTGCTCGACGACGGTGCGGCAGCCTTCTCGGAAGTGGGCGTAAAGCGCCTTATCGGTAAGAAGGCGGCGAATGGCATTGGCGAGGGCGGCCTTTTCGGGCGGGATTACCAAGCCGGCATAGTTGTTGACAAGTGAGCGGATTCCGCACGCTTCCGTAATGATGACGGGCACGCCGCAGGCGATCGCTTCGGCGGGCGCGTTGGCGAAGTTCTCGTAGCGCGACGGCAAAACAAAAAGGTCGGAGTCCAAAAAAAGAGAATGCTTTTCTCGATCGTAAAGCGGGCCGGTGAAGGTGACGCGCGCCTGCACACCGGCCCTGCGTGCGTGATTCTCGAGTGAGGCGCGGTAGCCCAGCTCGCCTTCGGGACCCGCGATCACGAGGCAGCCGAATTCGGGGCACGTTTCGGCGAAGGCATCGATCAGAATGTCCGCGCCTTTGCGTGGAATCAGGCGGCCGAGGAACGTAAGAACAGGTTCGCCCGCGGGAATGCCCCACTTCGCGCGAAATTCTCCGCGCGGGGGCGCAGGCTGTTGCGGCGACTCAGCGATTCCTGAGATTCCGTTGTAGCGCACGACGAGCTTCGAGGCAGGTACGCCGTCTTCGAGCAGTTCCTGCTGCTCCATCTCGGAAGTCGCGACGATTTGAGCGGCGTTGCGCCAGAACGCAGTGCCGATCGTGTGATGCCAGAATTTTTTCAAGTGAAAACTGCGGTCGATCGGGCGGTACATGCCCATCGGTTCCAGCACGTAGGGAATTCTCTGCTTGCGGCAAAAGTGGCTGACGGCAGGCCCCAGTAAATCGTACAAGCCGTAGAAATGAACCAAGTCAAAACTGGTGAGCAACGCACCGCAGAATCCGACAACGTTGGGATTCAACGTCATGGCCCTGTAGTGGCCAAGAGTCGAGAGATAAAAGATCTCGACGCCGTCTTTTTCCGCGGTCCAGCCCCAGGGACACGGCTTGACGTCGATCCCAAGACTGCTTTTGTTTCCGAAGCCGAGGTCGGCGGTAAGAACAGTGATGCTGTGGCCGCGCTGCGCCAATCCGTGCCCGAGCGCGCGCACCTTCGCTACCGGGCCGCCACGATCTTGAAAAGGAAAATAGGATTGAACGACCTTCAGGACTCGCATCAGCATCCGTCTGTCGTCGGCACGAGAGCCGCCGGAGTCAAATTGTTCGACCCTGGGGCTGGGACCGAGAGGGACGAAAACGCACCAAAAAGGATACTACTCCAGTGTGGCGGAATCCATACCGCACAGTTCGAGAATCGCCGCGAGCGCGAGTTCAAAGGCGTCGAAGCTGTGGCGAAGCCGGACGCGTTCGGCGCCAGCGCGGCCGAGCCTGTCCCGCAATCCGGAATCTTGAAGCAGCCGCGCGAGCGTGTTTGCCAGGGACTTGGCGTCGTGAGGAGATACCAGCAGGCCGTTCACGCCGTCTTCGATAACGTCGAGAGTGCCTCCGAAGGCTGCACCGATGACAGGTCTGCCGAACGCCATGGCTTCCAGAAACACGAGGCCGAATCCTTCGCCGGCACTGGGCAAGGCGAAGATTTCGGCGCTGCTATAGCAAGCCGCGATTTCTTCGCGGGAAAGACCTTCAAGGAAATGCGCATGGCCGTGGAGGCCGGCGTCCGCCGCTTCTTTTCGAAGGCGAGGCAGGTCGTCACCGCCGCCGACGGCAACCAGGTGTAGGTCCGGAAATGCGTTACTAAGTTGCGCGACAGCGCGGATGAGTTCGTCCACACCCTTGTAACGTTCGGATGCGGCCCAACGGCCGACAGTGAGAACGACTCGGGCGCCGGGATCCGAAGGCCAAGAGAGCGGAATGGCAAGCGCGCTCGGCTGCGTAGCCAGCGCCATAATCATTGGATTCAGCGGCCAAGGGGAAACGCGGATTTTGTCGGACGCGACACCTTGCACTGTCTGCAGTTTCTCGGCGGTGTAGCGGCTTGGCGCAAGGACCATATCCGCACGCAGCAGTGAGCGATGACGTACGGCTGGCAGCCGCGTCCACACCTCGACGCCATGCGACATCACCATCATTCGTGCGTCGGACGACACCGACCTGGCGAGCGCAGCGGGCGGCGCAAGATGGGGATGCATGGCGAGCACAACGCGGGGACGTTCCATGAAGGCTGCGTGAAGAGCGGACGCCGTGAACTTCAGTTTTTCGCGTTCAAAGCCGTGAAAGCGAACTTTTCGCTCGGCAACCTCCAACTCGCCTTCAGACGGGGGGTCGTTAAGGCTTAGAAAATCGGTGGCCCATTTGCGCTGCGCGGCAATATGGTTGAGCGCAGCGGCCGTCATGCGGCCTGCCTCCTGAACGCCGCCTACACCGAGCAATTCCGGGAAGAGTCCCAAGATGCGAGAAGGGCGGGTCACAGTGTCTGCGTCACTGGCTGCGTTTCGAGCTTTGTTTTGCGATGAAGAATTTCCTCGAGAATGCCAGCAAGCTGCTCACCGTTGCGTTCCCAGGTGAATCTCTGCGCCGTAGCGGCGGCATGTTCCCCCATCTGCTGCGCGAACGCGCGGTCGTCGTAGAGCCGGCGAATCATCGAGGCCAACGATGGGCCGTCGCGCGGATCCTGCAACACGAATCCGTTTACGCCGCTCACGATGATTTCGGACGTGCCGTTTGCCGCCGAAACGATCACGGGCAGCCCGCACGCCATCGACTCGGCGGGAGGCAGCGCAAAGTTGTCTTCGAGCGAAGGACCGACGTAAGCATCCGCGGCGGCGTAGTAAAGTTCGACATCCTTGCGGTGCGGCAATGCACGAATCCGGCCCGTAAGCCCAGCGCCTTCAATCACGTTGCGCCATGCGGTCGGCTCTTCGCTCCCCGCGACCATCAGATCAATCGGAAGCTCGCGCAAGCGGCCGATCGCATCGAGCAGGACAGGAACGCCTTTATTGCGCCAATCGTTTCCGACGAGCAGCAGCGCAAATCGATCTTCCGCCAAGCCGAGTGCGGCGCGCGCCTCTGCGCGCATGGCTTTGCGCCGATCCGGATTGAAGGTGACGTGGTCGAGTCCCAGATAAATGACCGGCAGGTCGTCATTGCGCCCATAGAGCCTAGCAAGCTCTTCCGCGGTCTTCTGCGAGATGACGATCAGGGCGGTGTCGCGGCGCCGGTATACGCGGCCTTCCAGAAACTGAATCAAGTGGTAGTAAAGGTTGCGGTGCATCAGTTTAGGCCACTCGCGCACAGGATTTCGGCGCAAGCTCATCTTCGGTAGCACGCCTTGGTTGTATTTTCCAAAGACGATGAATACTGAAATGGCATCCGCGTCCAAGCAATTCACGCCGGGAGTGAAAACAAGGTCGTACAAGAGTCCTCTGAACTTACGATCACGCCAACGCGACAGATGATTCGCGGCGAACCACCACAGGTAATTCCCGGTGTGCGGACCCGGAAGCGAGGGAACCCTGTGCCACGTGACGCGCGAGAAGTCCATATCCTCGACGCGCTGGCTATAGATATGAACTTCAAACTCCGGTGGGAGATGCGAAATCCATTCCACCACGGCACGTTCGGTGCCGTGGCGTTTGTCCAAGAACGGAGAGACAACCGCCAGCCGCACCTTGCGCTTCAAGTTTGCACCGGGGCCAGAGGATGAGAACTTCGGCGCATCGCCAAGCTCTTAGAACTCGAAGCCGCCGCGGGCAGTATGTCCTCGCGACGGAACCGCCGCCAAGCCGGGATCCATCGCCTGCAACTGCGGCAAGCGGAAAAGAAGCCCTACAAGCAGCCAGAGATACGCATTGTTGATGTAGTTCTGGCAGGCGGTTAGGCCGCCGTAAATGAGCGGATAGAGAAGAATAAACGCGTACCACAAAATAACGACCGCGATCAACGTCAAGACCCCTCGCGCGCATTCTATCGCATGCCGCTGCTGGCGGTTGCGATTTGTGTTCCGGCAGGCGACGGAAGCGCGCAGGAGTAGCGCCAGACTTCTATTCTCCAATCGGGCTGAGCCGCTTGCGGCGAGTGGCGATCCTTCCACTCTTTGCCGAGTTCTCGGACATAGCGGTCGTCGCCCTGAAGGCGGCAATTCGGATCGAGCCAGGCTTCCGCCGACACGATCGGAGCTTCGTCCATCCCATAGTGTACGCCCTTTGCGAAAAGCACGGCCGGAGCAACCGGCGGGTTCCTGGCAAGCCACTGTCGTGGCGCAAAAATTCCTGGACGACGAACGGATACGGGAGAAATCCCGTGAAGGAGTTGGCAGCGGGCGAATCGGCTCAAGGTTGGGCCTTCGTCAGGTAGGTACCAGCCGATACAGGCGACGATTGCAAGCGCCGCGAGCAGCACCCGGTGGAGCCGCGTACCGTCCTGGCCAAACACCTGCATCATTTGATCCACTGTCGCTAGTGGCTCTCATGATGCCTGGCAACGACTCGGACAATCGGCTTGGCACGGATCAAATCAAAATCGCATGGCTGCCCAGAGGTGCTGGCAATTCGATAGCCTAGGCGATTGAGTTCGGCCACAACCCAGCCCGGATCATCCCCATTGGCTGCAATCATCTCGGTGTGGATTTCGAGGAACAACACGGGCCTGGACTCGGTCATTGTAATTCGCGAACCTCGGAGCACCGCCGCCTCGTGCCCTTCCACGTCAATTTTGAGGTGCGTGGGGGCTCCATAGCGCTTGGCCAGTTCGTCCACGGTAACGGCGGGCACCGCGGTGAGCTCGCGGTGCGACCTATTCCTGGCGATTTTGTAATAACCGTAGGTGAATACGCCCGCCTCAAGAAGCTCCAGTGCCCCATTGGCTTCGCTTACCGCGGCGCGAACAATTTGAATCGAGCCTTGGCAACGATTGAGTGCGGCTTCGCGCGCGATCATTCGCGTCGCGGTCGGCGAGGGATCAACGGCGACAGCTTTGCCTCCGAAGTGCGCTGCTGCCAAGCTGAAAACGCCAAAGTGCGCCCCAACATCAAACAACAACATCGATTCTCGACAATGCTCCACGAAATGCAGGAATTCTTCGCGCTGTTCGGGATCGTCGAGCTGCGCCTGGCGGATCGCGCGATACGCCTGCGGATGGCAAACCAACGACCATGAGGGAAGCAAGGGCAGCGTCATTTTTGCGCCGAGCGTGTACCGGGCCCAATCGCTTGCCCATTGAGCCGTCTTGGCTGGCGAGCGCAGCCAGTTTCTCACTTTGCGCGGCACGGCAGCCCTGACAACGGACTTGAACGACATCTTCCCCCCAATGTGAGACGACATTTTTTCGGAACGAGCTGTCTCGTTGACCCGCCGGCGATTGTATCGCACAGCCAATGTGGCCCGGCTCGCGAATAGCGACACACGCAGGTGCGCCGAGTCCGCGCTATACTGCCGAAAGCGGTCCGAAATGATTTTGCTGCTCGACAACTACGACTCGTTTACCTACAACCTGGCGCAGTATCTTGGCCAGATGGGGCAACAGCTGGAAGTGAGGCGCAACGATCAGATCACGCTCGAAGAAATCGAGGAGCTAGCGCCCGAGCGCATTTTGATTTCGCCGGGGCCGTGCACTCCGAAGGAAGCGGGCGTGAGCGTGCCGCTCATCGAGCGCTTTGCCGGAAAAATTCCGATTCTGGGTGTGTGCCTAGGGCACCAGGCAATTGGCGCCGCGTTTGGCGGGCGCGTGATTCGCGCGCCGAAGGTGATGCACGGCAAAACGAGCGAGATCCGTCACGATGGCAAGACGGTTTTTCGCGGGCTGCCGCAAAATTTCGCAGCGACTCGCTACCACTCACTGATCGTCGAGCGAAAATCGGTGCCACGCTGTCTGGAAATTTCCGCCACCACGCACGACGGCACCATCATGGGCCTGCGGCACCGCGAACTTCGCGTGGAAGGCGTCCAGTTTCATCCCGAATCGGTGCTCACAGAGCCGGGATTTCAGTTGCTCGAGAATTTTCTAACCGTCTAGCGAAATGAGATTGGCGAAGATCATCTTCCGGCTGGCGGCTTTGTGGGGCTTCGTGATTCTGCTGCCGCTGTACTTCCTCCGCGAACGCATCGGGCGCGATGCACCTCCCCCAGTCACGCATCCTGAATATTTCTACGGCTTCATCGGCGTCGCCCTGGTGATGCAGATCATTTTTGTGATGATCGCCAGCGACCCCGCACGGTTTCGCCCTCTGATGCTTGCCTCGATCCTGGAAAAACTGATTTTTGTCGTACCGGTTTTGATGCTTCATTCGCAGGGAGCAGTTCCTGTCAGCACATTTCGGTTCAGCTTGATCGATCTCGTGTGGGGCGGGCTTTTCGTGATCGCCTACATCAAGACTGCTCCTTCGCAGCCGCAACTTGAAACATAGCGCTATGCCACGACGGCGAGCTTGTGCGTTGATTCTGGCGCTTGCCGGCTGCGTTGGGGCGGGGGCTTTTTCTCGTTTGAAATCGTTCACCACACGTGCCCTTCTGTTGCCAGCAGCGGCGTTGGGATTCGATCGAAACGAATACCCGGGTGACACTGCCATGGGCGCGCTCGGCAAGAGATTCGCTTTTACGGGGTACTGGTTGAATGTGCCTCCCGGGTCGGCGGCGAACACTTGGACAGGTAAGCGCGAAATGCTGCGCGAACAGGGCTTTGGTTTTCTGGTGCTGTTCAATGGGCGGACCGAAAAAGAGATCAAGCTCTCGAAAGATGCGGCAAGCTTCGGCGAAAGTGATGGACGGACCGCTATCGAAAGCGCGCATCACGAAGGATTTCACGCCGACACAGTGATTTTTCTCGACCAGGAGGAAGGCGGCCGAATGCTGCCCGACCAGCGCGCCTACATTCACGCTTGGGTGGACACCGTTAACGCTTCCGGATTCCGCGCCGGCGTGTATTGCTCGGGCATGCCATCGAGCGAAGGACATGGCGTGATGGTAGTTACGGCACAGGAGATTCGCGCGAATGCAGCGGGGCGCTCGATCCAGTTTTTTGTTTACCAGGACGCGTGCCCACCGTCGCCCGGCTGCGCGTATGCCGCCACTCCGCCTGCTCCCGCGGCGAGCGGCGTGGATTTCGCCACCGCATGGCAATTCGCCCAGTCGCCTCGCCGCCCCGAATACACAAGCGCTTGCGCCGCAACCTACGCAGCTGACGGCAACTGCTACTCGAAGGTGCCGGGAACGGACGGCGTCTTTATCGATCTCGACGCGGCAACATCCGCCGATCCCTCCGGCGGTCGAAATTAGCCCGCCGCCAAAGCGCTGCT